>Ga0116126_1001192_pt1 | contig 16838 bp, 10 predicted proteins | sample June2015DPH_16_5_FD_89730 | JGI IMG/M metagenome (GOLD analysis project Ga0116126, IMG submission 89730) | Peatland microbial communities from SPRUCE experiment site at the Marcell Experimental Forest, Minnesota, USA - June2015DPH_16_40 | ecosystem: Environmental > Terrestrial > Soil > Wetlands...
ATCCGAAATACAATCTCGCCCAGGTGCCGCGCGTGGAATCGTACCGCGGCTTCATTTTCGGCACGCTCAATCTGGACGCGCTGCCGCTCGTGGAGCATCTTGGTCCGATCAGCACCGCCATCGACGAGTGGCTCGACCGCAATCCCGGCGGCAAGGTCGTGGTCTGCGAAGCCAACCGCTTTCGTTACAAGGGCAACTGGAAACTCGCCTACGATAATTCGTGCGACGGCTACCACGTCGCCTATTCGCATCGTTCGTTGCTGGAGACCGAGAACCGCTTTGCCGGTGAGAACGCCAAGGGCATGGCCTATTACCGTAACTCGCCCGACACGCAACCGATGTATATGCGCTACACCGGCCACGGCAATCACTTCAAGGACAAGCGGCCGAATCTGGAAAAGCGGCCCGGCGGATTGTGGGCAGTGGAGAGCGCGCATCCCGGCATGGAACACTACGAAGCAGATTTCATAAGGCGCTACGGCGACCGCGCCTTTGCGCTTCTCGATCTCGCCGGCTCCGAACCCGTCAACATCAATGTCTTTCCGAACTTCTCGCTGCTCGGCAACCATATCCAAGTGTTCGAGCCGGTCAGCTTCGAGGAGACCAACGCCGTCTGGTACGGCACCATGATTGTCGACGCGGACGGCAAACTCGGCGCCGACACCGTTACCGACATCAACGCGCTGCGCATGCGCACCCAGGAAGGTTTTCCGAATTTCGGCGAAGTCGACGACATCGCCAATTTCGAGCAGATCCAGCGCGGTCTTATGGCGATCGAGGACGAGTGGGTCTACATGAACCGCGGCCTCGGCATTCCCGACCGCGTCAAGACACACGAAGACGGCTCGATCACCGCGCCGGCGACCGACGAGGCGTTCATGCGCGAGCACTTCAAGGAATGGAAACGGCTCATGCAGGCGCGGCCGAATTTCGCCATCCAGCGGGAGCCGTGACGTGAACGCACCGGCGCCGCTCGATCCGTCGCGCAGTTCGTACTACGTCACCGATGCGCTCTACCGCGACCTCGTGGCGAATTTCTCCGACTGGCAGGACGACGCACGCGCGGTGTGCGACGTCGCAATTCGCGATGAATTCCGCCGTCTCCTGGAGCGTGAGGCGCGACTTCTCGATCAACTGCGCTACGAAGATTGGCTTGCCATGTACACGCCGGAGTGCATCTACTGGGTGCCTTCGACCCCGAACGCCGGTGACCCGCGCCGCGAGATTGCGGTGATGTTCGACGACCGCCGCCGCCTCGAAGACCGCGTCTATCGGCTGCGCACAGGCTTTGCCTGGTCGCAGGCGCCCGCCTCGCGGACGGTGCGCTTCATCACCAACGTCGAGGTGTTTTCGACCGCCCGCGACGACGCGCGGATGCTGCGGTCGAATTTCCTCATCAGCGAGTTCTGGGGCGACGAGACCCGCCAATTGACCGGCTGGGCAGGACACCGCGTCGTGCGCGGCGACGGTAGCTGGAAAATCCAGGCCAAGCAGGTGAACCTGATCGAGTGCGATCAATCGATCCGCAATCCGAGCATTATTTTATAGGCTATTCTCCCGTCACTGCGAGGAGCGAAGCGACGAAGCAATCGAGAATTCGGCTCCGTGGATTGCTTCGCTCTGCTCGCAATGACGGCGACCGTTCACTCCGCCGCCTTTTCCGGTGACTGGTACTCGGCCTGGGCGCGCTGCTCGACCGGTTTCTCGGCGCGCGTCAGGTTATAGGCGGTGTTGACCAGTGCCATATGCGAGAAGGCTTGCGGAAAATTGCCCACGAGACGCTTGAGACGCAGATCGTATTCTTCGCTCAACAAGCCGACGTCGTTGCGCAACGCGATGAGACGGCGAAACATCCGCTCGGCATCTGCGACGCGGCCTTGCAGCACGTAAACATCGACAAGCCAAAAACTGCAGGCGAGAAACGCGCCTTCGCCGGGTGGCAGGCCGTCGTCCATCTGCTCCGTGTCGTAACGCATGACGAAGCCGTCGCGCAGCAGACGACGCTCGATCGCCGTTATGGTTCCTACCACGCGCGGATCGGAAACCGGCAAAAAGCCGACGCAGGGCATGAGCAGCAGGCTGGCGTCGAGCTGTTTCGATCCGTAGGATTGCACGAAAGTGCCTAGCTCGTTGTCGAACGCTTTCGCGCACACCTCCGCGTAAATCTCGTCCCGCAATTTGCGCCATTCGTCGAGCGGTCCTTCCAGCCCAAACGTTTCCGCGCTCTTGATCGAGCGATCGTACGCGACCCAGGCCATGACCTTGGAATGGGTGAAGTGCCGGGGCGCGCCGCGGACCTCCCAAATGCCTTCGTCGGGCTCCTGCCAGATTTTCTTCAGATGTTCGAGGAACGCGAGCTGCACGGCCCATCCCGATTCGTTGGTCGACAGTCCGCTGCGGCGCGCCTGATAATGGACATCCATGATCTCGCCGAAGACATCGAGCTGGAGTTGGCTGTGGGCCGCATTGCCGATACGCACGGGCGCGGAATTTTCATATCCCGGGAGCCACGGCGCGATCCATTCGGTGAGCCGCCGCTCGCCGGCGATGCCGTACATGATCTGCAGTTGATCGGGGCTGCCGGCGACGGCGCGCAACAGCCAATCACGCCAAGCCTGCGCCTCTTCGTAATAGCCGGCATTCATGGCGCCGAGCAAAACCAGCGTGGCGTCGCGCAGCCAGCAGAAGCGGTAATCCCAATTGCGCTCGCCGCCGAGCTGCTCGGGCAGCGAGGTGGTGGGAGCCGCCACGATGCCGCCCGTCGGCGCGTAAGTGAGCGCCTTGAGTGTGATCATGGAACGGAGAACGGCTTCCGACCAAGGTCCGGCGGGCCGACATTTCGCCGACCAATCCTGCCAGAATGTTTCGGCGTCGTGCAGCGCAGTCATCGGATCGAAGGGTGCCTGCAACGGCAGGTGTGAGGGCAGATAACTCAGAACGAACGGAATGGTATCGTCTTTGTTGATGGTGAACTCGCCGACGGTCGTCATATCCGCGCCGTGTAAATGCACGGGGGTCCGCAGGACCACCATGTCCGGCCCGGCGATCGCTCGCAGCGAGCCATCCTCTAGACGCGTAACCCACGGCACGACCGCGCCGTAGCCAAACCGCAAGATCAACTCGGTGCCCATGGTCACCTTGCCGCGCGTTCCGACGAGCAGTCGCATGATGGTCGAATGGCGGTCGCCCGGGGGCATAAAGTCAATGAGCGTCCCCGCGCCTTCCTCGGTCTCGAAATGGGTCTCGAGCACCAAGGTGTTCGGCCGATAACGGCGGGTGACGCTAGCTTCCGCGCGCGGCGCGATCGACCAGCGGCCGTGCTCACGCGAACCAAGCAGCGCAGCGAAGCACGCGTCCGAATCAAACCGCGGGCAGCAGAACCAATCGATCGAGCCGTCGCGAGAGACGAGTGCGGCAGTCCTGCAATCGCCTATCATCGCGTAGTCTTCGATGCGCGCCATGTGGTCAGGAAAAATCGACGATGACTTTGATGTCGTCGGGCTGCCGCTGCAATGATTGCGTCCACTGCTCGACCGGCTCGCGCCGCGTAATTAGTCCATTGAGCCAAGCTTTGTCCGCCCGCTGCAACGCCCCGCCCGCCATTTCATAATGTAAGCGGTTGGCGTTCACCGTCCCAAACACGGTCTCGTTGTCGAGCACCATGGTGCGATTGAGCGCTCCGACATCCACGTCGAAGTCGTGACCGGTTTCGGTGACGCCGACAAGGCAAACGATGCCGCCGGATGCCGTGCTGCCGAGAACGTCGCGCACCACAGTTGGAGCACCGCTGCACTCCATCAAGATGTCTGGCTTGAGCCGAAGATTGGCGAGTTTTTCCGTATGGTACGTCCCGCCGAGCTGGCGCACCAGGTCGCGCTTCCTCACACTCTCATGATGATCAAGCACGTGGACGTCGAGGCCGTGCTGCGCGCCAATGAGGGCGGCGAGGAGCCCAACCGGACCGGCGCCCGTGACCAACATCGTCTTCGGTTGCCATGAGCGCGCGCGCTGACCGATGCGCTCGGTATGATCCCAGGCCTTGGCGACAACGCTGGTGGGTTCGAGCAACACACCCGTGACGCCGAGTGACGCGTCGACCTTTACGAGAAAGTCGGGCTCGACCCGAAACAATTCCGACCCGTAGCCATGACGCTCCTTGATGCCGCGCTCGGTGTAGCGACCGTTGCGGCACATGTCCCACTCGCCGACGGCGCACGCGGAACAGGGAACAGGGTCCGGCCGGCGCACGATGCCGACAACAAGATCGCCGGCTTTCACGCCCGAGCCGGCGGGCGCCTCCTGCACCGTACCGAGCGACTCATGACCGATCACCAGCCGCGTTTGGCCCGACGGCGCCGAGCCATAATGTCCGGAGACGATGTCTCGGTCGGTGCCGCATACGCCGACCGCCAGCGTGCGGACGAGCACCGCACCGTCCGAGAAAGGCGGATCGGCAACGTCTTCAACCCGCGATGAATTGGCGGTTCCCGGCGCGACAGTAAGGGCGCGCATTTGTTTGGTTCCACGGTAATTCGGTCCCAATATTGAACGGACCGTGCGCAAAAACGCGACCCCCGTTGGCGATAAGTCGCGGGTTGTCCGAAAAGTTCCAATCCAGGAACCAAAGCCAGCTTCCGGCGGTTCTTGTCGGGCCGTGGGCGCAACCGCTGTTTTCGGCGCTGGCAATCGTATTGGTCGGAATTGACATGGTTACTATCGGACGCACACGCTGGGCCGTTGCCGAAGGATACATTCCCTCGCAGAGTTCTTTTTCTGATCGCGCACTGAATCTCTCACGAGACCGCCTGCATCCTCAACGCCGGCGATCAGGAAGCGCACGTCAACATCACCATATTCTTCACCGATCGGGAGCCAATCGGACCTTATCGCGTTGCAGTCACGGCGCGGCGCACGTTGCATTTGCGTTTCAATGATCTCGAACAACCCGCGCCCGTCCCCCGCGACACGGATTATTCTTCCGTTTTCGAATCCGACGTTCCGATCATCGTTCAGTACACCCGGCTTGATTCTCGTCACGCCGAAGTCAGCTTGCTTTCAACCACGGCTTACGCCGAGGTCTAAGCCGCGCACGACTTTTTAATCTCAAGAAAAATTCACGACATTGCAATGTGAATTTCTAGCGCCAATTACCTTGCAACGCTTCATGAATGAACCGAAAAGAATGGAACTTATCGTGTTCAAAACGGTTGTTGCAGCACGGAACCGGAGGAGTTTCCCGTGACTGTGATCGTCGTTTCCAACCGCGTCGCGCGGGCAAAATCAGATGAGCCGGTCGCCGGAGGACTAGCGGCGGCGTTGATTCCGATGGTCAAGGACTCGGGCGCGATTTGGGTCGGTTCCAGCGGCCAGACGTCGGACCCAGCACACTGCAAAGATCCGTTCGCTAAGATCGAGGCGCTGGGTACCGGCGCTCTCGCAACCGTCGAGATGCCGGCAAAGCACTACCGCGGCTACTACGAGGGATTCTCCAATTCGGCCTTATGGCCCGCGCTACACTCGCGCCCCGATCTCATCCATGTAACGGCCGACGAATATGCGTCGTATCGCGAAGTCAACGCGTTCATGGCGCGGGCGCTGCTGCGCTTCACGGGACCGGATGCGGTCTTCTGGATTCAGGACTACCACTTCCTTACGCTGGGCGCGGAGATGCGCCGGTTGCAGGTCGGCCGTCCGATCGGCTTTTTCTTGCACACACCGTGGGCCGACCGCCGCACGATGGCTACGATCCCGCACCACCTCAATCTCGTTCAGGCGATGCTCTCCTACGATCTCGTCGGGTTCCAGACCGACGAGGATCGTCAGAACTTCGAGGACTATTTACAGTACGAACTCGGGTTGACGGTATTCGACGGAACGGTCGCATCGTCGTGGGGAATGACGCGTCTCGCCACTTTCCCGATCGGCATTGATGTTGACGAGTTCACCGACCGGGCGACCAGAGCGTCTACGCGCCCTGAATTCTCGCGTCTGCGCGCAAGCCTGCAGGGCGCAAAGCTCGTGCTCGGCGTCGATCGCCTGGATTATTCGAAAGGCCTCGCCAACAGAATGCGGGCGTTCGACCGCGTGTTCGAGTTGCAGCCGCATCTCAAACGCGCCGTGTCAATGTTGCAGGTGGCGGTGCCCACGCGCTGCAACATCCGCGCCTATCGCGACCTCAAGGCCGAACTGGCCTCTTTGGTCGGCGAGGTGAACGGCCGCCACGGCGAAGTCGACTGGATGCCCATCCGTTACCTCAATAAGAGTTATTCACAGCTCACGCTTGCCGGCTTCTACCGGGCGGCGCATGTCGGCCTGGTCACGCCGTTACACGACGGCATGAACCTGGTCGCCAAAGAATATGTCGCGGCACAGAATCCGTTCGATCCCGGCGTGCTGGTATTGTCCTCATTCGCCGGAGCGGCAAAGCAGCTTGACGCCGCCCTGATGGTCAACCCGCACGACATCGACGGCATGGCGCGCCAAATCGCGACCGCCCTTGCCATGAGTCTGGACGAGCGCCGTGAGCGCTGGCACTCCATGATGGCCACGCTCAGAGGGTCTTCGGTGCAGGACTGGTTCGCCGACTTCCTCCGCGCGCTCGCAGATACGCACCACACACCGATCCGGCTTCCGCGGCCGGCAACGTGGCCGGTCGTGCTGGACCTTGCCAGCCGCACCGCCCAACGGCACTGACGCGGGCGGGATGCTCACCCGCCACGCGCGCTCACGCAGCGCCGTGCGTCTTGTGGGCTTTGGCTTTGACCGAATGAATTTTCTGAAGGCCGGCATCCTGAGCCGCCTGCTGCAAGGAATGCCGAATCTCGTCGCGCTTTTCGTGGATTGACGCGATCGCCAGACCGGTCGCCACGCCTAATCCCACCAGAGCCGCCTCGGACAGCTGCAGGCTCGCTTCGATCGTCTCCGGCACCGCGTCGGTTGCGCCAAGGGCGTAGAGGTGACGAGCATGATCGGCGTCGCGCGCGCGTGAGACGATAAGAACGTCGGGCCGCATCTCGCGCACATGCGCCACCACATCGTCGATCTGACGCACCGAGTGGATCGTAATGATGACGCCGGCCGCCTTGGCGAGGCCGCACGTCTCGAGAAAGCGCGGATCGGCAGCGTCGCCGTAATATACGTCATGACTGTCGCGGCGGTCACGGGTGACGGTCTGCGCGTCGGCGTCGGCGGCAATATAAGGAATGCCGTGTTCGCGCAACAACGCGCACACGACCTTGCCGACGCGGCCGTAGCCGACGACGATCGCATGGCGTTCCCCAGCCGTTGGCCGCGCGGCCAGTTCGGGGTCAACGGCTTGGCCGGACTTTAGCCGCGTCGCGAGGTGCCGCGCACCGAGAGACAAGAGTGGCGTCAGCGCCATGGTGACCGAGGTGACAGCGAGCGTGAAGCTCGCCAGCCGCGCTTCCACCAAGCCTGCGGCCGCCGCCGTGCCGATGCCGACGAACGCAAATTCACCTCCGGGACCGAGCAACAAACCGGTCTCGGTTGCGACCGGCCATGACAGACGAAAAAGTTTGCCTAGCCCGATCAGCAGCAGCGACTTCAGCGCTATCAAACTGACGACACCGCCGAAAAGCCAAAGCGGTTCGCGAACCAGTTCGCGGACGTCGACATTCATCCCCACGGTGAAGAAGAAAATGCCGAGCAAAAGGCCCTTGAAGGGCGCGACAGTCGCCTCGATTGCCTTGCGGTATTCCGTCTCCGCGAGCAGCAAGCCGGCAAGGAAGGCGCCGAGCGCCATGGACATGCCTGCCTGAGCGGAGATCACCCCGGCCGCTACGATTACGAACAGCACAGCAGCGATGAAAATCTCGCTGGATCCCGCGGTGGCGACCAGCCGGAACAGCGGACGCAATAGCACCCGGCCGAAAGCAACGATGACGACGATGGCGGCCGCGGCCTGCAGCAAGGCATTGGCGAGGCTGGCAAGAACTGACCCGCCGGACTGTGCGGCAAGGATGGAAATGAACAATAAAATCGGAATGACGGCCAGATCCTGAGCTAGCAGGACAGAGAAACTGGCGCGGCCGACACTCGTGGTCAGTCTCTCCTGACTCGAGAGGAGTTCGAGCACGATCGCTGTCGAGGACAGCGAGAGGCTGGCCCCCAGCACGATCGCCTCGGAAGGACTCTTTCCCGCCAGCACCGCGGCGCCCGCGATCAAGATGCTGGTAAGCAGAACCTGCGAACCGCCCAGCCCAATGACCATGCGGCGCATGGTCCATAACCTGGGAAACGACAATTCGAGACCGATCAGGAACAGGAGAAAGACGATTCCCAGTTCAGCGATGCCTGCAACGTTCTGCGCGTCAGTGACGGTGACCCAGGAGAGAACCGGCACCGCGCTGCTGATCGAACCGAGACCAAGGGGGCCAAGAACAGCGCCGGCGCCGAGATAGCCGAGAACGGGGTTCAGCCCCCACCGCCGCACCATCGGCACCACCACGCCCGCGGTGCCAAGGACGACCAGGGCGTCGCTATAGCCCGCCATATTGGTGGTAGATGCCATGAATCCTCCAATTCCGTACGGGTCGCCCGATCGTTCTAAAGCTGCGAATCCAAGCCCGCCATAATGCCGCTGCCCGTGAGGATTTCTACCTACGATCGCCCCAAGAATGGATCGAAAACGCTGGAGCTCGGCGAGCCAAATGAAACCTTGGCGCGCTAAACTTGTTAGGCGATTCGCGACCTCGCCGCCGTCCACCGCGCCAGGGGTCGAGCGAGAATGCAATGAAGCTATTTCAGTGCCAGAACTGCGGCCAGCCGCTCTATTTCGAGAACACGCGCTGCGAACGTTGCGGGTTGTCGCTCGGCTATCTGCCGAATCGGGAAACGATCACCGCGCTCAAGCCCGACGGGGCCGCAAGCAACCCAGGGCAGCCGGTTTGGCGGGCGCTTGCCGACTCCAAGCTCTATCGCTATTGCGCCAACGCCGCATACGACGTGTGCAATTGGCTTGTTCCGGCGGCAGTGCCCGACGCCTATTGTGCGGCGTGCCGCCACAATCAGATGATTCCCGATCTGTCCTTGCCCGAGAATCTCGACAAGTGGCGTGCGCTTGAGGTGGCGAAGCACCGCCTGTTCTATACGCTGTTTCAGCTCAGACTGCCGGTCGAGACGCAGGCGGAAAGCCCGACTGGCCTGGCATTTCAATTTCTGGCCGACATTGCGCCCTCAGGTTCTTCGGTGTTGACCGGCCATGCCGACGGCTTGATCACAATCAATCTTGCGGAAGCCGACGACGCAGAGCGCGAACGGCGCCGGCATCAGATGGGCGAGCCATACCGCACATTGCTCGGTCATTTCCGCCACGAGATCGGACATTATTACTGGGACCGGCTCGTCGCGGATGCGCAGCGTCTCGACGAGTTCCGCCGCATCTTCGGTGACGAACGGCAAGACTATGCCGCGGCGCTCCGGAATTACTACGCGAATGGCGCACCGGCTGATTGGTCGGAGCATTTCATCTCCACCTATGCAAGCTCCCACCCCTGGGAAGACTTCGCGGAAACGTGGGCGCACTACTTTCATATGATCGACACGCTCGAAACCGCGCATTTTGCCGGCTTGGAGGTCAGTCCCAAGCTGCCGCAGAATCCGGGCGCGGTCTTCGATTTCCACCCGCGCGAGACTGACATGCATCACATCGTCGAGGCCTGGCTGGCACTCACATTCGCGGTCAACTCGATAAACCGCAGCATGGGCGTGCACGATCTCTATCCGTTCGTGCTCGGCCCTTTGGCAGTCGCGAAGCTGACTTTCGTTCAGCAACGGATCCAGGCGATGTCGCCCCGCAAGCCCGAATCTCAAGCCAGCCGAGATCAAGGCCTTAAGCGGAGCGCATTCCGCCGTGTGCGCACTGAGATGACGTAACCGGTCTGCGGCGCCGCAATCAATCTGCTGTACGCCGACCCCACGATCGCGCCTCATTCCGGTACAAAAAGACAATATCGGCACCCTAGCAAAGCGCGGCTGATCAAGGTTGTTTGGGCGCAAGGAATAAGCAAAACACTTCTTGAATTTTAACGGGTTGCACCCTGTAATGCAGCCGCACGGGCGAGGGAAGTTCCTTTATGACGAAATCCGCTTCGGGCGGTCTGTCCGCCGGTACGGCGTCATCCGGGACGGTTTCCTGGGTGACGGCGACGGCGATCGTCGTCGCCGACATGGTCGGGGTCGGCGTATTCACGAGCCTCGGATTTCAGGTCACCGACATACCCTCAGGCTTTTCGCTGCTGCTGTTGTGGGTCGTCGGCGGAATCGTGGCGATGTGCGGAGCGTTCTGCTACGCGGAACTCGCCGCCATGCTGCCGCGATCGAGCGGGGAGTACAACTTTCTGCGCCGCATCTATCATCCAGCGTTCGGCTTTGTGGCCGGCTGGCTGTCGGCGACCGTCGGCTTCGCCGCGCCCATCGCGCTCGCCGCCATGGCGTTTAGCAAATATCTGACATCAAGCGCTCCGAATTTGCTGCCGAGTTTGCCGGTAGAGGTGTTCGGATTTCCCATAGACTGGCCGCTGCTATTCGGGCTTGCTATAATCTGGCTTGCCGCGCTGGTGCATCTGGGCGGCGTGCGGCTTGGCAGCGCCTACCATAACGCCTGGACGGCGCTCAAGCTCGTCCTCATCGTCGTGTTCATCATCGCCGGCCTTGCCTTCGGCGATTCGCAACCGAGTTCATTTGCGCCGAGCGCTGTTGACCTTACTCAAATCGCCGGCGCGCCGTTCGCCATCAGCCTGGTATTCGTGATGTATTCGTATTCTGGCTGGAACGCGGCGACCTATATTGGCGGCGAATTGCGCGATCCCGCGCGCAACCTGCCGCGCGCGCTGTTCGCAGGAACCGCGATCGTGATCGTGCTCTACGTCCTCCTCAACGCCGTCTTTCTGGCCACCACGCCGATGCACGAATTGGCCGGACAGCTCGACGTCGCCATCGTTGCCGGCAAGCCCGTGTTCGGCAATCTCGGCGGGCGCATTGTCGGCGCGCTGATCTGCCTCGGGCTGATATCGTCAATCAGCGCCATGACCTGGATCGGCCCGCACGTGACCATGACGATGGGCGAGGACATACCGCTATTGCGTGTGTTCTCACGCAGATCGAAGCGGGGCGTGCCGGCCGTCGCCATTATCTTTCAGCTCCTGGTCTCGAACCTTTTGCTGCTGACCCAGAGCTTCGAAGCGGTCCTGGATTTCATCCAATTCAGTCTCACCTTCTGCTCGTTTTTCACTGTGCTGGGACTTATCAAGATGCGGATCACCCACCCGAATTTGGCCCGGCCCTACCGCGCTTGGGGCTATCCGGTGACGCCGCTGATTTTTCTCAGCGTGACGCTGTTTATGATGTATTATTTGGTCGTCAATCGGCCGCTGCAGTCGCTCGCCGGCGTCGCCATGATGTCGGTCGGCCTTGTCATCTATTATTTGTCCCGCCCGCTACCAAGCGTCCCTTCCCCGGATGTTTCGCAAACAGTGGCCTGAAAGTGATGTCCGTAAGCATGCCTAGACTGATGGCGACTGCCTTCATGGCAGTTATGCTGGCCGTGATTACGGCGCCTGCGCGCAGCGCCGAAACAACGACAGCCGACGACACCGCGCGATTCCTGGCCGGGCTGCCGCCGGCGTCCGGCTCTCCTCTCGCGGCGCTTACCAAGGACCCTGTCTGGCAGCAACACGCGCGCTACTTCGATTCCATTTTCGCGCGTGAGGACAGCACCAAGCTTTCGAAAGTTCGCATATTCTCGAAGGAGCAGCTGACCGACAAACACGACACGATGCTGTATATGTTCAGCGGTCCGGATTTCCTCTATGCGACGTCGTTTTTTCCCACCGCTTCGACATACGTTTTGGCCGGCCTCGAACCGGTCGGTGACATTCCGCAATTGACCAGCCTGTCGCACCCGGCCGTCAACGGCACCCTGCGAAATCTCGAGACCTCGCTCGGTTCGCTGCTCAGCTACAGTTTCTTCATCACTAGGAACATGAAGACCCAATTGCACGAGGGGCCGGTCTACGGCACGCTGCCGGTCCTCGATGTGTTTTTGGCGCGGACCGGCAAGACCATCCACGACGTGAGCTTCGGGGGCCTCGACGCCGAAGGAAATTTCCTGACCGCGGACGAACCGGCCGCCACGAATGCCAACACCAAGAAACCCATGCGGAGCATCTCCCGCAGCGCCGCCCCGGGCGTAAAGATCGTCTTTTCGGACGGCAACGGGCCGAAGCAGACCCTTTATTACTTCAGCACCAATCTTGCCGACGGTTCGGTCGAGCGGAGCGGGTTCCTGGCGTTCTGCGAAAAGCTGGGCGTCGCGGACAGCTTCATCAAAAGCGCTTCGTATCTTCTCCACAGCGGCGGCTTCAACAAGATTCGCACATTCCTGCTCGATCACAGCGCGACGATCCTTCAGGACGATAGCGGCATCCCGCTTGCCTATTTCGATCCGAAAAAATGGCGGTTGCAGCCGTTCGGCCGCTATGTCGGACCGCTGGCCATCTTCGGACATTCCTACCAGCCGGGTATGGCCGAGTTGTTCCGCCGGGCCACCCCGATCGACTTTGGCATCGGCTATCGCTGGCGGAAGAATGAATCGAACCTGCTGCTCGCCCAGAAGGGCGCGCCGAAGACCAGCGACGAGGAATTAACGCCGCGTTCACCGTCGGATCGATACCATCTGGGAACAGACCCCCAATCTCCGAAAAAGCACCGAAAGCACGTAGAGAGCGAGTCCACGGGGTCTCTGGGCTGCCGATTCGGGGGGATTTTCCCGTTTTGTTCGGATCCGCCGCCAAAATCGAGCCGGTAGCGCGTCAAAATGACGACATAGTCGTCACGGACATTGCACGCGTCGGGCGGGGGAAAAGTGCAACATACGGTCCGAGGACCAGCGCCGAAGGCGTTTCGCAGGCCGACCACCAGTGCGGCCGCGGTTGTACGCGCGCGCCATTTCACCACCGACCCCATTGTGCGGCGGCGGGTTGAACACGCTGGCACTGCTCCGCCTCGCCCTCTGCCGCCGCGCCCTCCCGAGAACGGCCGGGTTCGCCTCGAAGCCAGCAGGAAGCCGGCGCGACGCATCGGCGAACTAAAGAAAAAGCTGGAGCTGAATCTCCTCCACATCTCTGCCGCTCTGTTCTTCATCGGCTCGGTGGGCTGGTGTTGGCTGGTCTTCAGCGAATTCCACTCGACCGCTTTGGTCACTCCGGCGGCGGCGGCCTACACGTTAACACCAGTCGCCAAGGCCGATTCCGAAATCGGAAAAGTAGACCCGTTCAGCAGCTCGACGTATGCGCGTACGAACGATCTGCGACCGCCAGCCCCGCGGGACACGGGCCTCACGGGCGGCGAGAGCCCGGCCAAGATCGTTGCCCGCGAATGGGCCCGCCTGGAGTCGCTTCGTGTGGCCGACCGCGGCCGCGTACCTGCAAAGCAGGCGCTGAAGGCTCTGAAAGAAGCGAAGCTAAACATCAAGCCGCCGGTCCGCCTGGCTTCGCTCGAAGACTCTGTGCCGCCCATCACCGGGCTTCACTCCGCGATCGAGCCCGGTCCGTCGCGCATGCCATCCAACGTCGGCGCCACGACGAGTCTCGTGGATTTCGAAACGGCGCCGTTCCCCTATCACGGCACGGTGCCCGGATCGGACCGGCCATTTCTGAATGCCGGCAAACAAGGCCACCGCGGTCACGTCAATTTCCGCGGCCACGTTTACTGGGAACCGGAAACGTTCAGCGACGACCGCGTGCTGTTGCATATTCCGGCCGGCTTCGACCCCAAACGCCCCGCAGTCATGGTGGTATTTTTCCACGGCCACGGCGCCAATCTCGCGCGCGACGTACGCGACCGGCAGCAGGTTCCGGCGCAGATCACCGCGGCGGGAGCGAATGCGGTGTTGGTGGCGCCGCAATTTGCCGTTGACGCCCGAGATTCGAGTGCCGGAAAGTTCTGGGAGCCGAACGGCTTCAAACGTTTCCTCGACGAAGCGGCCGTGAAGCTTGCGCACCTGTATGGCGATCCGCGCAGCGCCGCGGCGTTCGGCAAGATGCCGATCGTGATCGTCGCGTATAGCGGAGGCTTTGGGCCGACATTGTCCGTGCTTGATCGGGGCGGCGTCAAATCGCGCGTGCGCGGCCTCGTCCTCCTCGACGCACTCTATGCCGGCATCGACAAGTTCGCAGACTGGATCGCCGACAACAGATCAACCTTCTTCGTGAGTTCGTACACGCCGCACACTGCGCATCACAATGCCGAGCTTGAGCGCCTGCTGAGCGAACGCTCGGTGCCGTATAGCTCGGAACTGCGGCACAACCGTCTGCAGGGCATGGTGACCTTCCTGCCCGCCGGCGACGTCTCGCACCGGGATTTTGTAAACCACGCGTGGGCCGACAATCCGATCAAGGATATCCTGGCGCGAATGGACGACGTCGATCAAAAGATCGAAACGACCGCAACCACGGCGTCGATTCCCCCCGGCGCCGCCGCCACCAAGCGCGACTAAAGCGCGTTCCAGTTTCAGCGACACCACCACGCGCTTCTTGCCACTCCTGCGGGCGCCGAATATCACAGACTGGCAGACCCGAGTTGTGGCTCGGGAAAGCAGCCATGCTTCCGCACATCTTTGACGACGCGCCGGAACGCACGCGCGGCAAGGTCGTCGGCATGTATGCCATTCTCCTCACCGCCAATGTCGGCACGTGGCTATGGACTTCGATCGCGTTTCACGGCAACGCGCTGCTGCTCGGCACCGCATTCCTTGCCTACAGTTTCGGGCTTCGGCACGCCTTCGACGCCGATCATATTGCGGCCATCGACAACATCACCCGCAAGCTGATGCAGGACGGCCGACATCCCATTGCGGTCGGATTTTTCTTCTCGCTCGGCCATTCCACAATCGTGGTCGCGCTCGTTCTGGCGATCGCGCTCAGCACCACAGCGTTGCAAGGGCGTTTCGTCGCCTTCAAGGACATCAGTGCCGTCATCGCCACTTCTGTCTCCGCGCTGTTTCTCTTCGTGATCGCGGCCGCCAACGTCATCATCCTGATCCAGGTCTATCGCGCCCTAAGCGCGGTGAAGAATAGCGGCCGGTTGGGCGAAGGGGCCGTCGATCATATTCTCGGCAAGAGTGGCATCCTTGGCCGCCTGTTGCGGCCGGCCTTTGCGCTGATCGAGCGCAGTTGGCACGCCTATCCTCTTGGCCTTCTGTTCGGACTAGGCTTCGATACCGCGACGGAAGTCGGCCTGCTGGGTGTCTCTGCAGGTCAAGCTGCTCAGGGGCTCTCGATCTGGTCGATCCTGGTGTTTCCGGCGCTGTTCACCGCGGGAATGTCGCTGATGGACACGACGGACTCGACGGTGATGGTCGGGACCTATGGCTGGGCATTCGTCAACCCGATCCGCAAGCTCTACTACAACATGACCATCACGTTCGCTTCCGTCGTCGCCGCCATGGCGGTTGGCGGCATTGAGGCGCTGCAACTGATCGGTGACAGGCTTGGACTTCAAGGCCCGGTCTGGCGGTTCGTCGCCGCGCTCAGCGAGAATTTTAGCTTGGTCGGCTATTCGATCGTCGCGTTTTTTATTGTCAGCTGGATCGCGTCTTACCTGCTTTACAAAGCGAGGGGCTACGACAGGATAGAGGTCTCGGGCGCGATCGAGTCCGTTCGGCCGATAAACCCATAGTCGCAAACTGTAGAAGAGTGGCAGAGCGATCACTGCCTTTTTTGGCACCGTTTCGGCAGCAGCAAGGTACATACGCTCGCCGACAGGCAACGCCAGGTCAGTGCAAAGCAATTCCTTGCATTATCTCTGCAGTTGAAGCACGTGCCTGCATTGCGCGCACTTTGATGTCGCGCTGTGGGAACCGATCTTTGAGTTGCAAGCCCGCTCTCAATGCATCAATAAAACGTTGATGCTGTGATTCCACTCGTCCGTCTATTTTGAGAACAAAGTATTCATGAGGCAGACTATGTATCGCGATACCGTTTTTCATGGCACACTCCATCGTCGCGCCCGAACAACCAGTGTGAAGCCACCGCTCGGCGGCAGGCATTTCACCTGTTAAAGCCTTGCACTAATTGTGTCGGAGGCAAGCTGCGGTTGGTTCAATCGCTTAGAACGAGCAATTTTGTGCACCGCGCTTGCGGCGGCAATGAAATATCGAAGTATCTGATTTTAAATGTGAAGTTGGTAGCGGAGGACGGATTTGAACCGCCGACACGCGGATTATGATTCCGCTGCTCTAACCAACTGAGCTACTCCGCCAAACCGTCAGATTTCGAGCTGGCTGGGGCGAGATTTAGGGTAGTTCACGATGCTTTCCAAGAGGCAAAATCCCGGCCCCACAAAACCGCCAACGGGGTCGGCTGCGCTTTTGGCCCACCATTCCGACGTTACTAGGCCGAGCCCACCGCCGGGACAAAAGGCTCGCTCACGAGGCGACCCAGCCGGGCGAAGCGGATGAGCGAGAAATGCCCGAGCGGCGGCATCGGGCGCCGCTCAACGACTCGCACGCCGCCGTGCCGCGCGGCCCATTGCGCCAAGCGCTCCCAGCGAAATTCCGGCTGCCAGCCGAGCCCGCGCGCGATCGGCGCGAACCATTGCTCGAAGGACGCGCGCAAGCCGTCTTCGGCACCGAGATGGTTCACCAAAACGATCTCGCCGCCGGGTTTCAGCACGCGCGCAAACTCATCCAGCGTCGCCTCCGGATCCGGGACCGCGGTGATGACGTATTGCGCGACGACCACGTCGAACACGCCGTCCTGAAAGCCGAGATGCTGCGCATCCATCACAGCAAGCCCGTCGACATTGGTCAGGCGGTGCTC
>Ga0116126_1001216_pt1 | contig 16715 bp, 8 predicted proteins | sample June2015DPH_16_5_FD_89730 | JGI IMG/M metagenome (GOLD analysis project Ga0116126, IMG submission 89730) | Peatland microbial communities from SPRUCE experiment site at the Marcell Experimental Forest, Minnesota, USA - June2015DPH_16_40 | ecosystem: Environmental > Terrestrial > Soil > Wetlands >...
GGTTGCCGCCGGCGCCGTTGATGAGGATGTCCACCGGGCCGAGTTCCTTCTTCACCTTGTCGTTGGCCGCGTCGAGGCTGGCCTTCTCCAGCACGTTGCACGCGACGCTGATGGCCACACCGCCTTCCTTGCGAATTTGCGCCACCACGGTTTCCGCGGGTTCCGGTTTTAAATCCGCCACGGCAACTTTCGCGCCGCACGCCGCCAGCGCCCGCGACATCGTGCTGCACAAAACCCCGCCACCGCCCGTCACGAGCGCCACCTGGTCCTTCAAATTTACCTTAAATGGAATGTTCATCCTTGTTTTCCTCTGTGTTTGGTTGGTTGTGGTTTGTTCCGTCAGTCCTTGAATCGTCCCCGATACGCCCACAGTCCGAGGGCGGGGTTCGAAATGTAAAAGATTTTCTCGCCGTCCGGCATGGTGTTCCAGCCGTCCTTGAGTCTGGCCGGATCGTAACGCTGCGTCATTTGCTTCAGGTCGGCGTAGCGGAAGTTGACGCTTTCGATTTCCTGCCGGGTGAGCTGGCCGGGGCAATACGTGATGTTGAACCGGCCTTCCGACGAGCCGTGGATGAAATGCGCCGCCGCGCTGAGATTGTTTTGCAACTCGGCGTTGGCCTTGACTGCCGCCAAGGTTGCCGGCGTGCCGCAATAGCCGTACTTGCGGATGAGCCGGTCAATCTCCTTGTCCTCGCCGAACTCCTTCAGGCCGGGCGCGAGCACGATCAACTCGCCGCCGTCCGCCATGGCCATGCGCGTACGATAGATGCTCTTGTTGCCCAGCCATGTGCTCTTGAATTCGGAGGGGTCCAGATAAACGACCACCTTTTTGAGCGGCGCGTCGAGCATCTCGAAGTTGACCTTGAGCGAGAGCGCCGCGGCTTTGTCAAAACCGGACACGTCGTCGCTGATGTAAAGGCCGCGCACGACCAGCTTGCCATCGTTGCCGCGCCCCACCACCGTGTGGACATAAACAATCGGCAGGTGTTTCGTGAAATGTTCGGAAGCGTAATTAAGGATGCGGCGGACCGGCGTGTCCGAGCGCCCCATCATTCGCTCCATGCCATAGGCCGCGCCGACGAAATGGCTTTTGTTGATGCCTTCCTGGCCACCGGTACCCACGAAGATGTTCTTGTTATAACTGGCCATCCCGATGACTTCGTGCGGAACAACCTGGCCGACGGACAGTATCAAATCGTGTTTGCCGGTCCAGATGAGGTTGGCCAGTTGCGCCGGCCAGGGAAAATCCACCGCGCCGCCGGAGACTTTTTTAACAAATTCTCCCGGCACCTCGCCGACGGTGGTGATGCCGGTGCGCCAGTTATGGACGCGGAAGAGTTTTTCCGGCACGCCGGCGAACATCTCGGCGATCTGCGCCGGGGTCATCGGCGTATGCGTGCCCAACGCGGGCAAAACATCCATCAAACGGTCCCCGTAGTAATCATAAATGAGTTTAGTCACCAGTCCCGCTTGCGAATGGAACCGGGTAAAATCCGGGGGAATGACCAGCACCCGCTTGCGCGGGCCGAGGTGATCGAGGGCGTGGGACAACCCCTTGCGCAAACCGTCCAAGGACAGCTTGTCGGCTACGGAACCACGTTCGTAATAAAGCATAAATTCCAGCCTAGGTTACACCACGCGCATCGGGTTTGGCAACGTCTTGAAACAATGACTCCAGCTTGGCTTAATTCACGTTGAAAGCCCGTGGATTCTCTCCAAAGGCCTGTGAATTGTAAAGATATTCCCTCCGGCTTTCTGCGTAGTTGCCGGTTTTTTTGCAGAAAAACGAAACACTTTTGCAAGATTTTTACAAAAAGCACCTTGCACCCCGCAAGCGTTCTGGAATTCTGTACGGGAAATTTAACCATCAATACATTGTATCATTAAAAACAACACCATGAGCAAAGGTCTGAACATTCCCCCAAAAGGCGCGCTGGACTTCCTGTCCCTCGGCGCGCTGGTTAACCGTCTTGATCCCGGCATCGTGCCGTTCCGCAAGGCCACGGAATGCCGCATCCACGTCAGCGGCGGCGAATTCAACTGCGCCGCCAACCTGTCTGACTGCTTCCGCATGAACACCGGCATCGCCACGGCGCTCGTGGAATATCCCATCGGCGACCTGATTGCCGAACGCGTCCGGGCCATGGGCGTGAAACCGTTCTACAAGAAATTCAAGCATGACGGTGTGCGCGGTCCGAACCACGCGACGGTCTATAGCGACCAGGGCCACGGCGTGCGGGCGCCAGTGGTGTTCTACAACCGCTGCAACGAAGCCGGCTCGCTGCTCAAGCCCGGTGACTTCAACTGGAAGGAAATCTTCGGCCAGGGCGTGCGCTGGTTCCACAGCGGCGGCATCTTCGCCGCGCTGTCCGAGACCACGGGCGAACTGATCATCGAAGCCATGAAGGCTGCCAAGGCCGCGGGCACGGTGACGTCGTTCGACCTGAACTTCCGCCAGAAACTCTGGGACATCTGGGGCGGCCAGGAAAAGGCGCTGTCCGTCATGAAACGCATTGTCGAACACGTGGACGTGATCGTGGGCAACGAGGAAGACCTGCAGAAGGGCCTCGGCCTGAAAGGGCCGGATGTGGCTGCCAAGAGCAAGCTCGATCCGAGCGTGTTTTTCGGAATGATTGATTCGGTGGTGAAGAATTATCCCAAGGTCAAGGTGGTGGCCACCACGCTGCGCGAAGTCCACTCCACCAATCGGCACAGTTGGGGCGCCGTGGCGTGGATTGACGGCAAGACCTACACCTCGCCCACCTGCGAACTGGACGTCTATGACCGCGTAGGCGGCGGCGACGGCTTCGCGTCGGGTTTATTCTACGGCATGCTCACCGGTGAATCACCGCAGGAGTCAGTCAACCTCGGCTGGGCGCACGGCGCGTTGCTGACCACGTTCCCCGGTGACACCACAATGGCGACGATGGAACAGGTCAAGTCCTTTGCCAAAGGCGGCTCGGCGCGCATCCAGCGGTAAAGCCCTTGTTTGGCGGAACATCGACAGGGCGCGGCCCAAATCCGTGCCTTTTCGCCTGGGCTTTTATATTGCACGGTGTGAATGAGTTGTGATAGCTTCGCCGTTCCGTTTTTTTTGAAATGAAAATCTCCGTCCCCAAAGAAACGCACCCGGGCGAGACCCGGGCGGCGTTGACGCCGGATGGCGCCGCCAAACTCGTCAAACTCGGCGCGCAAGTAGAAGTCGAAGCCGGCCTCGGCCTCGCTGCGGGCTTTGCCGACGACGCCTACACCAAAGCCGACGCGACCATCACCACCGACCGCAAGGCGCTCATCAGCGCTGGCGACCTGGTGCTGCGCCTGCGCAAGCCGCCGGTGGATGAAATTGCGTGGCTCAAGCCAAATTCGGTTCACGCCAGCTTCCTCGATCCGTTCAACGAAAAGGAATTGATCCAAAAACTTGCCGAGCGCGGCATCAGTGCCATCAGCATGGAATTGATTCCTCGCACGACCCGCGCCCAAAAAATGGACGTGCTGTCGTCGCAGGCGAACCTCGGCGGTTATGAAGCGGTCATTCTTGCCGCGCGTTATTCCAACAAAATTTTCCCGATGATGACCACGGCGGCGGGCACGATTTTGCCGGCGAAAGTTTTTGTCATCGGCGTGGGCGTCGCCGGTCTGCAGGCGATTGCCACCGCAAAACGTCTCGGCGCAAAAGTCACCGCTTACGACACGCGGCCCGTCGTGGAGGAACAGGTCAAGTCACTCGGTGCGCAATTTTTCAAAATTGACCTCGGGGAAACCGGCCAGACGAAGGACGGTTATGCCCGGGCGCTGACCGAGGAGCAGGTGCAGAAACAGCGCGACGCGATGAAAAAAACCTGCGGCGATTCCGACGTGGTCATCACTGCTGCCCAGGTGTTTGGCCGCCGCGCGCCGATTCTGGTCACCGCCGAAATGCTCAACGCGATGAAACCGGGCAGTGTGGTGGTGGATCTGGCGGTGGAAACCGGCGGCAATGTCGAAGGCGTGGTTTATGACCAGGTGACCGACCGCAACGGCGTGAAGATTGTCGGCATCGCCAACCTGCCCGCACGCGTGCCGCTTCATGCCAGCCAGGTTTATTCCGCAAACCTCACGAGCTTGATCGAGGAATTTTGGGACAAGCAGAACAAAAACTTCGTCCTCAAGCTCGACGACGAAATCATCAAGGGCTGCCTCGTCACGCACGGCGGCAAAATCGTCAACGAGAAGCTCGTGGCAAAACCAAGCTGATTTTTATGAGCACTGAAATTCTGGTATTTTTTATTTTTGTCCTCGCGATTTTTCTGGGCTTTGAACTGATTTCCAGGGTGCCCTCGATGCTGCACACGCCGCTGATGTCCGGCACGAACGCCATTCACGGCATCATTTTGCTCGGCGGCATGCTGGTGCTGGCCGCCGCGGACGGCACGCTGACGCGGGCGCTCGGCTTCGTCGCGGTGGTTTTCGGTTCGGCCAACGTGTTCGGTGGCTTCATGGTCACCGACCGCATGTTGCAAATGTTCAAGAAGAAGAAAAAATGAGTTCGTTCATCGCCATCATATTCATCGGAGTCGCGGTTTCGTTCATTCTCGGCATCAAACTGCTGGGCTCGCCCAAGACCGCGCGGCTGGGCAACCTGGTCGCCGCGTGCGGCATGCTCGTCGCGCTCATTGCCACCGTCCCGTTGATGCGCGTTGAAAGCTGGAACCTGAACTGCACGCTCATCGTCGTCGGCACCCTCCTCGGCCTCGGCATCGGCGCCGTCGGTGCTTATTCGGTGAAAATGACCGCCATGCCGCAGATGGTCGCGCTGTTCAACGGCGTGGGCGGCGGCGCGGCGGCGCTCGTCGCGAGCCTGGAATTTCTGAAACGCGCCAACAGCTTTGAAGGCATCACCACGTTCTTCGCGGTGACAATGTTGTTCGCGACGCTCATCGGTTCGCTGTCGTTTTCCGGCAGCCTCATCGCGTTCGCCAAGCTGGAGGGTTACCTCGAAAAACCGCACACGTTCCCCGGCCAGAACATTCTTAACGGCCTTATCCTCGCGGTCATCCTCGGCCTGTGCGTTTATCTTGGCGGCTGGGCGACGACGAACACCACAGCGTTCATCGTGCTGTTTTCGCTCGCGCTGGTGTTCGGCGTGGCGATGGTCATGCCCATCGGCGGGGCGGACATGCCGGTGGTCATTTCGCTGTTGAACTCGTTTACCGGCCTCGCGGTCGCGGCGGACGGCTTCACCATCAACAACCTTTCGATGATCGTGGCCGGAACGCTCGTTGGTTCTTCCGGTACGCTGCTGACACTGCTTATGTGCAAGGCCATGAACCGGCCCGTCACCAACGTTCTTTTTGGCGCATTCGGCTCCGGCGGAGGTGGTGGCAAGGCCGGCGCGAGCGACCTCGGCGGAAAAACCGTCAAACCCATCCAAGCCGACGAAGCCGCGTTGCTGCTTGGCTACGCGCAGCAGGTCGTCATCGTGCCCGGATACGGCATGGCCGTGGCGCAGGCGCAGCACCAGGTGCGCGAACTTTCCGATGAACTCGGCAAGCGCAGCGTGGAAGTCCGCTTTGCCATCCATCCCGTCGCCGGCCGCATGCCCGGCCACATGAACGTTTTGCTGGCCGAAGCCAACGTGCCTTACGACCAGCTTTGCGAAATGGAAGCCATCAACCCCACGATGGACCGCGTGGACGTGTGCCTTGTGATTGGCGCCAACGACGTCGTCAATCCCGCCGCGCGCGAGGACAAGAGCAGCCCGATCTACGGCATGCCGATCATTGATGCCGACCGCGCGAAAACGGTCATCGTGATGAAACGCTCGATGGCGGCGGGCTTTGCCGGTATTGAGAATCTCCTGTTCTACAAGGACAACACGCGGATGCTCTTTGGCGACGCCAAAGCCTCGTTGCAAACGCTCATTGCCCAGTTGAAGGCAAGTTGAGTGGCATCAGGATTGTTGCTCTCGCGGGAAAGCAACTCCGTCCGGTCAACGATGACGGATTGCTCTGATTTATCAATCCCCTGATTCCTGCCGATGTGTTCAGGGGCCGGGGAACCACAAGCGATAGAAGCCATTGGTCCCGGTCATTTCGAGCGGAAGCAGGTATTGATCACCAACCTGGATTGGAGAATAGGGGACCACGACCCACGTGGCCGGCGAGAGACTGCCCGAAGTCTCCAGCACGAATCCCGAGTATCCGACCGGCCACATATACAAGGCAATGTTGCCGGAACGCAACATCCCCAGCCAAGGCAGGCTGATGACAGTGATGGGATTGGCGAGGCCGAAGTGCCCCAGCCCATCATCGGCCCGCAACACCAGGTTCGAAGCCGTCTGGGAAACCATCACCGACCCGGTCCATATCCCTTGAATAAAGTTGCCCGAAACCGGCGGGGCGACAGCAACACCATTGGTTGTTCCCAAAATGGCGGTGCCGGTGAAGTTGGTGAACAGGCCATTGGTCATGTCCCGCGCCTGAATGACAACGGCGAAAGGTGTGTTGAGGAACCGCGGCGACGGTATTGGGTTCCAGGCGAAATGATCCAGGGTAACCATCAGCACCGCATTGGAACTGAGGATCGAGCCGAAGAGGTTGGTCACCAGCACGGTGTAGTTGCCCGCTTGGCTCAACTGCACGTTGGTCAGCGTCAGCGAGGTGTTGGTCGCCCCCACGATGTTCGTCCCGTTGAATGCCCACTGGTAACTCAATGGTAGCGAGCCACTGGCGGTAACGCTGAAGTTTGCAGTGCCGCCCACCGCCACGGTCTGGTTCGTCGGCTGGGAGGCGATCGAAGGCGGCCCTCCGAATGGAACTTCGTTTTGATAGATTGAAACCGTGCCGTCATATGTGTTGCCGAAAATGATGTCCAGTCGCCCGTCCCCGTCCAAATCCCCAATCGCCACCCCAATCGGATTCCACCCCGCCGAAAAATCCACCCGCGCCGCAAATGAATTGGTCGTAAAACTCCCCGGTGTGCTCGTGTTCTTGAACAGGGAAAGATGGTCCGGTATCTGGGTCACCACCGCCACATCCGGCTTCCCGTCCCCGTCCAGATCCCCAATCGCCACGCTGTTGGCCCAGCCACCCGCCGCAAAGTCCACAGGCGCCGCAAACGAGTTGGTCGTGATGCTCCCCGGCGTGCTCACGTTCCGATACACCGACACGGACTGCCCGTCCGGCAGAGAGCCAATGACCACATCCGGTTTGCCATCCCCATCCAAATCCCCGATCGCCAGGCTATAACTGGTCGAAAGACCCGGAAAATCAACGTTGGTCGCAAATGAAATGTTCCCCAAAGTGCTGAGATTGCGCAACACGGACATGGCCTGGCTGCTGTTGCCGTTGTTGACCGTCACTATATCCGCTTTGCCGTCCCCGTCCACATCGGCAATCATTACGTCCACCGGTGTGGGCCCGACGGTAAAGCTGACCGCCGGGGCAAAGGAGTTGGTGGTGATGCTGCCCATCGTGCCGATGTTCCGCAATACCGACACGGTGGTGCCGTCATAATTGGCTGTGACAATCTCCGGCTTGCCGTCCCCGTCCAAATCCTGAACGGCAACACCTGTGGGCCCAGGCCCCACAGGAAAGTCCACTCGCGCCCCAAACGAGTTGGTTGTGATGCTGCCCGGCGAACACTGGTTCTGGAAAATCGAAACATTGTTGTAGGTATAGTTGGCCACCACGATGTCCAACCGCCCGTCCCCATCCAAATCCGCCAGCGCAAGCCCCCACAAACCGCCTCCAATGGTGAAAATCACCGGGGGCGCAAATGAAGCCGCCCCCAGAATCCCGTTGGTGCTGATGTTGCGATATATGTAAACTGTCGCATCATAATTATTGGCCACAATCACATCCGACTTGCCGTCCCCGTCCAGGTCTCCAATGACCACCCGCACAGGGCCGCTGCCGGCGGTCAGGCTCGTCGGTCCGCTCAGGGAGGACGAACTCAGCACACCGCTGCCTGGGAAAGTCGGGAGGAAGGGACTGTTGGCATAGGCCGTCAAACCGTTGACGGTCTCCGTGATCGGCGCATAGATCGCCCCTGCTGGCATCGTCACCACCAGGTTTGTCACACTGGCTGCATTCACCACCGCCCGGACTCCGCCAAAATAAACAATGTTGTTCGAGGCTGTGGAACTGAAATTGGTCCCTGAGATGGTCACACTGACACCAACGGTCCCGGCAATCGGACTAAAACCAGTGATGACCGGTATGCCGGTTGATAGTGGATTCACCGTCAGCACCGCCACCGCACTGTTCGTTGAACCATAAACATTGGTCACCAGCACGGTGTAGTTGCCCGCTTGACTGACTTGGACATTGGTCAGCATCAGCGTCGTGTTGGTCGCCCCGATGAGGTTGGTCCCATTGAAATTCCACTGGTAACTCAACGGCGATGTGCCACTGGCCACGATACTAAAACCCGCCGTACCGCCCACAAATACCGTCTGGTTCGTCGGCTGCGTTAAGATCACCGGCGCAGCGGGCGCATAGCATTTGCCTCCGCTACCGGCCGCGTAAATGAGCTGGATTTCCGAGGCCGTCAGCGCCCGATTGTAGATGGACACCTCGTCAATCAATCCGTTCCAAAGATGTCCCGGCGCCTCCGCGTTCTCCCCAATGCACACCGGATAACTGTTCTGCGCAATCGAACCCGTCGCCGGAGTCGAGGCGTCCAGCATACCATCCACATAAATGTATTTGTTCGTCCCATCGTATACCCCCGCCACATGATGCCACTGGCCGTCGTTGATGTTCTTGTTGCCCGCCAAATCCTCGTTGCTCAGACCGGTTGTGCTGAATCCGATTACCGAACTGCCGCCATCGCGAGCCAGCCGCCACGACGAATCGCCCTTGGTCACTATCCCGTTCCAATCCGGAAATTCGTCGAACTGGTTGACCTTGATCCAAGCCTCGATCGTGATGCTTGAAACAAAGATGTCCAACGAAGGTGAATCCGGTATGGAAACGTAGCTGCTCACACCGTCAAAGGAAAAGGCCTGGCCCACTTCGCCGGCAGCGAAGCTTGCACCCCCCACCAGCGTTCCGTTGTTGACACCTACAATGTCATTGGCATTGCCCTCCGCCGGCCACCAACTCACCAAACCCGACGGCACCGGCGCACAGGGCGGCGGATTCACCGTCAGCACCGCATTCGAACTGAGCACCGAACCGAGCGCATTGGTCACCAGCACAGCGTAAGTGCCTGCCTGACTGAACTGCACATTGGTCAACGTCAGCAAGGTGTTGGTTGCCCCACTGATGTTCGTTCCATTGAAACTCCATTGGTAATTCAATGGTGGTGAGCCACTGGCGGTAACGCTGAAATTTGCAGTACCACCCACCGCCACTGTCTGACTGGCAGGTTGCGTGATAATCGTCGGCACCACGTCGTCTATCACCGTGAGAGTGGCGATCGGGCTGGTGACGCTGCCGACGACGTTCGTCACGATGACACTGTAAGCAGCCGCATCGCCATCCTGCACATTGGACAGGGTCAGGGTTGCTGTCATTGAACCCAGGACATTCCCCCCATCCGCCAGATTAAAACCATTCTTCTGCCATTGATAGCTCAACGGGAGTGTCCCGCTCGCGCTAACGGCGAAGGTTGCCGTCGAGCCGACGTTGTTGGTCCGGCTGGCCGGCTGAGCCGTAATCACAGGTTCAAGCCCAAGGACGGTTAACGTGGCATTGCTGCTGAAAACGGTGCCGAAGGTATTGGAGACCACAACGCCGTAACTGCCTTCGTCGGGTCCCAGCACGTTGACCAATGCCAGTGTCCTGGTGTTCGCGCCGGAGACATTGCCGCCGTTATTCAAGGCGGCGCCATTCTTCGTCCACTGAAAATACAGCGGCGACGCCCCGTTGGCACTCACCGTAAAAAGCGCCATCGTTCTGGGACTGTTTATCTGGTTGACCGGTTGTTGCGTAATTGCCGGCAGATCATTCACCACCAGCACTGCCGGCGTGCTCGTCACGCTTCCACCGAAATACGTTGCCGCCACAGTATAGGCACCCGCGTCGGAATCTTGCACACCCGTCAGGCTCAGCGTCGGGGTATCCGACCCTGAAACATTGCCTCCATCATTCAGACCGGCCCCGTTCTTCTGCCATTGAAGACTGAACGGCATTGTTCCGCCCGCATTTGCCGAAAAAGTGGCCGTCGCCCCGTCACTGACGGTCTGGCTGGCCGGCTGCGCCGTGATCACTGGAGAATTGGTGGGCGGGCCGGAAGAAGGCAGGATACTCAGCAGTATAGTGGAGGACATTTGCCCACCCCACCAGTTTTCCACGGTTGCCTGATATGTCCCGCCATCCGTCAGCGCACAAGCGGGAATAACATAGATGTCATTCGTAGCGCCGGTGATCGGGCCAGTGCCGCCATCGGTACTACTTTGCCAGCCGTTCGTGTAGGCAGCTTGAGCAGCGTCATCATTGCGAACCAATGTCACAGCACCATTAAAGTGTTCGTGCATGTAATCGAAACTGTTGAAATAGATGTCATTGGCAGGCGACGGACCGGCATTGTTATTGAAGAGAACTAAATGATCCGGCGGCAGACCGGCACCATATTCACCGGTGATAAAAGAGCCTTGGCCCCATTCGTCCGAGATGATGACCCACATGAGACCTATCTGCAGAGGCTGAAGGAGGACGCTTAAACCGTGGCTGCTAAACGGCAAGGGGAATCCCTCTTGTCCCCAGCCAATGTCATAGTAGTAGGTATTACTCTGGCAATAAAACGTGAACCAGCTACCATTGTTTGCATCACACAGTGCGAATCCCGCCATTCCATTCGTACCGACATTGCCGGTATCCACGTTAAAGGTAAGATAACCTTGCGCCCTTCCCGGGTCTATTGGATCCACCAGCGAGCGGATTACGGTGATGGTATGTCCCCCCTCGGCATGAAGGCCAAATGCCTTGCCACCCGTATCAATGTCCCCGTTTGTGCTCGTTCCATCACCATTGGTCGTGGACGATCCGATGAACATGCTGCCAAAGCCGGGTCCGCTGTTGGAGAGCACCCACGGGCTGCCCCAACCGTTGCCAAGTTTCAGCCAACGATAGCTGGCGGACGGCGAGCCACTCGACGTCACCCAGAATGCCACCGGATTACTGACGCGTTGAGTGACATTGATTGACGATTGTCCCGTGATTTGACAGGGGACGTCCACGGTCAAAACTGCGTTGGAACTGGTGGCCGAACCGAGGGCATTGCCGACGATGACGGAATAATACCCCGCATCGGCAACTGTCGGGTTAGCCACAGTCAAAGTGTTGGTGACCGAACCGGAAATATTGCCGCCATCGGTCAGATTGATGCCGTTCTTCTGCCATTGATAGAACAAAGGCGTGCTGCCCCACACCGTCACGCTGAATGCGATTGAGGACGAATAAAATGGCCATGGCAATTCCGTCTGGTCCGCCGGTTGGGTGGCAATGACCGGTGGCGACTGGACAATCGTGAGCAAAGCGTTGCTGCTGATTGCCACGCCAGCGGCATTGCTGACGATGACCGAATAAGCTCCCACATTATCGGGGGACACGTTGGTGACAATCAGGTTTGAAGTCCTGGAGCCGGCGATATGGCTACCGTCGGAGAGATTGGTGCCATTGTCCTGCCATTGATAATAGAGCGGCTGGCCGCCGGTGGCACTTACCGCGAATGTTGCCGTCGATCCCATCAACACTGCTTCATCGGTTGGTTGGCTGGTAATGGCCGGCGGAGTGAGTACAGCCAAAGTGAACTGACGGCGTTGTCCGACCTGAGTGTTAAAATTGGTGAACCAGATCGTGGCGTTATAAGTTCCCATCGGCAAGAGATTGGCATTGGAGTTTAGCCCCACCGTCACGGTGGTCGCTGCTCCACCGGGAGCCAGAGTGCCGCCGGCGGGTGATGCATTGAGCCAATGCGACGTGTTGACCAGTGTCCAGTTCAGCGAATTGTTCCCGGTATTGGTGAGTGAAAAGGTTTGCGAATTCGCGGTGAACGGCCCGCCCACTCTGCCGCTGGAGAGAAATTCAGTCAGCGGTGTGATTAGCAAGGTATCCGGGGAAGAAAGGGAGTTGATCATACCCTGTCCGGTGGGAGTGCCCCAGCCCGTGCAAAGATCATAGCCCGGTACGGCATAGAACACATTCGGACTAAAACTGACATCGTTGCCAGTTACGATATCGTTGAAAGCTGTAGCGTTGCCAGGCTCTTTGCCGATGGCATAAAGGGCCGGGTTGGCAAAGCCGATCGTCGGCTGGCCATACGAGACAGCCTGTTGGTTGATCAACGCGGCAACACCGGCCCACAGAGGAGCCGCGCAACTGGTGCCGCCGACATCCTGGTCGGAGCCATCGGCGCGGACATACACATTGTCCGCGGTCAGGGCCACGTCCGGCGTGTTGCGCATTGTCCAGGACCCCTGATTGGCCGTCATGCTAATGCCCTGCTGCCAGGGCGGAATTGGATATTGGGTGCTGATCCCGCCTCCGCTGGCATCGCCGTTATACCAGTTCCAAACCGTTTCCGACACCCGCGCCCCGCCGGGTCCGCTTGTTGTCAGAGTCGTCCCGCCCACCAGCGTGATGTAGGGCGAGTCATCGGGAAAACTGATCAACCCGCTGTAGGCACCGTAGTCACCTGACGCGCTGAAGAAAGATTGGCCTTGCGCCGCCATCTGCTGCCAAATCTGGTCCGCAACCGGATCGGCTCCCGCACCGGGGGAATACCATGAACAACTCAATTGCTTGGCGAGATTGTCCGTGGCCATCCGATTCAGAATATCGTGCCAGTCGCTGCCTTCATAAACGATCACTGCCGACAATCCCGGCGCCATTGAAATCGCCATTTCGATGTCCAGCACCACCTCGACTTCTCCGCCATTGCCAGATGGAAGACCACTGACTCCATCCAATAACACATTGGACACCGTGACACTGGGCAGGTTGTTAGTAGCGATATAATAGGCAATGTCACTTGCATTATAACCGTCAAACTGGAGCAGCCCCACGACTTGCCCCGCGCCCGTGAGCAGTGAATCCGGAACATAAGCGGCGCGAAAATCATTTCCCGCATAAGTACCGCCCGGTCCGGAGCCCGTACCGTTCGGCACCGGATTCTGGTTTGGTTTTGGAAATTTACCCGAACCGGACGATCGCGCATTAGACATTTGCATCTCCCACTCATCCGCCGTGTGGACCTTGGTTGCCATTTGGGAAGGGGAAAACGGGATGGGGAAATTGGCAACCTGGTGGTTTGAGAACGTGCCCAAATTTCTCGTGAACGAGTGTCCTGATTTTTGAAACGCCTTGTTTACATACAGCGGACGTGGCAGCGAATAATTATCCAGTCCGCTGATTCGTAAAGTCGGGACCGCTAATTTCAGCGAAGGCTCGCGGTCCGGTGCATAAAACTTGCGGGCCTCCGTTGGATGCTGATAAATACGCATCGTCACATGAAGAACCCTCTCAATATCGGCCACTGATCCGCTCACATCGAGCAACATGCGGTTGGGATGCGTGGCGGTCACTTTCAGTCCATTTGCTTCCGCAAACGCCCTGACCTCTTCGTAATCCTGTTTGGTCGGGCCGAATTTTTCGGCGAACTGTTCCGGCGTTAGATAATGGCGATAATTCGGACTAGCCGGGTCGTAGATTTCCCTGAGCAGACGGGTGAGTGTCTCTTGGTTCCGCAATGGCAACCCGATGGCCAGGTTCAAATGATTCGTATCCGCAAAATTGCCCATCGGTTGCAAGTGTGCCACCACGGCCGGCACATGACCGTGCATCACCTGCCGGGGAGCTGCTGAAGCAGGCGTTATGAACAGGAGCAACAGCCAGGTGAACAACCAGACGTTGACAGAAAGTCGAAGTTTCATGCAGATACCTATTCTCTATTCGGCTGACTCGCCGGGTTTTTCATCCAAAGGTTCCTTTCATACCCAGTTTAAGGGAGGGTATTTTGCTTGTATGAAAATCCCCGTCAAAAATCAAGAAAAACTCGTTTGTCATCACTTGGTTAACAGAAAAACTAATTGTTTTAATGAAACATCGAGCGGCTAAATCTTGTATTTTACTCATTTTGCCTATTTCCAACAGCATGTTTAAGCATGTTTAAGGGCCGGGGAACCACAGGCGATAGAAGCCATTGGTCCCGGTCATGTCAAGCGGCAGCAGGTATATTCACCGCCCTGCTTCCTGAACAAAAGATGACTGCCTTGTTATGCACTTTAAAGAGTAACTCGTAACTACAACAGCAGTTCTTTCAAATATTTTATGGAAAATTTTATAGCGTCCAGGTTGCTGATTCGAAGCGACTTACGCCAAAGCAGGAAACGCTGACGCAATCAATTCGAAGAATAGTGAAATAAATACCTCCTCCTCGGCAGAGTCGCAGGTTTGGAATAAACACCCACGAACCCGCACCCCAATAAACTGAGTCTGCTTCTTATCTCTGCACCCGCGCGCCGCTACCCTTCATCAATTTTTCAACTTCTTCCTTTGAAGCCATGCTTGTGTCACCTGGCGTCGTCATGGCCAGCGCGCCGTGCGCCGCACCATAATCCACCGCCTTTTGCGGATCGCCGGTGGTCATCAAACCATAAATGAAACCAGACGCAAAACTGTCCCCGCCGCCAACGCGGTCGAGGATTTCGAGATCGGAGTATTTCCGGCTCTCATAAAATTTGCCGTCCATCCAGGCAATGGCCGCCCAGTCGTTGACCGACGCGGTTTTGGCGGTGCGGAGCGTCGTGGCGATGGCCTTGAAGTTCGGGAAAATTTTCACCGCCGTTTCGATCGTTTTTTTGAAAGCGGTGACGTCAATGTGCAGCAGATTTTCATCCGCGCCTTCGACGGGGAAACCGAGGCAGGCGGTGAAATCCTCCTCGTTGCCGATCATCACGTCCACGTATCTGGCGATTTCCCGGTTCACCTCTTGCGCGCGTTTCTGGCCGCCGATGGATTTCCAGAGTGACGGGCGGTAATTCAAATCGTAGCTGACCATCGTGCCGTATTGCCTGGCCTTTTTAACGGCTTCGATGACGAGCGGCGGCGTGGTATCGCTGAGCGCGGCAAAAATGCCGCCGGTGTGCAACCAGCGCACGCCGAGCTTGCCGAATATGTGATCCCAATCAAAGTCGCCGGCCTTGAGCTGACTCGCCGCCGTGTGGCCGCGGTCGGAAACACCGACCGCACCGCGCACCCCAAAACCGCGTTCGGTGAAATTCAAACCGTTGCGGGTGACACGACCGACACCATCGAACGGCAACCACTTGATGAATTCCGTGTTCACACCGCCCTGCAAAATGAAATCTTCGAGCAGATGTCCCACGTCGTTGTCGGCAAGGGCAGTGCAAACGGCGGTTTTCAGGCCGAAGCACCGGCGCAGGCCGCGGACGACGTTGTATTCGCCGCCGCCTTCCCAAACCTTGAATTCACGGGCGCAGCGGATGCGCCCTTCGCCCGGGTCAAGCCGCAGCATGATTTCGCCGAGCGCAATCATGTCGTATTGGCACTGGGCCTTGTCCCGCAATTGAATTGGCATCATTATGTCAGGTTGTTTGAAACCGCGAATGGACACGAATAAACACGAATTCAACCGGATAGGAAAGCCGCGAATTTAACCCGCGAAAAATTCAAAAACAGCCGTTTGGGGAAACCGGCGGGCTAACCCGCGCCCAAAGCGGAATGCGCCATCAGGTTCAAGCGCGATTGCGCCTGCTTGGACATGCCCGTGAAAACAAGCGAAACATGGTAGCCGGTGTGTTTGCTGCCGGAACAGGCGATGACCACGCCGCTGCATTGAATGCGACCGTCATCGCGCGGTGATTGCAGCGCGATCGTCATTTCCGTCCACGGATTGAACGGCGTGGGGCTTCGGAATTCGATGCCGCTTTTGTGAATGACGACCGATTCGGCGGAAAGCTCCAAACGGGACTGCCGACCTTCCACGGTGATTCGTTGCTGTAACGAATCAGCACTCTCAAATTTTTTGGCACTCATAGGACCACTTTAAACTAACACGGCAAAACCTGTCGTCAAATTAGCGTTTACAATTCAATGAATAACCTTTTACCATTCTATGACAGCCGCGCCCCAAGTCAGGCCGGCGCCAAAAACCATCATCAAAATCAAATCGCCCCGCTGGATTTTTCCCGACGAAACGGCCTCGTCCAACGCAATGGCCACCGACGCCGCCGACGTGTTGCCGTAGCGGTCCAAATTGATGAATAATTGCTCCGATGTGGCGCCAAGACGTTTGCCCACCGCGTCAATGATCCGGCGGTTCGCCTGATGCGGGATGACGCATTTGATTTTCGAAATGTGGAGTTCGCAACGGTGCAACGCCTCCTGCGCCGCGTGGTACATCGCCTGAACGGCACTTTTGAAGGTCTCCCGGCCGTCCATTCGCAAATAATGAAGTTTCGCCGCGACCGAATCCGCGGAGGCCGGACAACGGCTGCCCCCGCCGGGCATGTGGAGCAAACCGCCTTTCGACCCGTCCGCGCCCATCACCGCAGTCAAAAGCCCGTGTGAATTCGGACGACTTTGCAGAACCGCCGCCCCCGCACCGTCACCAAACAGCACACAGGTGTTGCGATCTGTCCAATCCACAATCGAAGAAAGTTTTTCCGCGCCAATGACCAGCACGGTGTCATAGGTGCGCGACATGATGAACTGCTGCCCGATTTCCAAACCGTAAATGAACCCGGAACACGCCGCCTCCAGATCAAA
>Ga0116126_1001220_pt1 | contig 16695 bp, 17 predicted proteins | sample June2015DPH_16_5_FD_89730 | JGI IMG/M metagenome (GOLD analysis project Ga0116126, IMG submission 89730) | Peatland microbial communities from SPRUCE experiment site at the Marcell Experimental Forest, Minnesota, USA - June2015DPH_16_40 | ecosystem: Environmental > Terrestrial > Soil > Wetlands...
ACCGCCTTGATCGCGCCCGCCCCGTTCAGCCCCAACACCAGCTCCCCCTTGGTTATCGGAGTCACCAGGTATCCCTCATGCACCCCGCGCGCCTTGTCGTCGATATAAAGCATTCCGCCGCCGATCATTACCGACACGAACATTGCCAGCGAGATCGATCCCGGCAGCAGAAACTTCATGTATTCGATATACGGATAGAGCTCGACCACTTCGAGCGCTGTCTGCTGTAACAGCCGCGGCGACACATCGGGCTGGTTCAATGCGTCCGTCAAGCTGGTCATCTCGTCTTCTAGCGTCGAACTCATGAAGTTGTCGCTGTTGTCGACGAGCAGCGCAATCCGCGGACGATTTTTTTCGTACACCATCTTCGAATACTGCGCCGGGATAATCACCGCGCCCTGAATCTTTCCGTTGCGCACGTCCTCCCGCGCCTGCACTTCGTTGTCATACGGGATCGCGATAAACGTCCGCATATTCGACCGCACCGCGTCAAACGCTTCTCTGATCCGAACCGCCTGCGTCCCATGATCTTCATCCACGATTCCCATCTTCGCGTCGCGGATCTTTCCGCCGAAAGCATTTCCCAGGACGATCAACTGCACCAGCGGCATCACCATCGATACCATCATGAGCGTCGGCGACCGGAAAAACTTCCGCATCTCTCGCTCGATAATCGCCATCATCCGGTTCATGGCTGCAACGCCGGTCTCTGCGGCATCTGGTATCCATATGCTTTCACCAGTTCATCGCGCAGCTGCCGACCCGTGTAGTGGACAAACACATCGTCCAGCGTCGTATTCTGCACCGTAAGCGTCTTCAGCGGCACTCCCGCCACCACCGCCATTTCCACCAGACCCGTCGTCGTGCCCGAGCCATTCGACGTCAGCACCCGGAACATTCCCGCGCTCTCGTTCTGCACCGAAGTCACTCCCGGCAATCCCCGCAACCGCTCTTCCCAATCTGCCGGCGCGTGCTCGAACTGCGCCTCGATCACATTCGATCCCGGCACGCTGGCTTTCAATGCCTCCGGAGTATCCAACGCCACCAGTTTTCCGTGATCCACAATTGCAATCCGGTTACACAGCCGGTCGGCTTCGTCCATGTAGTGCGTGGTGATCAGTATCGTGAGGTTGCGCTTCGCCTTGATCGCGGTCAGCATTTCCCATACCGCCACGCGCGACACTGGATCGAGCCCCGTGGTCGGCTCGTCCAGAAAAAAAATCTTCGGACTATGCACCAGCCCGCGCGCAATCTCCAACCGCCGCCGCATCCCGCCGGATAAAGTTTTTGTCTGCGCGTCCCGCCACTTAGTAAGATCAACCGTCTCCAGTAACTCCTCAATCGACTCTTTCCGACGCTTGGCCGGAACGTCATACAACTTCGCGTAGATACTCATGTTCTCTTCCACCGTCAAATCCAAGTCGCTGGTCAGGGCTTGTGGAATCACTCCAATCGTCTGCCGCACCGCATTCGGATCGCGCGCCACATCGTGCCCCGCCACCCGCGCAACCCCGGACGTGATCGGAATCAACGTGGTCATCATCCGGATCAACGTAGATTTCCCCGCGCCATTCGGCCCCAGCAGTCCGAAAATTTCCCCCTCCTTGACCGCAAACGAAATATCGTCCACCGCCAGAAAGTCGTCATATCGCTTCACGATATGTTCCACTTCAATCGCATTCGGAGCGTCCGCCGCAACCGTGCCCCGCAGGCTGAGTTCCGACGCGGCAACACTCACGCCGTTAGTGGTGCTCCCGTTAGTCTTATTCACGTCATCACTCATTACTTCGCACCTCTGCTACGAACCTCGATAGTTGGCTCTTGGTTCACTGTGGTCAGGAATTTCTCACCGCTCGGCCGTACTCGCAGGCGCCGTCCCCTTCAACTGCCCTGGACTCACCAGCACCTCGGCCGTCATCCCTGGCACATATGCGCCCTTGGGATTCTCCAGCCGCACCTTCAGCGCGATCGTTCGTATATCCCGCTTCCGACGCCCCACATCCCGCTGTGTAGCAAAATCCGCTTCCGCCGCCTTATAAAAAACTTTCCCCGGAATCACTGTGCCGCCCGGCAGCCGCACCCGCAGCGTGTCCCCCAATCCAATGTGATCGGCATCTGTTTCCGGAATCGCCGCGAACGCCCAGGTGTCGCTGAAATCGACCACCGTAACGATCGCCTGCCCAGCGTTCACCACTTCGCCTTCGCGCGCCGCCCGCACCAGTACCGTTCCCGTCACCGGCGCATAAATTTTCGTATATCCCAGGCGCACTTCCGCTTCCTTCATCTGCGCCGTCGCGTTCTCTACCTGCGCCCGCGTCGAGTCCCCCGTACTCTGCGCCGCCGTCGCCTGATTGGTGCGCGCGGTCGCGGAATTCAGATCCGCCTGCGCCGCCATTACCTGGTCCTTCAGCGACTGCACGCTCGCCTCTTGCGCCTTCAGATTCATCTCCGCCTGCACCCGGTCCTGCTCTGAATCCACTCCCGCCTGTGCCAGCCCAATCGTCCGCCGACTGTCGCTTTCCACCCGCGTCAACGTCGCTTCCGCCTGCGCCAGTTGCGCCCGCGCCGATTGCAACTTCGCCTGCGAATTTGCCACGTCGCTTGACGTCGATCCCTTGGTCGACTTTCGCGTGTACTCGTTCGCGCTGACCTGCGACCGCAAACTGCCAATCGTCGCCGCCGCCGCACGCTCCTCCGCCTCCAACTCCGACGGATCCAGCAACGCAATCAAATCCCCCTGCTTTACCTGCGTTCCTTCTTCCACCAACAGCTTCAGAATCCGCCCCTGAATCTGCGGACTCACCACGATCTGGTTCGCATCCACCGTTCCCACCAGCACCAGATCTTTCCCGCCAGGAGTAGAAATAAAGTAGTAGCCGGAGGCAAGGATCAAAATGACCCCCAGCACAATCAGGAATTTATTCCGAACACTCATAGAAATCTCCTAGCAACAGTAGAGCCGGCTTTTCTCCGCGTACTCCGCGTCTCGGCGGTGATCACACAAACAGTGCCGTCGAAATAAAATCCAAGACAAACGTCCGACGCTCCCGAATGCGCTCCTCCGACAACGGGTCCACCTTCATCAAAGTTTTCATCAGCGGCGCCGCAGTGAAATAAAACACAATCACCGCCGCCACCGAGGGCAGAAAATCCATCGGATTCACCGCCCGGAATTCCCCCGCTGCGGTCCCCTCCCGCAACACGCCCACCAGCTTCTCGAAAATCGGGCGGAAATATTCCTGCGCCACCCGCTGCATGCGAGCCGTTCCCGCACCCGACCGCATCCACTCCCCCTGTACCACCCGAGGAAAGCGCGGATTGGCCGCGATGTAATCGAAATATGTCCCGAGATATTCCAGCATCTTCTGCCGGGGAGGCAGTTTGCTTTCAAGCACGGGCATCACCCGCGCTCGCAGCCCGCTGAACACATGGTCGAGCACGGCTTCGTACAATGCATCCTTGTCCTTGAAATAGTAATAAAGCAGCGCCTTGTTGACATGCGCCGCCCGCGCGATCGCGTCCGTCCGCGCCCCCGCAATCCCATACTCGGCAAACTCCCCCACCGCCGCCTTCAAGATTGCCGCCCGGCTCTCCTCCGGCTGCCCCCGAGTCCCCAGTCGCGGAGGCCGGGAGCGCTTGCCCGTGTGGGGACCGCGGGCGGCTCGCCCGCCTGGCTCTGCAGATGTCTTCATATAGCTAACCAGATATAATTAACCGGTTAGTTAGATTGTAGCACACCGGCAAGTTAAGGCAAACCGGGAGGATACGACATAGGAGGAAGCCGGCGTCCCCAATCCCTCACCCTCAGCTCTTCGGCTCCGCAGCGGGTGATTCGAACGGTCCGCAACGCCCGCGCATGGACTGGCGGAACTTCTCCCGCTCTTCAGGAGTCATGCGCTCCCACCGCTCCATCCAGCGGCGCCGCCAGAGCCTCTGCCCCCCGTAGCCGCCGCGGCGCCCGTGGAATCCGCCGAAAAGAATCTTGCTGAGCACCATGATCCCTATCGCCTGCCAGTAGCCGATCACATGCAGGCCAAAAATAGCCGGCATCAGCCAGTTCCACAGGCGCATGACAAAATACCCGAATAGAGCAAATAGCACTACAAACAGCAACGCAAACGCCATCATCTTTGCAACCCTCGCCGCCGGATTTCCTCTCATTTCCTTGTCCTCACTCTCCGATAAATTCGTCGTAGATCGCCTGCAGCCGCTCGCGCAGGTAAAGCACTGCATAATGCTTGCGCGAGAGCAGCGTGTTCACGCCCACGCCCGTTTGTGTGGCAATTTCTTTGAAGCTGTATCCCATCAACTCATGCGCGATGAAGACCTCGCGTTGATCCGCGGGCATCTCGTCGAGCGCGGCTTCGAGCTCTTCCAGCAGGACATTTCGCGTGTAAGCCGCATCCGGCCCGGCATCGGGCGAAGGCAGCGAATCCACCAGCCGAAACGCCTCTTCATCGTCCGCGATCGCCGCTTCGCCGCCTGGCGCCTCCCACTTTTTCTTGCGGAACAAATCCGTAATCCGGTTGCGCGCCACGCGAAACAACCAGGCCGTCACATGCTCCAGCGGGTTCATCATGCGATAGGCTTCGACCAGTTCGTAAAAAACCTCCTGCAGGATGTCTTCCGCGTCCTCGCGGTCGGCTACACGCTTCCGTATGAAGTTGCGAAGCCGTGGCCGCTCCCGGTCGATTGCGTCCGATATCCGCTGATCTTGTATCCGCTGATCTTGTACCCGCTGGTCCTGTTCGGCCATCGCCCACTGTCTTTTCAGCGCCTGATCCATCCAACTCTGATCTATCCCACCCTGACCCATCCCACTATGACCATCTACTCCTGTAGACGAACGAGCGCGACAAATATTGTATGGAGACAAACGGAGGATACCGCAGCCGCATGTTGCGGGCACATATTGCGGGCACCGCCGCCTGCTAGACTCTAGCTGCATGAGCCTGAAGGATCTCGTCGAACAGGTCATCATAGTGAGTGCTGAGAGTGACTGCTGAGAGTAACTCGTGAAAGTAACTGCTGGCGCAAATCGTTATGATCAGCCGCATCGTCAATAACCTCTGGCTCGGCAGCCAGCGAGACGCAGATGAAATCGTCCGCAAAAACCCCGAGAAGATTACGGCTATCCTCAATGTTCGCGGTGCTGATGCTTACGATCCACCGGGGCGCGACCAGTCTGCGGAACATCCCGGCAAGGCATACAAGTGGATTCCCGCCCCCGACATAGGAATCCTCTCTCCCGAGCATGTTCGGGAAGCCTTGGTTTGGCTGCAGGAACAGGCGGACAAAGGCGAACGGATCTTAATCCACTGCAAGCACGGCATCTCGCGCGCTCCAGGCTTTCTCGCCGCGTTCATGGTGGCAAGCGGAATTGCTTCGAGCCTGGAAGAGGCGAACGCTGCAATCTCGGTTCATCGACTCGTCCACCCGGCGACGCAGATTGTGGAATCTGTGAGGCGTGCCTCGTTAATCTCTGAGCTGACCGGATTGCCGAACCGTCATGCCTTCGACGAAGGGAAAGCCAGTCCGGTCGTAGCCATCGCCGACGTCAACCTCATGAAGATTTTCAATGACTCTTTCGGACACATCGCCGGCGATGCGCTCTTACGCCGACTTGCCAAAATACTCGTCAGCGTTGAGTTGGACGCTTACCACCAAGCAGAGGATAAGTTTCTCTGCAAAGGGGAGTCTCATCAAGAACTGAACACCAAACTTTCTCAAGCTCGCCAGATTTTCAGGGAACCTTTTCAGGTCTATGCAGACGGCCGCATTCAAACCATCGAGGGGACAGATTTTTCATTCGGAATCGGCACGACCCCTGGGGAAGAGGAGGCTGCCTTAGTCGAAGCAAAAAAAGCAGTCGCGCGGAAAGAGCCACCGGAGTGGCTGCGGAAGATTATAGGGACGGGCGGCCATGGACAAGGTTGGTAAGCCGATTTCCACTAACTTTTCACGCGAGAGTGCTCTGTGTCAGTTAGTGAAATCGCGATTTTTCAACAACTGTGCTGCAAGGGTGCACCGCTGAGAAACCAGCTGTGTCGCGTTACGCGGCCCGTGTGCGGCCCGGAAGTGGCAGTTTCTGAGAGAGTGCCTGTCGCTCCTCTACTGTCAGCTTAAAGAGCCACTTCTCCACAAGTTCGAGTGCCATTGTAGCTTGTTGTTTCAGTTCTTTTTTGGTGTTCTTGTCGTCAGCATGGGCAATCTGCCAGGACGTATACACGTAATAATGCCCTTTGCTGTCAAGCCATTGATAGTCTCCATTAAGGCCGATGATCCAGTAGCGTCCAACGGGAAGCGGCTCGTCAGGAGAAGACTCGGAGGCGGCTTCTGAAAACGCAGCGTCGAGCTGTCGCACCATCTCATCGAAAAAAAAGCTGCGAAGGAGCGGCCCGCCTTTCAGTTTTTCCAACTCACCAGACTTGTCAAATTCGCCCTCCCAGCAAACACTTTCCCAAGCATTCAAAACACATCGGGGAAGCACGGTAATGGAAGACTTTTCCGGTAGTTCGCCCCCAAGTTCCTTGGATTCGCTCGCTACGTTGTACACGCGCGTGTAGTAATTTTTGACGAAACCGCCGATTGCGGTGGCGAACATTGGGTTGTCCTTAAATTTGCTGGTTAGGTCATCCCACATGCTCTTCTTCGCCCTTCTCGCTTTGAAGAACCTTCCACCACTTTCTAGAGCTACCTTCTCTACCACTTCCTTGCCTTTGCCGATCGCCCACTCCTCAAAGCCTTCTGCTTGGACCAACTTCCCGGTGAATTCAACTACTTTGCCTGTGATCTTTATCCAACCCATAAATCCTCCTATTCAGCTAAGCGACGATAATCCCAGAACTCAAGTCCCGGAGTAACAAGCGCAAAGGAACTTTGCGGCATCCAGCTGAATACCACTAAACCTTGCCTACTCATCCCAGAATGCGTCTGTATCTTCCGTCATCGAATATTACCTCTAGGCTGACAGAGATTCCGTGTCGCATGGGCAGTACTTTACACCGAATCTTAGGTGAGTTCCACGATGATTGACGTTACCAACCTTTTACACTCAGAACCCTGTCGATGAGTGCTATCGCGATTTATCTCCAATCAGGTGAGAAAATACAACACATGGAGATCAGAAGAGTTGGCTCGCAGACTTCTGTTAAGGGGCCGTCAGAGTGGTTCACCGGCACGGTACGGATTGATCCGCTTTTTCAGGCACCCGATCCGGCACTGGTTCAAGGCGCCAGCGTGACTTTCGAGCCGGGCGCGCGGACTGCATGGCACACGCATCCGCTAGGTCAGACTCTGATCGTCACCGCTGGCTGCGGCTGGGCACAACGCTGGGGAGGCCCGATCGAAGAAATTCGGCCGGGTGATGTGGTCTGGTTCTCTCCCGGCGAGAAGCACTGGCATGGGGCTGCGCCGACCACAGCCATGACGCACATTGCCATCCAGGAAAAGCTCGACGGTAAGGTGGTCGACTGGATGGAACAGGTCACCGACGAACAATACCACGCTCGGAAATAGAGGACATTGATATGAGCAATAAGGGTATGAGCAATGCGGGGATGAGCAATGAGCGTATGAGCGACGAGCCAGTGCGGAACGACGCTCCGCGGAATGACACTCTAAGAGACCGCCTTTCCCGGTATCGCGAAATTAAGATCACTGTGACTGGCAGAAAGTCAGGACGCGCCATCTCCATCCCGGTCTGGTTCGTTTGGGAGGACGACAAGCTTTACCTGCTGCCGGTGCAGGGGTCGCATACACAGTGGTACAAGAACGTGCTGCACAACGCGATGATTCGGATCGATGCGCGGGGCGCAGAGGCCGAAGTCAAGGTTGTTCCGGTCGCCGACGCTGCCGAAGTGTCGTCCGTGGTCAAGAAATTCCGAGCCAAGTACGGAACCGACGTAAAGAAATACTATTCAAGGTTCGACGTTGCCGTTATCGCTCAGATCCCGTGATGGCGCGTCCCGACGGGGAGGTAAGTGTTGAAATGAGGCGATTACTAACTGAGAATTTCAGGTCCTCCGAGTGGTCGGCAAATGGGTCTACTGCGCTCCGCCCGCGATCGAAGGCACCAGCAATACCTCATCGCCATCCTGGAACGAATACGAGGCGCCTCCCAGGAAGCGGATATCTTCCTCGTTCACATAAATATTCAGGAACCGCCGCGTCTCCCCCGCTTCATCGCGCAAATGAGGCTTCAAATCGGGGAACTGCCGGTCGAGTTCCGAGAACAGCTCACTGAGATTAGCCGCGGAGCAGACAAGGCTTGGCGTACCAGCCGCTAGCCGCCGCAATGCTGTAGGAATTTGAACGGTAATGCTCATAGGAAAAGCCTCCTGGGCCAAAGCCCGAATGAAAATGCGTGGTTCGGTCGTTGGTCGATAGTCGTTGGTCGTTGGTCGATGGTCGTTGGTCGTTAGCAAACCCGACTACGACCAGCGACCAGCGACTGACGACTGCCTTCTAGCGACCAACGACTGCGGCGTCCGCAAAAGCCGCAGACAGCGCCCCTTTCGAAGCCAGATACGCTTCGAACTCGCTGAGCTTCGGAGCGATCGAGGTTTCGCCTTGATATTTGTCCGCCAGCACGTCGGTGGTCTTGAGCCCGTTGCCCGTAATGCAGAGCACAGTAGTTTCATCCGGCAGTATGCGATCCTGATGAATCAGCTTGCGCGCCGTTCCCACCGTCACGCCGCCCGCGGTCTCGGTGAAGATGCCTTCGGTCTCGGCCAGTAGTTGGATCGACTCCACCACTTCCGTATCTGTAATATCTTCCGCCCATCCCCCGCTCTTGGTGATGGCCTTCAACGCATAATGTCCATCGGCCGGGTTGCCGATCGCGAGCGACCGCGCAATCGTCTTCGGACGTTGGGGTTCAATCTCGTTGCTGTACTGCTTGATCGCCGTTGAAATCGGGGAGCATCCACTCGCTTGCGCGCCAAAAAACTTTACCGGTTTCGGATCGACCAGCTTCAGAAGAATCAATTCATCAAACGCCTTTTTGATCTTAGTAATTAAAGATCCGCCTGCCATCGGAACCACCACGTTATCGGGCAATTGCCAGCCCAATTGCTCGGCGATTTCGTAGCCCACCGTCTTCGAGCCTTCGGCGTAATAAGGACGAAGATTGACGTTCACGAATCCCCACGGATGCTCATCGGCGATCTGCGAACACAAGCGATTGACGTGATCGTAGCTGCCGTTGATGCGCACCACTTCCGCGCCATACACCTGCGTGCCCACAATCTTCGCCGGCTCCAGATCCGCAGGAATAAAAATCCAGGCCTTGAATCCCTCGCGAGCCGCTTGCGCCGCCACCGAATTCGCCAGGTTGCCCGTCGAAGAACAAGCCACCGTATCGAACCCGAAGGCGCGCGCATTCGCCAACGCAACCGCAACCACGCGATCTTTGAAGCTCAAGGTGGGCAGGCACACCGCATCATTCTTCACGAAGAGCCGCCGCGATCCGATCCGATCGCCGAGCCGCGGAGCGCTCACCAGCGGCGTGTAGCCCACCGGCAGCGTCGGCTGAAAAACCGCCGGCAGCGGCAGCAGTTCGCGATAGCGCCACATGTTCGGCGCGCGTGAGGCGAACAGTTCACGCGAAAGGCGCGAGCGAAGGAAATCGTAATCGTAGGTGATTTCGAGCGGCGAGAAACAGTCTTCGCAGAAACTGCGCGGTTGGTTGCTCCAAGTCTTGCCGCATTCGCGGCAGCGGAGCTGGTAGGTGCTCGTCTCCATTGTGCAACTTCTTTCCGTGACTGCGGGACGAGCCGGCTAAAAATACCCATTTACGACAAAACCCCTTTTCCGGATTGGAAAAGAGGCTCGGGTGCGATAAAGAATCGCTCAACCCGAATCTCATGGTCCCCGTTGCCGGGCGAGAGTTGGCACCTGACGATCGAGATTTATGATCCCGATCCGGTTGCCGTGGCGTCTTAGGGCTCGTCCCTCAGCCACTCTGCATGAAATTCCAGATTGCTCAAAAAAGAGCAAACTTGGGATCAGATATTACAACCGACCACTCGGTCTGTCAAGCCGATTTTCGGAATCGTACGTTCGACAAACCCGCTTTACTTCAACTCTGGCCGGTAGTACCATCAAAAACCGCGCTGGGCGGTGTTTCCCATAGGACTTGCGTTTGCCAGACGTGGTAGGCCAAAGCCCTCCCCGGGAAACATGCCCAGCGCTTTCTCGCGATGCGCTCTCGACGTTCCGGACGCTAGCCGGTGATCCCCATTCAGCGACTGTACTGATTCCGCTTCTTGTCCTCGTGCCGCTCGATCCCCAACCGGATCAGCCGATCGATCAACTGCGGATACGCCACTCCCGATGCCGCCCACATCTTTGGATACATGCTGATCGCGGTGAAGCCTGGCATAGTATTGATCTCGTTGACGAAAATCCTGCGCGCCTTTTTATGCGAACCAGGCTCCATTAGAAAATCCACACGCGCGAGGCCGGTGCAATCGACCGCCTGAAACGCCGCGATGGCAAGCCTCTGCACCGTTTTCATTTCCGCTTTCGTGATCTTTGCGGGGATCACCGCTTCCGAGCCTTCCACCAGATACTTTGCATCGTAGTCGTAAAACTCTTTGCAGGGAATGATTTCTCCCGCAATCGACGCTTGCGGATCGTCGTTGCCGAGCACCGCGCACTCGATCTCGCGCGCCTTATTTTTCTTTCCGCCAACACCTTCCTCAATCACGATCTTGCGATCGAACTTTGCCGCTTCTGCAATTGCGGAACCAAGTTCCTTGCCCTCGTGCGCCTTCGAGATTCCCACCGACGATCCCAGATTTGCCGGCTTTACGAACACGGGATACTTCAGCTTGCTCTCCACCAGTTTCTGCACTTTTTTAGGGCTGTCTTCGAATTGGCTGCGCAACACGGTCACATGTTTCACGATAGGCAAGCCCGCCGCGCGGAACAAAGACTTCATGATGTCTTTATCCATGCCGGCGGAAGAGCCGAGGACGCCGGCGCCGACATAGGCGATGTCGGCCAGTTCGAGCAAACCTTGAATCGTCCCGTCTTCGCCGAAGGTTCCGTGCAGCACGGGGAAAATGACATCCACGTTAATGGCGCGGTCGGAGGCGCGACGGAGGGTAGAAGCATCGGTCTGGAACGGCGCCAGCCCGGCATCGCGCCGCGCCGGTTCCGGAGGAATCACTACCGACTCTCCTGAAGCCAACACCGCCGCCCCCGGAGTTGCCTCTGGATCGCCCGCTCGAAGCTGCGTTGCCTGTGTGGCGCGGACACTCTTATCCACTGGCTTGTCCGCTAGCTCGCCCGCGTGCTTTTCGCCCTTCAGCAATCGCTCGGCGTGTTCGGCCGTAAGCCAGCGGCCATCTTTCGTGATGCCGATGGGAACCACTTCGTATTTCGTTTTATCAATCGCGTTCACAATGGACGCGGCCGACAGCAACGACACTTCATGCTCGCCGCTGCGCCCGCCAAAGAGAATGCCTACTCGAAGCTTGGCCATGACCTTTCAGTCTGGCGCTCAGCGGTTTTCTCGTCAATCACAGCTTTGGTTCGGGTAGAAGCGGGGCTGCGCCCCGCTTGGACGGGGCAAAGCCCCGTCGCCACATTATTGCCGGCTTCTTAGCCTTAGCGATGCATCCACGGGCTGCGGCGGAGGCGCAGTCAGTTCTTGTTCGATATGCCTCTGGATGAGTTCCCATTCCGAGCGCAGCGTCATTTCCTTGATGGCGAACTTGGACTCCTTGCGAGCATCGTCGACGCGTACCGCCAATTCACGGTTCTGGAAACGAAAATCGATGACTTCGGCGAGCGGCACCAGTTGATTGGATGACTTGCCCACAATCACAAATACGACCTTATCGGTCACCAGCGTGTATTCCGGGCAGCTTTCCTCGACCGCCGCTTGCGGCGGGCCGAACTGGTTCATGAAGCCCCGGTGCATGATCAAGCAGTCACCCATGTGCATACGGACGACGGTTCCCTGCTGATACGTACCGAGCGGCGCGGCCAATGCCACGGAAATGCCGCTGCATAAAAGCGCCAATAGCAAGGCGAATCTCATAAATCTCCAATCAGCAATTTGCCAGTCGCGGTCTCCAGATCAATAACCGCCGGGTTCGTAGTTGTAGCCGTTTCGGCTATGGAATGTGAGGTTGAGTTTGTGAGTCGGGAAAAGGCGGAGCGAATGAAATCCAACCTGGTGGCTGGGCACATCGTAGGTCACCACGTAGGAGGCGCGCAGATCGTCCAACACGGCGTTCAGTACAGTGGCGGCGCCATCCGATTTTGAGAAGCGCGGAGAAAAAAAGAAATAGCGCCCACCGGTCGCCTCCGAAAGCTGTTGCAGGAAAATGCTGCCCTTATTTTGGTTCGGTGTCTGGTCCGAAGACTGATTTTCCGTTGTCCCGAGATCAACCGAGTAGATCAGGGCGCCAGCCGCCTGCATTGCCTCCAGCGCCTCGCCTGCAGAATGAATGCTGATGGTGTCGTCCCCGTCCGAGAACAGAATCACGACAGGCCGGACTTCGCTCCGGATGTCGCCGCGGACGTCGCCCGGGCCACGGGCGCGAGGGTGATGCGAGATGAAATCAGCGGCGAATATCAGCGCGTCGTATAGCGGCGTAGCGCCGCCGCTCTTCATGCCTAGAGCCAGAAGTCTGCGGGCCGAGTCGGAAGTACGGCAATCGCTCGCGCAGACGATGGCTGAGCTGATGCCCGCAAACGACACAACGGATATATTGTCATCCGGGATCGACTGCTCGCGAGCAATCAGTTGCAGTACATTGCTCATGGCAACTCGAAGGCGCGGTGCTACCGATTCGCTCAGGTCGACGAGCGCAACCACGTCGAGCGAAGTTTCATCCGAATGGGCAAAGCTCCGGAAATTGCGGATCACAAGGTCGTTATCAACCACTGCGAAGTCCGACGTCGTCACGGTTTCGAGTGAACGATTGTTCTCGTCGGTGGCGAAGAATGTAACCCGCACCTCCGAGACCGTGCTTCGATACGTAGGCGTGTCGGAACCTTCATTCTTGACTTCATTCTTGCCTTGGGCCGCTGCAGGGCAAGTCGCAGTGCAAGTAGAAACACAAGCCAAGGCCAATAAAGCCAGAAGTACCGCCCGAGATTGCCAATGCGCTAACATCGCTGCTCGTTGCTCGTTGCTCATTAGCCCCATCGGCGAACGATGGAACACTCCCCAATTACCGTGGTTACCCTTGCAGGTGACCAGAAGGTTGGTAAAGCCCCCGGAGTGCCCGACGCTGGATTTGGGTTAACACAGCGAGCACAAAGAAATACAGGAAGGTCGGTTGCCTCCGTGTTCCTCTGTGTTCCCAGTGGTGAGGCCTTCATTTGAAGACTTCCGAGCGCTTGACGCCACGAAAGCGTGTGCTCACCACTTGCTCGAGATGACCTATATAAATTTCGAAACGCTGGCTTGACAGCGTGATGAAACAGGTGTGAAATTGTCGGGACTTCGAAGGCCGGTGCCCGGCCCTTCCCCTATGGCACTCGGACCGAGAAGCTCCCGTCGAAGTAGCCCATGAGCGGGATTGCAGGCTGGACGAAATTGGTTTAGCTGCGGATGTTTCCGCTGGTGGATATGAGTAAGAAGGAGCTTTACATCTCACAGGAGTGGTCTATGAATTTGAGCAACCGAGGAAAGAACGTCCTGCCGAAATGGTCCGTATTGCTGGTTCTTCTCACCATAACCGCCGTCGCTTCGGCCAACAGCGGACCTCCCAAGAGCGGTGGTGGCGGTGGCGGCGGTTCGCACCCCGCTCCAGCAGCGCACGCGGCCCCCGCACAGCACGCAGCTCCAGCACAGCATGCGGCCCCGGCACAGCAGCGCGGCGGCGCAAGCGGCGGCCAGCGCCCCGGCGGCGCGGCGCAGAATCGTGGACCCGGCGGCGCGGCTCAAAACAGCCGCGGACCGGGTGCGAGCGGAGGTAGCAGAACCGGGCAGATGGGCGGGAACCGAGCCGGACAGACAGGCGGCAACACCGGGAACCGAGGCGGACAAATGGGCGGCAACCGAGCCGGACAGACGGCGGGTGGGAACCGAGGCGGTCAGACCGCAGGTGGGAACCGAGGCGGACAGACGGCAGGCGGGAACCGAGGTGGACAAACCGCGGGCGGGAATCGAGGCGGTCAAGCAGCGGGTGGAAATCGAGGCGGTCAAACGGCAGGCAATCGCGGCGGAGGAGCCGCTGCCCACCATCAGCCCGCGGGTTCGACAACCCGTACCACTAAGAGCGGCGCTAGCGTTTCCGCGCGCAAGAATGGATCGGTTCGCTCCATCCACACCAAGAGTGGAATGACGATCAATCGCGGGATGCACGGCGGACGGCAAGTCAGGAGCGTGCACAATGGGCGCACGATCGTGGGCGGACGACACGGCGGCTACAGCCAACGTGCCTACTTTAACCGCGGCGGTCGCTCCTATTACCAGCGAACTTACTATCGCGGCGGACATTACTACGCGTATGGGTATCGCGGCTACAACTACGGCGGGTATGGTTACTACGGGTACGCTCCTGCCTATTACTGGGGTCCCGGATACTACGGATGGGCCTATAATCCGTGGCCCGCGCCGGTTTACTGGGGCGTAGGCGCGTGGGGTTGGGGCGGAGCGCCGTGGTATGGCGCCTATGGTCCCTGGTTCGCTCCCTATCCGGTCTATCCGATGGCTGCGTTCTGGCTGACGGATTACTTGATTGCGGCAAACCTGCAAGCTGCCTACGCGGCGCAGCAGGAAGCGGCCGCCGATGGAGGCGACAACAACGGGGAACTCGTTCCGCCGGCGATTCAAAATGCGTCGGCAGATGAAATTGCTGCGTTGTGGTCGACCGATCCACTCGTTGCGGCAAAACTCCAGGCCACCTATGGAGCCTACATGTTGGGTGGAGGCGCGCCTCCGGCAGCTGGCACGACTCAACTCAGTCCTGAAACGAAGCAGGCAATCACCGACGAGATGAAGTATGAGATCGCGGCGGAAAAGGCTGCGGCTGCAGCTGGTCAGAATGCTCCTGCTTCAACCGGGGACCAGGTGCCACCGGCGCTCGATCCCAAAATCCGCATCTTCGTGGTATCCAGTGACGAGGATCTGACCACGTCAGACGGCGTGGAATGCACGCTGACTGCCGGTGACGTGATCAATCGTGTTACCGACACACCGGACGATGACCACATGGTCAACGCCACCGTCAAGAGCAGCAAAAAAGATGAGTGTGCGGTCGGCGCTACCGTCGGTGTATCCGTCGACGATATCCAGGACATGCACAATCAACTGCGCATAACCATGGATGCCGGGCTTAAGGAGCTGTCCGAAAAGCAGGGAAAGAATGGAATGCCGCCGGCTCCCGATACTAAAACCACGGCCGGTGAAGTCCCGGCACCAACGCCAGATACCAGCGTAAGCACTGATCTGGAACAGCAGCAAAAGGATGCTGACGCGGCGGAGGCGGAAGCGAAACAATCGCAGTGAGATAGTGAATAGCAAGGCGTGGGGGCGTCGCACGATCGTCGTACGATCAACGCGGCGCTCTCCGCTTCTTCCAGCAGGAAAAAAGAAAACCATAAAAGACGCTCCTGCCCAACTGCGGATGGGAGCGCGCAGCTTAACAGGAGGAAGGTTGCAATGCGGCAGAAAATCGAAATGGGCGTTCCGGTTATCGCTTTGATGGTCGTCGCATTAATCGCTGTCGGAATCACACCCTGCCTGGTCTTCGCGCAGGCTCCGACGATTTCGCTGGAAGATCAGCTCAAAGCGCAATATACGCTGGTGAAAATGGGCGCAGACTCAAGTGGAACTGCCGTGATTGAGCAGGGCACCGTCCTGGTCGTGAAGAAGGGCGGAATCCTCGGTGTGCCTTATTCCGACCAGAGCATTTTCTCCACCAAGTATGAAAGCGGGGTAGTTCACTCGCCAAATGCCTTGGGGCAAAAGGCCCTTGGCTTCGGCCTGGGAAAATTAGGCAGGCAGGCTCCCACCACCCAGTTTTTCCAGGTGAACAACAAAGTCTACCCCGCCAAGCTCGCCGTCAATTTGCCGAAAGACCAGGTGGTCATCGGCATCGTAGCCTGCGATTCCTGTAACAACACCGATCCGAAGACGTTCTTCAAAGCCGACGTGGTTTTCCAGTTTCCCAAAGGAACGCTGGCCACCACTAACCCCTCACAGGTAGAAGATGCAATCGCCGGACTCCTCGCCATCGACGACAGCGCCAATTCTAACGATCAGGGCAACAACAACCAGCAAGGCGGACAGGGCCAAGGTCAAGGTAACGGTCAAGGTAACGATCAAGGCAACAATCAGGGCGGTGGGGGCGGAGGACAGCAACAACAAGCGCCACCCGAGCAGATAGAAAAAGGCCAAACTCCCGACCAGGTAGTAGCCGCGATCGGCCAGCCCGACAAGATCATCAATCTCGGCGCCAAGCAGATCTATGTCTATAAAGACATCAAGGTCACGTTTATTAACGGAAAAGTCTCCGACGTGCAGTAAGCGGGGAATGTCGGTAGTCGTTTTCTTGTGGAAAGCCGGGCGTCCCCGCCCGGCCATCTGCGAAATCGCCAGAGGCACGATATGAACCGTCACGCGATCACGATACTGGCCGTGCTTTCCGCGGTGGTGCTGATACTGATTGTCGCTCGCCCAGCACAGGCCCAAACCGAGACCGTGCTCTACAACTTCTGCTCCCA
>Ga0116126_1001221_pt1 | contig 16683 bp, 15 predicted proteins | sample June2015DPH_16_5_FD_89730 | JGI IMG/M metagenome (GOLD analysis project Ga0116126, IMG submission 89730) | Peatland microbial communities from SPRUCE experiment site at the Marcell Experimental Forest, Minnesota, USA - June2015DPH_16_40 | ecosystem: Environmental > Terrestrial > Soil > Wetlands...
CACGCCCTCTTGCACGATCGATCCTGTCTGGTTCACCACGCAGATCGATGTCTGCTTCAACGACACGTCCAGTCCAACATAATATTCCATTGCCGCTCTCCATCGTTGCGAGGCCACATGAGGATGGCCTCATCCGTTCCTAGAGAGCTGATTCGCTGTGCCTTCGTCTGGCTCGATCCCGGAATTACCCCATGTTGAAAAAGTCGGAGTATTGACTCGGTCCTATTTTTTTAACGCTGTGGGTGCGGTTTTCAGATTCGGACGCGGGGGGCCTCATCATCCACCTCAGACTCAACGGAGCGAGTTCTAAATCGATCTGCGGCGGCAATAAACGTCAATCGAAGATGTCGTTGGTATTTTAGCAGATTTGCAACGACTATAGACTTGCGACTTTTTCAACAGAATCATCCAAAAGCGAACATTCGCCGGCGAATAGCAAGGTGACCCCGTTGACCACAATGCCAATGACGGTCGCGACCGTCCGGTCGGCAATGCGTCAGTTCGGTCCTACCTCCAGTGGTGACATCGTGAAAAGGTAATACGCGCCGACGCGGCATACCGTGCCCCCTGATGCGGCCCTTAAGCAAAAGCCGGCCCGGGAAATGCGTGCCTAACAACCTTGGCTCGGAGGATGATCGGGGGGCATGACCCGAAGAACAAGGTCAACTAATTTTGCCCTTGGCCGCTCTGAATTTTGTACGCTTGGGCATGCCTTCGTCCTATGCGGAGCCGACCTCAGCAGGTCCATCCCGCTCGCACGCGAGTTAACAGTTTGGCCGCTGCTTCGACGACGACGCCCAATGCCGGTTCGAGCGCCCTCGGTTTCACGTTCATAAGCGCTTTCCTCAGAATTTCGCGTTCAGGTTCGGTAAGCATCAGGGCTGTCACCACGTCCTGTTCAACCAACTTCATTTTCCTAGCCCACTCCCTTAAAGCCCCTCGGGGCAGTATCCGAGTAGACCGCACTTTTCAATTGATGATTGTATTTATGAATAGGGAGTGGACGGTCGTGTCCAGGGGGTGCCCGGACTGAGGCTTATTCATGGGTCGCCACGCGGCCAGAAAGAGGGACGTTGCGGCAGTGGGGCGGAAGCGGCTTAGTTGAGCGCCGTCGAAATCGAGGAGAACGTGGTGTTGAGCTTCGTGCCGACGCCCTTCACAGCAGTAATGATGGCGAGCGCCACACCAGCGGCAATGAGAGCATACTCGATGGCGGTTGCGCCGTTTTCCCGTCTCTCAAGAACCTGATGACCAGCCGGGATATGCTCTAGTTCTAGCGGTCGTCCTTATTGCTGCAGGCCTTGGTATTTCCGGTACGATCGGAACACTCGCGGCGTCGATGGGGCTGCTGGACCAATAGCGAGAGTAATAATCGAGGGCGCGTTTAACGCCAGTCGCAAAGTCGATTTTATACTCGAATCCAAGTGCGATTTGCTTCTGGGTGTCGCCGCCGCGGGCATACACGCCGGTCGGTTGGTCGGACATTCCGCGCACTTTCGGTGAATAACCACACAGCTTGGCCGCTATACGCGCGAATCCGATGAAGCTGGTATAGATTCCGGTCGATAGATTGACAGCGTTGCCGTCGTGGATCTTATCCATCGTGGCAATAACGCCCGCAACGCAGTCATCAATATGGATGAAATCGCGCATCTGCGTCCCACTGCCCCATACGTTGAGCACCTTGGCTCCCGGGTTAGCGAGTGCGCGCTTGCAGATGCTGGGAAATGGATAGGAGTCGTCTTGGTCTTCGCCGTAGCCGGAAAATGGTCGATAACAAACCGATTTTAATCCGTGCTTCTCATAAGCAAGACGTGCCAGATACTCGCAGGTGAGCTTGGCCCAGCCATAGGACATATCGGGCATGCCGATATCTTCATCAAAGTCGATCATGTCTTCGTGTAGTAACACATAACTATCCTCGCGCTGGTATTTGATGGGATAGGCCGCGCTCGAACTGAAGCAAAGGGTCTTCGCCGGTTTCGCCACGGTTGCCCACTGCCAATACTCGGCGTCGATCGAGAGATCATCGGCTACGGCGATCGGCTTGTTCTCGATCATGGCGCGTCCACCAACCATCGCCGCAAGATGTGCCGAGTATTCGTAATCGGTGTCGCGCACGCGCTTGAAAAAATCCCGACAATCCTCCCGGAAGAATTTGAAATTTGAAAAATCGCGCGGCTCGAATAGAGGCCAGCCCGCCACCGGGTCAATTCCGCCGGTTAAGGGAGCGATACAGTCGACCGCATGGACCTCATCGCCATTTTCAAGAAAATGCCTGACGAAATGGCGCCCAACGAATCCCGCTCCTCCCGTGATAAGGATCTTACGCATGCTTAAAGTGCCTTTTGTAAAGCTCGAAAGCCCATGCCGCGCGGCCGGGTAGATAGGCGAGCAAGGATTCTGGGTTTCTGGGCAGCTCTTGGACAATGCTCATGTTGTTCTCGTAGCCGAGATATTCCTGTCTCATATCGCGGGTCAGGTCGTGCACATTGCGGTCCTGGAAAACGGAGGCCTTGCCATAGACGACGCGGCAGTCTTTGGCCTGGACATAGTAGGCGGCCCAAATATCGTCCATGCGCCCTACTTGGGGATAAAGGAAATAATTATTAAGCACATTGCCGGCGAGAAAGGTGTTCTGGGAATTGAATGGCGAAAGCTTATTAGATGCAATCGGGAATGCCGCCGGATCGAAATCACATTCGGGCGCGTACTCCATGCGGCAAATTGCATCGATGTCTGGATCGCCATTCCAGAAATCGGCCTGGACGTCGGCGCGTACTCGCTTGCGCGTTTTAGTACCATAGTTCCGCTTTGATAGCAGCTGTAGCGGGTAGCCGCGGTGCCACAGCTTCGGGTAATTGGTGGCGCCGATCGGGTCGAAGGCTGGGAGGTCAGTCTCGTAGTAATTGACCTCGATTTCCTGGCCGATGAATAGGTTCTCACCCCAGCTGGCCAAGGGGATATTATCGTCGTCCACCACGGCGACAATGTCCGCTTTCATATCGTGGGCGATGAGGAGCCCGAAATTGCGCCGTTGGATGCAGTTCCAGCCAATAGCATCGGATAGCTCCTTGTCGTATTTCTCTTGGCCCGCAGGATCCATGTAGACGCCGCGCTCAAGATGATAATCCTTTGGCGTCTTACGGTCCCCGATGACGACGAGATCCCAATCTTTCATCGCTTGGAAGAGTTTCACCGCCTTAGTCGGCGGGTTAATCGTTGTCGTAACAATAACCTTTTTCATATGCGATGCTCACTTGGGCGGTTCATGCTTTGATATTTGAGGGCATCATTACGCAGGAGATGCTGGGCTGTAGCAAAGCGCACGCGTAGCCCAATCCTGAAATACTCGAAATTGCGAGCAAAGGTGTTCTGAGATTCGCCTTCGGTCCGCGCACGCCAAATGCCGGGCATTTCGATCACCTTAACCCCGAGCCGCAAGGGCTTAACCACGGTTTCGAACAGGAGCGGGTGCCGCAGCTCCTCCCACTTTATGGCCTGCAGCAGTTTGGTCGGGAAAATCCGATAAGCGTAGGTCATATCTGTTAAGTTTGTCCAATAGAGTACCGAGAACAGCTTCTGGAAGGTCCAATTTGCGACCAGCTTGACCCCGCTATAATTCTCAAAGCCGCCTTCCGTGTGCCAACGGGTTACGGTCACGATCGCAGCAGGATGCGCGCGCGCCTCAGCGATAAGGCGCGGAACCAGGGCCGGATCGGTTTCAAGATCGCTGGCCATCATGATAGTATGCGTGCCACGCGCGAGATCGAACGCCTCGCGCATCGCACCGCCTAGAAATTTCAGCTTCTGACGATGGACAACGACCAGATCGCCAAGGCGCGCTGACAAGCTTTCGATCGTTGCCATACTCTCGCGCGTGGTCTTTTCGCAAACGATGATTAGTAGCTCCCGCACATCCGGCTTCGAAGTTTCAAGAATCGAGTCGACCGTCTCGAAAAGTGAATAGGTCTCGTTGACGACGGGCAAGATGATCGTTGCCGAATCGAATGCAAAAGTCTTGGGAAATGCGCTCATTGCGCCTCGACCACGAGTGTAGGGTGACGGCGCTTAGTGAAGAAAATCATCCACGCAGACATGAAGATTGCGCCGATCAGACTGAACAGCCAAAGCGTACATAGGCGAAAGATCACGACTGCCACAGTTGCAACCGAGGTAGGTGCGCCGAGTCGTGTGAGTAGGAATGCCATGACGGCCTCGACGCCGCCTAGCCCGCCGGGCAACATTGAAAGCGCGCCCGCCAAGGTCGAAAGTCCGTAGATAGAAAACGAAATCGAGAGCGAACTATGGATGCTAAGGCGCCCGACTAGGTAATGAAACGCGAGCGCTTCGCAACTCCAAGCCGCGAGGGCTACGCTCCCGCCAACCAGCAACGGAATTGGCCGCATTAGCAGCCATACCGCGTCCAACATGTTAGTAAGCCTGAGACTCGGATTGCGAAGTTTAGGAATTGCTTGGACGCGCACGAGCACAACGCGATATTTTGCTGCTAGAAAAACTACTACGCCGACTACGATAGCGCTCGCCAGCACGTAGCTCGACAGATCGATAAACAGGGTGAGCCCGCCGATGGCAAGCACGATGACCGCGAACAGATCACCAAGACGCTCGATCAGTAAGACGCCTGCACCTTGTGACAGCGATATCTTATGCTGGCTGCGCAGTAGCACAACCTTTGCCAGTTCGCCCGACTTTGCGGGGGTCGCGGTGAGGGCGATGCTCGCGACGAATGCTGAGATACTATGCAGTAGAGGAACGTCCCATTGCAGAACACGGATGTAATAGTGCCACCGGCCCGCCCGCAGGAGAAAACCGGTTGAGACTAGGCCGACGATGATCAAAATGTCGCCGAGCGAAATGGCCGTAAGCGCTAGTTGCCAGCCACCGCGCCCGGCCCAGAGTGTGGCCCCGGCATAAATGCTCACCATGGCCATCAAAACGAAACCGCTGCGCCTTAGCCATTTACTTTGCATTGATTCGTCGTCTGTGACGAGGCTGTCATCTGGAAGCGTACTCCGCAGCGGTTCCATGACAAACGCCTTTCGAAGAATGATTACCGAAAATAGTGATGTAGTTTAAAAACATTACGATTTATTTGCCGCAGGCGACGGTATGGAATTGTGGACCAGAACACAGCACGTGAGGACTTAGAGACCTGTTTGATATGTGAAGGCGTGTCCATGTGCGTTTCATCCACAATTTCCGTTCGCTTAATCCTGCCAGCGTCTGTCACAAGAATACTTGTCTCATCGCAACTTAAGATAAGGTGAAAGTGAACATGGGTTATCGATCTTTTAACTGCACTGACAAACTTCATTTTTCGAAGAATAGGTTCAAGATGACCGTAATAGTTGCCTGTTAAACTTAGGCCATAACGTTCACGTCAAACGGATTTTTTTGCTGATATCAGGGCGGGCACGGTCCATGTAATGCAGTGTTGGCCGTTTGCAATCGGGAACCGCGGATGCGGCGTGACTATCCGCACTCGGCACACGATGGAAAACAACCTCCGAAAGATGTACTTTATGACGTTCGTCGAGGTGATCGAGATCGCGAAGTCCTCAGCGACAAAACGCGCGATTTATTTCCGAGCCATTCTCTTAGTCATCGCGTTGATGCTGATTTCGACGGCAGCGGAGTTATGGGGCGTACAGTTCCGCGCCGAGCCGCGCAAACTGGTCGATTTCGATGGTTTCTACATCGCCGGACAGTTGGTGTGGCGTGGCGCGATCGAGAAGGCTTATCATTTCGCCACGATGTCCCAATTACAAAAATCCGTTTCCGGCAGCGATAATTTCCAACCCTGGACCTATCCGCCGCAATTTGACCTTCTGGTTGCCCCGCTCGCACTACTGCCACTGGGACTGGCCTACAGCGTTTTCACGATCGGAACGCTCGCCGCTTATCTGGCGACGCTAAGACGGATTGCAGCTGAAAACTTTGTGCCAGTTTTGATTTTACTTGCCCCCCTGATCGTGATCACGGCCAGATGCGGCCAGAATGCATTCTTGACTGGAACGCTCATCGGCCTCACCTGTCTTGGGCTTCAGGCTGGCAGATCATTAGCGGGGCTTCCCCTCGGCTTGATGATCATTAAGCCCCACCTCGCAGTGGCCTTCGCAGTCTACACGCTTGTCAATCGGCGCTGGGGAACGGCTCTTGTCGCTGCTACGACCGTCGCGGCAACCTCAGCACTCGCCACCGTTTTGCTTGGCCCGGCGGTCTGGACGGCTTTCCTCGATGGCGTCACAGAAGCTCGCGTTTTTCTTGAGCATGGCTTATACCCACTCTTTCGCATGATTTCTCTCTATGCGGTCGTCCGTACGTTCGGGTTTTCGGCGCTCGTCGCGACTACCGCGCAGGTCCTCGTCGCCATTCTCGCCCTTGGCATGGTCGTTCTCGCAAGTCGTCAACTCGCGCCTCGGCAGTCGTTGGGGGTCGCCGCAATCGCCACCTTGCTGATCAGCCCTTACGCATATGACTATGACCTGTTGATCCTTGGAATTGGACTGGGATTGCTGCTGCCCGACTTGACGGGCCTTGGAACGGAACGAGAGCGCCTCGCCCTTTATGCCTTGATCCTCTTTATAGGCGTCTTTAGCCTCGCCCAGACCGTTATCTCATCGGAGTCAACCTCCAACAAAGTAATCGGGGAGCACATGGATCTTTCCTTAGGGGGGCTCGCACTCGTCGCTATCCTCGTTCTTACGTGGCGCATTCTGCGGCGTAGTCCCGAGAGGCGCGCGGGGAGGATAGAGGTTTGCGTCAAAAGGTCCGCCTACGTCCACGCAAATCCGCCACCGACCGCCACATTGATGTGAGATAAATCGCCGGTGCGTGGTGTCGCCACACCGGTAATACGAACTCCGAATGGCTTTCATAAACATTTGAAGTCCCGCGCCCGATCTTCCGGCAGATACAGACGGTAGGCCACCCCGCGCTTGTCAATATGCCGTGGTGGCCAGGTCGGGGTTGTGCGAACTACTGCGCGGCGAACTCGCTCGCGCGGGGTGTCGGCGGTGGGTCATCCGCTACCGATGCGTTCGGCGGCTGCGTCACTTCAGGTCCGAAAAGGTCTCAAAGCGGACCTTTCCGGCAAGGTGACAAACTAAAACGGTTGCGGGGTCGCACTCGCCGTCATGGCCAGCGCAGCAGTGCCAGCAGCAAAACCCGCACAGAGGCCGAAGTCACGCCGGGTGGCTACGGTGATGCGCGTCCGCAAGTCACGTTAATTGGAAGACTACCGTTCCTTTGCGAGACGGTCGGACGCGCAAGCCGCCCTCGACCGCAATCACGAATTGACGGCGGTGCCGCGCGACTTCGCGGTGGCAAAGGTCATCGAGGCATTCAGAGCATTCGCGGCTGGCGCACAGGCGGCAAAGAAACCGCTCGCGATCACGATCCGCCTTAGCTCGGCGATCTGAGGCGTCGAGGTTGTCGGCCGTGGTGGCACCGCCGCTTTCTTCTTAGTACCCGGATTGTAGTGGATGTGCATCGTCAGCGCAGTGCCATGGAAAAAGAGCAACATCAAAATCACAATCCAAATCCATGACCACTTGGTCCGCTTTGAAATTGTAATTCTCGATGATGAACATCACGGACGACCGGCGACTAGGGGACAAGAAGTCAACCCACAGCCAATAAGCGCCGATGCCGGCCATGCTGCAAGCCATCAGCAATAACTTTCCGCTGAGCCTGCCAGCGTCAGTCTCGGCACCGGCTCACGCCGCTTCGCTTACGTTGGGATGCTCAGGACAGTTATCGGCACGGAAGTCCCCAAAGCCGGCGTCGCCGGAGACCCGCAAAAGGAAAACGTCGTCGATATGTCGATCACCAAGCACGGTCCGTTCGTTCTACCGACTAAACGTCGTCTTCTCGCGCATCGAACGCGAGCGCGGCATCATTGGCCACTACCAACGGTGGCGATCTTTGGCACATCAGTTGCCGGATATTGAGTCTGAGTGGGTTTGCCCTGCTGGTAGGCTGCCCCGACCATGGTGCGCCGCATCTCCAAACCGGGCGTCTCGCCGCGCGGCTGCACGAGATCGGCCGGGTTATCGACCATCGCCGCGAGGTTGCGTTGACTGGCGCAGCCAAAGTTCCATGGAGGCTGATTCTCGAAGAAGTCGCGGTTCATGCTCGGCCCGACATCCTCAGGCCACAGACCACAAGGTCCGGCTTGTGCGACCATCTTTGGATAGGTGATGTGGATGGTTGCCAGGTTGCCGTCTGGCGGGTGATAGGCGCGCACGACGATACCGCCGGGCGGCACGCCGCCCGCCACCAGGAGCGAGCGAACCCCGCGCCCGGCCTCGGCCGCCGCACGCGCGTTAGGGGTGCCCACCGGCAGATCGACCAGGACTCCGCCGGTGGCCTCGCGCCTCCAGGTTTGGGCGAAGGCCAGCACTTCCGCACGTTGCATCGCATTGAGTTCGCCGCGATTGGACCCGACGAAGATTTCAATGCTGTGATCGCCTTCGCTGATCGTGATCGGATGGCGCAGCCGGTAATCGGTGGGAACATCGGGAACGGCCGCCACCTGCTGCATGTCGGTGTTGCATCCGCAAACCAGGAGCGCATAGCCGGCGACGATTACGGCGCGAAGTGCGAGCCCCGCGATGCCGCAGCGTCGCTCGGCGATCATTGCCCGGACAGTCTGCATCGTCGTTCTCCTTGCGGCAAGTCAATCGAGAATGAATCCGATTTTGCCATGATAGGGCAAATTCGGAGGACTAGCGGTCACGCCATAGATGCGATTGAGCCTGCCGAGCAACACGCTCGCCGGATCGCTCGCGTCGGCAAATCCGTCGTCGGGACGCGACAGGTCCTTCTGCACCACCGGGCGCTCGATATACGGCGTCACCAAAATCACAAGCTCGGTCCTGTTATTGAGGTAGTCGCGGCTCTTGAACAGCGTGCCGAGAATAGGCACCTCCATCAGTCCGGGAAGACCGGTGATGGTCTGTTTGGTCTGATCCTCGAGCATGCCGGCCATCGCGAGCGAGCCACCTGAGGGAACTTCGGCCGTCGTGTCCGCGCGCCGCACGGTCAGGCCGGGAACGGTGGTTCCTGAAATTGTCACGGAATTTGCGGGGTCAAGTTGCGAGACTTCCGTTCCCACGTGTAGGCTGATGCGCCCTTCCGACAGCACCACAGGGGTGAAGTTCAGTGCTACACCGTACTGCTGAAATTGAATCGAGGGCGGCGATCCGACTCCCGCCGGTATCGGGTACGGGAACAGGCCGCCAACCAGGAAATGCGCAGATTCACCGGAGATCGCGCTGAGGGTCGGCTCGGCCAGTGTGCGGACCACGCCAACTTGCTCCATCGCCTGCAACGTAGCCGTCAACCCCTTGAATCCGCCGCTGATGGAACTGCTCGGCGTCCCATTGACCGGGAAGGGATTAGTGCTGTTGAAATTGACGACGGCCGAGCCGTAGCCGGCGCTGCCGCTGAGATTGATGCCCAGCTGCTTGATCACGGTGCGGTCCATTTCCGCGACCGTCACTTTCAGTATGACTTGGTCGCGGCCGAGAACAACGATCGCGTTGTAGACTTTGGCAGAATTGTCAGAGTTACTGCCTGTGCTACCGATGCTGATGTTCGTGCCGCCGGCAGCAGAAGTGCCGCCAGAACTAGGGCTGCCGCCGGTGCCACCGCTGCTGGCGGCGAAGTCGCTGCCGCTAGATATGTAGCGGCTTGCTATGGCGTAGGCCTCCTGCGCGTCGGCCTGGTTCGCCACGGTGCCGGTCAGAATGATGCCGTCGCCGATGCTTTCAACATTGACGTGGGAAGTGGGGACGAGTCTCCGGATCGCCGCAATGATGGCGTTCACGTCGCGGCCGACTGTGATCTCGAAGCGAGCCAGCTGCTTCCCTTCGGCATCAAAAAAGGCGATATTAGTACCTCCAAGTGTATTGGCCTCGATAAAGGCGCGAGTCGACGAGCGGATCACGGCATTGGCGATCTTGGGATCGGCCACCAGCACTTCCTTGATGGTACGCTGAAAATCGTAGACGTGCGACTCGCCGACTGCGAGCCCTATGCGGAGCGTGGTTGCGTCGTTGCCGACCCGTGAAACGCCCGGAATCTGCCGCTCGGCCGCCGAGGTAGGGTCCATGACGACTGCCCCGACTGCGGCAATCACGGCCATAAGCAATGCGGTGTGGATCAGCGTCCTGGGCGTCATATTGCCCTTCCCATTGGTAGGCGGTTAATGAAGCGTATCCAAACTGGGTTAATAGTTCGTTGCTCGATGGAGTTGGCGTGCAGCAATATCATTGGCGATCCAACCACCATGAGCAGCCGCGACCGCGAGCCGAACGACCTTAGTGCCCTCTTCCGGGAGACTGGCGCTTTGATGGCCTCGCCGTATAGCTAGGCCAGAACGATCCAATGCCCCAAGCATTCGAGCAACACCGCTCCGACCCTGAGGCTCTTGAACTCGGGAGGGTGCGGAAGCGCAGCGCATGGGCACGGTTCTATTGCGAGCGGTGCTTATATCACTCGCCCATTGCTTTGCTGGGTTGATGATGGTTGTCGGGGTTTGAGCCGTTCTCAACGGCCGCATAAGAACTGGGAGGTTGCCGCTAACGAGTGCCGCTAATGCCGCTAATCGACCATTTAAGTTATTGATTTTATTAGATGGCGCGCCCGAAGAGATTCGAACTCCTGACCCCCCACCGTCGCACTGAAAGGGACGCACATCGGCAATGTTAATGCGGACACGGTGCGGACATGACGGTCTCCAGGTTCAACGCCGATTTGCCTAAACGGGAGCGTCAACGTCACCAGCACCAACGGCAACATCACGGCCAACGCAACCGCGCCGGGCCTTCAATCGACATGGTTTCCAGACTGTCGCCAACGACTGTCGCCACTGCCGCCAATAGATTGATTAAGCCATTGATTTCATTAGGTGGCGGTCCCGGCAAGACTCGAACTTGCGACCTTCGGTTTAGGAAACCGCTGCTCTATCCGGCTGAGCTACGGGACCAAAGCGGATTTCCGCTCTTATAGCACAAATGGCTGCTAACGCGCCGCGGTTGCTTCCGCCGGCACCTCGTCGGTGATCACCTTGAAGCCGGCGAGCATGCACGGGCCGAATTCGGTTACGATCGCGACGTCGGTGGCATCGCGGCCGCGCGCCATCAGGATGCGCCCGATGCGCGGCGTATTGTGGCGCGCGTCGAAGGTGTACCAGCGGCCGCCGAGATAGACTTCGAACCAAGCGGAAAAATCCATCGGCGTGACGTCGGGCGGCACGCCGATGTCGCCGAGATAGCCGGTGCAATAGCGCGCCGGAACGTTCATGCAGCGGCAGAGCGTGATCGCGAGGTGAGAGAAGTCGCGGCACACGCCGCGCCGCTCGGAATGCGCATCCCAGGCCGTTTTGGTCGGGCTGGCGTGCTCGTAGCCGAATGTGAGGCGGTCGTGGACGTAGTTGCAGATCGCCTGAACCAGCGGCCATCCCTTTGCGACATTGCCGAACTGGGCCCACGCGATCTGGGTGAAGCGATCGGTCTCGCAATAACGGCTGCCCAGCAGATAGACCAGCGTCTCGACAGGCAGTTGCTCCAGAGAATGCTGCGCCGCGTCCGGCGCGACCTCATCCGGCTTGCCGCTGTCATTGATCAAAAAATCCGCGGACAGCGTCAGCCGACCCGTCGGTGCGCGGATCACGTGGCAGGTGTTGCCGAAGCCGTCGCGGTAGGCGTTGGCGGGGATGGCAGGGCTGACCTGCAACCGGTCCGGCGTGAGCAGGTCCGGCGCGCGCGACGGATGGACGCTCAGCGTCAGGATCATAGGCGTCGGCTGCGGACATTGGTAGGAAATTTCGTAGCCGGCGCGAATCTTCATCACAAAACTCTTCGGCTCGCCCGGTAGACTTTACCCTGATCCGGACTAAGAATGCGACGGCCGCAAAAGTTCCGCCGTAGGTTGCTGTCTTGCCCTTAGGCGTCGGCGTCCGCCGCCGCTTTGACTTTGACCGCGACTTTCATGGCCTGATGATCCGACGGGTTGCCGTACCACGTGCCTTGCAGCGGAATCGCTTCGCGCGGATGGTGCGCGACCGCGACGCGGACGAGGTTCTGGTTGCCCACGATGCCGCCCGACGGGTCGAAGTCAACCCAGCCGGGGCCGGGAACGTAAACCTGCACCCAGGCGTGGGTGTTGCCGCCGGTATCCAGCTGATCGTCGTCGCCGAGCGTGTCATCAGGGAGATGCACATAGCCGGACACGAAGCGCGCGGCAATGCCGCGTGCGCGCAACGCGGCGATCATCAGCACGGCGAGGTCGCGGCAAGACCCGCTGCCGAAAGCGAGCGTGACCAGCGGGTCCTGAATTCCATGCTCGTGGCGCGCCACGTGCTTGAAGTTGCGCCGGATCGTCTTCGTCATGTCGATGAGGAGCGCATGGGTGTCGGCCGATCCATCCTTGCCGAAGAACCGGTCGCTCCACCGCGTCAGTTCGGGTTTGAGCGACAGCGGCAGAATGAAGCGTTTCAGACCGAGCCAATCGTGCGCACGGTAACTGAAGGGATAGGTCCGGGCATAATCCTCGATGTCGGCCGCGTGGAAGCCGCCGGGCGCGTGGTCGAGACGAATGCTGCTGTCGAAGCGAAGCTCCGCGGCCGGTTCGGCGAAACACGCGGTCGCCACATGATTGCCGAAGCGATCCCGGGTCCAGGTCAGATCGCGCGGCGTCGGCGTGATCTCGAGCTCCGATTCCAGTATCTTTTGGTCGTGATCGTCCCGCGGGCGCAACATCAGCCGGTGTTCGCCAAAGGCGACTGGCTGATGATAGTGATAGGTCGTAACGTGTCTGATCCTGAGAATCGGCATAGCCGCCCCACCATACAGGATATGGCGTTGACATGCATTTCTTGGGCCAAATACGGCCAGTGTCTGTCCCATTGCCGTGAACGCCAATGAGCGAAATGCCGGAAAGCCTGCTGGCCGCCGATGAGCCGGCGTCGGTCACGCTCTACAATGCCGCTGGGCCGTCGCCATTCCTGCTGGTCGCCGATCATGCCGGCAATGTAATGCCGCGGGCGCTCGGCCGGCTCGGCCTTGCCGAAGCGGAATGCGAGCGGCACATCGCACTCGACATCGGCATTGCCGGTCTCGGCCGGCTCTTGGCGGACGCGCTCGACGCCATGCTGATCCAACAGAACTATTCGCGCCTGGTCATCGACTGCAACCGGCCGCCGGGCTCGACCACATCGATCCCGGAAGTGAGCGAGCTGACGCCGGTCCCGGGCAATATGGCTTTGAGCGAAGGCAGCAAGGCGGCGCGCGCCCGCGCGATTTTCCGGCCCTACCATGACCGCATCGAAGCCGAGCTCGATCGCCGGCGGCAAGCCGGCCGCGCGACGGCGCTGATCGCGCTGCACAGTTTCACGCCGACGTTCAAAGATGTGGTGCGGCCCTGGCATGCCGCCGTGCTCTACCATCGCGATCCGCGGTTTCCCCGCCGCCTCCTGGCGCTGCTGAAAGAGGAAAAAGGGCTGATCGTCGGCGACAACGAGCCTTATTCCGTGAGCGACGAAACCGACTACACCATTCCGGTCCACGGCGAGCGTCGTGGCCTGCCGCATGCGTTGATCGAGATCCGCCAGGACCTGATCGCCGACGAGAACGGGCAGCGGCACTGGGCGCGCGTTCTGGCGCGCCTTTTGCCGCGGGCATACGCGGAAGTGGCCACTAGCTAGCAAATCAGGCCCGGCTTGGCGCTGCCATGCACTTTCACTTTGGACGCCGTGATCGCTAAATAAGGTGACAAGCCGGCCGCCGCTGTCCGAAACTGGCAAAACGCATCGGCGAGGGAGCGGGCGTCCCGGGAGGAAATCCATGACCAAGCTCACGCAAAGCTATGTCCACGGCGCCTCCAGCGTGCCGCTGATCGGCGAAACCCTCGGCGTGCATTTCGACAAGGTGGCAGCGCGATGGACGGACCGCGACGCGCTCATCGTGCGCCAGCAAAGCGTGCACTGGAGCTATGGCGAGCTGAAAGCCAAGGTCGACGCCTTTGCCGCGGGTTTGCTGGCGCTCGGGCTCAACCCCGGCGACCGCGTCGGCATCTGGTCGCCGAACAATGCCGAATGGGTGGTCACGCAATTCGCCACTGCGAAGGCGGGACTGATCCTGGTCAACATCAATCCGGCCTATCGACTCTCCGAGCTCGACTATGCGTTCAACAAGGTCGGCTGCAAGGCCCTGGTCACCGCGGATTCGTTCAAGACCAGCGACTATGTCGGCATGCTGCGCGAGCTTGCGCCGGAAATCGACCGCAGCGCTCCCGGCAAATTGCAGTCCAAGCGCCTGCCGCAGTTGACCACGCTGATCCGCATCGGCGACGACGAAAGGCGCGGCTTCCTGCGTTTCGACGACGTGCTCGGCATGGGCGGCGACCGTCATCGCAGGGAGCTTACGGAGCTGGCGCCGAAGCTGCAATTCGACGATCCCATCAACATCCAGTTCACCAGCGGCACCACCGGCGTCCCCAAAGGCGCCACGCTCACCCATCACAACATCCTCAACAACGGCTTCTTTATCGGCGAGGCGATGCGGCTCTCCGATCGCGACCGCGTCTGCATTCCGGTGCCGCTTTATCACTGCTTCGGCATGGTGCTCGGCAATCTCGCCTGCGTCACCCATGGCGCGGCCATGGTCTATCCCTCCGAAGGGTTCGATCCGCTGGCGAGCCTCGAAGCGGTCGAGGCCGAGCGCTGCACCGCGCTCTACGGCGTGCCGACGATGTTCATCGCCGAGCTCGGCCATCCCGAATTCAAGCGCTTCGATCTTTCCTCGCTGCGCACCGGCATCATGGCCGGCTCACCCTGTCCGATCGAAGTGATGAAGCGCTGTGTCGCCGAAATGAACATGCGCGAGGTGACCATCGCCTACGGCATGACCGAGACCAGTCCGGTGAGCACCCAGACTTCCTACGATGATCCGCTGGAGCGCCGGGTCGGCACGGTGGGCCGCGTCCATCCCCACGTCGAAATCAAGATCATCGACACCGACGGCCGTATCGTGCCGCCAGGCACGTCCGGCGAATTGTGCACGCGCGGCTATTCGGTGATGCTCGGCTACTGGGGCGACGAGGACAAGACCGCGGAAGCGATCGATCGAGCCGGTTGGATGCATACCGGCGACCTCGCCACGCTTGACGCACACGGTTACTGCAACATCGTCGGCCGCATCAAGGACATGGTCATCCGCGGCGGCGAGAACGTCTACCCGCGCGAGGTCGAGGAGTTTCTGTTTCGCCATCCCAAGATCGAGGCGGTGCAGGTGGTGGGCGTACCCGACGTGAAATTCGGCGAGGAGCTATGCGCCTGGGTCAAGCTCAAGCCCGGCGCCGCGTCCAGCGCCGAAGAGATCCAAACCTTCTGCAAGGGCCAGATCGCGCATTACAAGATTCCGCGTTACATCAAATTCGTCGATGCGTTCCCGATGACCGTCACCGGCAAGGTGCAAAAATTCCTCATGCGCGAGGAAATGGTCGGGGAATTGGGCCTGAGCGAACAAAAGACGGCGTAACCGTCTGATCAGCGGCCCTGCGGTCCGCCGGCGCCGTCGAGCATGCTTTCCAGCTCGACATAGACGCGCTCGCCAAGCTCGCAGTGATGCCCCTGGCCCGAAGCCAATAGCGCTTGCGCTTCTTCGGCGGTTTCCGCCTCCACCCACCATTGCTCGAGGCGCGTGACGAGGAGGCTGGCGTGGAATGTTTTGAGCCTCGGCTTGGGCTCTAACTTGCGAGCAACGGCTGACATGTGACGGCTTCCCGGGAACGCGAATCGGTTGCGTGCAATTACTTTACCGTAAAATGACCGCAAGCGGAACAAATCGGAAACGCGCAGCTACCGGCGCCTCCCCTATGATCCCGGAACGCGCTATCATTCAAACAATTGTCAATGCGTTGTTAGGCAGGAGTTAACCGTGGCCCCGCGTGCGTATTGGAAAGGCTATTTGCGGCTCTCGCTGGTTTCATGTCCGATTGCGCTCTATCCAGCCACCTCGGAGCGCGAAAAGGTCAGCTTCAATCAGCTCAATCGCGAGACCGGCAACCGCATCCGCTACCGCAAGGTCGACGCCGAGACCGGCGAGGAAGTTCCGTCCGATCAGATCATCAAGGGCTACGAGGTCGCCAAGGGCGAATACGTTGAGGTCACGGACGAGGAGCTTGAATCGATCGCGCTCGAGAGCACCAAGACGATCGAGATCGATGAGTTCGTGCCGCGCGACGAGATCGATGAGCTCTACAGCATCCGCCCCTACTATATCGCGCCCGACGGCAAGGTCGGCCAGGACGCCTTCGTCGTCATCCGCAATGCCATCGAACAGATGAAGATGGTCGCGATCGGCCGCGTGGTGCTCACCAGCCGCGAGCACGTCATCGCCATGGTGCCGCGCGGCAAGGGCCTGATGGGCACGCTGTTACGCTTTCCCTACGAGGTGCGCGATGCCGGCGAATATTTCGACGACATTCCGAACGTCAAGCTCACCAAGGACATGATGGATTTGGCGCGGCATATCGTCGAGACAAAAACCGGGCATTTCAAGCCGCAGGAGTTCGAGGATCACTACGAGCACGCGCTCAAGGAACTGATCGAGAAAAAGGCCAAGGGCGAAAAGATCGAGGTGCCGAAGGAAC
>Ga0116126_1001226_pt1 | contig 16662 bp, 14 predicted proteins | sample June2015DPH_16_5_FD_89730 | JGI IMG/M metagenome (GOLD analysis project Ga0116126, IMG submission 89730) | Peatland microbial communities from SPRUCE experiment site at the Marcell Experimental Forest, Minnesota, USA - June2015DPH_16_40 | ecosystem: Environmental > Terrestrial > Soil > Wetlands...
CACGCCTTCCGCTTCCAATCGCGTCGGCCGCGTCAGCGCATGATATTTCGGCTCGATATGGCGCTGCGACAGCGCGATCTTCACCAGCTCGTCGATGACGATGCCGTTCTCGGCATGCATGCAGACCAGTGTGCCATCCTCGCCGGCCTTGCGCATGGCACGAAAGATTGTGCCATCGTCGGATAGCAGCGCACCCGGATAGGCCATGAAAAGCTTGTAGCTGGTGATGCCATTATCCGCGAGGCTGCGCATCTCGCCGATGCGTTCTTGCGGCATGTCGGTGACGATCATGTGAAATGCGTAATCGATCGCGGTCTTGCTTTGGGCCTTGGCATGCCAGTCGTCGAGCGCCTTCAGTGTCGAAGTCCCGCGCGTCTGTACCGCGAAGTCGATGATGCAGGTGGTGCCGCCATGGGCTGCCGCGCGCGTGCCGGTTTCAAAAGTATCCGACGTGGTTGTACCGCCGAAAGGCAATTCCAGATGCGTGTGTGGATCGATGCCGCCGGGTATCACGAGTTTGCCGGAGGCATCGATCACCTTGTCCGCGTCGATTGCTAAGTCCTTGCCGATAAGGACGACTTGTGAGCCGTTGATGAAGATGTCGGCGTAGTAGTCGTCGACTGCGGTGACGATACGTCCGTTCTTGATCAAAACACTCAATTTGCGCTCCCAATGCGGTTTGACAGGTCCAATTTCTAATGTAATCATTCGCAAATTGAAGCGGCGCACAAGAGCTTTGACTGACCGCCGCACCGGGCTTCAATAACAAAGCGCTGATTAGCTTCTTTCAAACAGAGGAGACGGGCATGGCGTACGACGGCCCTGGACAGGTTTTGCAAGGCAAGTTGTCGCGTAGATCGTTCATGAAGACCACGGCTGCCGGTGTCGCAACGGGCGCCATGTCGGGCGCAAGCTTCCTTCGAATAGCGGAAGCGGCGGATGGATTGCGAAGCATCGGCCTTGGCGTCAGCGAGATCAATGAAATCCAGGACAAGGCGACGAAAGATCTGGGTTTCCCCGTCGTCGGTCAAGCGATGGGTTACGGCGACATGTTCAGCAAGATGCTGAATCAGAATGACCAATACGAGATCGCCGAAGGCTATTTCAACGACATGGACGTGATGCTGCCCGCCAAGGTCTGGCAGCCTATCGACACCAAGAAGCTCAAGGATTGGGACAAGGTCACCAATCTCACCAAGACCGGAAAGCTGACGCCGGAATCGAGTGTCGGGCAGGGCGACGCGCCATACTTGAACTTATGGCTCGATGAGCACGGCAACAAGGTGAAGGGACCGTCGCAATACATCAGCATGGCTCCGGCGTTCCACAATGCCGACTCCATCGGCTACAACCCGAAGATGACTGGCCGCGCCATCGAAAGCTGGGGCGAATTGCTCAACAAGGATTTCAAGGGCAAGGTGGCGCTGATCAACGTACCACAGATCGGCGTGATGGACGCGGCGCTGGCGGTTGAGGGGCTTGGTCTCAAGAAATTCGGCGACAAAGGCAATATGACCAAGCCTGAGATCGACTTCCTGGTCGATTATCTTATCCCGCTCAAGAAGGCTGGGCACTTCCGCGCCTTCTGGGAGAACTTCGGCCAGTCGGTCAATCTCATGGTCAACGGCGAAGTCGCGCTGGAGAGCATGTGGTCGCCGGCCGTCTCTGCGATTCAGGCCGAGGGCGTGCCTTGCGTCTACGCTTTCCCGAAGGAGGGCATGCGTGGGTGGCACGGCGGTCTGGCCATCTCTGCCAAGGTGAAGGGCAAGCAACTCGACCAAGCCTATGAGTACATCAACTGGTGGCTCGGCGGCTGGGCGGGAGCGTTTGTTTCACATCAGGGCTATTATCACTCGATCCCCGAAAACGTGAAGAAGCACCTCGACCCGGCGGATTGGGACTATTGGTACGAAGGCAAGCCGGCGGCGAAAGACCTTGCGGATCCGTTCGGTACCATCATCATCAAGAAGGGCGACGTTCGTACGGGCGGCTCGTATTGGAACCGTTATTCCAAGATCGCCGTCTGGAACTCGCTGATGGACGAGAACGACTATCTCGTTAAGCGGTGGACCGAGTTCCTCACCGCGTAAGCTTTGAAAACCGGTTCGCGAACGGTTACAAAACGATACCGCCGGCTGCAAAAGCCGGCGGTAGGCTTGAGCGTGGTTGACGCGTGACGACGGTCGAGAGCTACGCGAAAATAACCCACGTCGAAGCCGCACCGCGCGGACTGATCGGCGGCGCGCCGATCGTGCTGGACGAGACCAAGCGCAAATACCGGCGTGAACCCGGTTTCCCGGTGCCCATACTCATCGCACCGGCCACAGCGTGGCTCATCGTCTTTCTGTTTTTGCCGCTCATCAGCATTTTCATCTTCAGTTTTTGGAAGACGACCGGTCACGGCATGTCGCCGGCCTTCACGCTAGAGCATTACCGGGACTTTTTCATTACCGAGGGCTTTTTCGATCCAAACAAGCCGGAATTTTTGACCCCCTCTGTCTTTATTCGAACGCTGTGGACCACCTTTCGCTTCACCATCACGGTGATGGCGATTTGCCTGATCCTCGCCTATCCGCTTGCCTATTTCCTCTCGATGCAGGTGGAAGATTTCAAGTGGCAGCTCACCCTGTTCCTGCTGGCCATGGTGCCGTTTTGGACCAGCTATCTCATTCGCGCGGTCGCTTGGCTGCCGATGCTCGGGCGGCATGGGCTGATCAACGAATTTTTGGTTGGGATTGGCGTTATCGACGAGCCTGTCAGCTTCTTTCTCTATTCCGAGTTCAGTTACACGATGGCGCTGGTTCAGCTCTACGTCGTGCTGGCGGTCGGGCCGATCTTTTTCTCGCTGGCCAAGATCGATCGCACGCTGCTGGAAGCGGCGCGCGACATGGGCGCGACACCGTTCCAGATCTTCCGGGAGATCATCGCCCCGTTGTCGCTGCCTGGGGTCGCCATCGGCATGATTTTCGTGTTCGTCATGATCATGGGTGAATTCGCCACCGCCGTGGTCGTCTACGGCGGCAAGACCTCGACCACGGGCACCGTGATCCTGAACTATTACGCGATCGCCAATTATCCCTTCGCCGCGGTCAACGCCTTCATGCTGATGCTGGCGATGATGATCGGCGTCGTCATCATCCTGCGGCTGGTCGATATCCGGAAGGAGCTCTAGGAATGGCGCGCTCGACGCCGGAACATCGCCGCAAGTTTCGCGTGAAGGCCGGGTTCAGCGTCTACTACGCAATCTTTTTGATATTCGTCTATGGACCGATGTTTGCCATGTTCACACTGTCCTTCCAGGGACCGCGCGGTGGCGTCACTTTCCCGATGCGCGGCTTAAGCTTTTTCTGGTGGGAAAAGCTGACCGGACCATCGGCGGTCGGCGATCTTAAGGCCTCCCTTGGGCGGTCGTTGATCCTCGCTATTGTCGTGATGATCATCACCGCATTGTTCTCGACCATGCTGGCGATGGCGTTCCGCAAGCGCTTCCGCGGGTCGGGCGCCTTGTTCTACGCAGTGATGTCGGGTTTGATGGTGCCGGGCGTTCTTCTCAGTCTCGGCCTGGCGTCCATGCTGCGGCAACTCGGCATGTCTCCCGCTTGGTGGTATTCGGCGCTCGGCGTCCACGTCGTCTGGACCTTGCCGTTCGGCTTCCTCGTCATGATGGCGGTGTTCAACCGTTTCGACGCCCGCCTCGAGGAGGCGGCACGAGACATGGGGGCCGACGAATGGACGGTCTTCAAGGAGGTGACGCTGCCGCTGATCACGCCTGGCATCGTGGCGGCGGGTTTATTCGGCTTCACGCTGTCTTACGATGAATTCGCCCGCACGACGTTGCTGGCCGGGGCCAACAACACGTTGCCGCTCGACATCAATGCATCGTTGACGCAGCGGGTTCAGCCGACCCTGTTTGCGCTCGGCACAGCCTCGACAATATTCTCGCTGCTCATGATCGGAGTGTTCATTGTGATTTATACGATCCTGTATCGGCGCTCCCGCTAGTGGCGGAAGTCTGCCGTATGACCTTGAGCAGCCAGAAGATCAGGCAAAAGACCACGGTCAGGATCACCAGCGCGAAGACCGCGCCGAGACGGGAGCCGAACTCGGCGCCGAGCGTGTATTCGCCCTGAAGCAAATAGACGCAAAGAATGAGCAGGGATTGCACGGCGGCGCCGGCGCAAAAAAGTATCGCGACAAAGGCAGACCCGCGCAGCGAAGCGAGTACCATGCCGTCGATACTGCGCCGCTGCACGATGTAGAGCCGATAGGCTCTCCAATGATAGGCGCAAAATCCGACGATCGCGGCGATCAGAACCACCCAGAACATCGCGTTGTCGTATCCGAGTCCGTTGATGACCAGCGTAAAGAAGTCTTCGAACGGCTTATAGAAATAGAGAAAGATCAGAATGACGATAAAGGCCACATAGCCTACCAACGCCCAAAACAGCCGCCACCCCGACATTTTGATTAAGCCCCTTGATTATTTGCGGATGTCACGGCCCACCGCGTGATTGATGAGAAATAGGAGCACGACACGTTGCGAACGGCAAGGGGTCGTTTGGACCACTGATTCATAGGAGGTTGCTCACGCGTAGGATTTGACGGCGACGATCAGAAGGATGGCATAGATCACCACAAAAAGCGCATCCTTGACGGCGGATAACGCCTGCCGTTCGCCCGTTGACGAAAAGAGTGTCACTGCCTCAAGAACGAAGAACACGCACGCCACGATGAGGAAAGGCCACATTGAGGCCCACCACGAAGCGGCCGCAGCAACGCCTTGGACGGAATTCCAGACCAAAAGCAGAAGCGGAAGGACGATCAGATAGCCATACCCGAGGAGAAAACGGCTCCGCGCGGAGCTGCGGTCGATGAGCCAAAAGGCGGCAAAGAACAGCACCATGTTGAGAATATCCCAGAAACTGGAAACGTAGGCTTCCGGTTTGGCGATGCCGCGCAGATTGAGAAAGGCAACGACAAGTAGAAATATCAGGAGGTCGCAGAGCAGCCATTCGCGCGCGGTCTCGGCGCCGGCTTTGGCGCCCCACGTACGGGTCGCCTTGTCGAAGAGCAGTACCAACGCCACCCCGAGGCTCGCCGGATAGATCAGTTGGACGACCAACCCGTATTGTGTAGCGGGCGACAGGCCGATCCAGCACAAAAGCACAATAGCGAGCGCCAGAACGAGCAAGCCAAGCACGCGCAGCGGCGACGGCGCGGCGCTTGCCGCCGCGGCTTCCGATGCTGGCGCCAGCGGCCGCCGTGGCGCGGGGCTCTGCGACGATTGGACCAACGCGTACGCAAGTGAAATGCCAAGCCCTATGACGGCCAGGGCGACCATGACCGCCGCGAAGATGATGGTGCGGGTATCCGATCGCCAGTCGCCGATCGTCTCGCCCCAGACCCATTGGCTACCACTTGAAATGAGCCAGATGGCGAATGCCGCGATCGCGGCGAGCAGAATGAGCGCCAGAGCGAATTCGTACCATCGCGGCGATTGCGCCGGCTCGCCGGCGCCGCCTGCCGCAGCTTGCTGCCGCCGCGGCGCGCGCACGATGAGACCGATCAGGAACGCCAGCACGCCGATGATGGCGAAGACGATCATCGCCTCTACGAAAATTGTCGATCGTTGTTCCAAGAATGGCCTTACCCTTCGTTAGATCGGCTGCACAGGAGACGCTCTAATGCTCGTTCCGCATGAGCGTTTCGACACACTTGCAGAGACTATCATTGGCCGCCCGCTCCAGCAGCGCGCCAAGGGAGCGGCCCCGCGGCGCGGCGACGACGGCGGTCTCGCGCACGGTCGCACCGTTAGCGCGCAATTGGCCGACAACTTCGATCGTGCTGCCATGCGCGCTGTGCCCTACGATTTCGAAGCTCCATGCGTCGCCGTAGGCTCCGCGCAATCCGCGGAGCACTTCGGTCCGAGAACGCCCATTGTCGTCGCTGACCGGCGCAACCGCCGGTCGCGGCGCCGGACGGCTCGGCCTGGGGCTTGAAGAGCCGGGGCTGACCCCAGGTCGGGGTACCGATTGCGCCGGCATCATGCGTGCCTGCGCCGGTCCGGCTGTCGCCGTCGCTTTGCCTCGCGGAGCCGCGCGCATGCGCTCGCGAAGGGCTTCAGTCGCCGCTTCGTCGACCATCTCGGCAACGAGATCGACGACGACGCCGTAGGCAAGGCGGGCGTGTTCGACGGTGCAAAAGCCGTCGAGCACATCGTCGAGGACCTTTGCCACGGGCCGTTCCAGCGGTTCACCGAAGCCGCCGCCGCAAGGGCCGTAGAAAACATGCACGTCGCCCGCCGCCACGCGCAGACCGGAGAACTTTGCCGGCATGTGCTTGATGTCGTTGGGCCGGGCGACGTTGTAGATGTCCACCTTTCCAACCTGTCCGGGATCGCCGCCGAATATGCCCCAGGGCACGTCGTGGTGCCGCTCATTCTCGTGGGTGATGAAGGCGTCGGTCAGAACACGCTGGGCCTTGACCACGCCGATACCACCGCGAAACCGGCCGGCGCCGGGCATGACATCGTCGCGCAGCTCGTAGCGGTCGCAAATCATTGGCAAATGCATCGCCAGGTCTTCAAGCGGGTTGTTCCGCGTGTTGGCCATCAGATTGTCGATGCTGTCGGGTCCGTCGGCGCGCGGGCGGCCGCCATATGAGCCCTCATTGACCTCAAGAAAGACCCAGTAATCGCCCGAGGGCCGCACGCCGGCATAGGAGCAGAACGACAGGCTGGCAGAGCTGCCAGCGATGATATCGTTCGGCAAAACTGGCGCGAGCGCCTTGTAGATCAAATCGATCACCCGATTGCACTGGGCGAAGCGCGCCTCGGCGGCGGCGGGATAGGTCGGATTGTAGATCGAACCTTTGGGCGCAATGACGGTCACCGGCCGGAACGAGCCCTGGTTCGACGGCACTTTCACTTCAAACGTTTCGGCATCCAGAAGCAAAGATCGAATAGCACAGAAACACGCGACCTTTGTCGAGCCCTCGAACGGCACGTTGAACGCGGTCTCGACCTGATTGGATGAGCCGGTGAGATCGACTTCAATGCCGTCGCCCTTGACACGAACGCAGACCTTGATCGGCAGACGGACGTCGCGGTTCTTGCCGTCGTCGTCGAGAAAGCCCTCGGCGCGGTACTCGCCGTCGGGTATCGCGCTGATGCGCTGGCGCAGGACGCGTTCGGTGTAGTCCATCAGCTGCTGCGTCGCATCGATCACGACCTGCTTTCCATAGTGGTCCATGAGCTCGCCGAACCGCTTCGCGCCGAGCCGTGCCGACGCAATCTGGGCGTCGAGATCATCTTGCAACTGGCGCGCGGCGCGGCTGTTGCGCCCGATATAGTTCCAAAGCGCCTCGTTACGCCGGCCGCGCTCGTAAAGCTTAGTGCCGGCAAACAGCATGCCTTCGGCGAAGACATCGGGGATGTCGATGATCAATCCGGGCGTCGCCGCGCCGATATCGACGTGGTGCGCGGTATTCGCCGAATAGCCGACCAGCGCCCCCTCGTAGAAGACGGGCACGACGACCGCGATGTCGGGCGAATGGCTCGAGCCGTAATAGGGGTGATTGTGGATGACGAGATCGCCGTCATGCCATTCGCCGTCCTGCAGCGTTTCGCGAATGCCGGCGAGATAACCGGGAAGCGAACCGATATGAAGCGGCGTCGATTCCGACTCGCAGAGCGTGTTGAAATCGGTGTCGAACAACCCGGCACCGAGATCCTGCGATTCACGAATGATCGAGGAGAAGGACATGCGGTAGAGGACATGTCCCATTTCTTCGGCGATGGTCTGCAAGGCGCCGTTGATCACCTGCAGCGTTATGGGATCGATCGCTTCTCGGGCCATGTTCGATCGTTTCAGCCGGTGCGGCGGAGGTGAAGATTGCCGAATTCGGCCACCTCGGCGACGTAGCCGGGCGGCAGTAGCGTAGTCGAATTGTGCTGGATCAGGATCGCCGGTCCGGAGATCCGATGTCCGGCTTTCAGGTGGTCGCGATTATAGCGCGGCGTATCGACGGTCTTGCCATCATCGAATGTCGTCGGACGGCTGTAGAGGAGGGCGTCCGATATGTTTTGTCCGTTCGCCTTTTCGATCCGGGCCACCTTAAGCGGCACCACGTCCTCGCGCCCGATCACGCGGACCGTTATCAGCTCCACCTCGCCATCCTCGAAGTGATAGCCGTAGTCGAGCCGGTGCTGATGGTGAAAGCCCGCGACAACGTCGCTCAAATTGGCCGCGGTCACCTTGCCTTCCGGGAGTTGCGCGCGGAGCTCGAATCCTTGTCCGTGATACCGGCACTCGGCCAGCTTTTGAAACTTCTGCTGCTCCGGCGTCACGCCATCCTTCTCGAGGTCGCGCCGGCAACGCTCGACTAGCTCGTCGATCACGGCGTTGACGCGGCCTATGGCGGCTTGATCCGCATGCTTCAGGGAGACAATCAGGGACCGCGCATGTTCGTATTGCATGTCGGTCTGCAAAAGCCCCATGGCGGCGGTGATGCCGGGAGCCACGGGCACAATGATCTCCTTCGCCGAAATCGCCTCGGCCAATGCGACGCCATGCAATGGACCGGCCCCGCCGAACGGCACGAGCGCGAACTCCCGCGGATCGATGCCGCGCGCGACAGAATTGGACCGGATCGCGAGCGCCATATTCGAATTGATGACCTTGATGATGCCGAGGGCAGCTTCCTCTATCGAAAGCCCAAGAGGTTTCGCGATCTTCGCTTCGACGGCCTTGCGCGCGAGATCGGGGTTGAGCGGCAAATCGCCGCCCAGCATCTTGTCGGCGTCGAGGCGGCCGAGAACGATTTGCGCGTCGGTGACTGTCGGCTCCTCGCCGCCCTTGCCGTAGCATGCCGGGCCGGGATCGGCGCCAGCCGAGCGCGGACCGACATGAAAGCCGCCGGCAGGATCGATATAGGCGATCGATCCACCACCGGCGCCAATGGAGACGAGATCGATCATCGGCACCAAAATCGGATGGCCGTTCACGTAGGAATCGCGCGCATTCATGATCTTGATGCGCCCGTCGGGGATCGTGCTGATGTCGGCTGAGGTGCCGCCGATATCGACGGTGATGAGATTGGACCGGCCACACCACATGCCCTCAGCCCGGCCGCCGATCACGCCGCCCGCAGGTCCCGACATCAGGATGCCGACGGCCTTCTGCGAGCAGGTTTCGACGGTGGCGATGCCGCCGTTCGATTGAATGACGCGCAGATTGGCCGAAAAACCGCTGTCGGTGAGCTTGGTCTGCAAGTTGTTGAGATAGAGTGAGGTCTTCGGCCCGACAAAGGCGTTCATCGCCGCGGTCGAAAAGCGCTCGTATTCGCGGATCACATTGGCGACTTCGGATGAGGTGCAGATGTAGGCGTCGGGCATCTCGGCGCGAACGATCTCGGCAGCCCTCCGCTCGTGCGCATCGTTAAGAAACGAGAACATAAAGCCGATGACGACGGATTTGATGCCGCGGCGCTTGAACAGCCGCGTAGCCTCGACGACTTCGTTCTCGTCGAGTGCGATTTCAATGCTGCCGTCGGGCGGGCGAATGCGCTCGGACACGGCAATACGGTTCCGCCGTTTGACCAACGGCCGTTGCTGCCAGGGAACTTCGAAATGCAGCGAAAAGTTGTGCGGCCGCTTGTGGCGGCCGATATGGAGGATGTCGCGGAAGTTTCGCGTCGTCAGCATCCCGACTTCGGCGCCGTTATGCTCAATGGTGATGTTGGTGGCGACCGTGGTTCCGTGCACGATCAGGGATACATCGTCCGGCCGAACGCCGGACATGTCGCACAGTTCGCGCAGCCCCTTGATCACACCCTCGGACTGGTCGTGCGGCGTGCTCGAAACCTTGTGGACGAAAACGCCGTGCTCCGCCTCGAGAACGAGGTCGGTGTTGGTGCCTCCGACGTCGACGCCTACGCGCGCCATGGATCGCCTAATCGTCCTTCGCGCCGCCGTGCCAACCCGGATGCACAACGCCTTATACTGATTGCCAAGGAAAGATTGTCAGCATTGGCCCGCTCGTGCAACCCCTAAGCGACAAAGTCGGCAACAGCGAGCGGTTCAAGCCGCGGGAGAGTTGAGCCTAACGAACAAATAGTGGTTGAATGCGGACTGAACCGAGAGGAATGTGAGCGATGGCTATAACCACCAAATTCGTCTGCTCCGGCTGCAGGTGGTGGCATTTTCATCCGACCGAAGGTGCCGAGCCGGACTCGGAGCAGGCGGTCGGATATTGCCGGCGCTTCCCGCCGAGCCGCCGTGAGAACGGCGTGGGCGCGTGGCCGATTACATTCGGCAATGACTGGTGCGGCGAATACGCGGATAAAAGCGATGTGTCCCGGCAGATGTCGCGCAGCGCGACGGCATCGCACTGAGCGCGCCTCTATTAGACTAGATGAGATCGATACAATTCATCAGCGCCACTTCGGTGGCGCGGCGAAAGGCGTCGCGTTCGTCCTGATCCGCACTCGCTAGCCCAACCTTAAATCGCACGCCGCCACTCGCACCGGCCACCGGCCCCTTGGAGACCTTGGCGCTTCCAAATTGCGTCCGGACCGCACCGTCCTTGCCGAAAATGAGCTTGCAAAGGACGATCGCCTCGTCGCCGTCGCGCTTTTTCTCGGCGATTTCGTAGCGCCAATCGCTGCCGAAGCGCTCGTTCAGCCGGCCTGCGGCGGCAGAGCCGGGGTCTGGCCGATCGGAGGCTGCGGCGTTAGGCAGGGGGGCTGTCGTCGCCCGGCTGCCGATGGGCCCCTGGGGGCCAGCGGCCAACCGACCCGCAGACGGTCGCCCGCCACGATAGAGATCGTCGAACCGCTTTTTGTTCTGCGCCAGCATGTCATCGAAAACCGACGACAGTTCGGGCCGCTGCGTGTTTGCCATATGATGCTCAACCACGTTGCGCGCGGGGCCACCAGCGGTCGAAGTCGTCCTGCGCCTTGGCCGCGAAATCCGCGCTTCCGGAGAACGAACGAAGATAATCGAGCGCGTCGGCAAGCTCCACGACGTCGCCATACTTCGCATCGATGTCGAACAGGTTGGCTTCATGCGGTCCGGCGGCGCGATCCCCCACCGCTTCGCGCACGACGATGGTGTGATAGCCGTATTGCAGGGAATCGATGGCCGAGGCGCGGATACAGCCGCTGGTGGTGCAGCCCGCCAACATAACGGTGTCAACGCCGAGCAAGCGCAGATCGACGTCGAGACTGGTGCCGAAGAACGCGCTTGCGTATTTCTTTTCGATGACTTTCTCGCCTGGCAGTGGCTTGATTCTTTGGTCGACCTCGATCAGTGGCGAGCCCCTTTGCAGGATCGCGAGCGACGGGACTTTTTTGACGAATATGCCAGCGTCGTGCAAATCCTCGGCATAGGCGATCGCGGTGTACACGATCGGCAGCTTGCCACGGCGGAATGCCTCCAGAAGCTGGCGTGTCGCGTTGATCTCCCAGGCGAAGTCGCCGCCCAATGGCGACTTGGGGTCGGTGAAGCCATTGATAAAATCGACCACAATCAGAGCCGGGCTTCGGCCGTACCCGGACCGGCCGGCGAAGCCCTTGCGCTCGTAGTCCGCTCGCGTTTCGCGCCGCCAGTCGCTCATCGCTGTCTCCAAACCGGTGCATATAACCAAGGATGCGGTCGCCTTTGGTTCCTTGTCAACGACATCCATCATGACCAACACTGCACGTCTTTATGACGAGAGGCGCGACCTCTTGCCGATACGCCCGCAAAGTGGGACTGTTGTAATATAAGCGTCTGCTCGATCGCCGCCGAGCGGTTCGCTGATCCTTCTTTCGGAGCGTTTTCACAGTGCGGCCGAGCACCAGCATGTCCGACGAGAACCGCACCCGTTCGCCGTTAGGCGCAGTCCGAGCCGGCTATACCTCCGCCTCTGACACGCGGCTTGGACCGCGCTATCAGCCCCGCTCTTTGGTGACATCGCGGGGAACCGACCCGGCGCGGAGCGCCCGGTCAGCGCCGCGATCCGGCGGCAGTGGCAAGAAGGAAATATTCTGCGCCATCGGCGTCGACGTCGACGCGGTCGCGGGCTGGCTTGGCTCTTACGGCGGTGAAAATTCGCCTTGCGATATCTCCCGCGGCCTATTCGCAGGTGAAGTGGGCGTGCCGCGGCTGGTCAAGCTGTTCGACCGCCTTGGCATACCAACAAGCTGGTTCATTCCTGGCCATTCCATCGAAACGTTTCCGACGCAATGCAAGATGGTCGTCGATGCCGGACACGAGATCGGCATGCACGGCTATTCGCATGAGAATCCGATCGCCATGACGCCCGAGCAGGAAGAGGCGGTCCTAGATAAGTGCATCGAGCTGATCGAGCGCCTCAGCGGCCGGCGCCCAACCGGCTACGTCGCACCGTGGTGGGAATTCAGCACGGTCACGAACGAGCTGTTGCTAAAAAAGGGCATTAAATACGACCACAGTCTGATGAACGATGACTTTCACCCGTTTTACGTGCGGGTAGGGGATAGCTGGACCCCGATCGATTATTCGAAGCAGCCGAAGGAATGGATGAAGCCGCTGGTGCGCGGCGAGGAGACCGATCTCATCGATATACCCGGCAGCTGGTATCTCGACGATCTGCCGCCGATGATGTTCATCAAAAGCGCCCCGAACAGCCACGGCTTCGTTAAGCCGCGTGACATCGAAGAGCTCTGGTGCGATCAATTCGATTGGGTCTATCGCGAATACGACTATGCCGTTTTCGCCATGACCATTCACCCCGACGTCTCCGGGCGTCCGCAGGTCCTGCTGATGCTGGAGCGAATTTATGACTATCTCTCAAAGCATGCTGGCGTGAAGTTTTGCACCTTCGACGAGATCGCTGACGATTTCCGCCGCCGCTGTCCGCGGGAGAGCGCACCCGCCGAAGTGGCGCGCGCCCGCTGAGCGGCCGCATCCATGTGCGCCCTGTGTGGTATCCTTGGCGGCAAAGGCCATTGGAGCGATAGCGCCAGTGCACCGGCGGTCTTCGCCGGACGCGCGGAGCCGCAGACCAGGCTGCGCGAGCGCCAGGACCGCACCCGCATCCTCAACGCCGTCCTGCAGGATCATGGTGTTGTCGTAAAAGACTGGTCGGGCAATGCCTATTTGCTGACCAGCCGCACCGGCCGGACGGCGATTGTCGATACCGTCGGCGAAATCTGGACGGCTGCGGAACGGATCGGCGGACGGACATGTGACCCGCTCGATGAAAAATACCTGAGCGCACTCGCAAACCGCCAGGCTGAGCGCGAGCAACATGACAAGTTATAGCGAGCTCACGCCGGTCAACATCGTCACCGGCTTTCTCGGCAGCGGCAAGACGACTCTGCTGCAACGCTTGCTGCGCACGCGGGAATTGTCCGACGTCGCCGTTCTCGTCAACGAGTTCGGCGAGGTCGGGCTCGACCATCATTTATTACAGGGCGTGGCGGAAAGCACGCTTTTGCTTGAAAATGGCTGCTTGTGCTGCGCCATTCGCGGCGATCTGCAGAAGGCGCTGCGCGATCTGCTGTCCCGGAGAACGCGGGGTGACGTCCCTCATTTTCGCCGTGTCGTCATCGAGACTTCCGGATTGGCCGACCCGGCGCCGATCGCCTACACGCTGCTGTCGGAGGCCGTCCTTCGCCATCATTTCCGTCTCTCCGGGATCATTACGACGGTCGATGCAGTGAACGGTGCGGCGCAACTCGACGCCTTCCCCGAAGCCGTCAAACAAGCATCGATGGCCGACCGCATCGTGGTGACCAAGATCGATCTTTCCAACGCACCAGCCATTGCGGCGCTGCGCAAGCGGCTGCGCGCACTGAATGTCTCCGCACAGTTCGTGGAATCGAGTGAGATCAGCGGCGAAGTGCATCGATTGCTGACCGATGACATCTACGATGCTGATGGCAAGTTTCGCGAAGCGAGTCACTGGACCGCGGAGGAAGTCGACGAGCACGGCTCGCACGAGCATACTGCGGACGTTCAGTCCTTCGCCGCGATCTTCGATCGGCCGTTGGATTGGACCGCGTTCGGCGTCTGGGCCAGCATGCTGTTGCATCGCCATGGAGCTGACGTGCTGCGTCTCAAGGGCCTGCTGAACGTAGCGGGCGTGCCGACTCCGGTTCTGATCAACGGGGTTCAGCACATCGTCCATCCGCCGAGCCATCTGGAAAAATGGCCGGACTCCGACCGGCGCTCGCGCCTCATATTCATCGTGCGTGGGTTGAAACGCGCGCGGATTGAGCGATCGCTCGCGATCTTCAACGACCTGGTCAATGCACCGCCATCATCAGCTCTTCCCCGCGAAAGCGCGGAGCCAGTGCGTTCGAGGGTGCTCTAGAGGTGTTTCAGCGCGCCCGCGGTGGCGCGCTTCGCGGGCGCCAGCCCGTGCGCAGGGCCCGCACGACATAGTGCAGCAAATAGAAAATCACCGCCAAAATCACCAGCAAGACGATGGCGAGCAGCTTTTCGCCAAACGCGACATCGAAGATGGGACCGCGATTGACGAAATATTCGCTCAAGACTTCAATCGCCTGCAGCGTGGCGCCGGCGCAGAAGATCACGGCCACGAGAATGGCCGCCTGCAGCGTGTCGAATACCAGTGTGTCGACGTTCAAATCCGTGACGCTGCGGAAGATTTCGCTGTGGAACGACTGCCAATGAGCGAACGCGTAGGCAACGATACCGACCAGGCAGGCGAACCAGAAAAGCACGTTGCCGAAATGGATGAAGGGGATGTGCGCGACGAGGTAAGTCTCAAACGGGCGATAGAAATAAAGAAAAACGAGCAGGATGATGACAGCAACGACGCCGATCCAGAACTGCTGTTGCTTAGTGGTGTCGTCCGCCATATTCGCCGTCTTAGTTTGCGTTATATGGAAAGATGGTAAATCATTCCGGCGCGATGTCAAAATCGACATCTCGCGGGCGCTTTCAGATAGTAATTAGCACACGCAATGGAACGAGTTGACAATCGAACGCTGCTCCGGGACTATGACTGTACTTCCGGGACTATTGCTATAAAAATGGGCGTGCGGAACGCGTCTTTGTACGCGCGGGGATTGCGCGGACCCTGTGGGAGTGACGACAAGGGGGATTGGTTCAAGCTTCGGCGCAAATCGTCCCGGAGTGACCAACGCAGGGGGTGATATGAGTAGCCGGCTCGGCATTGATGTCGGCGGGACTTTTACGGACCTGCTCCTGTTCGATGAGCGCTCCGGCGCGATGCGCTTGCTGAAGACGCCGTCAACGCCCAGCGATCAGTCGGTCGGGATTCTCAATGGAATTCGGCAGCTGATCGAGGAGACTGGCGTTTCGGCATCCGATATCACGTCCCTTCTTCATGGCACGACGGTGTCGACCAACATCGTCTTGGAGGAAAAGGGCGCCAAAGTCGGCCTGCTGGTCACCGAGAATTTCGAGCAGGTTCTTCATTTGGCACGCTCGCAAACGCCGGGGCCGCTGGCCGGCTGGATCATTATGCAAAAACCGGATCCGCTGGCCGATCTCGAGCGGACCCGAGGCATCCGCGAGCGCGTCAGTGCGCGGGGCGATGTGATCACGCCACTCGACGAAGGATCGGCCCGCAAGGCGGTACGCGAGTTGATCGAACTGGGCGCGGAAGCCATCACCGTGTCGCTGATGCATTCCTACGCCAACCCGCAGCATGAGCAGCGGGTCAAGGCGATCGTCGAGGAAATGGCGCCCGACATGACGGTGTCGCTGTCTTCGGAAATCCTGCCGGAGTTCCGCGAATATGAGCGCACGCTGGTCACCGTCATGAACGCTTATGTTCGCCCCAGCATGCGGCGCTATCTGAACGGCTTCGAGGAAAAGCTGCACCAGGTCCAGTTTCAACCCAGCGTCAACATCGTGCGCTCCGACGGCGGCTTGATGAGCGTTGAGCGCGCGAGCCAATCGCCGGTCCATACCATGCTGTCCGGCCCTGCCGGCGGTGTATCCGGTGCGGCTTTCATGGCCTCGCTCGCCGGCTTTCCGCAAGCGCTCGGCTTCGACATGGGTGGCACCTCCACCGATGTTTCGTTGATTGAGGATGGCAAGCCGACGATCTCGCGGCAGACAGCCATTGGCTACTATCCCATTAAGGTGCCTTCGGTTGACGTGCACAGCGTAGGCGCCGGCGGGGGCTCGATTGCGCACGTGCCGATGACAGGCGCGCTGCGTGTCGGACCGGAAAGCGCCGGCGCGGTGCCGGGTCCGGCCTGCTACGGGAAGGGTGGCGATCGGCCGACGGTGACGGACGCCAACGTCGTGCTGGGCCGTCTGCCGCCGCGGCTGCTCGGCGGCAAGATGATGCTGGACACCAAGGCGGCCGAGGAGGCGGTTGCGAAGATCGCACGTGCTCTCAGCCTCGACCTGCACCAGGCGGCGCAAGGCATCCTCGACATCGTCAACGAGAACATGTTCGGCGCGTTGCGGCTGGTGACCGTGCAAAAGGGGCTCGATCCAAGAGATTTTGCGCTGGTCGCGTTCGGCGGCGCCGGCCCGCTCCACGGCAACGCCATGGGGATACTTGCCGGCTGCTATCCGACCATCGTGCCGCCGACGCCCGGTGTCTTGTCAGCCTTAGGTTTTCTGTATTCCGACGTGAAAAACGAATTTGCCCAGACCTTCGTGCGCAATATCGATGACGCCGACATCGG
>Ga0116126_1001229_pt1 | contig 16612 bp, 10 predicted proteins | sample June2015DPH_16_5_FD_89730 | JGI IMG/M metagenome (GOLD analysis project Ga0116126, IMG submission 89730) | Peatland microbial communities from SPRUCE experiment site at the Marcell Experimental Forest, Minnesota, USA - June2015DPH_16_40 | ecosystem: Environmental > Terrestrial > Soil > Wetlands...
CTGGCAGCAGTTCATGAGCCGCCTGTTCGAGCCGGTGCCGGACCTGCGGCCTGGCGAGCGCTTCGCCATGATGAAGGAAGTTTTCCGGCTGGAGTAAGCGGCTCTCATGACCTTTCCTGAAACCTCGCGGCCCATTAGCGATGAGCAGTTGGCTCGCCGGCTCGAGGAGGCTCCCCAAGAGGAAGTCGATGCAGAGACAGCCGCCCGCATCCTAGCTGCCGAGTCCGAGCCGGGAGAGACTATCTCTCACGGCGAATTAAGAAAGCGGCTGGGACTGTGAATCGCGGCCAGGCTTATTGACTCGGCGAATCCGGCAGGCGAGACCCGCCTCCCGCGGCGCGGGACGCATTACACTGGGTCTAGCCAACATCATGCGCACTCTTGCCCTGACCCTCCTTGTACCCCTCTGCCTGCTGGCCGCCGACGCTCCCAAGCTGCGACTCGGCGCCGATGTTCATCCCACGCGCTACGCCGCCGATCTGACCGCCCTGCCCGCAGCCGCTACGTTTTCAGGCATCATCGATATCGACGTCACGCTCGCCAAGCCGGCCTCGCTCGTCTGGCTAAACGCTACCGATCTCACCATCCAGCAAGCCACCGTCAATTCCCAACCCGCCGCCGTCGAATCGGTCGAAGAAAACTTCATGGCTCTTCGCCTGCCTGCCGCGCTTCCGGCCGGGCCGGCGAAAATCCACATCGTCTACCAGGGCAAAATCAGCGCCAACTCGAGCGCTGGCATCTTTCAGGGCGAAGACGCCGGCACACCGTACCTGTTCACCCAGTTCGAATCGCTCGACGCGCGCCGCGCGTTTCCCTGCTTCGACCAGCCCGACTTCAAGACGCCCTGGCAGCTCACGCTGCACATTCGCCAGACCGACCAGGCCTTTTCCAACACTCCGCAGGCTTCCGAAACCGCCGAACCGAACGGCATGAAGCGCGTGGCGTTCGCCGAAAGCAAACCGCTGCCCAGCTACCTGGTCGCCTTCGTCATAGGCCCCTTCGACGTGGTCGACGCCGGGAAGGCCGGCCGCAACCACGTGCCGGTGCGTATCGTCACGCCGCGCGGCAAAGCCGCCCAAGCCACCTACGCCGCCCAGGTCACGGCCACCATCCTCGACCGTTTGGAAAACTATTTTGGCGTTCCCTATCCTTATGAGAAGCTCGACGAAGTCGCCATCCCCTTGGTGTATGGATTCGGCGCCATGGGGAACGCCGGCCTGGTCACCTATGGGCAAACCATCCTGCTCGCGGACCCGGCCACGGACAGCATCGGTCGCCAGCGCGGTTATGCCTCCGATGCCGCCCACGAGCTGGCTCACCAGTGGTTCGGCGACCTGGTGACCACCGCCTGGTGGGACGATATCTGGCTCAATGAAGCCTTCGCCACCTGGATGTCCGACAGGATTCTGGCCGAGTGGCAGCCGGATTGGAACACCCGTCTGACCGACTTGCAATCCAAGTTCGGCGCCATGGAATCCGACAGCCTGGTCACCGCGCGCCAGATCCGCCAGCCCATCGAATCCAAGGACGACGTCGCGAACGCCTTCGACAACATCACCTACGAAAAAGGCGCCGCCGTCATTCGCATGTTTGAAGTGTGGACCGGCGAGCGGCAGTTCCGCGCCGGCGTCAACGCCTATCTCCAGCGATACGCGTTCCGCAGCGCCACCGCCGGCGACTTCCTCGATTCCATCGCCACGGCCGGCAAGCCGCAGCTAGCGGCTGCCTTCAAGACCTTTCTCGACCAGCCGGGCATTCCGGAAGTCTCGGTGGAACTTAAATGCTCCGGCCAACCGCGCGTGGCGCTCAGCCAGAAACGCTACTTGCCGCTAGGGTCCACGGGCGCGCAAGGCGCCCAGTGGCAGGTGCCCGTCTGCGTGCGATCCGTGAACGACGATCTCTCCGCAGCGGAGTGTTTCCTGCTCGACAAACCCAGCGCCGAATTTCCGCTTAAGAACCCCGGCTCCTGCCCCGCCGAGATCTTCGCCGACGCCGGCGCCACCGGTTACTACATCGCCTCCTATCGGGGCGGCCTTTTGGAGAAACTGCTCGGGGAAGGAAGCGACTGGCTCAACGCCGCCGAGCGCGTCACGTTGTTGCACGATCTGAAAGCACTGGCTGATTCCGGCGACGCCAAGGAGAGCGCGGCGCTCACCGCCGCGCGCACCTTCGCCAATTCGCCCGAGCGCCAGGTCGCCGCCGAAGCCCGCGGAATCGTGAGCGGTGCGGGTATTCTGGTGCCTGCGCCGCTTCGTCCCAACTACGCCGCCTTCATTCGCAGGACGTTCGGCTCGAGCGCGGCGGGCCTCGGCTGGTCGGCTCAGCCGGATGACGACGCCGACACCCGCCTGCTCCGCGCCAGCCTGGTTCCTTTCGTGGCGCGCGAGGGCGACGACGACCCGCTCCAGGGCGAGGCCCGCCGCCTCGCCATCGGCTGGCTCGATGGCCGCAAGGGCGTTGACCCCGACATGCTGCGCGCGGTGCTTTCGACCGCTGCCTTTTCCGGCGGCCAGGACCTGTTCGACCGCCTGCTCGCGGAGCTGACGAAGACTCAGGACCGTGGCCAGCGCCGTGCCATCATCGCCGCGCTGGCCGGTTTCCGAGATCCCAAAATCGTCCGGCAGGCGCTCGCCTTGGTCCTCGATCCTCAATTAGACGTGCGCGAAACAGTCGGCCTCATCTTCAGCGGCCTCGGCAATCCGCAGACCCAATCGCTGCCCTTCGAGTTCGTCAAGGCTCACTACGACGAGCTTCTGAAACGTCTGCCGCGCGAGGGCGACTTAGATGCCGCTGCGTCGCTGCCGCTTGTCGGCAAACCCTTCTGCGACGAGCCTTCCCGCCGCGCGTTCGTTGAGTTCTTTCAGGGTCGCGCCGGTAACTTTCTCGGCGGCCCGCGCAATTACGCGCAGGTGCTGGAGGGCATCCGCTTGTGCGAAGCCCAGCGCGCCGCGCAATCGGAAGACGTCGAGCAGTTCTTCGCGCGGCAACCGTGATTGCCGCCGGCCGCGCTAAATTAAATAGGTAAACTCATGACTCTTCTCAACCGCACACCGCTCCGCCTGCTGGGCGCGATGCTGGCATCGAGCGCGCTAGTCTTCGCCCAGACGCCATCCGCCGCCCCGCGGGCGATCTCCGCGGACCTGAATCACGTTCGCGGGCCGCACAGCAAGGTCTTCCGCCGGTCGATTGGCGCCGGCCGCGCCAACGAGGGATTAAGAGCCGACTGGCAGCAGCAACTCGCCCTCATCCAGCGCGACATCGGGTTCGACTATATCCGCATGCACGGCCTTCTGCACGACGATATGGGCGTCTACCAGGAAGATGCCAAGGGTAACCCGATTTATAACTTTCAGTACGTCGATCAACTGTACGATGCGTTGCTGCGCTTGCGCATCAAGCCGTTCGTCGAGCTCGGTTTCATGCCCTCCGCTTTGGCCAGTGGCAAGGACACGGTCTTCTGGTGGAGGGGTAACATCACGCCGCCTAAGTCCTATGAGAAGTGGGCCGGTCTGATTACCGCGCTGATTCGCCATTGGGAACAACGGTACGGTAAGGATGAAGTCAAAAGCTGGTACTTCGAAGTGTGGAACGAACCCGATATCAGGCCATTCTATACATCGACTCTCGACGAGTACTTAAAGCTGTATCAAGTTACCGCCGAAGCGATCAAAAAGATCGACCAGAGCTATCGCGTGGGCGGCCCGGCATCCGCCATCCCCTACCGCTTCGAAGAGGCGCTGGTCCAGTTCTGCGTCCGCGAGAAAGTGCCGATCGACTTCGTCTCCACCCATGCCTATGGTGTCAAAGAAGGCTTTTTCGACGAGACCGGAAACCGCGGAACCGTCCTCGATGCCGACCCTGGCGCGGTCCGCGACCGCATGGTTCACTCCCGGGAACTGATTCGGAATTCGCCGCTGCCCAACCTCGAACTGCATTTCACCGAGTGGAGCTCGGCTTACACGCCCACCGATTACATCCACGACCAGTATCATCAGGCAGCCTTCATCCTCGATAAGATCAAGGGCGCGCAGGAATCCGTCGATTCGATGTCCTATTGGACCTTCACCGATATCTTCGAAGAGAACGGCCCCCGCATGACGCCGTTTCACGGCGGCTTCGGCCTGCTCAACTATCAGAGCATCAAGAAGCCCGCCTTTCATGCCTATCAGTTCCTCAGCCGCTTGGGTGACACGGAAATCGTCAATGCCGACAAATCTTCCTGGGTATGCACTAATCGTAACGGAGACATTCAGGTGCTGTGGTGGGACTTCACCCCGGTTGCGCCACCTAAAGGTCTCAACGATCAGACTTATTACAAGGGAGACCTGCCCCCAGCCGCGAAGCCGCCTGTAAACGTCGACTTGACCAATCTCCCGGCCGGCACTTACTTCGAGCAAGTTTATCGCCTGGGTTACCGGCAGAACGACGCATACACGACTTACCTGGACCTCGGCGCGCCAACGCAACTCACTAAGGCGCAGGTCGGAGCGATTTCCAGTGCCGCCAGCGGTGAACCCTCCGAGAGCCGGGTCATTTCCGTTCGCGATGGGCACTTCCAGTTTCAGTCCGCGCTCACGGCCAACGAAGTTTGCCTGATCGTGTTGCGAAAGATGTGAAGCGCGGGGGGCAGGCGCCCTTGCCCGCGTCGGACCCCGGTCCGACCGCCGAGTCAGGGGGGCTCGGCGCGGGTCAGGGGACCCGCCCCACCCTAGAATATAATTGCCGGTCTGGTATCCGTGCCCACTGCAATCGTGCGCGGCACGTGCTCGCTCGGCGGCTCGTTCAACAGGCGGGGCCGCAGCAGGAGTATGACCTCGTCGCGCGAGGTGTCGTGCTCGTGCGTGCTCATCAGCGGGCCCAGGAAGCGGATCTCCGACAGGCCGGCCAATCCCGAGATGTTGCGTCCTTCATTGGCATCCAACAAACCAGCCACCGCCGCCCACTCGCCCGTTTTCAACCGTACCACTGACTTCAAGCTGCGATTGGAAACCACCGGAACGCCATTCACCGATTGCCCGGTCAGCAGCTTGACTTCGGCCTCGATATCGAGCGACACCTCGTCCATGCCGTGCACCGCCGGCGTCAGTTTCAGGCTTAGTCCCAGATCCTCGAATGTGAAAGAGGGAGCCGGCGTATAAACGGAGGTCCCGTTGCTTCCGCTGCTGATCGCGCCCACACTGAAGCTCACCTGAACCGTCTGCGTGATACCCGCCGCCGTGATGGTAATGGCGCCGATATAAGTGCCCGCCGTAAGGCCGGAAGGATTTGCGTAGACTGTGAAGGCGGTGGGCGTCGCCGCGGCCACCGTAGGGCTGACATCCGAAAGCGACAGACCGGACCCGGTGACGGTCGCCGAGAAGTCCCCGGTGGTGTCGCTGGTCACCGTCACGGTTGCCGACACCGTGGAACCATCGAGGGACGCGCTGAGCGAGACCGGATTTGGCGTAACCGTGAGACCCGCGGCGATTCCTCCGTTCACCGTCAAGGTCACGTTAATGTATGCGATAGAGCCATCCGATCCAGTCAGTTCGACGGTGCCTTGATAAGTACCCGTGCCGAGACTCACGAGACTGTTGTCGGGATTGAGAGCAAGAGTGGCGGGCAGCGTCCCCGTAAAGCTCGTTACGCCGTCTACCAATAGCCATGAATTCGCACTCGACGCGGTAGCCGTGAAAGTGATGCCGCTGCCGGTGCTCGTTACGCCCACGCTGACTTCCGCCGGTAAAGTCCCGCCTGAGGTGTAAGTCCACGGAATTGAAGTCGGGCTCACCTGCAAGCTCCCGCTCGAAGTCACGGTGAAAGCCACCAGCGTCTCCTCGGTAACACTGCCGGCCGTCACGCTGAGGATGCCGAGATAGGTTAGCGCCGAAAGTCCCGTGGGATTCGCATAAACCGTAACATAGGCCGGTGTGTTGGCGGTCACTGTGCTCGCGGAAACCGAGAGCGAAAGACCGGACCCGATCACGCTGGCCGATAAGGTCCCGGCGGCCCTACTGATCACCGTATCGGTCTCTTGCGCCGATAAGCCACCCGCCACGGCGGCCAGCGCGATCGGGCTGGGCGTTACAGTGAGATCCGGCGCGCCGCCGTTGACCGCCAGGGTAACGGTGAAGTATGTCACGGAGCCATCCGAGCCACTCACCTGCACCGTTCCCAGGTAGGCGCCCGTGCCGAGCGCCGTGAGAGCGGCGCCGGGTGAAACGGTCAGTGTGGCTGGCAGCGTACCCGAAACGGTTGTCGCCGAGTTCACCACCAGCCACTGGCTGGAGCTCGCCACCGTGGCCGTGTAACCGATGTCTCCATTGCTGCTCGCAACACTGATGCTGGCCGCCAGTGGGGATGCACCCGCGGAAGCATAAGTCCACGCTACCGAGGTCTTGCTGAGTGTCAAAGTGCCGACGCCCGTAGCGACGCCGGTCCCGGTTCCAGTGCCAGGCAGCGTGCTCGTGGCGCCTGGCGTGGTTGCCGAAGAGCCGGACTCTCCGAAATAGCCGGACGTTAGCACCGGGTAGCGGTTGCCCACGTGCAGCGTGGTAGGCTGGCGCTCTTCGCCGCGCAGCTCGGCCGCCCACAGCACCTTGCCGGAGCTTTCGCTCATTTGCGCCAGCGCGGCGGCATCCATGATTCCTAGTCCCAGCAACGTCTTGCCCCCGCCGAAAGAAAGCAACCCGCTGATGCTGGTCGGCGGCGTCACCTGGTTCCCCAGCCAGTTGGTCAGCGCGTTCAGCGAGAACATGGTCGGAAAGTTAACGCCGTAAGTGGACGTCTTGCTGCGGCTAACTTCTACCAGCTCCAGCTCCATCATCACCTGGGCCCGCGGATAAAGAAGCTGCTCCAGCAGCGCTTTGGCCGGCAGCACCCGCGACAAGCGGTCGCGTATTACCAGAGTTCGCGTCTGTGAATCATAGCTGATTCTCTCGATCGCCGTCGCCTGCTTCACAGCGTCCACCAGGGTCGTAAATTCCTGCTGTACGCCGGCATCCGGCAGGGGAATCGTTACCGCTACCATCGGCTCGTTCTGCGTTCGCTTTTGCGCCGTGTCCTTGGACACCAGAAAGAGCTTTGGGGAAATCGGCACAATGAAGGTTCCCGTGGCAAACTCCAGGCCATGCAGCGCCTCCCGATACCCCACGCCGTCCAAATGGAAGCGCAGCGCGGGCATTGGCTGGTAATCGCCGTCGAAAATGCAGTCCAGGCCGAAAGCCTTGGCCACGTCCGTGTACACCTTCTTCGAATCTCCACTCAGATCAAAATCGCGGACCAGGTCGCCGCCCGCCAGATCCGAGGGCGGCAGTTCCTTCCTTGCATCCGCCAGGTCGCCCTTGGTCGCGGCCTCCAGCGGCGTGCCCGCTTCCTCCAGGCTGCCATCGCCGGTCACGGCGGACACTGGAGGAACCGGCTTGGCTTCCAGGGCCGCGCGCGAACGAACGGCCTGGCTGCGCAGCCAATACGTCTGGTTGCGCGGCTCCATCGCGGCGGCTTCCGAATACAGCAGGTAAGCCTGCGCCATCTGGCCCTTCTTTTCCGCATCCCGCCCGAACTCGTAGAGTTCCCACGCGCTCAGTTCTTCCGCCGCCAGGCTGCCGGCCAGCAGCAACGCCAATATGGGCACACTCCACCGCACATTAAAATGACGGCCGCACAGGCTGTAACGTGCAGGCGTTTTGTGTGATGCTGGGTAGGAACCCATGCAGACTTTCCGCGCTCTGGCGCACGAGCCCAGGCTGCTGATCGAGCCGGGAATCGTGTTGGTGGCCACCTTCGCCATCGCGTTCCTGGTGCGCAGCCTCATCCTGCGCGGCCTGCGCGCCTGGGTGACGCGCACCGGCAGCCGTCCGGGCCACATCCTCGGTGCGGCGCTGAGCGGTCCCACCACCATCTGGGCGCTGATCCTGGCCGTTCATCTGGCCATTCAATCGGCGCCGCTGCCAGTCGTCGTCACCGATAAGTACGCTCCCAAAATCCTGATCGCGTTGTGGATTTTGAGCTTCACGCTGATGGCGATTCGCATGGCGGGAGACCTGGTGCGCGCCTACGGCAGCCAGATTCCCGGCGCACTGCCCGTCACCACGCTCACCACCACGCTGGCCCAGCTTTCGGCGCTGGTGCTGGGGCTGCTGCTGCTGTTAAGCGCCGAGGACGTCCACGTGACGCCCATCCTCACCGCGCTCGGCGTGGGCGGCCTGGCCGTCGCGCTGGCCATGCAGGACACGCTCTCCAATCTCTTCGCCGGTTTCTATATCGCGGTCGCCGGGCAGATGCGGCTGAACGATTACATCAAGCTTTCGAGCGGTGAGGAGGGCTACGTGTCGGACATCGGCTGGCGATCCACGGCCATCCGGTCGCTCGGCAACAACCTTGTCATCGTGCCCAACTCAAAGCTCGCCCAGGCCATCGTCACCAATTACCACCTGCCGCAGTTGAGCATGTCCTCCTCGCTGCAGGTCAACGTCCCGTACGATGCCGACCCGGACCGCGTGGAGCGCCTGCTGGTCGAGATCGCCACCGCCGGCGCCAAGGACATTCCCGGCCTGCTGGCCGATCCGGCGCCTTCGGCCACGCTCGACCCCGGTTTTCAAGAATCCTCGCTGGGCTTCACACTCGGTTACCAGGTCGCCGAGTTCTCCCAGCAGTACGCCGTCCGCCACCAGTTGCGCAAGCGTATTCTGCGCCGCCTGCGTCAAGACGGCATCGCGGTTCCCTACCCCACGCGCGAGATTCATCTCGACCGGGACCGGCCGGCGTAACCGGGCGCGTGCGAAAATCGAGTTTCCCGCCATGAAGACTTATACGATCGCGGTGATTTCGGGCGACGGCGTGGGCCAGGAGGTCGTGCCGCAGGCCAGGCGCGTGCTGGAACGCATCGCGCAAAAGCACAAAGTGGCCTTCGCGTTTCAGGATTTCGAATGGGGCGCCGAACACTACTTCCGCTGGGGCCGCATGATGCCGGCCGGCGCCATCGATCTGCTGCAATCCTGCGACGCCATCCTGCTCGGCGCCGTCGGCCACCCCGACATCCCCGACCATCTCACGCTCAACGGCCTGCTGCTGCCCATCCGGCGCGCCTTCGATCAATTCGCCAACGTGCGCCCGGCGTATCTCTATCCGGGCGTCCGGTCGCCGCTCGCCAGGCCCAAGGGCGGCGAGATCGATTTCGTGGTGGTCCGCGAGAACACCGAAGGTGAGTACGCGCAGGTGGGCGGATTCGTTTACCAGCACCAGCCGGAAGAAATCGCCATCCAGACGTCCGTGTTCACCCGCCGCGGCGTGGAACGGATCGTGCGCTTCGCCTTCGAGCTGGCCGTGGCGCGCAACAAGAAAAAGCGCGTCGCTTCCATCACCAAATCCAACGCCCAGGGTTTCAGCATGGTGCTCTGGGACCGCACCTTCCGCGAGGTGGCGGCGCAGTTTCCCGATGTCGAAACCGAATCGCTGCTGGTGGACGCGGCCGCCATGAATTTCGTGCGCCGCCCGGAAAGCTTCGACGTGGTGGTGGGCTCCAACCTGTTTTGCGATATTCTGAGCGATCTTTCCGCCGCCATCATCGGCAGCATGGGCCTGGCCGCCAGCGCCAACCTCGACCCGCTGCGCCGATTCCCATCGATGTTCGAGCCGGTCCACGGCTCGGCGCCGGATATCGCGGGTAAGGGCGTGGTCAACCCGTTGGCGACCATTCTGAGCGCCGCCATGATGCTCGACCATCTGCAAATCGGCGACGCCGCGCGCGAAATCGAATCCGCCGTAGCGGCCGTGCTGGCGGAGGGCAAGGTCCGCACGCCGGACCTGGGCGGCTCGAGCACCACCGAAGCCGTGACCGACGCGGTGCTGGAGAAACTGGCGTAGGCCGCCAAATCATTGTGAACGACGTGGCGCACGCACTCGTGCGTGCCGTGTCGAGACTCTTCTCGACACCTCTTCACACATGGCGCCCAGCGTCGGCACGAGTGCCGACGCGGCACGCATGAGTGCGTGCGCCACGTCCGGATGGTAAGTTTATCTCTTGACGAGCCCTACGAGCAGCCAGCCTTCATCCACCGCCCGCCACGCCTCGCTGGTGGGCGCCGGCATCCTGCTCAGCCGACTGATCGGCCTCGTCCGCCAGCGCGTCTTTTCCCATTATTTCGGCCTCTATGACGCCGCCGACGCCTTCAACGCGGCCTTCCGCATCCCCAATTTCCTGCAGAACCTGTTCGGCGAAGGCGTGCTGTCGGCATCGTTCATTCCGGTGTACGCCCGCCTGTTGGCCGAAGGCGGCGAAGAGGAAGCCGGCCGCGTGGCCGGCGCCGTCGGTTCCATTCTGGCGTTGGCTTCAGCGGCGCTGGTGCTGGCCGGAGTGCTAGCGACGCCCTGGTTGATCGATGCCATCGCTCCTGGCTTCCACGGTGCGAAACGCGAGCTCACCATCCGCATCGTGCGCGTTCTGTTTCCTGGCGCGGGCTTGTTGGTGCTCTCCGCCTGGTGCCTCGGCATCCTCAACAGCCATCGCAAGTTCTTTCTCTCCTACACCGCGCCGGTGGTGTGGAACCTGGCCATGATCGCCGCCCTGATGCTGTTCCGCCGCCAGCCGCCAGCCGAGCTCGCAGTCACGCTGGCTTGGGGATCTGTCGCCGGCAGCGCGCTGCAATTCGGCGTGCAGCTTCCGGTTGTTTTGCGCCTGGCGCACAGGCTGCGGGCGAGCCTCGATACCGGCGCGCCCCAAGTGCGGGAGGTGCTGCGCAATTTCGGGCCGGTGTTCTTCAGCCGCGGCGTGGTACAAATCAGCGGATACGTGGACGCGCTGCTGGCCAGCCTGTTGGGCACCGGCGCGGTGGCTGGCCTCACCAACGCGCAGACGCTATACCTGCTGCCGGTGAGCTTGTTCGGCATGTCGGTATCGGCGGCTGAATTGCCCGCCATGTCGAGCGCGCTGGGCGCCGCCGACGAAGTGGCCGCCCTCCTGCGCCATCGCCTCGATTTCGGACTGCGCCGGATCGCTTTTTTCATCGTGCCTTCCGCGATGGCCTTTCTGGCGCTTGGCGGCGTCATCACCGCGGTGCTATTTCAAACCGGCCGGTTCAGTGCCGCCAATTCGCAATATGTATGGGCCATCCTGGCCGGCTCCGCGGTCGGCCTGCTGGCGCAAACCTTGGGGCGCCTTTATTCGTCCGCATACTACGCGCTGCGCGATACCCGCACGCCGCTCCGCTTCGCCGTGGTACGCGTGATTCTCACCACCGGGCTCGGCTACCTGTGCGCCATTCCGCTGCCCCGCTGGATCGGCATCGATCCGAAGTGGGGCGTAGCCGGGCTCACCGCATCCGCCGGCGTGGCCGGATGGGTGGAATTCGCGCTGCTGCGCCGCACGCTCAACGCCCGCATCGGCCGCACCGGCCTGCCGGGATCGCTGGTGGCCCGCCTCTGGCTCGCCGCCGTGATTGCGGCCGCCGCCGCGTGGGGAATGAAGCTCGCGCTCGGCGGCCATCACCCGCTGGTCTTCGGACTGGCGGTGATCGCGACCTATGGCGCCATATACCTGGCTGCCGCCTGGCTGCTGCGCGTCGAGGAATGCGCGGCCCTCGCTCGCCGGCTCAAGCGGTAGCGTGCGAAGAGCGGAGCGTTCGCTTCTGAGCCAGGGATGAACACGGATAGAACACGCCTTGCCCGCCCGGGTTTATCCGTCTTTTCATGCGTGGCCATCGTTCCTTCAAGGCTTCTTACCCCGCTCCGCCGCTTGTGGCACAATCGTATCCGTGAGCCAGCCGCCTGTCATGATCACCGACCTGGTACAGATTCAGCAATTGGGCGAAAAGAAGCGCGACGAGAACTTCCGCTTTCGCAGCTTCATGAAATCGCGCGATCACTCCGACCGCATTCTGCGGCGCATCGCCGAAGGCATTCAGGAGCAGATCGATTGCACGCAGTGCGCCAACTGCTGCAAGACCTCGACCACCGAGGTCACCGAACGCGACATCGAAAAGCTGGCGCGGCATTTCCGCATTACCGCGGAACGGTTCATCGCCGATTACACGATGCTCGAAAAAGACGAGGGGATGATGACACGCGTCCTCAAGTTCACTGAAGGCCCCGGTTGCGTGTTTCTGGAAGGCAAACTCTGCTCCGTGTACGACGCGCGCCCCGCCATCTGCCAGCGCTATCCTCATCTGGTGCGCGGCAACGGCTCCATTGCCAGCCGCATGTGGCAGTTCGTCGACCGCGCCTCGGTCTGCCCCATCGTCTACAACTGCCTGGAAGCCTTCAAGGACGAGCTGCGTTTCCGGCGGTAGGACGGGCCATCGCTTTTTGTGGCCTGTCGCCGCCCGTAGCAGGCAGCCAACCACAGACGACAAAACCCGATCGTCCGTCCTACCGGCGACGCGTTAACATGAAGCCGATGGGCTTCTATCTTTGGCTCGACACCGAAGTCGCGTGGGCGCAAGGCACCTACGAATACCACCCCATGGGCGCGGCCGTGATTGCCTCTTCCGACCTCTTCCGCCGCCGCGATTTCGACCCGCGCCGCAAGCCCAGCCCCACCCGCACCGCCATCTATGCCGGCCAGTTCGCCTCCATCGGCCATCTCAACGCGCATCTGAAACGCGCCCGCCCCGTGCGCCGCCCGTTGGGGAGGCACGCCCCGCCTCCACGAAGCACTCGCCCGTAAGGTCGGTTCTCGGCCGCAACACCGCTGGCACAGCCAGGCCCCGCCAGCCCGCTGCCGATAACGCGCCACTTACGCCGGTTCTCGTCGCCGCCCATCGTCGAGGTACTGGACTTTCCCGACCAGTACCTGCTCGTATTCAACCTTTCGGCCCGGTCTGCTATCCTCTTAGGGAGCGCACCTCCGTGTCCGCGCCCGCCAGGAACTTCAATGAAATACGCGTGCCTTGTTTTTTCCATCGTGTTCTTGTCGTCCGCCACGGCGGCCGATTCGCAAACGCAAACCACCCCGGTCACCCCGGTCACGCTCAACGGCAGCCCGTCGCGTCAGATCGGCCAGCCGCTGCTGATCCCGAAGACCGGCAACCCCAACCTCGTGGAAGGCCGCGAATTGTGGAGTCCCACCGGCATCGCCTTCGATTTCGCCGCTTCGCCGCCCTACGTCTATGTGGCCGACACGTTGAACAACCGCGTCCTGGCATGGAAGAACTCGACCGGCTTCACCAACGGGCAGCCGGCCGACCTGGTGATCGGACAGCCGGACAAGTACACGACTTTCAAGGCCGGTCCGGGCACCGTCTTTACCACCGGCTTGAACGAGCCCACTGGCCTTGCGGTTTGGAACGGCGACCTCTACGTCGCCGACAGCGGCAACAACCGCGTATTGCGCTATAAGGAGCCCTTCACGCAGTTCGCCCAAACCGGGTCGTATCCCACACCGGATCTGTACGTCGGCCAGCCGTCGCTGAAATCGGGCCTGGTGAATTATCCGAGCGGCTCCCCTACCAACGCGGGTCTGTCTTTCGCCCCCGGCGGGTCGGCGCTTCTCGCCAGCATCGCCTTCGATAGCAGCGGAAACATGTGGGTCACGGACCCCGGCAACCGCCGCGTGCTGATGTTCCCTGCCGCCGCTGTCAACAGCGGAGGCGGGCTCTTGCAAGCTACCGTCGAGTTGGGTCAACTCGATTTCAACAGCCTGCAGCCCGCGCTGAACCCGTCCACCGGGCAGCAAATCGCCAACCAGTTTGCGGTGCCTTCCCAGTTGGCCTTCGACACGGCCGGCAATCTCTATGTTTCCGATGCCGACCCGAGCGGGCTCCTCAACCGCGTGCTGGTCTTCACTCCCCCATTTGCCAGCGGCAAATCCGCCGCGCGCATCATGGGAGTCCTGGGAGGAACGGCCCTCCAGAACCTCACCACCGCCCAACTGCAAGCGATTTCCAATCAAACCCGTTTCACCAATCCGGGCGGCATCTTCTTCCTGGCCGATAGCAGCGTGGGCGTGGTCGACACCAACGATAGCCGCATTTTGATCTTTCCGCCTTATGCCGGCTGGCCCAGCGCGAGCACCTATTTCTCCCCGGAGGCGACCGCCGTGCTCGGCCAGAACGGTTCCTTCCTAACTGTCGGCGCCAACGCGAATACGATTCCCACCGTGCTGACTCCGCCCGCCAACGCGGGGGTATTCTGGGGCCCGTTAACGGCGGCCTTCCTGCCGTCCACCGGCGAACTGTTCGTAGTGGATACCGGCAACAACCGCGTGGTGGTGATGCCCAACCAATCCGGTACGGCGCCGTTTGGCAACGCGACGCGGGTCCTTGGGCAGGATACGATGACTATGAATTCGCCCAACCTCATCGAAGGCCGCGAATTCCAGTTTTATAACGGCCAGGCCATCCTTCAAGGCGAGCCCGCCTACGATGCCGGCATCGCCCTCGATACCACAGGCCCGGTGCCCCATCTCTACGTGGCGGATGCGCGTAACCATCGCGTAATGGGGTTTTACGATGCCCGCAAGCTCTACGCCACGGGAGTGCCGCAAGGCCAGCAGGCCAGTAACGAGATCGTCATCGGCGAACCGGATTTCAACACCGCGCTTTGCAACTATCCTTCCGGCGACGTGACCAAGGCGACTGCTAACGGCCTTTGCTTCCCGACCGGCGTGCTTACCGATTCCAACGGCAACCTTTACGTGGCCGACACCTACAACAGCCGCGTGGTCCGTTTTCCGGCGCCTTTTGCCAACTGGCCGCAGACAAAGGTGATGGAATCCGCCGACCTGGTGCTGGGCCAGACCAGCCTTACCGGTGCTCCGATCACCGATCCCAGCGCGGTCAATATGTATGCGCCCTATGGCCTTGCATTTACCGGCACCAACGGCCTGCTGGTGTCCGATATCGTCGACCATCGCGTTCTCTATATTCCCTTTTCGAGCGGCCAAACCACCTTCAACGCCCCGGCGGACAATGGCAAGGCCGCCACCAAGGTGTTCGGACAGCCGGATTTTGTGACCGTCACTCCGGGTTCGGCCCCCAACAAGCTCAACTCGCCGCACCACATCGCCACCGATACCAACGGCCAGGTGTATGTTACCGACCCCGGCAATAGCCGCGTGCAGATTTTCGGCGATCCCAATAACGTGTTGACGGCGCCAGCCTCCGCCGACCCCATCCTCAGTTTGCCCAATCTGTCGGGTCCGCAGGGCATTTTCGTCAACCCGTCCACCGGTGAGATCTGGGTCACCACGGGAACCACCGCCATCCGCTATCCCAAGTACGACACGTTGGAGTTGAATCCCGCGTCCACGGGCACCGTGCAGGCCCAGTCCACCACGCTGGCAGTGGCCCAGGATCAATATGGAGACCTGTTCCTGGCCGATGCCACCAGCCGCGTCGCGGTTTACTATCAGGGCCTGGCGGGCGAGAATGGCCAGGCTACTTACCAGGGCCAGCCGCTGGCGCCCGGTGTCGTCGCCAGCCTGTACCCAATAGCTTCGCAGACCCAGTTCAAGACCCCATCGATACCCACTCCGCCGGGGTACGCCGCGCTGACCGGGTATCCCATGCCGGTTACGCTCGCCGATGAGCAGGTCATGTTCAACGGCGCCGCCGCGCCGCTGTACTTTGTGGCGCCCGGCCAGATCAATTTCCTGGTGCCCATGAGCGCCCCCGTCACCGGCGCCGCCGACGTCGAAATCGTCCAGGTTTCCACCGGCCAGGTTCTGGGCGCCGCCTCCGTGGCAATGACCCCGGTTTCGCCGGCCATCTTCTGCGGCGCCGCCGGCGGATGTCTTCTCAACGGCGGCTTTTATCAGGCGGCCGTGCTCAACCAGGACTATTCGGTGAACAGTTCCACCAATCCGGCTCCGCGCGGAAGCGTCATTTCGATTTATGCCACTGGCCAGGGAGCCCTGAACAACGCGCCCGCCGATGGCGCCGCCGCTCCCGGCCCCCCAACCTTCGCTACCACGCCGCAGACGCCCCGCGTGGCCATCGGGACCTGTTTTGTGGACGATTGTGGTCCCTTGCTGGCCGGCGACCCGACCAACGGCCAGTGGGTGACTTATTCCGGCCTGGCGCCTGGATACGCCGGCCTTTGGCAAATCAACGTCCAGATTCCCATGGCCGTTCTGGCCGCAGTGCAAGTGCCCATCGCCATCCAGTACAACGGCGTCGGCAGCGCCGACCTCAGCTCGGGCTTCCATCTCACCATCGCCGTGAAATAGCCCGCCCCGGCTCCGTTTCGCACGGGAGGTTGTCCGAGGCTTGAAAAGCACCGGCGGGCGAAGACCGCCGGCGTTAGCGGGAGAGACACTACGGGCGATAGGAATGAATGAAACGGGTATAAGTGCGTTGCGGGTGGCCGGGCTTCGCGGACTTAGCGCCGTGCGTATCGGCCACCCGATGGATTGAGTAGAAACTTCGATGATTTAGGCCCGCTGGATGGCGGACACATCCTTGCCGATTCGTTCCTTACTCTCTGTTATCCGAGCGGGCGGCGATCACTGCTATCCGTATACCGCCGGCGGTTATGAATCCCGAGATCCAAAGTCTTCCGTCGAGAGTCCAGCCCGAGGGGGACCCCGCATGCCGTTCACGGGCGCCGGAAGTTCAGTACCAACTGAGTGCAACGGTCTCTGGCCAAAGAGAAGGACTAGCAGCGGAGCCTGGCGCCACAGTCCCAATTCAAGGATAGC
>Ga0116126_1001237_pt1 | contig 16495 bp, 9 predicted proteins | sample June2015DPH_16_5_FD_89730 | JGI IMG/M metagenome (GOLD analysis project Ga0116126, IMG submission 89730) | Peatland microbial communities from SPRUCE experiment site at the Marcell Experimental Forest, Minnesota, USA - June2015DPH_16_40 | ecosystem: Environmental > Terrestrial > Soil > Wetlands >...
CACGGCCATGATGCCGACCGGCAGGTTGATGTAAAAAATCCAGCGCCACGAGTAATTGTCCGTGATCCAGCCGCCGAGCGTCGGTCCCAGAATCGGCGCCACGATCACGCCCATGCCAAACATTGCCATGGCCGCGCCACGTTTGGCCGGCGGGAAACTTTCCAGCAGAATCGCCTGGGCAATCGGCACCATCGCGCCGCCGCCCGCGCCCTGCAAAATGCGCGCCAGAATCAGCGTCTGCAAATTCCACGCCAGCCCGCACAACGCCGAGGCGAACGTGAACATCATCACGCACGAGAGCAGCACGCGCTTCCGGCCGAAATAGTTTCCCAGCCAGCCGGTCATCGGCAGGATGATCGCGTTGGAAACGAGATAGCTCGTCAGCACCCAGGTCGCTTCGTCGGTCGTCGCCGAAAGGCTGCCGGCGATGTGCGGCAGCGCGATGTTGGCGATGGACGTGTCGAGCACTTCCATGAACACCGCCATCATCACGGCGAACGCGATGAGCCAGGGATTATGGCGCGGATGCCAGTCCTCGTGATGTGCGCCGTCGGGCATGGGAGAATTTATTTGCCGTTCAGTTTCCGATTCAAGATGAACCGAAACGCGAACGCCGACGCGCCCGCCAGAATAATTGCGGCCAGCGCCACCGCCCAATCCGGCAGGCTGAACGAACCCACCTGAACGCCCGGGCTTACGGAAAGTCCCGGGCCAATGGTGCGGCCGGCGGGCAACGGCTCGTCGAAAACGATTTTCACCGGCACGCGCTGGACGACCTTCACGTAATTGCCCGTCGCATTTTCCGGCGGCAGCAGGCTGAACCGCGCACCACTGCCAGCCTGAATGCTGTCCACGTGTGCGCGCAGCGTTTTGCCGAGCGAGTCAATGGCGACCCTGGCGCGCTGGCCGGGTTTCATGTGTTTGAGTTGCGTTTCCTTGAAATTGGCGACGACCCAGACCTCGTTCGGCACAATGGACAAAAGCATCTGTCCCGTTTGCACGTAATCGCCGGCCTCGACCGCCTTGCGCGTCACGCGCCCGTCGCTGGGCGCGAAAATTTTCGTGTAGGAAAGGTCGAGTTGCGCCGACTGCACGCCCGTTTGCGCCTGCCGGAATTGCGCGAGCGCCATGCTGACGCCGGCTTCCGTCGCGTTCAACTGCGCCCCGGCCTCGTTGATTTTCGATTCGTCCGCCGCGGCTTTTTGCTGGGCGGCATTCAGGTTCGCTTCCGCCTGTTGAGCCGCAGCCTGTGCGCTGTCAAATTCCTGTTGCGAAATCGTGTTTTGCTTCCGCAATTCCTGGCTGCGCTCAAAATCCGCTTTCGCGCGCGCAGCGGTGGCGGCCGCCGCGGCGGTGTCGGCCTTTGATTCTTGAGCGACGGCCCCGGCGGTCGTCACTTTTGCGCGCATCAACTCGAACCCGGCGAGCGCGAGTTTGTAGCTTGATTCCTGCGCGTCCGCCGCGGATTGCTTCTGCGCGGCGGTCATCGCGTAATCCGCCGGGTCAATTTCCACGAGCAGGTCGTTCGAGCGGACGAGTTGGTTGTCCAAAACGTGGACCGCCAGCACCTGGCCGGAAATCCTTGGCGCGATGGAAACGACGTGGGCCTCGATGAACGCGTCGTCGGTGGATTCATGCGTCAGCACGTCAAAGAAATAGCCCAGGCCGAAAAACAGCAGCACGGCGAGCGCGACGGCGGCGGGCCAGATGAACAGCGGCGAATTCAGTCGGGCCAATTTTGCGCCGTTCGCCACGGGCGCGGGCGCGGACGTTGGTTTGTTTTCATTCATAACTTTGGCAATCATGCAGTTTGATGGCAGGGACGGCCGGCTGGTCGTCCGAGGCCGCGCAGCGCGCGGCCCTACCTGTTTCCTTTCTCATTTGAAATTTGGTCCGCGCCCGGTTGTGGCGAGTATTCCCGCCAGCCGCCACCGAGCGCCTGGTAAAGGTTGATAAAATTGGACAGGCGGGAAAATTGGAATTGAATGAGATTTTCCTGCGCGCTGTAAAGGTCCTGCTGCGCGGAGAGGACATCGAGATAACTGTCCACGCCCTGGCGGAACCGCGCTTCGGCCAGTTCATAACGCCGTTGCTCGGCTTTGACGAGGGTTTCCCCGGCATCAAGCTGCACGGCCACCGTCGCCCGTGCCGCCAGGGAGTCGGAAACTTCCCGGAAGGCGGTCTGAATGGCTTTCTCGTAATTCGCGACTTCAATCAGCTTGCCGATTTTCGCCGCGTCCAGATTGGCGAAGTTTCTGCCTGCCGTGAAAATGGGCAGCGTGATTTGCGGCGAAAACAGCCACGCGCCGGAGCCGGGGGCGAACAGGTTGGCGAGTTGCGAACTGGCGGTGCCGGCCGAGGCGGTCAGGGTGATGGCCGGGAAAAACGCGGCCCGCGCCGCGCCGATGCTGGCGTTTGCAGCCTTGAGTTGATGTTCGGCTCCGAGAATGTCCGGGCGGCGCTGCAACAAATCGGAGGGAAGCCCCGCCGGCACGTCGGACAAACACTCCGCTGAATTCAAGAGTTGCGGCGGCGGAAGGTCTTTCGGCAACGGCTGCCCGACCAGCAACACCAGGTCGTCTTCCGCCTCGGCCAGTTGCTGTTCGTAAGCCGCCACGTTTGATCGGGCGGTTTGCACCTGGCCCTCGGCGGTGCGCAGATCCAGCTCGGACACCACGCCAGCCTCGTAACTGCGTTGGGTCAATTCGTAGGATGCCTGCACTGCCGTCAACGTTCGCCGGGCCACGGCAAGTTGTCCGGTCAACGCGCGTTCCAAGAGATAGGCGTTGCCCACCTCGGTGACAAGCGCGATTTGGGCGCTCCGGCGGGCTTCCATGGTGGCAAAATAATTTTCCAGCGCCGCAGCCTTGAGGCTGCGCACGCGCCCGAACAAATCGAGTTCATAGGAAGCCGTGCCGAGGCTAAGGCTGTATTGGCTGAGGGTCAGCGCCGAGGGAAATCCTTCCACGTTGGCCGGAATGCGCTGGCGCGTGCCGCTGCCGGTGGCGTCAATTTCGGGCAGCAACGCCGCGCGCTGGATGCGATATTGCGCGCGGGACTGCGCGACGTTCAACACGGCCACGCGCAGATCGGGATTGTTGGTCAAAGCCAGTTCGATGAGCCGTTGCAGGCGCGGGTCGCGGAAAAATTCGCGCCAGCCGATGTCGGCGGCAGGCACGGCGTTGGTCGGACTTTGTTTTTCTCCCGGAACAGCAGGCCAGGTTGGGGCAATCGCCGCCGTCGGACGTTGGTATTTCGGCGCGAGCGTGCAACCAGCCAAAGCCAGGACGAACAGGGCGATGAGGGGCGAAAGATATTTGCTCATGGCTGTCCTTGTTTGCCGTTCTCGTCGTCATCGGTCGGGCCGCCGGCCTGGGGCGCAAGCATGGTATGCGACGGTTTTTGGCTTTTGAATATCCGGCGGACGAGCACGAAGGACACCGGCACAAAGAGGATGGCCAGAACGGTGGCCGAAATCATGCCGCCCACCACACCGGTGCCGATGTCGTGCCGGCTGGCCGACCCGGCGCCGGTGTTCAAGGCCAGCGGCATCACACCCAGAATGAACGCCAGCGACGTCATCAGAATCGGGCGCAACCGCAAATGCGCCGCCGCCAACGTGGCCTCAATCAAACCTTTGCCCTGCGCTTGAAGGTCCTTGGCGAATTCGATGATGAGGATGGCGTTTTTGGCGGACAAGCCGACAATGGTCAGCAGACCGACTTTGAAGAACACGTCGTTGGGTAACCCGCGAAATGTCGCGGCCAGCAAAGCGCCGAAGATGCCGAGCGGCACGACGAGGATCACCGCCACCGGGATGGACCAGTTTTCGTAGAGCGCGGCCAGCGCCAGGAACACCACGATGAGCGACAGCGCATAGAGCAAGGGAGCTTGTTTGGCCGACAAACGTTCCTCGAAAGACTGGCCGGTCCATTCGTAACCAAAGCCTTTGGGCAATTTTTGGGCCAGATTTTCCATGGCGGTCATGGCTTGGCCCGTGCTCTTGCCCGGCGGTGCGGCACCGACGAGTTCAAGCGCCGGAACGCCGTTGTAATGCTGCAACGACGGCGAGCCGTAAATCCAATGCAAGGTGGCCAGGCTGGCCAGCGAAACCATCTGGCCGCTGCTGTTGCGCACGAAAACCTTGCTGACGTCCTGGGGCAGCATGCGATACGGAGCGTCGAGTTGGGCGATGACCCGCTGCACGCGGTTGCCATTGACGAAATTGTTGATGTAATCCGAACCGAAATAGGTTGTGAGCGCCGTGTTCAAGTCCGCCAGCGAAACGCCCAGCGCGCTGGCCTTGGCCTGATCAATGTCCACCTTGAGTTCGGGCGTGTCCTCCAATCCTTGGAAGCGCAACTGGACGATGTCGTGATTTGTCGCGGCCATGGCAACCAACTGGTCGCGCGCCTGCATGAGTTTTTCATGGCCGAGGCCGGCCTGGTCTTCCAACTCAAAATCAAAGCCGGAGGAAATGCCCAGTTCGGGAATCGGCGGTGGGTTGATGGGATAAATGATGGCGTCCTTGATTTGTGCCAGGGCCATGAAGGCGCGGCCGATGATTGCCTGCACCGAATGTTGGGAACCGTGGCGCTGGCTCCAGTCTTTCAAATGCACAAAGGCGAGGGCGGCGTTTTGCCCCTGGCCGTTGAAACTGAAGCCGGCGACATCCACCATGCCCGCCACTTCCGGCTGTTTCAAATAGTAACTCTCCACCTGCTTGAGCACGTCCACCGTGCGTTGTTGGGTCGCGCCCACCGGCAATTGGATGCTGGTGATGAAATAACCCTGGTCTTCAGCCGGCAGAAAGGATGATGGCAAACGAACGTAAAGCCAGCCCACCGCCACGACAATCGCCAGATAAACAACCAGATACCGCAGCGTCTTGTTGATGGTCCGGCCCAGAAGACCTTCGTAGTTTTTCCGGGTGGCGGCGAAACCGCGGTTGAACCAGCCGAAGAATCCCTGCTTCCGCAAATGATGCCCTTGTTCAACAGGCTTGAGCAAGGAGGCGCACAACGCCGGCGTCAGGGACATGGCCAGAAAGATGGAAAACAACAAGCACGAAATCAGCGACAACGAAAACTGGCGGTAAATGGCGCCAACCGATCCGCCAAAGAAAGCCATGGGAATGTACACCGCCGTCAACACGAGGGAAATGCCGATGAGCGCGCCGGTGATCTGCTCCATCGCCTTGATGGTCGCCTCGCGCGGCGGCAGTCCTTCCTCGCTCATGATGCGCTCCACGTTTTCCACCACCACAATGGCGTCGTCCACCAGTTCGCCCACGGCCAGCACCATGCCGAACATGGTCAGGACGTTGATGGAAAAACCCAGCGCATACATGACGGCAAACGTGCCCAGCAACGCCACCGGGATGACGATGGTGGGAATGAAGGTCGCCCGGAAATTTTGCAGGAACAGAAAGATGATCAGGAACACCATCACAATGGCCTCCACCAGCGTCGTGACCACTTCCTGGATGGAAGCGCGCACGAATTCAGAATTGTCGGCGGGAAAATCCACGCGCACGCCCGCCGGGAAAAACTTGGAAAGCTCCTTCACTTTTGCGCGGACGGCGTTGGCGGTGGCCACGGCGTTGGCCGACGGGGCCAGCCGGATGCCCACGGCGGCGGCGGGACGCCCATCCACCCGCGCCTGCATGGAATAACTCTCGCCGCCCAGTTCCACCCGGGCGACATCGCGCAAATACACGCGCGAACCGTCGGGATTCACCCGCAGCAAAATGTCCTCAAATTGCTTGACCGTGCTCAATGTGCTTTGGCCTTGCAAGGTGACATTGAGTTCCTGTCCTTTTACTGCCGGGCGGTCCCCGAGTTGTCCCACCGGAACCTGCGTGTTTTGCGCCTGAATGGCGTTGATGACGTCGTTGACATCGAGATTGTAACTTTCAAGCTGGTTGGGATTCAGCCAGATGCGCATGGCATATTCAGTGCCGAACAGGTCCGCTTCACCCACGCCGGTGACGCGGCGGAGGGGGTCGAGCACGCTCGACGAAATGAAATTGCCCAGCGCGATGCCGCTCTCGTTCTTGTTGGTGGACGACAGGGCGAAAAACATCAGGAAGTTGCGCGTGGATTTGACGACCGTGATGCCCTGTTGCTGGACCGTCTGGGGCAGGCTGGGCATGGCCAGTTGCAGCTTGTTCTGCACCTGCACCTGCGCGATGTCCGGATCGGTGCCGGACTGGAAATAAAGCGTCACGGTGGACTGCCCGCTCGCGCTGCTGCTGGACGACATGTAGAGCAGATTGTCAATGCCGTTCATCTGCTGCTCGATCACGGACGTGACCGTGTCCTGCACCGTTTCCGCGGACGCGCCCGCGTAATTGGCGTTGATGGCGATGGACGGCGGCGCGACGGTGGGATATTGGGCGACCGGAAGATGGGTGACGGCCAGAACCCCGCCCAGCATGATGAGCAGGGAAAGCACCCAGGCAAAAATCGGGCGGTCAATGAAAAATTTCGGCATGGCGATGTCCGGTTAATTTCTCCGGGCCGAAACGGGCGAAGCGGAGTTGTTATCGCCGGCTGGATTAAAAGGAACGGGTTTCACCACCATCCCTGGTTGAACTTTTTGCAAACCTTCGACAACGACCTGCTCTCCCGCTTTCAATCCTTCCGTGACGACCCATTTGTTGCCCACAGCCGAACCGATTTTAATCTCTCTGCCTTCCACCTTGCCGTCCGGGCCAACCACCATCACGCTGGCAATGCCGTTCGCGCCGACGCTGACGCCGCGCTGGAGAACGGTGATGGCCTTGGCGTCAACCGCCTGTTCCAGCACTCCCCGCGCAAACATCCCCGGCAGGAGCAAATGATCCGGATTGGGAAACTCGGCCCGCAGCGTGACCATGCCGCTGCTCGGGTCCACCGTGACGTCGGAGAACAACAGTTTGCCGGGTTCCGAATAAGTCGTCCCGTCGTCCAGCAACAACGTTACCTTTGCCTCGCCGGGCGCGGCGCTTTTGAGCGCGCCGCTGTCCAACTCGCGCCGCAGCCGCAGGAGTTCGGTGCTCGATTCGGTGAAATCGCAATAAATCGGGTCCAGTTGCTGGACCACGGCCATTTCCGTCGCGGCGCTTTGGCTGACCAGCGCACCTTCGGTGACCAGCGCCGCGCCGATGCGCCCGTCAATGGGCGAGGTGACGGTCGCATAACCGAGATTCAACAACGCCGTTTCCACCGCTGCTTTGGCCGCGAGCACGTCGGCATTCGCCTGTGCCGCCGCCGACACGGCGTTGTCATAATCCTGCTTGCTCACGGCGTTGATGCCGACCAGCGGCTGGTAGCGATCCGCCAGCGCCTGGGCTTGTTTCAAATTGGCCTCCGCTTTGGCCTGCGCCGCCGCCGCGCTGTCGTAAGCCGCCTGGAACGGTGCGGGATCAATCTGGAACAACACCTCGCCGGCCTTGACCTCCGCGCCTTCGCGAAATTCGCGGTGAAGCACAATGCCGTCCACCCGCGCGCGCACCTGCGCCACGCGCACCGGATCAATGCGCCCCGGCAATTCAGTCGTCAGCGCCACCGATTCCGGCGCGATGGTGACCACGCCAACCTCCGGCGGCGGCATATTGTAAGCGCCGGCACCGGCCTGATTTCGGCCACAGCCCGTGAAAAATGGTGTCGCGGCAATGGCAACCAGCAGCGCGCCGGCAATTTTTGTCATTCTCCTTGTTTTCACAATTTCCCCTTTCGTTTTTTCTTTGCGCCCGCGCCGGTCAGGAACAGGTCCACGATGCGCTCCGCGGCCCGGCGGTTCAGGCGGTAATCCGGCATTAACAAATGCGCCGCGATGTAAAGGTGTGCCTGCCCGTAAAAACCATACGCCAGATCCCGGCTGTCAAACCGGTCGCCCAATTCGCCCTCCACCTGCGCATGTTTGATGAGCGAACAGATGAATTCGAGGTTGCGCTGGCACCGGTCGAGATAACGCAGGTCCGCCGGCACCTCCCCCGGCGCGGCGAACGCCGTGGCGAACGCGATGCGCGTCAGGCCCCGGTTTTTGTGGAAGTAATCGAACAGCGCCGCAAGGATTTCGATCAGTTGTCCGCGAACATCCGATTTGCGGGCCGCGGCCTGCTGGACGACCTGCAGCCGTTCATCGTGCGCCTCGTTCACCAGCGCCTGGAACAGGTCCGCCTTGTCGCGGAAATGATAATACAACGCCGGCTTGGACACCTTCGCGTCGCCGACGATCTGCTGGACGGACGTGGCCGCGTAGCCGCCGTTGGCAAAACGCCGGAGCGCCGCCCGGAGGATCTGCCGCCTGGTTTCGAGGCCATGCTTGGACATAAACCTACCGAACGGTAGGTATAAACCGGCCCGCTGTCAAATAATTTTTTCCGAAGGGCTGGCCGGGGTGCAACTCGCCACGGCCACCAATTTTGGCAGGGCAAAGCTGCCGCTTCGCCCTGATATTCGCCGCCAGTGGGCACAGCGATGCTGGTGGCAGAACGGGCAGGAACATTGCTTCGCTTGTTCTTGCGGGAGTTTGGGCGGCGCGGCTGAGACTGTCTCAAAAGTATCGGAGGGGCGAGTTATACGAGCCCCTGACTCATAGAATGCCTCTGAAAATGGGGGCTCGTATAACTCGCCCCTCCGACGAGGAATTGTTTTGAGACAGCCTCGGCAGTGCCGCCCCAACATGGGGACAGTGCATGCTCCTTGGAATTGGCCATCCGGCGCGGCAAGTCGAACCTCAATCCGGCTTGGTTGGGGCCGCCGGTTTCCGCAACTTGGAATGGTTGCGCCCGTAAGCGAAGTAAATGACCATGCCAATGAGAAACCACACGAGCAGCCGCATCCAAGTCATCAGCGGCAGGTATAGCATGAGCGCGAAGGCGGAAAGAGCGCCCAGGGGAGCGACGAACCAAATGGCCGGGACCTTGAACTTCCGTTGCAATTCCGGCTCGCGTACCCGCAACACGAGCACGCCGACTGATACGATCACGAAGGCCAGCAACGTGCCGATGTTGCACAGGTTCCCCGCATCCCGCACCGGCAGGACGGCGCCAAAGAAGGCCACCACAACTCCGGTTACGATGGTGATGAGCCAGGGCGTTTTGAAGCGGGGATGAACCCGGCTTACAAATGGAGGTAGCAGGCCATCGCGGGACATGCTCCAGAAAACGCGCGTCTGTCCCAGCATCATCACCAGGATGACGGAGGAAAGGCCGGCGATGGCGCCAAGCTTGATGATGCGTGCCATCCAGCCCAAGTTCGCGTGGTCGGCGGCCAACGCAATCGGCTCCGGCACGTCCAGTTCCCGGTAAGGCACAACACCAGTGGCAATGCCGGAAACCAGAATGTAAAGCACGGTGCAGACCAGCAGCGAACCGATGATGCCAATGGGCACGTCGCGCCGGGGATTTTTGGCTTCTTGTGCGGCAGTACTGACGGCATCGAATCCAATGTAGGCGAAAAAGACAAGACTGGCGCCACGCATGACGCCCGACCAGCCGAAGGCACCCCACTTGCCGGTGTTGACTGGGATGAAGGGATGCCAGTTGGCGGGATTGATGGCCCTGGCAGCGCCAACAATGAAGAGCAGCACGACCGCAATCTTGAGAAAAACAATGAGGTTATTGAACCCCGCCGATTCCTTGATGCCAATGACCAGCAGCACGGTCACGATGGCGACGATGATCACAGCGGGCAGGTTAAAAATCGCCGTTACTTGATGCAGGCTCGCCGGATCTGTTCCAGCGGCCTTGATCTGGTTCGCCAGTTCGCCGCCAAATACCATCCATCCTGCCTTTATTTTCAGGGCGGCAGCCAGGGCGGCGGGGAGTTCAATCAGGTGGATGCCCCGGGCCGCGGAAAGTTCCAGAGGGATTTGAATCCCAAAATCCCTGAGAAACGAAACCATGTAACCGGACCAGCCCACCGACACCGCAATGGCGCCCACCGCATATTCCAAGGCCAGATCCCAGCCGATGATCCAGGCGAACAACTCGCCCAGTGTGGCATAGCCATACGTGTAGGCGCTGCCGGACATGGGGACCAGCGAGGCAAATTCGGAATAACACAGCGCGGCGAACGCCGAGACAATGCCCGCCAGCGCAAAGGAAAGGACCACCGCCGGTCCGGCGTTTTGGGCGGCCGCCGTGCCAGTCAGCACAAAAATGCCCGTGCCGATGATGCAACCGATGCCCAGCATGACCAGGTTGAGCGGCCCTAGCGCGCGATGGAGACTGTTGTCGGTCAGCGCCTCCGCTTGCAGGTCGGAGACGCTTTTTCGGCGAAACAAATTCATGCGGGGAATTTCAGCTCGTTTTGAGCCTGTTTAATGAAGCGCCGGCCATCGGAAGTCAAGCAAACGTCACTGGTTCCCCGCGAAATGGGCCGGTTTTCCTGTCACGCCGGCGGCGACGACTTTGGCAACAGACGGGAGATAATCACCAGCAACACGACGACGACCAGCGCGAGAATGCCCCAGAACACCACGCCGCCTTGGCCGGGGATTTCATGCTCGCGCCACGACGATTTCCGGAGTTGCTGCTCGGCGCCGGGCGAAGCGATGGTCCGATCCGCCGACAACAGTTGCCCGGCAATCAGGCTGAGGTCGTAACGCGGCGCGTCGGCGCGTGGATTGCCGTAGTAAAGGAAGAGTTCGTCGTCCGGCCTGGCTTTGAACAGAATGCGGGTCGTGGGATAAAAGAGTTGAAACTTCTCCAGTTCAACCGGCGGATTGTCGCCATTGTGCGTTTCCAGAAACAACGTGTAGCTTTGAGGAGGGCTGTCGAGGGTCAGGAAAAATTCCCGGCTCTTGCGGTCGGGCTTTTGCACCCAGGAGGCGCCGCCCAGATTGTGCCGGTATTTTTCCCCGCGTTCGTCGGCCAGTTCCTCGTAAAGCGTCACCTCGCGCTGGAACAGCGCCGTTCGGGTGACGCAACTCAGGCGGGTGACCGGCAGGCGGGATTGCGGCAGCTTGATGATCCAGCGGCTGAGTTTGGGATCTTTCGTGTCGTTGGTGGCGGTCACCGCCGGCGCCAGCGAACGGCTGATGGAGGTGTGTTCGAGAATGTAAGGCACCTGGTTGCTGCCGTGCAAAAGCCGCAAGTCCTGGAAGCCCGGTTGCACATGCGCGAGCACATCCGGATCAAGCTCCAATTGCTGCGCGCCGTCGCGGGGGAGTTTCACCAGCTGGCGGAATTTCCAGGCCGTCACGTCGAGCGCCGCGCCGGTTGCCTCGATGCCGGGCAGCACTTCCGGCGGGCGATAATCCGGGTTGTTCGCCGGCGGCGGGAGCTTGAGCGGTGCGACCGCCACGGATTTGAGGTTCATGTCCAGCGCGGCCAGGTCGTAATGCGGTGCGGCGCATTGACCGTTGCCGGTCAGCAGATGATAGGTGCCCGCCTGTCGCGCAAGAAACACGAGATAAACCGGGCGCCGCTCGACACGCACCACCGTGATGGGCAGCGGCGGGCTGTCCTGATTGTGAATGAACAAGAGCAATTCCCGCGAACGGACCTGACCTTCCAAGGGCGCCAAAAGGCTTTCCGCCGCAGGTTGGCCTTCGACGGCGACGCGATAGATCACACCCTGGCCGATGGTTTGCTCGTGAATGGTGTCTTCCGAAATCTGCGGCACCGCAAACATCACATGCCGTGTGAAAAGAGGCTCGGCGGTTTCAATTTGGACGGCGGTGAGACTCAAATTCGCCGCCCCGAGATTCAATGCCAATCGCGTCTCGCCCGGGTTTTCGTTGCGTTCGGCAATGGCCACCGGCAGCCACCCGGTCGGGGCCGGTTCGGTCACGGCCACGCGGATGTGCGCGCCGGTGAAAGGGATCGGCGGCGTCCGTTGATCGTCCACCGTCAGTCGCAGCCACGGCCACGTGCCGGCGGGGAAGGAAACATGCAGCCGGTTCACGCCGTCCGGTTGCCGGAAAACCGGCTGTCCCTGCTCCAAGGTCTGCCAGCGTTTGAGGTCGGTGGAACCCTCGATGCGCACCGGCTTGAGAAAACTCCCCGCCGGCGTTTCCAGCGTGACATCATCGAGCGGCTGGGTCAGTCCGGTTTCCAGCACAATGATCGTATTGCTCGGGGTCAACGAAATGTGAAATGATTTTACGTTTTGAACGACCTTTACCACCGGGACCGGCCGTTCAATCAAATAAGGCACTTCGTTGCCCGCGTTGTCATAGAGCCGCAGGTCTTCGAGCGCGGGGCGCGCGACATCGAGCGTTTCGACCGGCAGATTCAGCTTTATCAGGCCGGGCGCGGGCGCGGTGAATGGCTGCTCGTGCTGCCAGTCGGCGGGCAGGCCGGCGGCGTTGGCAGAACTGGCAACGGCCAGCGCGAAAACGCAAAGCCAATTCATCCACCGACCGAAACCGATTTTGTGCGGTGGGGCGAGTGTCCCCGCGAGCCGTTTGTACATTCCCGGATAAGGCTCGCGAGTACGCTCGCCCCACCAGAGCAGATTTCCCGAGTTGCTGCTATTTTGCCGTTTCATTTTTGGTTTCCTTGTCTTTGAGACCGGCGGAAAAAAAGCGTTGATAGGCAAACGACGCCAGCATGGCAATCACCGCGACGCCGATGAGCGCGCCGACGCGATAAAGCTGGCCGATCCGGGCGAGGTCGTGGAAGAAAAGTTTGAGCAACGTCGCGCTCAACAAGCCGATGGCGCTGTACCGCGCCGGCGGGATCTTCCTGGCAATACCGACCACCAGCAGCACGAGTGCAAATAGCGCCCAAGCGATGGAATAGGTCATGTCGCGCGCGAAGTTGCCGCTGAACTGGAACGTCAGCGTCGAGCCGGGCGCGCTGAAATAATCCGCGATTTCGATGTTCAGCAGCAGAAAGGCCAGCACCGTGCCCAAACCGGCAAGAATGGGCGGCGCGTTGGATTGCAAAATCAGATTTCGCGGCGGTGCCAGCAACCGCGCGCCGGCAAACAGGCAGACCGTCACGATGCCGTAGGCGTAAAGATACCAGTTGAGAATCGGCGTGGCGCTGCGCGCATGATATTCGAGCACGGCGGGATTGAACGCGAGGCGGACGAACGCGGCGACCAGCAGCCCGGCACCCACCAGCCGCAGACCCGGATGCGGTATCCGATGGAACAGCCACAGCAACGCCGCGCCTTCCAGCGCCCAGCCGATGGTGATCCATTGGCGGTCGAACTGGATCGGGAAAATCAGCGTGATGAAGAACAACGCCACGCCGCCGAACCAGGCCAGTTGCGTCATGCGCGCCGCGTTTGCCGCTGGAATTTTCTTCAATACCACGATCAGGCTCAACAGCGGCGGAACGGCAAATGCCGCGGGCAGCAGACCCATGACCTGGTTCGGATACGCTGCGGTCACGAGCCGGTGGATAAGGAAAAACTGGGGCAGGCCGGTCATCGCAGCGGTGGCCCACGGGACAACCCGGGCGCCAAACTTTTTCAGAAACAGGAACGGGAAGAGCGCAAACACGGCAAAGAACACGAGATACCACGTCAGCGGCAGGTTCGGCGATACGTTGGGGCTGGCCGCATCAAACCGGTTGAAGTGCCACGCGCATTCCAGCGCCGCGACGCAGGCCAGCCCGATGGCGGGCAGCCAGTCCTGTAGAAACATCTTCGCCACACCCAGCAACAACACGATCAGGAGCAGGGCCAGCCCGAAGACCGGCGACGGATTCGCCAGTTGCAACCGCAACGTGGCCATGATGAGCAGCAGAAACGGCAGCACGGCCGAGCAGGCCGGCAGGAGCGCGGCCAGGTTTTCCGATTGCAGGGCATCCTCGTTGAACGGAATGGCTTTGGCGAGCAAATCGGGTTTCAGTTTGCGCACGGCCCAGACACTGACGGTGACGAAAAAGACCGCGAAAGCGCCGAGCAGGAAAAAGGAGGTGGACAGCCCGGTAAGTTCCGCGGGGATTTTGAAAATCAACGCCCCGGTGGCGGCGAGGGTCAGCACCATCACGGCCAGCACCGGCAAGAGCGAGGCCATCACCACGGCCAGGCCGATGGCCAGCATGTCCACCAGCAGCACAAACGGCCAGACGATGAATGAAACTTCCGCGAGTTGGAAAATGGGGATGAGCACCAGCACGAGCGCCAACGGTGGAAAGATCTGGCTCCCCCACAACGACGCCGTGATGCCGCGCCGGCGTTGCAGCAACACGGGAAAAACCGAGTGAACGACAGCGAAGATGAAATAGAATGCCAGGGCTGCGTTCAACAACTCGTTGTTCAGGGATTTGGCCGTCCACGCGGCGAGCAACCCGAAGACCGCGAGGCCGGCGATGGGTTGGGCGGGGGCTATTTCGTCATCCAGCAGGACGAGCGCGGTAACAACGAGGTCAATCAGGAAAACGAAACCGAATATCAACCACGGCCTTTGCGCCAGCGGCGCGAAGGACAGGAACCATGCGGTAAAGACAAAGGCAACGGCCACCAGTCCAAAGGTGGAACCCGAAAGCCATTTGTTTGTCAGTCCACGAATTTTTAACCACCCGGCCGCCGCGAAATACAACACATTGAATCCGAGCAGGACGGCCAGGGCGACCAGGATTTTGTTGCCTTCAAAATATTTTCCCGTCTCGAAAAATTTCCCCGCCCAGCCGATTTGCATGAACGCGGTCCCGGCGGCGGCCAGCGCGGTCAGGAAATGCCAGCGCCGGTTCAGCGCCACCACAACGAGGCCGGTGTCGAGGATGGCGATGTAACCGAACAGGCCCAACGGATTATCTTGGCCCGTGGACAGCAGGATGGGCGTGAGGAAACCGCCCAACATGCCGAGAACGGCAACGACCATGGCATCGAGGCGCGCGGCGAGCAGGAACGCCGTTGTGGTGATGAGCGCCATCAGCAGGAAGGTGGGAATCACGTCAAAGAACTGAAACTTGTAAATCGAATGACATGCGAACGTGACGGCATAAAGAATCACCACGCCCGTCGCGCACAACGTTTGCGAAAGGGCGGGATAATTTTTCCGCGACATCACCACGCCGCCGACCAGCAAGCCGAGGCCGGTAAGAAAACCAAGCGCCACACGCAATTCGGGCGGGACGAGATTGTTGTCGAAGGAGTATTTTACGAAGAACGCCACACCGAGGAACAACGCCAGTCCGCCAATCCACGCGAACAGTTTCACGCCCATGAACTGTTCCCAATTGATGGCCGGAGCGGATGGGCGTGGAGCCGCCGGCGCCGGCCTTGGCGGCGTGGGCGCCGCGGATACGGGCGGCGGCGCAACGATGGGCGGCGGTTGGGGCGGAACAACGGGCTTGGGTACGGCGACCGGTTTGGGCAACGGCGGAATCGGCGGCACTTCGGCAACTTTTATCGTCGCTGCGACCGGTGCGGGCGCCGGTTTTGGGGCTGGTTCGGCTGGCTTTGCCGGTTCCTGTTTCAGCCGGATGACTTCTGCTTCCAGTTCGCTGAGACGAAAGGAAAGTTCCTCGAGGTGTCCCCTGGCCTGAACGGCGCGCACAATCAGCCAGACGGCCAGAGCAATGGGAACGCCGAGAACCACCAAGACGACGACAGGTATCATTTCCATAAAGTTTCCTTTCTGCGGGCGGAACGACTTGGTTGAACGCAGTTTGCGCCCCCGTGCGAGGTCTTGGCAAGCAGGAATGACCAAGCTTGCCTGACAACAGCGCGATGGGCGGAACGGCGTTGATTCCGGTTTGTTTTCACGCCACAACCATGGTGGGCGAGGTGCGGGAAAGGTTAATTGATAAAAAATGCGGTGGCTTCGTGAAAATCAATACGGCAAAGTCCGCAGATAAAGAGCGTTTTAGGCGGGTAAACGCGGATAAATCAAGCCGAAATGTCCTGTTGACTTCGTCCGAAAGTTTGATATTTTTTCTGCTCCTTTGCCCAGTTTTAAGATGAAAACGTATTTGCCAAAAGTGAATTTGGACCAGCGCAAGTGGCACGTCATTGACGCCGACGGCGCGGTGCTTGGCCGGTTGGCCGTGCAGATTGCCGACATTTTACGCGGCAAAAACAAGCCCGTCTTCACGCCGCACCTCGACGCCGGCGATTTTGTCGTGGTCATCAACGCCGAAAAAGTCCGCGTCACCGGCAAGAAGGAAACCGCCAAGGCATACATGAGCTACTCCGGCTGGAAAGGCGGCGAGAAATACACCACGGTTGCCCAGGTGCGCGCCCGGCATCCGGAAAAACTCATCCTGCACGCGGTCAAAGGCATGATTCCGAAAAACCGGCTCGGCAGCCAGTTGCTGACCAAACTCAAAGTGTTCAAGGGCGCGAAACATCCGCACGCCGCCCAGAAGCCTGAACCGCTCAAGGCCGCGGCTTGATTCTCCCAACCCTCAACCTCAACTGACAGATGGCTGAAACCAAAATTCCCGAATATCTCGGCACGGGACGGCGCAAGACCGCCATCGCGCGGGTCCGGCTCGCGTCCGGCAACGGCAAAATCACCGTCAACGGACGCCAGTTTGAAAATTATTTCACGCTCGAAACGCAGCGGGTGACTGCGACGCAACCGCTGACCGTCACCG
>Ga0116126_1001243_pt1 | contig 16458 bp, 18 predicted proteins | sample June2015DPH_16_5_FD_89730 | JGI IMG/M metagenome (GOLD analysis project Ga0116126, IMG submission 89730) | Peatland microbial communities from SPRUCE experiment site at the Marcell Experimental Forest, Minnesota, USA - June2015DPH_16_40 | ecosystem: Environmental > Terrestrial > Soil > Wetlands...
CGGGCAGTCGACGATCATGCCTTCGGCCGCCTCGTCCACGACCAGACTCTTTCCGCAGGCGGGACAGTCAAACAGTATGTCGGTGGCTGACACCGCCGCAACTTCGCTGGCCGTCTTCACTTGTTCCGTAGCCATATCAAATTTACCTTTATATAAAATGCAGCCGACAGGGGGGCTTTGCAAGCCCGAACATCTTCTGGTAGCATCATCTCTCGTGCCAACCAGGCATCCGAATGTGAGGATCGGTTGTTGCGGCTTCGCGATGGCGCAGGCGAAATACTTCCGCACATTCTCGTGTGTCGAAATTGATTCGAGCTTCTATCAATTGCCCAAGGTTGCGACCGCCGCGCGCTGGCGCGCCGCCGCGCCGCCCGATTTCGAATTCTCGATGAAAGCCTGGCAGGTCATCACGCATCGTGCGACCAGTCCCACCTATCGCCGCACACGGCTCGACCCGCGCGACCGCGAATACTGTGGTCATTTCGGGTTCAATCCGACCATTCGTTGGGCCTGGAACGAAACGGTCGCTGTGGCGAAGGAACTCGGCGCGGTGCTGGTGCTGTTCCAGTGCCCGCAGAGTTTTCATTCCACGAAGGAAAACATCGCGAACCTCCGCCGCTTCTTCGAGCACGCCAAACGCGGCAAGTTTCAGATGGGTTGGGAACCCCGTGGGAACTGGGATCGGGCCCTGATTGCTTCGCTATGCCGGGAGCTGGACCTGATCCCCGTGCTCGATCCGCTCGTGACCGACCCGATCCCTGTCGGCAAAATTCGGTACGTCCGTCTCCACGGTTCGACGGGACCGCACCACCATCATACGGCCGGGGAACTGGACCGTCTCCGCGGAATCAGTGACAGCCGGCAACCGACGTATTGCCTGTTCAACAACGTGGCGATGGTGGAGGACGGACAGCGGTTCCGCAAACTACTGGGTCCGCTGGCTCGTTGAACGGGGGATGACGACGGCCGGCAGGTAATCGCGCAGGCCGGCGGGGGTGGCATGACTGATTTCGAGCGTGATTTCGCCGAAAGGTTTGTCCGTCACCGCCGGCGGGATTTCAAATCGAGCAAACTCCAGTGGACGCAACCCCATGTCCCGCGCCTGCCGGCGGTCCAACCGTGCGCCGCCCGCGCACTCAATTCTTGTGCTGACCGCGCCGCCCATCCCCGCGCGGCTCCTCCGCGAAGTCAAACGCGGTAAACACCTGCAGTCGCGCCGCCGGGTCGCGCCACGCGTCGCTCGGCAGACCCGCTTTCCAACACACCATCTCCAGCGTCTTGGTCGCGTCCCAGCCCTGCTCCACCGCGACCTTCGGCAAGAACAACCCGTGCCGCCAGCCCTTCTCCACGATGATCCCGTGTCGCGTCACATCGAACATCTCGGGCCGGGGCAAAACCTCCGGCGGGTTCAAGATCGAAATCTCGATCGCGATCTCGCCAAGCTCCTTCGGCTGCACCGGCGGAAACCGCGGATCCTCCAGCGCCGAAGCGACCGCCGCCGTCAACGCGTTCATCCACAGCGGCCGCTCGAAATCCATTCGGCCGATACACCCGCGCAGTTCACCGCCCTTTTTCAGCGTCACAAATACCCCATGCGGCGCGCGCAGCCGCTCCGGAACTTCCGCCTCCTCAATCTCCCTCGGCGCCTCCCCGCGCACGGCGGCCTCGATCGTCGCCCGCACCCATCCCAGCAATTTCTCCTGCTCGTCCCGGTTAATTACCGGCTCGCTCATGTGGCACCTCCGGCATGGGCCGCAAACTCACCAATACCTGCGGCGAATCTTTCGCCACGCCAGCCTTCTGATACCGAACCCTCAGTGAAAATCCCGCCACCCCCGCGCCGCCGGCCACCGGCGACGTCTCAAATCCGCCAAACCCCTCCCCCGCCAATCCCATCGGCGCCGACCTCAATTCCACCAGCGGCTCACCCGCGCCGTTCTGCAACTGGCACACCACCTCGCATCGCGAGATCGCCTGCCCCGTCGCATTCCGCAGTTGTCCGCTCACCGAATAATACGTCCGACCCGACCTCATCATCCGATGAATCCGGCAATCCGATATCTCCAACCCATCCGCCAGCATCGTCGGTTCGTACCGCTCCACAAACGATCCGTGGATCCTCAACGGCGCCGCCCCCGCCCCGTCCCGCTCCAACTCGCCCGCCTCCACCCAACCCGCCGCCGCATCCCGCACCACCAGCACCGCATCCTTCTCCACACCGACCCATCGCCCGTCCGACTTCCTCGCCGGCGCGAAATCGTCCACGCGGATCCAGTCCCCCTCGTGATACACGCACAACGGCTGACCACCCCGTGCCTGCTCGCCCAACGCAATCAACTGCTCGCGTTCGGCCACTCGTTGGTAAGCGGGAATCATCTCCGTGCGGAACCACCACAAACCCACCGCCATCGCGCTCATGGCCAACACGCCCAACCCCGCCTGGATCATCAACCACGCCGATTGTGAAGAATTATTCCCGTCGCCTGACATCCCAGCTTCTCCCCCATCCGCACCGATACTACGACCCCACCCGCCCCCCGTCAAACCTCCGTGTCTGTGGGTTGTGACTTAATTCGGGCAAATGAAAGCGGCGCACTCTGTTAGAATGCGCCGCCCTCGTTTTCTGCTCTTGTGTCCTGGGACCGACGGGGTTGACGGTTTGTGGGCTCGACCACTGGAACCTCGGTTCCTCTAACCCGCCCGCCGCATCTCCAAGACCAAGGAAACTACAACCAAGACCAAGGGAACTACAACTGAGACACCACTACCTGCCCAGTTGTTCAATTTCACCTGCCGCACCCGTTTCCATTGCAGGAACAGGCTCCCACGCCTGCCCTGCTCGCGCATCCCGCCTCCCCCATTCGCCATTTCCCCCGACCCACTTGCCATTTCCGCCATTGGGATTAAGTTGCCGTGGAGAGTCGAGCGGGCGAGTTGGCGTTCGTGTGGTGTGGGGTAGGTTCTGGAGCGCAGTTTGAGCCTCGACTCTCCAATCGCTTCCCGCCCAATGAAATCCGTAGCCGCAGGTGCCCACAGATGCGCACCCGTGAACCGCCGTTCCCACCCCGTCCGCCGAAGCATTGGCCGCGCCCTGGAGCATCACGCCGCGCGTCGGCCCAACAAGTATCCGGAACCGATATTTTTTTCTGGACACGGGGCGGAAGCCGTGGTAGGATCGGGGCGGTTCTTTGAAATAGACTTTTGGCTATCGGCCTGTTCGACGGTTCGGCAGGCTCACCGCAGGCAGGCTCAGGGCGGTTTACCGGCGATGGCGGGCGGTGGATACTTGGACGACGGCCGCTTTGCCGGCAAGGCACGACGGGGCGGCCTTTGCGACCCAGGGACGATATGGTCGCGTCTTCGCTGCGCTTCGGCTCCGGCGAGTTAGACCACCGCTACCGAAAGAAGGGGGTACTCCCCCCCCATTTCTGCCAAACGAAGCCAATTCTTCCGAGTGTTGGAGAATGTGGATTAGCTTGGGGGATAGTAAGTTAGCAGCGTGAGTACGCCAATTTGACACTTGGCTTCGTTTTGCCGGATTGGCTTCGTTTTGGCCTTTATTGCGCCCAAAAACACCGTGGGCGCGCGTGCCGGAGGCAGGTGAAGCTGCGGCCAAGGGGGCGCTGATGGCCCTTAGCGGAGCCCCAATTCCGCAAACAGCTTCATCCCTTCCGCTGTGGCCGGGTCGGGCAGGAAATCCACCGCCGCATCTTTCATCGCGGAGACATCCATCGGCACCTGCTTGCAGGTGGCGCGGGCGCACACGTTGCCGGCCTCGTCCCGCAACTCGGCTTCCGATTCCCAGAGCCGACCTCGATCCGCCTTCAGGCGCGCGACGCAGAGCATCCGCTGGCCCACGCTGACCTTGCTGATGAACCGCACATTGAGTTCCGCCGCCAGGCAAAACTTCCTCTTCGTTGAAGCCGCCGCCCAAAACATCGCCTCGTCGAGCACCGTCGACAATATTCCGCCGTGAATGATCCCGCGAAACCCGGCGTGTTGCGCCTGGGGCGTGAACTCGGCGTGGACCTCGTTCCCGACGCGCCGAAAGCGGAGGTGAAGTCCGTGCGGATTGTGCGCGCCGCAGACGAAACAGCCGTGCGTGTAGGGAAGTTCCAGTTTGCTCATTTGATGACGACCTTCAGAAGTCGGCCCACCAGATAGATAAACAACCACGCGGGCAGGGCGAAGACCAGCACGGCGGACAGCGACGGCCAGTTCCAGCGGATCAATCCGACCTGCATCGGGTACAACGTGATCAGGAAGTAGTTCGAGAATCGCGTATGCCCGAGAATCTGGCACAGCGTGCGGTCCTTCTTGCGCAGACCCAGCACGATGGTGAAAATCCCCAGCCCGACCGCGCACACCGCCACCAGCCAGGCGATTGCCGTGCGGCTCTTGACGTCGCCGAGATACGCGAAGAACCCGAGATTCGAGAGGTGCATCGTCCAGTTCAACCCCGTCCACAGCATGACGAACCCGTTGCCGACCGCGTGGCTGAACGACACCTTGCTCTTGTATAATTCGCCGAGCAGCAACGAGACGTACAGCGGCACGATGCCCAGCCACACCGCGCCGAAATCCCGAAACGGCGCGACGATCAGCTCCACCAGCTTGACGTAGTATCCCTCCAGCGGCACGAACCGCACCTCCTTGGCACGGTTTCTAGCACAGGATGGATTCCGCGGGCAAGCCCCGCCATCGCGCCCGAAATCCGCTTCCGCTTTGACGCCCCGCGCCCCGGCGGCTATACTGGAATCGTGGTATTGGATATCGTCAAATACGGCCACCCGGTGCTGCGCGAAAAGGGTCAGCGGATCGAACGCGTCACGGCTGAGATTCGCCAACTCGCCGCCGACATGCTCGAGACCATGTACGCCGCCGAAGGCCTCGGGCTGGCCGCGCAACAGGTCGGCCGGGCCCTCCTGCTCACCGTCATCGATGTCGGCCACGTCACCGACCGGCCGTCCGAGATGTTCATCGACGGCAAACCTCAGGACCTGAAAACATTGATGCCGCTGGTGCTCATCAATCCGCAGATTCGCAACCCCGAAGGTGAACAGGTCGCCTCGGAAGGTTGCCTCAGCATCCCGGATGTCAATGCCGATATCCGCCGCGCGGCAAAAATCACCGTCCGCGCCCAGAACCTCGAGGGACAGGAAATTATTTTCGAGTGCACTGGCTTGCTCGCCCGCGCCGCCCAACACGAGGTCGACCATCTGAATGGGATCCTGTTCACCGAACGCATGGATGCGGCGACCCATGTCAGCTTCGCCGGCAAGCTCAAGAAAATGCAGAAAGAAACGCTCGCGGCGCTGCCCAGGGCCGCCAAACCACGGCGCTCGCCCGCCCCGCACCGGGCGGGACTGGCCCCTTTGTGAGCGGTTCACCGCCGTGATCGTGAGCGAAGCCGAACATTATTCATGAACTTCCTGCGCACCGTGTTCGCGTTGTGCACCGGGTTTGCCAGTTATCGCGCCTACCGCGATTTGCCGCTGACCACCTCGCTGAAACATTTGGTGAAGTTGATCGCCCTGCTCGCGCTGGTGCTGGCCGTCTGCGCCATTCCGCTGGCGCTGAATGGCATCGACGCGTTTGCCCGCCGCTTTGACGATCATCGCCCGGACTTTTCGATCAAGGATGGCAAGGTCATTACGCCGACAACCCAGCGCGTTTCCTGGGGCAATAATAACCTGCGCTTCATTCTCGATACCACCAACGCCACCGCCGCGGTCGACTCCAACTCAGCCTTTGGCGTCCTGTTCACCGCCGACAGTTTTCTCTACTGGATGACGCCGTCGAACGCTCCCGCGCCGGTCAGCACGCATCCGCAAAGCCTGCGCGGGTTCCCCGATGGCGCCGTCAACGGCGATTATTTCCGTCATCTGATCCGCGCCATGCTCTGGCTGCTCATGCCGATCGGATGGGTGACGCTCGTGGTGTTGGGGCTTCTGGGATGCCTGTTGCAGGCGTATTTCTTCTCGGTGATCGCCTCCTTGCTGGAACGCTCGATGCCGTCACCACTCAAGCTCTCGCAATTGCTCAACATCGCCCTCCATGCCGCCACGCCTCCCGCCATCGTCGTCACGATCTACTCCGCCCTGCGACTCCCCGGCCTCAACATGTGGCTGGTCTACCTGATCGTGTATGGGATTTTCCTCGTCGGAGCCGCCAACGCCTGCCGCGATCACATCCGCCGCCTCGAACCCCCACCGCCCATGCCCGACGACTTATTGTAGCCGCACCCTTCAGGGTGCGCGAGTCGCTGGTATGGTTTGCAACTACACCGAAAAGCTCTCCCCGCAGGAACACGTCGCCGTCGCATTCGGATTGTGGATCTTGAACCCGCCCCCGATCATCTTGTCCTGAAAGTCAATCTCCGACCCGCTGACGTACAACGCGCTCTTCACATCCACCAGCACCCGCACGCCCGCCGACTGGATTAGAATGTCCTTTGGCGTCGGCGGGTTCTTCTCAAAATCCATCTTGTACTCCAACCCCGCGCACCCGCCCCCGACGATCTTCACCCGCAACGCCCCGTCCGCCACGCCGTCCCGCTGCATCAATTGCGACACCTTCCGCCCCGCCGCCTCGGTCAGCTTGATCAGCTTCTCTGAGCCGGTGCGCGGCCCGGATGGCGTTGGAGTTTCAGCGCTCATGTTCGTGCCGCTAATGTAGCCGCGAATGAACACAAATTCACGCGAATCATCCATGACGATTCGTGTGAACTCGCAGCCCTACTCCCCGCCCTTCCCTCGAATGCCCGGCTCCGTCAGCGCGCGCAGGTTGAGAATCTCGTCGAGCTGTTTCTCACTCAGTCCGGAAACTTCGCGGGCGACTTCGCGGACGGTCTTGCCTTCCTTGTAGGCTTTCTTGGCGATCTCGGCGGCCTTGTCGTAACCAATCACGGGCGCCAGCGGCGTGCACATGGCAAGGCTCTGCTCGACGAGCGATTCACACCGCTCGCGGTCGGCTTCGATGCCCTTGACGCATGCATCGGCGAAATTGCGCGATCCTGCCGCCAGCAGATGGACGCTCTCCAGCATCTGCGCGCCGATGAGCGGCATCGCCACGTTCAATTCGAAGAAGCTCTGCAATCCGCCGAGCGTGATAGACACGTCCGCGCCGATGACCCATAGGCACACCTGAATCAGGCTCTCCGCAATGACCGGGTTGACCTTCCCCGGCATGATCGAACTGCCGGGTTGCACGGGTGGAATCTTCAATTCGCCGATGCCGCATCGCGGTCCGCTGCCGAGCAGCCGAATGTCGTTGGCAATCTTCGCCAGGCTCACCGCGATGGTTTTCAACCGGCCGCTCGCCGCCACGCACGCGTCGCGCGTCGCCGCCGCTTCGAAATGGTTGTGCTCCTCGTGCAGCGGAATCCCCAGTTCTCTGGACAGTTTCTCAATCGTCCGTTTCGCAAACTCGGGGTGCGCGTTCAATCCCGTCCCGACCGCCGTCCCGCCAAGCGGCAGCGTGTCGAGCGTCTCAATTGCCTCCTCGGCTCGCTCGTAGGCATTCGTCAGTTGCGCCGCATACCCGGAAAACTCCTGCCCGAGCCGAATCGGCGTGGCGTCCTGCAAGTGCGTCCGGCCAATCTTCATCACATCGTCAAACTCGCGCGCTTTTGCCGCCAGGGTTTCATGCAAATGTTGCAGCGCGGGCAGTAACTGTTCGTGAATGGCGCCGATCACGCTGATGTGAATCGCCGTCGGAAACACATCGTTGCTGGACTGGCAGAGATTCACGTGGTCGTTGGGATGCACCGGCGATTTGTCGCCGCGTTTGCCGCCGAGAATCTCATTGGCGCGGCTGGCAATCACCTCGTTCGTGTTCATGTTCGTCGACGTGCCCGATCCGGTCTGGAAAATGTCGACGGGAAACTGCTTGTCGAGCTTGCCATCCACCACCTCCGTCGCGGCTTGCACGATCGCCTCGGACACTTTCTTGTCGATCAGGCCGACTTCAAGGTTGGTCCTGGCCGCGGCGCGTTTGATGCGGCCCATGGCGTGGATGAGCCGCGGCGGCAGCGGCCAGCCGCTGACCGGGAAATTGGTCACCGCCCGCTGCGTCTGCACGCCGTAGTACGCGTCGGACGGAACTTCCAACGGGCCCATGGAATCTTTTTCAATGCGTGTGGTCATAAACACCTCAACTCACAATGTTAGGTTGGACTTTCACGAGACCGGTCCTCGGCTGCACGAGCCGACTCTACCGCAAAGGAAAAATCTTTGCAGCCATTATCGACGCGTGAACCAGTGGACGCTGGAAGATGCCGATCCCGATCATCGCCGCCATGCACACGTACAACCCAAACCGCATCGGTTTGCTGATGGCGATCGGCGAGGCGTCCTCGGCCTCCTGCAAATAAATCGCCCGCCCCACGCCAAGATAAAAATACAGCGAGATGACCACCGCTGCCGCGCCGATGGCCGCCAGCACATAGTAAAACCGGTCGGTCTGCGCCCGTTGGACCACGGCGGCGAACAACTGGAACTTGCCGAAAAACCCGCTCAGCGGCGGGATGCCCGCCAGCGACATCATCGACAGGAACAACGCCAGCCCGAGAATGGGCGAGCGTTTGCCGAGACCCGAGAAGCTCGGGATTTCATCGCTGCCCGTCGCCGCCGTCACCGCGACGATCGCCAGGAACGCGCACAGATTGGTGAACGCGTATTGGCCCAGGTAAAACAACACCGCGCCCGCGCCGAGGGCGTTCACCGCCGCCACGCCCATCAGCATGTACCCGGCGTGTCCGATGGACGAGTAGCCCATGAGCCGCTTGATGTTGCGCTGCGGAATCGCGCCCAGATTGCCGTAGAGCAGCGTGGCGCCCGCCAGGACCGCGATCAACGCGTTCCAAACCATGCTCACCGGCAGCAATCCCGCATACAACACGCGCAGCAGTAGCGCAAATCCCGCGGCCTTGCTGCCCACGGCCAGAAACGCGGTCACGGGCGTTGGCGCACCCTGATACACATCGGGGGCCCAGACCTGGAACGGCACGCTGGCAATCTTGAATCCGAGGCCGGTCAACACGAGCAGCATTCCGAACGTAAATGCTGCGGTTGGTTGAACGTTGGACGCTGAAAGTTGAGCGTTGAGCGTTGTGAAATTCGTCGTCCCCGTGGTCCCGAAAATGTAGGCGATGCCGTATACCGTGAACCCGCTGGAGAGCGCGCCGAGGATCAGATACTTCGTCCCCGCCTCCAGAGACGGAAGCTGCCGCCGCAGATAGCTCGCCAACACGTAAAACGTGATGGTGACCAATTCCAACGACACAAATAGCAGGATGAAATCGTTCACGGAGGCGATTAGCAGCATTCCCACCGCGCAAAACATCAGCAGCGCGTAGAATTCCACCACGCCCGACTCGAGGCGCGGGGAGAACTCCGCCGCCATCAGGAGCACCACGGCCAGCGCCAGCAGGAACAGCCGTTTGAAATACAGCGCAAACGGATCGAGCCGGAACATCCCGTGAAAAAATGGTTCGTCAATGGGCTGGATCGCGAAACTGTAGAGCAACGCCACCGCGACGAATCCCGCCGCCAGGTATCCCACCAGCCGTTTGTTGGGAATCGGCGTAAACGCATCGACGAGGAGCAGCACGATTCCCCAGGTCGCCACGAGGCATTCCAACTGGATGGCGTAGAGGCCCATCATGGTGTCGCCCCGGTGTTGTAGACTGTGTCGGTGGACGCCGCCTTGGTTTCGGCGCTCGTGGACAAGCGGCTGACAACCGAGGTCGCCACGCTCTGCTTGATGATGTCCGTCAGCAGCCGCGGACAAAACCCAACCGTGAGCAGCGCCGCCAACAGCAACGCGTACGGAAACTTCTGCCGGAATGTCACTGCATCCTTGAGCATCGACCATTTCTCATCGAACGGGCCAAAGAAACTCGTGCGCACCGCCCGCAGCATGTAGGTGGCGGTCACCACGATCCCCCACACGGCGCAAATCGTCGCCACGCGAAATACGGCCGTGCCCTGCTGCCACGAACCGAGAAACACCAGCACTTCGCTGGCGAAATTGGCGAAGCCCGGCAAGCCACTCGACGCCATGACCGCCATGACCATGCATACCCCGATGAACGGGATCTTCCGCGCGAGGCCGCTAAGGTCGGGCACATACCGGTTATGCGTCTGGTGGTAGAAAAAGCCGATCAACGCGAACGTCAGCGCCGCCATCACGCCGTGCGCAAACATCAGCAGCACCGCGCCGGTCACGCCGACGACGTTCAGCGTGGCGATTCCCAGAAGGACATAGCCCATGTGGCTCACCGAACTGTAGCCGATGACGAATTTCCAGTCCTTCTGCGTCAGTGCCGTCCAGCCCGCGTACAAGATGTTGAAGCACGCCAGGATCGCCAGCAGGTTGGCCCAATGCCGCGCGCCTTCGGGCAATAACGGCAACGCCAGCCGAATAATGCCGTACGCGCCGAGCTTCTTCAGCACGCCCGCGTGCATCATCGAGGCTGCGGTCGGCGCGGCGGCGTATCCGAGCGGCGACCATGTGTGAAACGGCCACAGCGACGCGAGAAAGCCAAACCCGAACAGCAAACACGGAAACGCCCACATCTGCGTGCCCCGGGCCAGCCAGATGTTGTGCTGCAACCGCTCGATATCCAGTGTGCCGCCCACGAAGTAGATTCCCAGCAATCCGATCAACGCCAGCACCGCGCCCGCCGTCAGGTACAGCGTTAACTTCATCGTCGCGTATTCTTTCGTGCGCCCGTGCTTGCCCGGTGGCAGCGATCCCCACATGCCGATCAGCAGATACATCGGGATCACCGCCAGTTCGTAGAAGAAATAGAAGAAAAACAGGTCCATCGTGGCGAACGTTCCGCTGATGCCCGTCGTCAGCGTGAGAAACAGGATATAATACTCCTTCTCGCGGTCGTGAATCTCGCTACTGATCAGCGTCCCGCAAAATGAAATGAACCCGACGAGCAACAGCAACGTCATCGAAATGCCGTCCACGCCAAATTTCAGCGAGCATCCGTAGCTCGGCAGCCACGGGATGCTGTGGACAAACTGATAACCGCTCTTCGTGCGGTCAAAACTCGCGAACAGCGTCAACGTGATCAGCAGCGACACGCCCGTGGCAAACAGCGCCAGCGCCCGAATCGCCTTCGGGTTCTTTGAGGGAAACATAAACAACACAAACGCCGCGATCAGCGGCAGCAGGACGGCGATGGTAAGTAACGCTTCCATGATCACTGCGCTTGCTGGACAACCTCGACATGCACCTCTTTTTGCGGTCCTCCATCACTGCTTTCGCTTAGCTTTTGCGCCTTGTAGAAGTTGCAAAGTGCATTTAGCACCTCGACCGCAGTCTTTTTATCCAACCCATCCGCTTGTATGACAAAGATGTCGCTCTCACTTCCCTGTGTTACGCGTATGGCTTTGCGTAGTCTTTGTACCACAGCATCGTCACTCAGCCCCCATGACTTTCCCAACCCGAGTTCGTTATTGACGTGACTCAAGAACGTAGATGAACAAAGAATTTCTTGTTCAGTGATCAGTCTATACTTGTCCTGCACCGACTGCCCTTCAATCCGCACGCGAATAGTGGCCTTAGAGGTTTCCTCGTGCGAACAGGCTGACATCGCGAGCGCTAGGATAACCGATGGGTATCCGAACATGCGCCTCATCTCACCACCACGTAGTAAATGATCACGGTTGCGCCGAGGCCGATGAGAAAGGCGTAGCCGGAGATGCTGCCGGTCTGTAGATGGCGCACGGTGCGACCGAGCAGGCCCGTGCCGACAGACAGGCCGCCGATGCCGAGCCGCTGGAGCACCCAGCGGTCGAACACATCGCACACATTCGCAATCGTGCCCTGCACGTACTTGATGATCCATTGATACAACTCGTCGAAATAGTATTTGTTCTCCACCAACGTCCAGAGTTCGCCCAGCGCGACTCTGACGGGCGCGTCGCTCGGGTCGGCCTTCCAATAAATGTTCGCGGCGACAAGGAACCCGAACAGCGGCACGGCGATCAGGCCACCCGTCAGCAGGAGCGAATGACGCTCCGCTTCATGTGGCGGCCCGAGAAAGTTGGGGACTTTGCTGTACCAGCCGGCGATGATCGAGAGCGCCGCCAGGAATATCAACGGCAACGTCATCACCCAGGGCGATTCGTGCGCGTGGTCGTAGGCGTGCTGGTCGCGCGGTTTGCCGAAAAACACCACGAATACCTCCCGCCCCATGTAATACGCGGTCAGAAACGCCGTCACAACCGCGATCAGAAACAGCGGATGGTTGCGTTCGAAGGCCATGAGCAAAATCTCGTCCTTGCTGTAAAATCCGCTCAACGGCGGCACGCCCGCCAGCGCCAGCGTGCCGACCAGAAACGTCCAGAATGTGATCGGAGTCTTCTTCCACAACCCGCCCATTTTCCAGATGTCCTGTTCGTGGTGAAGGGCGAGGATCACGCTGCCCGCGCCGAGGAACAGCAGCGCCTTGAAAAACGCGTGCGTCGTGAGATGGAACATGGCCTGTGTCGGCCCGCCGAGGCCGACGGCCATCACCATGTAACCGAGTTGCGAGAGCGTCGAGTAGGCGAGGATGCGTTTGATGTCGTTTTGGGCAATCGCGATCGACGCCGCCATAAGCGCCGTGATTCCGCCAATCCATGCAATGAGCCACATCGCCGTTTCGCTCGGCAGGATCAGCCACGACACACGGCAGAGCATGTACACGCCCGCGGCCACCATCGTCGCGGCATGAATGAGCGCGCTGACGGGCGTCGGACCTTCCATCGCATCAGGCAACCAAACGTGCAACGGCACTTGGGCGCTCTTGCCAACCGCGCCCGCGAAAATCAGCGCGCCGATCAGCGCCAGGGTGCCAATCGATAAACCGAGTGTCGGTAGTTTCGCCTTCAGCTCCGTAAACTCGAAGGTGTGCGCGTGGGACCAGAGCACCAGAATGCCCAGCATCATCCCGACGTCGCCAATGCGGGTGGTAAGGAACGCTTTCTTGCCGGCTTCGACAGCGCTGGGTTTTTCAAACCAGAAACCAATCAACAGATAGCTGCTCAGGCCGACCAGTTCCCAAAAAATGAAAATCTGGATGAAGTTGCTCGAAATCACGATCCCGAGCATCGAGAACGTGAACAAGGACATGCACGCAAAGTACCGCGAGAAACCGGGGTCGCCTTTCATGTAGCCGATGGAATAAATGTGGATGGCCGACCCCACGCCGGTGACGACCAGCAACATCAACAGCGCCAGCGCATCGGTCGTCATGCCGAACTCGATGCGCACCGTGTTGCCGATGACGAGCCACTCGAATGGATGCGGCTGGTGCTGGATGCCCTTGAGGGCGAACAACAGGAACAGCCGTAGTGACAACGCGAAGGAGATCAAGATGGCGCCGATGGATAGCGCGGCGCTCAGCCCCCTTCGCTTGCCCGTGAACAGTGTAATGAACGCCGCGGCGACCAGCGGGGTGAAGAGAATCATCCACACGGAGCAGATGGGAAAACGGCCCATGCCCCAATCGGTGCCGTACATGTAGATCATGTGATTCATAGCCGCATCGTCGTCAGTTGATCCACGCTGATGGATTGTTTGCGGCGGTACAATGCCACGATGATTGCCAAACCGACCGCAACTTCCGCCGCGGCGATGGCGATGATGAAAAACACCAGAATCTGGCCCTCGACCAGCTTGTTGAATTTGGAAAAGGCGATGAGCGCGAGATTCGCGGCATTCAGGTTCATCTCCAGCGCCATGTAGATGACAAGCGCATTGCGACGGATGATGACGCCGGCAATGCCGAGCGCGAACAGCAACCCGCTGACGACCAGATAATCATTGAGTGTGATCGCGCTGGTCACTTGAGTTCCCTCTTGGAAAGCAATACCACGCCAATCATCGCAACCAACAGCAGCAGGGCCGTCACTTCGAACAGCAACATGTAATTGGCAAACAGCGGTCTGACGACCTGCTCCAGACCGCCGCTCAGTTCATCGCCGCCGCCGGCCAGGGGTTTCACCGGTCGGGCGAGGACGATCTTCAATTCCCACACGAAGGCCACGGCAACCGCGATTCCGCCAATTACGCCCAGCGCCCGGAATTTGCGGCGCTCGCTGGCCTTGATATCCAACAGCATGATGACGAACAGGAACAACACCATGACCGCGCCCGCGTACACCAGCACCTGGATCGCCGCGATGAAGAATGCCTCGAGCAGCACGAACAACCCGGCCAGGAACGCAAACAGCAGCACGAGAAACAGCGCGCTGGCAACGGGATTGCGGCTGAAAATCACCAGGATTCCGCATGCCAGCATCGCGATGCTGAAAAACCAGAACAGTATGTCGTGAACAATCATCGATTAGTTACGCCACAGATTCACACGGATGTATCACAGATACTCATCGGTGTTTATGTGTGTGCATCTGTGGCTTCCTCACGCTCGCACCCGGCGCGTCGGGCGGCGGGGCGCCCTGGTATTTCCACTTCCAAATGGAATCCGGTTGCACACCCCCCAACTCCAGCAACTTCTCCTTGTGAAACTGCAATTCTTCGCGCGAGTAGCCCGCCATCGCAAAATCCCGCTTCAAGAAAATCGCCTCCTCGGGACAGACTTCCTCGCAATACCCACAGTAGATGCACCGCAGCATATCGATCACAAAATCCTCGGGCTCCTTTTCGACATTGGCGTCGGGCGCTTCGTCCGGACGCGACCCCGGTGTAATGCGGATGGCCTTCGGGGGACAAACAAATTCGCACAACTGGCACGACACGCACTTTACCCGGCCCGCGGGGTCCTTCACGAGCGTTGGCGCGCCGCGATAGGCGCCGTACAACGGCGGTCTTTCCTCGGGATATCGACGCGTGAACTTCTGCTGGGGGATGTGCTTCAACGTCAGCCACAGCCCCTGCAGAATCTGCGGGAGGTACGTTCGCTCCCAGATCGTTAATTTTGGCCGCTTGACTTGCATGATTATTTCGTGACCGCCGCCAGCACCACTCCGCAAACCAGGATGTTCAACAGCGTCAACGGGATGAAGATCTTCCACCCCAACGCCATCAGTTGGTCGTAACGGAATCGCGGAATCGTCCATCGCACCCAAATGAAGAAGAACAGGAACCCGCACACTTTCGCCAGAAAAATACCGATATGCGCCAGGCCCACGCCGAGCGTTTGCGCGGGCGCATTGAACGGCGCGAACGGCAGCGACCAGCCGCCGAAAAACAACGTAGCCATCAGTGCCGACGCCACGAACATCGCCGCATATTCACCCATGAAAAACATCGCGAATTTCATCGAGCTGTACTCGGTGTTGTATCCGCCGACCAACTCCTGTTCCGCCTCCGGCAAATCGAACGGCAGGCGGTTGGTCTCGGCGAACGCGCTTACGAGAAAAATGAAGGCCGACAGCGGCTGCGTGAGACACAACCACGCATGCTGCGCCTGGTATTCGACGACCCGCATGAGATTGAGCGAGCCGGCCTGCATGAACACCGGCACCACGCTCAATCCGAGGCAGACTTCATACGAGATCATCTGCGCGCTGGAACGAATACCGCCGAGGAATGGATACTTCGAGTTGCTCGACCACCCCGCCAGCACGATGCCGTAGACGCCGAGTGACGCGATCGCGAACACAAACAGAATGCCAACGTTCAGATCGGCGATGACGCCCGGGATCGGATCGTGCGAGAGGGCGGGAATGACCAGTTGACTGCCCCACGGCACGACCGCGATGGTAATAAGCGCGGGCACCATCGTGATCATTGGGGCCAGGGTGAAATAGACCTTGTTGACGTGATGCGGAAGCACGTCCTCCTTGAAAATTAATTTTAATCCATCGGCCACTGGCTGCAACAGGCCCAGTGGCCCGACGCGATTCGGCCCGATGCGGTCCTGCATCCACGCGCAAATTTTGCGTTCCGCCAACACCGTGTAGGCCACGATGCCGAGCATCACGCCGATCACACAAGCGATCTTGATGAGATGGATGAGGAGCAAGGGAATCATGCGCTGGCTCCTGCCGCGGCCACCGGTTGGCTCGCGGCCACCGCTTTCGGCCCAGCCGCCAGATTCACCTCCACGCCGAGGTCGCCGATCTTCGACAAATTCAATCCCGCCAGCGGGGTCAGCGTGCGCGCCATATCGGCGAACACGTCTTCGATTGCGAGATAGCTTCCGTCGGCGCCCAGTTCGTTCAACAGCGCCGCGAACGTTTGCCATTCGGGACGAGCGATCCCGGGCGATGGAATCGCCGCGTTCAATCGCTGGAGGCGGCCCTTGACGTTGATGAACGTGCCGCGTTTCTCGGCGAAGGTCGCCCCCGGCAAAACATAATGCGCCAGATCCGTCACCGCGTTGGGCAACGTGTCGATCACCACGAGGAGATCCAACTTCCCGAGCAATTCCGTGGTGATGCCGTGGTTCACGACGTTCTCGCCGTGGACGATGAGCGTCTTGATCTTCCC
>Ga0116126_1001248_pt1 | contig 16425 bp, 19 predicted proteins | sample June2015DPH_16_5_FD_89730 | JGI IMG/M metagenome (GOLD analysis project Ga0116126, IMG submission 89730) | Peatland microbial communities from SPRUCE experiment site at the Marcell Experimental Forest, Minnesota, USA - June2015DPH_16_40 | ecosystem: Environmental > Terrestrial > Soil > Wetlands...
AAGCCATGGTCGATAAGTCCATTGCTCAACGAGACGTCGAATACTTCAACGAACTGCTTTCGAAAGAGACCGATGAGAATCGGCGAACAATACTTTTACGCCTGCTTGCGGATGCAGAAGAAATACTGCGGCAGGCGGAAGAACAAGAGGAAAGAAAGAACTAAAGGAGCGAATAGCGAGGGACATATTTAACCGTGATTTTACCGCCCCAGTTCTCTCAATGGCGAGGAAAATTTGATTAGTCGTGACCGCAATTAGGCCTATGATTCCTGGAATCCAGGCTCGCTGCCGCCGTCAGGGTAGGGCGTTTCGACACGAAATCGTTCTCTGGGTTGCTGGAATTGCTTGTCTAATTTCTTTAGCAAATCGAAAAGGTTTCGCATCCGCAGTCGTATTTCTGGATTTTCATCCGGGAAGACCGCGTAGTAGCGTTTGCCGTCGAACATCGTTAGTACCCAATGAGCAACAAATCATAAGCAAGCCCGCGTGATGGAATACGCGGTCGGGTTAAGAAGCCGTCAACAATGTGCAACGAACGAAGGCCAAGGACATAAATATTGGAAGGCCCGTATCCACCTTGGTCGCGGAATTCATTTTTTACTCGTCGAAAGTTTTGGAACAAAGGTATTTTTTGTGATGCCTGTCACAAGCGGAAATGTGGGTCGCTTCCTATTTACAGCATATTGGATGGAGGGCTGGTTTCGCGGACGGAGGCAGCTATGGCGACCCCTATCACTCAAAACCAACCGTCAACTGTGCAGACCGGGCGGTCGTGCGCCTTCAGCAGGTTGGCGCGGTCATTTTATATTGCTTGGAACGACCGGGCTCTGATGCGACTCGCGCCGACAAGGCTATTGGGCGACTAATAGGCGCGGCCAGTCCTACTTCACGCTCTGCCCTGGCGCCGAGGTCATTGCGCTCGTGGCGGAGACCTTGAATTTTCTCTGAAACGAGGGGGAAGACTCTGATGGCCAAGGCGAAATATTTCACCGGTAGTGTGACGGAACTTGATGTCGGTGGTGACGGCCCCAATTCGGGGGCAGCTGGAATTCGCGTTGACCCCCACGGACGGAGGACAATCGAAAACCTTCGCTGTATGGATGAACACAGAAGAACGCGTCTTTACGACAATGGCAACAATTCTGACCATGGCATTCCGAGCAAACATCGCGGTGACCGTACAATACACGCAAAAGGAAGCGGGAACCCCAAAGGCGATAAACGTCAGAGTACCAGCGGCTGGCTGACGGTTTCAGACACTTCGCAGAGCCACCAACGCAGCCTGCTACTTGTTGTGTTGCACCAAAGTCTCGCAGCTAAGCGACGCGATGGGTCAACAGCGACCGAATGAGGCGATCGATTTCGAGTCCGCTTTGACCTCAACTCCGGACATTACGTTGCATCGCACTAAGTGCCGCGCCGGGCCATGAACAGACTCATGCACTGCAACGAAATCGGGCGGTTTCAAAGTTCGTTTGTCAGGCCTTCAGCTCCTCAAGCTAGAGAGAGCCTTGGCCTCCTTCAAGTGGAGCGTATCAAAGCCTTCGGTGAACCAGTCATAACCCGAGCGAGAAGATCAAGGGCCTCAGCCCGCTTGCTGTGATTGTCACCTCTAAGCAGCAAGGACGTAACTAGGATGAGATTCTTGATCATAAGCGAAACAGTCACGCAATAGGCCAGGACACGGCCCCAGGAAAATCGTAGGATGAGTACCTCCGCCAAGAGAGATGATCCAATGTTCGTCAGATTGGGAAAATTCCTGGGAAACTTCCTTTACTGCATTGGCTGGGGTCTTGCGGTCCTTCTGATCGTAATGGCGATCATTCTGTCCATCACATGGAATCCGCTCGTACCACTGGTTCTCTGTGGCATCGGCCTGATTGTTTGGGTGATCGCGATTGAACTCAAGCATATTCTGACTGAACGGTAATTACCGGCAGTCACCGAGAGGCCGTTAACTGATCGAGCATTATAAGTTGGGATAGCCGCGCGCTGCCCTTGCTGCGTTGCACCGAAATCTCACAGTAAACGGTCGCTCCGGGTCAATCGCGTCATTTCGAGCGTGCGGGGAGGACTTCCGGTTAACACCCAACACCGGACATATCGCTGCGTCGCACCAAGTGACGCGAGGGGCCATCTTGAGACTCCTGCGCTGCAGCAATTAATCGCGAAGCCTAGGGCAGGTACTGACGAATTTGTGCCAGCAAATTGCGGACGTATTGCTGCACGACGGCAAACGCTATGCGGCTCCCCCGAGAACGAAAATCGACGGACACCTGCTTGCCTCGGTCACTTGGTCGTTGCCGCCGCTAAATTTGGCAGTTGCCGTGCGCCGATATTCGATGCGGCGGAGAAGAGCGTGTCCATCGCCTTGCCGATCTCCTCCGAACGGCGCGAGAGATCGGCGGAAAAATTCAACACGAGCTTCGTCGTTTCTTCCGTGCGCCGGATCGTATTGCCGACGGCCTTCAGTGCGTCGGCCACGGTTGCCGCATTGGCGGCGGCGCCGGAGGCGTTGTGGGAGATTTCGTTGGTGGTAGTCGCCTGTTGGCTGGCCGATACCGCCACCGCCTCCGCCGTAGTCGAAATCTGCGTGATTGTTTTGCCGGTCGAGGCGATTTCGCCAATGGATTTGCGCGTCGCTTCCTGCACTAGGCCGATTTGCTGTGCGATGTCTTCGGTTGCCTTCGCGGTCTGTGCCGCGAGCGATTTCACCTCTAAGGCGACCACGGCAAAGCCCTTGCCCATTTCCCCGGCGCGCGCGGCCTCAATCGTGGCGTTCAGCGCCAACAGATTTGTTTGCGCAGCGATTTTCGCGATCATATCGACGACAGAGCCAATCTTCTCCGCCGCTTCGGATAGCGTGCGGATGTTGACACTGGTGTGTTGCGAGTGCGAGACGGCATCGCTCGTCATCTTGGCGCTCGACGCCGTCTGCGCGCGCATTTCCTGGACGGCCGCGCTGAGTTCCTCGGTTGCTCGCGCAATGGAAGTGACCTTGAGCGCTGTATCCTCGGCGGCCTGGCTTGCCGTATTCGCTTGGCTCGCTGCCACGCTGGCAAGTTCCGCGAGCTGATCCGACGTCGAGCCGAAGGACCTCACCGCTGTATCCACCGATTGACGGACACTGTCGATGGCGTATCTGAACTCCCTAATGGCCGCATCGAGCTGGTCGGCGCGCGCCTGTGCTTGCTCCGCCTCCAACGCGTTGTGACAGGCAACGGCGTTTGCGACATCGAGCATGAAAACCTGTGTCGCTGCCTTCATCAGGCGCATGGCTTTTTGCACCGAGAAGCGGTGGCGCGCAATGATGAGCTTGTTCAACTCCGTGAGGATGAAGATCGCCATCGCGCCGCGCGTGCGGAGGTCTTGGCCACCCTTTATCTCCGCTTTGGCGCGCGTGTAAGCATATGCGACCCAGGCTTCGTCAAAAGGCTCGAGCAGAAGCTTTTTCGTCCCTTCGATTGCGCCGCGTAGCAGCTTCGGTCGGTCCCTTTCGATTCTTTCCTTGTAGAAGGGGGCATGGATAATCGCATTGTCATAGTAGGCGTTGAGCACCGCCTCGATGTCAGGGGCGAGCACGTCCCAGATATCACGCCGCAAGGCCTCGACCTCGGGATCGATCCTATAGATCCCCAGGCGGACCTCGAATCCAGGCTCAATTGCCATTGTTCGCCACCTCGATCGGACGAAGCTACGGCTGAAGAATTAACCTTTCGCTAAGCAAAAAGTCGCTTCAAGCGAATCCATTCGGCCTGCTCGCCCACACGGCTCGCTCCTTCGCGCGCCGCCATTTGTCCGACCGGCCGCCGCGATCTGCGTGGCACCGAGGTCCGTTGGGTCTCGGGAGCGATGAGCAGGATGACGATCAACGGAACTGCAGCGAGCTCGGTGCGTGGCACGGGCATGACGAGCGTTTCCGGTATCCGAACCGACGCGTGGACCTTACAACAACATCGACTGGTTCGCCATCGGAACGGGTAAGGCTGAAGCTGCCGCGGGTCCAAATTGCGTCGCAGCAAATTCCAGACGGCGCCTGTCGAAATGGGTCAACAGCGCCGCTTCGAGCGTGCGTCCGGCATGCCCGCTGTTGCTCCGATTGCGACCGAGTTGCTGCGCTACGGCAAGCGTCGAAGAGGGCCAGGTGCGGACTCATGCACTGCAGCAAGAAATCTACGTCAATTTGAAAGCGGCTACCGTAAGAACGGAGGCGGCTCTGGCTTCGGCGGCTTCGGGCCAAAAGCTCGTGCCGTATTCCGTTGCGGGCGGCTTACTTTGGATAGAGCGAGCTGCCGGGCATGCTCCTTATCGCCGAGTTCCTTGTATTGCGGACTCGTTAGCGAGGTCAGAAAGGCCACGAGGTCATCGATTTCTGACTCGGTCAGCGCCAGCGGCTGGATGTCTTCATCGAGCCACGGGTTAGCCAGTCCATCACCCTTGTTATAGTGATCCACGACATCCCACAAACTTTCTTGCGACCCGTCATGGAAGTAGGGCGCAGTCACCAGGACATTTCGCAGGTTGGGCGTCTTGAATGAAGCGATGTCGCTCTGCTTTTTGGTAACGAGGAAGCGTCCAAGCACCGACATCTCGCTGGTGATCGCGACCTGATCGACATCCTGCAGATGCCCTTGCGCCAGATCACGCTCCGCTTCCAACGCCAAAGGGACTACCCGATGCCGGATGATCCCGATACCGATGTTGTGAAAATCATTGTCGGTAAAGACCGTTACATCCCGCGAGTTATCGGTCAAAGCGTGACACAGGTTACAGCGGGCTTTGCCGTTGAACGAGTCCCAGCCGCGCTTCGCCGCTTCGCTGATGGCATTTTGATCTCCCGCGATGAAATGATCGAATGGAGCATCGAACGAAACGAGCGTGCGCTCGTAAGTGGCAATAGCGGTGAGCATGTCCTGCTCGTTCACGTCCCGACCAAACGCCTGGATGAATTGCCTCTGGTAGTCCGTGTCACCGGCGATCTTGAAGACGGCGTCGCGGATGCTGGCCGAGCCCATCTCGAAGGGGTTCGTGATCGGCAGCGCTGCTTGGTGCTCGAGCGTATCGACCCGACCGTCCCAGAACTGCGTCTTGTTATAGAGAGCATTTAAAAGGGTCGGCGCGTTGCGCTGGCCTGCGCGTCCGCCGACGCCGATCGAAACTGGCCTGCCGTCGGTGAAGGCGCGCGCGGGATCGTGGCACGTTGCGCAGGAAACCGTGCTGTCGCCTGAGAGCCGGCTATCGAAGAAGAGCTTCTCGCCTAGCGAGACTACGGCTGGGGCAAGCGGACTGCCGGGCGGGATGACCAATTTTGTAAGTGCCGCCGGAAAGCCGACCTGATCTTGCGAGCGTGGCTGAGCCAAGGGTCCTGCTTTTGGCAGCGGGGGCGCCTGGCCGGACGCCAGCGCGGGCGGTGGGCCGGCATCAGTGTCATCCCCCATAGCCGGCGCAGAGAGAACCGCGCAAAGGCACGCAGAAAGAGCCGCGGTGACGCTGATCAAACTTGCCGCTGTCCATCGATTGGTAGACATCGCGCTGTCGTCCCTGTCACTGTAAGGTTCCGGGGCTCCCGCCTTGGGCGGAGGACCACACGTTACCGCACCCAATGGCGAAATGGGTCATTCTCGACTGAGATGGTCAAGGCCCAGGCTCGTACATGTCCGCTTCAATCCGATATCGACCGCCAGCCATCAAAACGTGATCCGGCGCTAAGGGCCATGAGCGGTCATTGCAACCACGCTGCACGTCCGCATAATCGCAGCGCACCGGAGCGCTGACGGCGAGTGCGAGCGTGGGACCGTTTTGCCAATGACGCGACATACCGCACGAGCCGAATTGAACAACTTTTCTAGCTTTCACCTTTTGCTTTGCACCCTCCCTAAGGAGCCTTTCCCTAATCGAGTTGTCCTTAGGTGCTTCGGAACGATGCGCGAGAAAGTGTAACCGGTTTAGCTTTCAAAAAGTCGTGACCAGAAAGGACTTCAAAAATCATCGTGTTAGTCCCAGTCAGCGTCGTGCGCCCTCAGAAAGCCCGGGAATTGTCACTGGGCTTTTATTTTTTCTTCGCACGCGGACAGTACGCAAAGCCCCCTAGTCGCAGGAGGAGTGTTCCTTATGGGCATGATTATGATCCGCTGCCCGAAGACGGGGCAGGCAATCTCCACGGGCAGATACGTTGAACCGGCGACCTTCCGCTCGACCCCGGTATTTTTTAGCCGCACTTACTGTCGGCTGTGCCTCATCACGCACGAGTGGTTCGTCAAGGACGCATGGGTCTGCGAAACCGCAGGTTCCGAATGTGAAACCGTATGTGAGGGGCAAGTTGCGCTCGACTGTATGAGGAAATTTCTCCCAATCGCGCTTGTCCTGGCGGCGTTCATTACTGCCGACGCCGCGACTGCGTGCGGCCGAACCAACCATCACCGGGGGTCGGATGACCCGCGACTACTCTTCTTGCAAGAGGGCCCCCCACTGCAAGAGGGCCCTTGCCATATGGCCCGACCATACAACGGTCGCCCGGTCCCAGATTGTGCCGACTGACGGACGATAATTGCGGTCAGCGCGTCAGTTCGATTGAAGCTTTTTGGTTTCACGTTTTTTGGGTTTGTCTTCCATTCTAATTTTACGCTCGTGATCCTCAAGGTGCTTAAGCGAACTGAGGTAAGCCTTTAGCGCTCGTTCAGCATCAAGCGTGGGGCGTTTGAAAGCCTTGAGTTTCGCGATTAGCTGGTGTTGCTCGGCAACGATCCGGCTCGCCTCAGCCACCTGGTGCGCGGCCACGATTAATTTAGCCTTTTTTCTCGGCATGGCCTGCCATAATTTGCGGCGAGCGGTGAAGCGGGGGATTTGGCAACGATGCGGCGGAAACTGTATCGGTTTAGCGTTTCAAAAAGTTGTGATCAGAAAGGACTTCAAAAAACATCGTGTTAGTCGCAGTCAGCGTCGTGCGCCTTCACAAGGCCCAGGAATTGTCACTGGGCGTTTATTTTATCTTCGCACACAGGCGGTAGGCATCACTCTAAAACATGGAGCGAGCCATGAGCACGATGAGCTTGGATGTTACGAGTGTTCGTCCGCGTCGCATGTTGCGTTTGGCAGCCATGATCGGAGGTGCGGCGGCGACCGCCGTCGTGATCGGGCTGCTGATCGCCCAATCGTTCTTCCACATTGCGACAGATGCAAAACCAAGCGCCAACTCCAGCCCGAGCGCGCCCGTCGCAACCCTGGAGCCGGTAGCTTTTGAAATTGTGCCCTCACCCGTCATTGACACGAATGGTCAATTCTTCATCGGCACCGGTGACGGGAGCGCCGGATATTACTCTGAACGACCGGTTCGATGAATGCCGGCCCTGGATTGAGTGGGTCGATCGCCTAACGCACAGGTACGCAAACTCCTAGCGTACTTCCACTGAAATCCAGGACCGAACGCGCTTAGCGCGAGCGCTCACATGTCGTCTCACGCCGACGGGAAAAACGAGCGTTCACGCGGCTATCGAGAGCGTGCCCAGGTCTGCCTTGGGTCATTCACGTCATTTCGAGCGTACACCACGCACTTCCGCTTCTCCCCCGATTCCGGACATATCGCTGCGTCGCACTAAGTGACGCTCAGGGCCAGAAGGAGACTCATGCACTGCACAAAACTCGCGGAGTCACACCGGCGGCATTCTTGTCGTTCCCGACCCTGGTATCATTTGTCTCGTATGCCGATCCCGACCGTCGACTGGCGGGGTCCACCGCGCGGCGGGCACTGCCCTTCGGTCTGAAAACGAGCATTGCGTGATTTTAGTCACAGCTCAGCCGCCCCCCACGGGGCAAGCTGAGACTGTCAAAGAGGGACACGCCCATGAAAAACGCTTTCATTCTCATCGCCTTTGCCCTGGCAATCATCGCTGGCACTGCGGCTGAAGCGGTTGAAACTCATCAGGCCGTGCTCTACGCCACAACCAACCATTGATGGTCGGTGGAAGAATGCACCGCCTTAAGACCGTGCTTTGGCGCGCGATTTTTCCAGGACTCGCCGACATTTGCGGTGCTTACTTTTTCTATTGCCGCAATCCAGGCCGGCCCCAGCACCAAAATACAGGCGATCAAAGACTGCCGGGCCGAATTGGGTGAACATGCGAAGTATATGGAAGTGAGAGCGTGTGTGCTCCGGGAAATGAAGGGCGAATAATCGCTAGCGGAGAAACAATGTTTGAGATGAGTCTGGAGAAGGTGGAGCAGGCCGCTGCAAAAATCGACAATCTCGCCAGAGCCCTTGCAGACGCACCCACTGCTGAAAATGCAAAAAGTCTGTGCGACACATGCGATCATTATCGTCGTCAGATGCAGGGACGATTTGGCAACGTCGGCGAGCAACTTGTCAGAATATCGGATGCGGCACGGCCGTTCGAGAAGTCGCGGATAGATTTGACCAAAGAAGACCTGCATCAAGCTGTGACGAGGATGAATATAGCGATCGGCATACACCGGCGCGCGGCAAAAAAGGACGAGTCCATTTTTTGAGATGCTCCGCTGTCGTGTGTGAGCCATATTGGGGCCTTTCTGTTAAACTTGTGCGCCGCCATCCGGCGGGCCTCGTGCTTGGTGAGTAGCTTGGCCGCTGACCGCCGACCGGGCTCGTCCTCGAAATAGAAATAACTGAGAACCTGCCCGGTAGCGTCGCGGACGGCGCAATAGCCGACATACCGGCAACAACTACCGCCGCCCCAGCGCCCGCTGCACTATCAGTTTTAGCTCGTCTGGCTCAAACGGCTTGGAGATGTAATCGCTGGCACCAAGCTTCTTCGCCTCCACTACGGTGGCGTTCTGGGGCAAACCAGTGACCATGATGACGTCCAAGTCGGGATGCGTCTCCTTGATGCGGCGCAGGACTTCGAGGCCGTCCATGTCGGGCATCATGATATCGAGGATTATCACGTCGTAAGGGTTTTCCTCGACTTTCCGCAGCGCCTCTCGACCGCCATACGCGGCCTCGACCTCGTAGTCGCCGCCGCCGAGAATGCGCAAATAGCTCTTGATGACGATTTCCTCGTCGTCGACGACAAGAATTCGTGCACCCATTAAACCGATATTCCGTAACGGATGAGTCTCGAACCGGCATGAAGATTCATGTTTTCCACCCTTCCTGCAAGAGAAGCGAAGTGTGGCGGGCCGCAATGTCGCAGTTGGGTCAATCGCGTCATTTCGAACGTGCGTCAGCCACTTCCGCTCCACCCCCGAAACCGGACATATTGCTGCACTGCTCTATATGTCGCGAAGGGCCAACAACTATCTTTTGCGCTGCCGAAAAGCGGCGAGCCGTGCCGCCGGCGGATCATCGTGAATTAGGACGCGGAACGCAATTTTGAACGGGATATTATTGCTTGTGCGGGGTTTGACTCCCGCCAAGGAGGAGCCGATAGCAATAACAACGGCAAGATAGAAACTTGTTGCGCTCGCCACCGGCGCAGTCGCATTTCGGGACCTCACAGTCAACGTTCGTACAGGTGGCGGAGCAAACTTATCGGCTCGGTGTCCTACAAGGCCCGCGCGCTTGGTATTGCCGCTGCCGAGCATGTTGTTGCTAACAAGCAAACGCTTGACCCGGCCGCCTGAACACTTCACCTCCTGACAGGAGATGACCGCCTCTGCAAAATTTCCACCAACTTCGCGACGTGATCGAATGAAGGCAATCTACCGCTACCGCCAAGAACGACATTTCGCCAAGCCTCCGGCGGCGATATGGCCGTTCGTCTCCGACACCGCCCGCATCTGGGAGCTGAGCGGCTTTGCACCCTTCCGGTTCGAGGAACGGGTCGACGCGCAGGGCCGAGTCCGCCGGTACGCCCATGGCAAGGCCGGTCCCTTCCCGGTGAGCTGGGAGGAAGATTTTGGCGAATGGCAGGAAAATCGCCGCCTATTCCAAGTTCGAGAGTACCGGAACGGTCCGATGCGGCATTGGGAGTGGGGCTGCGAGCTACATGCCGAAGGCGAGGGCTGTCGGTTGCTCTTGACCGGCATGGCCGAGACCCCTGGCCTCTTGGGATTCGTGGCGAGGCATGCCGGTATCATGGACGTTGAGTTCGGCAAGTCCATGGCGGCGATCGAGCGGCTCGTTCGCGAGAGCGACGGTCCCGCCCATGTCCCAGGCGCCAGCGCAGAGGATCTGGTGGAGCCGGCGGCCCGCCACCGGCTTGATGCGCTTGCGGCGGAATTGGCGAGCGATCCTGCCTCGCATGGTCTAGCGCCGAACCTCATCGATTTCCTGCGGCATGCTCCGATTGTTGCGCTCCGCAGCATTCGCCCGATGGCGCTCGCGACACTATGGTCCGTCCCGCATGACCATTCCATCGAGCTGTTCTTGGCGGCGGCGCGGAACGGCATCATGGCGATGGGCTGGGATCTGTTGTGCCCGCGCTGCCGCGGTGCGAAGTCGCGTGTGAGCCGACTTAACGAACTGCCGAAAGGTGCGCATTGCTCCTCCTGTAACATCGATTACGAGCGCAATTTCAGCCGCAACGTCGAATTGACCTTCCATCCAGAGCCTTGGATTCGTCCGCTGCCGGACGGCGAGCTGTGCCTGCTCGGCCCGGGCACTGCGCGGCACGTCAAATTTCAGGCCGAGGTCGCGGCGCGGTCGGCCAAGAGCTTCGACTTATCCTTGGCTCCGGGCCCATACCGTTTTCGGACCGTCGAGGCGGGCGCCCAAGCTGATGGGGACATCGGCGCCGACGGCGTCCTTCCGACGCTTGTGGCGCGCGGCTCCGACATTCTGCTTGAAGGGGCAAGCGGCAGGGATGAGCTCGCGATCCGCAACGAGAGCGACCGGCCGCTCGTGTTCGTCGTCGAGGATCGCAATTGGGCCCAAGACGCGCTGACCGGCGAGCGCGTGATTGCCATGCCCGCGTTCCGTCGGCTCTGTCCGGAGCAGTTGCTTCGTCCCGGCGACAATGCCGAGATCGGCTGGATTGCCATCATGTTCACCGATCTGAAGGGCTCTACCGAGCTCTACGATGCGCTGGGCGACGCCACCGCCTATAACCTCGTGCGCGACCATTTCGCTTTCCTGTCAGACCTGGTGCAGCGCAATCATGGCTTCGTCGTCAAGACCGTGGGCGACGCGGTAATGGCCGCCTTCTCCAGCCCCGATGACGCAGTTCGTGCAGCTCTTGCGATCCAGGACGACGTAGCAAGCTTCAATTCCGCCCGTGGCGGAGGCAAGAGTGCGACGCCCATCGTGCTGAAAGTCGGAATTCATGCCGGATCGTGCATCGCGGTGACCACGCGCGACGTGCTCGATTACTTCGGCGAGACCGTGAATATTGCGGCGCGGCTCGAACATCAATGTGGCGGTGCCGAGGTCGTCGTGTCTGAAGCCGTGGCGAAAGATGCCGCGGCGGGAGCAGCACTGGCGGGTCGGACGCTGCTCGAAGAATCGGCGACGTTGCGTGGTGTCAGCGCGCCGGTTCGGTTTGTTCGAGTCGAAGGTTTCCGCAAATAAGCCTTTCGCAATGCGTCAATTGACGGCCTGGAGAGTCCGCTAAGGGTCAATCGCGACATTCCAAAGGGGCAGTAGTCACTTCCGATCTTCACCCAACTCCGGACATATCGCTGCACCGCATTAAGTGACGCGGAGGGGCCAAAAGGAGACTCAAGCACTGCAGCAGACTGGTGCGCTTTATGTCACAAGAAACGCTCTGATCTCCTGCAGGAATTTCGGGAATGCCGGTTCGTCTTCCAAGATCAGGTGATTACGGCTTGGCAGAGGAACAAATCGTGCGCCAGGAATGCCGGCCGCCACGCGTCTGCCTTGGTCGAATGGGACGCGCGCATCGTCACGCGAGTGCATGACCAGCGTCGGAACGGACACCTGGGCGAGCAGAGCGCTGACGTCCGTATCGCCGGTGGCGATCAGGTTGCGCGCTGCGTCTTCAGGTGTGGTCGAAATCCGTTGCAGCTCATTGAACCAGTCGACCTGCTCCTTGGTCCCGCCGGGAATGAACTGGGATGTAAAAAGCTGACGGAAGGCCGGATTTTCCTGGCCCCAGCCGAGACGTACTAAGGTCAGCATTGCGGCGCCCTGTTCTTTCTCCGCTGCCGATCGGGCGCGCTTCGCCCAGCCGACCGGATATCCGCCGAACAGGATCAGATGGCTAACGCGCTGCGGATAGCGCACAGCATAAGCGATGGATACCGCGCAGCCCTGAGAGATGCCGAGCAGCGCGAAGCGTTCGAGGCCGATCGCATCAACGACGCTTTCGAGATCGGTCACGAAGGTCTCGAACGAGACCTCTTCAACGTCGCGGTCCGAGAGCCCGTTGCCGCGCGCGTCGTAGCGTATCAGTGTGTGATCGCGTGATAGTTCGCGATAGAAATGCCGCCAGATTGGGGTCTCTAAATCGAATTCGAGATGGGTCATCCAGTTGCCAGTTTTGACTAGGGGCGGTCCGCTGCCGATGTGTGAATAGGCAAGCCGCACGCCGTCCTCCGTGGTGCAGAAGTGAATCTCCTGCTCGTAACGCGGCTCCGGTTGACGGATCGCGGCATTCGCCTGATCGACTGTGGGTCGCGCTCCCTCTGGCTCCGGCAACGCTTCAATCTCTTTCGCGGCGAGCCCAAAGACGCCGACCGCACGGGAAATGTTTTTTACCTCTGCTCCCCCAAATCGGCAAAGGCGAGAGACAGCTTGTCCCTAATTTGATCGTTCGCCGTGCGCGAGATGCATATGCCGCCGGGCTCGCAGAGGGCTTCCAAGCGGGCGGCGATATTGACTCCGTCCCCGAAGATATCGTTGCCGTCGATAATGATGTCGCCGACATTGATCCCGACGCGGAACACGATGCGCCGGTCGTCGGCCACGCTCGCATTACGGCTGACCATGCCGCGCTGAACCACGATGGCGCATCCGACCGCATCGACAACGCTGGCAAATTCGACCAGCATGCCGTCGCCTGTGGTTTTGACGATACGGCCATGATGTGAGGCAATCGACGGGTCAACCAGCTCGCGGCGATGGGCTTTCAGTGCCTCTAAAGTGCTGACCTCGTCGATGCCCATCAGCCGGCTATACCCGACTACGTCGGCGGCGAGGATCGCAGCCAGCCGTCGTTCGACGCGCGTTTCGGCCATAAATATCGCCACCCACCGTAACTTCGAGCTGAGTTTACGGCTGGGAGCGAAGTGTGTCTATCAAGGCAACGATGTCCGATAATGGAATGGTCCGGCCGTGCTTCTGCCCCGCCAGCGATCGAAGCTGGCAAGGGGCGCCAAAGACAAGGAGCACGCCATGTCTCAGAATCTTGGCAGCGCGGTAGCCGTCATCGGCATCGATATTGGCAAGAACTCATTCCAGGTTGTTGAGCTTGATCGCCGCGGCGTGATCGTGCTGCGTTGCACCAAAGCCTCGCAGCCAATCGACGTGATGGGTCAATCGCGACATTCCAAAGGGGCAGTAGTCACTTCCGATCTTCACCCAACTCCGGACATATCGCTGCACCGCATTAAGTGACGCGGAGGGGCCAATAGCGCCATATCGCGCTGCAGCAAGACACGTCGCTGTTCGACCACATCGTCGGCGCGGGCAAGGAGCGTCGGGGCAACGTTAGACCCACCATTCGGCGTTTGGCATTTCGGCGCCTTCAAAGAAGGGGTAGTTCCGTCATACCGACTCAACACGGTCGAAATTACTCCGGGAGCCCGAGCCTTCGCAGGTTCTCCGCCATGCGATCGGTCGCTCCAAAGGTAAAGACCATCGCTTGCGTGAATTTCGAGATCGTGAAGTCGGGGTAGCTCCGCAGCAATTCTGCAACAGCGGTATTTGCCTCTTCGATCCGGCCCGCGCCGGACAACGCTCCCGCCAGATGCCGATAGAGCCATCGGGCGTTAGGTCGCTCCTGCAGCCCGCGCCGGTACATCTCCACTGCCTTGTCGTATTCGCCAAGCAATTCGTAACTCGAGCCAAAGCCGACATAGTTGTTGAAATTCATCGGATCGAGCGGGCTGAGACGAAGCGCACGCTCGAAGTGGCCGATCGCCTCGCGGGGCCGTTCCGAATAATTCTCGACCCAGCCGAGCCGGTGCCACGCCCAAGCGGCATTGGGATCAAGCGCGAGAGCGCGCTCCAGCAGGATGCGCGCGGTGCCAAGATTGCGGACGAAGGTGTGCACCGCCCCAAGCACCGCCAAAATGATCGGATCGTCGCCGCCCAGCTCCGCGGCCCGCTCAGCCAACGCCCGGGCCTTGGCCTGGCTCCCAGCGATATCCTCGACAAAATTGTAGACCGAGCGCTGGGCGTGGCACCAGCCCGCAAGCGACAGCGCCAACGGATAGTTCGGATCGATCGCCAGCGCCTTTTCGAGAAGGTCAAGCGCCTTGGTGCTTTCCTCCTTCTCGAGTGCCCACACATGGGGCATCGCCTGCATGGTGTAATCGTAGCAGCTCAAGTCCTGCGGCCGCTTGCGCTGAGAGCGTTCAATCTCGGCAATGCGGATCGAGGGCTGGATGGCGCCCGCCAGTTGTTCCGTGATGCGATCCTGCAAGTCGAATATGTCGTCCATCGTGCCGTCGTAGCGTGAACTCCAGACATGCGATCCGGTCTCGGTCTCGACCAACTGCGCGGTGATGCGCAGGCGGTTGCCGCCCTTCTGTACGCTGCCTTCGAGCACATAGGCGACGCCGAGTTCCTTGCCGATGTCGCGTACGTTCACGGCACGGCCCTTGTAGGTGAACGCGGATTGGCGGGCGATGACGAAAAACGAGCGGATGCGGGACAACGCCGCAGTGATCGCCTCGACGATACCGTCCGCGAGGTAATCTTGTCCCGGCTCGGCCGATATGTTGTCGAACGGCAGAACGACGATCGATGGCTTGTCGGGAAGCTCGAGATGCTGTCGCGAAATCCCGGGCCCGCCCGCCGGCACGCCGCCGGGCCGGATGACGTAAACCCGCACCGGGCTGGCGATGTTCTTGAGCTTCTGGCTGCCCCTGTCCTCGAAATTTGCGTCGAGCTTGCCGCGAACCTGCCGATGTGCGTCTTCAGAAATGCAGACGGCGCCGGGGTCAGCGATGCCTTCCAAGCGGGCGGCGATGTTGACGCCATCACCGAAAATATCGCCGTCCTCGATGACGATGTCGCCGATGTGGACGCCGATGCGAAATTCGATGCGCGTGCTCTGGGACACGTCGGCGTTACGTTCGGTCATACCGCGCTGAATGGCGATCGCGCAGCGCACGGCATCGACTGCACTGGCAAACTCGATCAGTATTCCATCGCCCGTCGTCTTTACGATGCGGCCGGAATGCTCGGCAATCTTGGTGTCCAGGAATTCACGGCGATGCATCTTGAGGCGCGCAAGCGTGCCCTCCTCGTCATCGCCGATCAGCCGGCTGTAGCCGGCGACATCGGCGGCGAGGATGGCCGTCAGCCGTCGTTGTACGCGATCCTCGGCCATTCAACTGCCCCACGCCAAGGCATTAATCGTTAAGCTTATGACCCTGCGCACCGGAGTGTCCATCTCGGGATGCAAGGCGCGTCCCAACGCCCGTATAATATGGAATGGTGGTCTGTCGTCTTCGTCCCGCCAACGCGATAAGGTCGCGGGGCTTTAGCAGGAGACACCCATGGCGAAGTTTAACAGTATATGCCGCATCCGATGCAAGGCTGGACGCCGGACTTCATTCCGAAACTGACCGAGGACGCCGTTGATCTGAAGGTCATCGAGCGGATCATTCTGATTCCAGGCGCCGATGGAATCAAGTGGAGCAGCGAGTTGGCAAGAAAAGAGGGCATCTTCGTCGGTATCACCGCGGGCGCGACGTTTGCGGGCGCCTTAAAGGTTGCGGCGGAGGCGCCGAAGGGGTCGACTATACTCGCCATGCTGCCGGACACCGGCGAGCGTTATCTGAGCACGCCATTGTTTGCCAACGTACCAGCGGAGATGACGGAAGAAGAGATCAAGATCTCACATTCGACGCCGAGCCATCAGTTCTTGGCTCAAGCATAACGAGCGTAAGAGCGGCAAGCGGAAGGATCATGCCGAAAGCACCTTAGCCGACCTGCTCCGCAAGGGTGGTCTATTGTTGGGCGACGGTCGTGTTGTGCATCGTAGCAAAAATGACGGCGAATGTCCGCTTTGGGTCTTGGCCGTGTCAAAACGCTTCGCCGGAAGGGTTTGGAATCTTGGCCGGTTGTCATGCAAGGTTTTTTCGGCCCTGACTATGCTCTGATTGCGGCCATCAGCGGCTGAATGCCCATGATGTTCATGACCCGCGTCAGGTTATAGGCGAGTACGTGCAGCGCCATCTCGGTGGCCACCTTGGGCAGACGCTTCATCAGGAAGTGCGTCGCCCCCATTCTCATCTTCAGCGTGCCGAAGGGATGTTCGACTGTCTCGCGACGCTGGCGCATAGCCTGCGGGTTTTTGTCGAGGCGCTTCTGGACGGCTTCCA
>Ga0116126_1001271_pt1 | contig 16236 bp, 21 predicted proteins | sample June2015DPH_16_5_FD_89730 | JGI IMG/M metagenome (GOLD analysis project Ga0116126, IMG submission 89730) | Peatland microbial communities from SPRUCE experiment site at the Marcell Experimental Forest, Minnesota, USA - June2015DPH_16_40 | ecosystem: Environmental > Terrestrial > Soil > Wetlands...
AACCCATTCAGGGCCCAATTCGCGGCTGGACATCGGACAGGCCTCTCCTCTTAATGATTACTGCTAAGGCCAGAGATTACCAGAGCGTGACATCCGATATGAGGCGATGTCAAGGCCCGGTGCACCTCTTGTCCCGGTGCACCTCTCGCCCGACCGGAGCCCATCGTGTCACGCCGGCGGAATTGCGGCCCACCGGGTCTGGCCAGCGCCGCCCAGAAATAGAAAAATCTTTTTGATACTTTTTCTCCCCTGCCGGTTCCTTCACTAGATGTAGGCCAATTACCGATTCTTGCCATTTGGCGAAAGGGGTATGGAGCAGTGTTCCCCCACATTGAAGTGCGTTACCTGTACGCAGTCATTGTCTTGGCCGAGGAGTTGAGCTTTACACGGGCTGCCCACAGATTGCACATCACCCAATCTACGCTCAGCAAACAGATCACTGAAATCGAAAAACAGAATAGATTTCCGCTGTTCACTCGCGACAATAAGAAGATTGTGGAGCTAACGGACGCGGGACGTATCTTCGTCGAAGGGGCTCGCTCTTCGCTCTTGAATATGGAGCGGACTGTTCATCTTGCTCGTGCTGCCCATGATGGAGGAGATAGCGTTCTACTGATTGGACACTCGCCCTACGCCGATCAAGCCTGGGTTTCGGCCATTCTTGCAATTCGTCTCTCCTTGTACCCCACACTCCGCCTTCGGCTGATCAGTCAGTTCTCAATCGAGTTGGTCCGGAGTGTAATGGCCGGCGAACTGAATCTGGCGCTGGTGACGGCACCGCCGGAGGACTCTCAGATCACGACCGCACCATTCGCGCTGACGCCGCTCTATGCGGTTCTCCCACAGACCCACCCGGCTGCCCGCAAGGAACACATCGTGCTCCAAGATCTGGCAAACGATGAATGGATTCTGTTCGGGCGACGAGTCCACCCCGTCGTTCATGGCGCAATCATGGACGCGGCACGACGTGAGGGAATCGCTCCCAAACACGCGCACGAGATAATTACGGCTCAACAGGCGGTTCACTTGGTATCTGAGCACGTTGGCGTGGCCATCCTCACCAAACCCACGGCGCTTGGCGTTCGCGTTGAGGGGGTCGTGGCAAAGCCGCTTTCTGATAACTCATTGTGTTTCCCAACGTGTGTGATCATGAGAACCGACGACAATTCCCGATTGGCAAATGAGTTCGCTCGGTCATTCCTCCGGAAATATGCGCCCCAGCACCTGCCGCCAAAGCAAATGGAATTGTGGCTGTCCGCCTGAGTTGTCAGCTTGAAAACAGCAATCCCGGCTGCCGGGACTGCACAAACAGTGAGGAGGATCAAATGCAGTGGGCCGGGACCTTGCGGCGGGACTTAAGCACCAGACACCAGCAGATCGCGATCACGAGGGGATCGGTGCACGAACTGACCGGAGGCGAGATGCCGAGCGTCATTTTCGTACGCAGCGAAAGCCGGCAACATGGAAATTTCCATCCCGCCTCTTACTGGAACATTTGCGCAAACCCGGCATGGGCGCGCCGTCTGGCCAAGGTCCACACTGGGTCGGGGAACACCCTGCCCACAGCGGGCTGGCGATGGATGGAACTCGATTGCGCGAACAGTTCCGACGCGCTGCTCAAACGGGCACTCGTGAACTACAACGACGGTGCTCGCATCCAACTAGCGAATAAGAAGCAGAGGGAATGACCGTGCCCCAGTTTCCCCACTTTTCGAGAAATGGGTCTCACCACCGCCGACTCCGTTGTTATCGAATGAATGTTATCGAGTGAATTCTCGGGACGATGCGCCCGGGTATCCAATCAGATAGGTAATTGGCACCTTTGCCTTTGCAAGCTCACCGATCTCCCACTTGTATTCGCAAGCGGTCAGTTTTTCTACGATCTCACGCAGTTCCTCTGGCCGATATGTCCGCAGGCAAGACACCACTCCATCGAATAGCAGGACCAATGGAATGATCGGAATCAAATACGTCCAGAGCAACCGCGACCAGCGGAACGGACGAATCCACGGAGTATGGAGGAACAGCAGGAGAACCCAAGCAAACATAAGGCCGATTGTCAACGGAGTGCGCCTGGTGATCTCAAATATGCCGACGCTTTCGCCGGCATCGACGGCATTTTGCAAAATGGCGCGAGCATCCTCCGGCGGAAAATGATGGAACGACGTAAACATCGTTCGCAGCCCCTTCAATGTACCAGGAACCTTCATCGCGTCAACCGAGTCCGGATAGAAAGTAATGTGGTGCTCAGAAGACGCGCTGACACTTTGGAATGCCCCGAGATTCGGATATTTATCCGTGAGCCAAACCTGAAGGCCCGCGGAATCTCCTCCGAGGTCCCGGCATTGCAGCTTTCGAGACAGATCCAACCACGGTCCGCCTCCGCCGGAACACATATCAACAATCGATTGTCCGGCGTTCGTCCGGCTCCCTGTAGAGTCAATCACGCTTTGTAGCAGCGGAGCGATGGGCGCGTAGGCCCTTAAGAGGTTGAACCCAAACTGAACCGCATCCGTAACTTCATCTCGAAGCGATGACGGGAACCACGGTTGTTCATGGAGTTCGATGAACTGTACGCGACGCATGGCAACTCAGCCTGGTAAGTACTGTGTGAACATTCTCGTCCAAATCCGAAACAATGGCGATTCGACGTTACACTAATCAAGTCCCAAAGTCGACACAGGATGCCGAGCCTCTGACGACCGACCAGCGACCGATTACCTCAACCAGAAAGCCACCGCGCAGGTTCCCGAGACCTGCGCGGCCTGATTTTGATCCCGACTGCCCGAACCGGTGAGTCTGATCTATTCCGGCGGCGTTGCCGGGGACGATTCAGCGTGAACCGCTTTGTGGAACTGGTTTCGACAACTCCCGCATAGCTCTTCGGGCTGTATCCGCGCAAGGGCACGATCGCCGTGGGCAGTGACGCGGACCTGGTGATCTTTGATCGAGAGCGCAAGCACACCATCAGCGCGAAGACTCACCACATGCGCGTCGACTATTCGATGTTCGAGGGAGTTCAGGTGACGGGCATGCCCGACGCCGTTCTGTCGCGCGGCCGAGTGGTTGTGGAAGCGGATAAGTTTGTGGGACGCGCGGGTGGAGGAGACTTCCTCAGGCGAGCCCTCTACTCGCAACCCTAGCCGTACGCTCAGGCTTGAGTGATAAAATGCTCCGGCAGTATATTTCACAACTTCCAGGGGCGGCTAGGGTTATGTCTGCCCACAGGCCAGCCCAGTCAACCGCGTTTGCACTGGGGCAGTTTTCAGGGTGGTTGGCCAACGCACTTAATCAAGAAAAGTCCAAGAGCTAATGTAAGAACGACTGTCAAAACAAGGAGAGATTCTTCATGAGGCAAATCGCGATTGTCACACTACTGCTGTTTAGCTTTGCCCTATCGGCCCCGTTGATGGCGAAACAGAAAGAATCTGCTGTGGACATGAAGGGCATGAACCACATTTTTCTCGGTTGGGTCGACATGAGCCCCGAAGACTATCATCACCAAGGTTATTCTACCCGGGAAGAGTATCTTGCTGTGATCAACCGAGCGAATACCGTATTCCAGACAGACTGCCAATCGAAAGTTTTTTCCGGTCGGACGATGACCGCAGCCAAAAGCCGTTCCGACGAAAGCACCGCCGGAAACGACCTTTACGTCAAATTTTCTGATGTGAACTATGACCACAAGTATCGCCTTCACCTTTCGATACATTTCATCGACCTGAAAACCAACACGGAAATTGGGTCAGTTCCACTAAAGACTTATAAAGCGCATCTCTGCGGCCTTGAGGGTTGCATGAACAAGGAACTGGAAGAGGTGAGCGCAGAATTGCGAAAGGAGCTTGCCGGTGGGGCGAGGGGAGAAACGCACTAAGGTCTCCGGTGCTCCTGAAGTTTACCGACGGAAAGCTGCAAGTCATCGAGCAGACACCCAGGGCTCCCGACCTGAGCGCAAAGAAGAGGGAGGAGAATCTCTTATGAAACGATGGGTGCTGATTGCGGGATTACTCGTTTGCTTAATGTTCCATTCCCCCTTGGAGGCCCGGGGCCACGAAAGCTATTCGAAAGAAACAACTGTAGATATGTCGGATAAGAAGGCCATCTTTCTCGGATGGGTAGACTTGCCCGCCGAGGGCTGGAGTCTCTGGGGTTACGGGAACAAACAAGAGTGGGTGGATGTAATCAGGGATTTGAACCAAGATTTCCAGAGTAGTTGTAAAGGCCAGTATCTTGCGGGTCGGACAGTCACCGTCGCGAAGGGCAGGAATGACGAAAACGCGGCGGGCAATGATCTTTATATTAAATTCTCGGATGTCAACATTGACCACGATTACTATGGCATTCGTTTGTCGATTCACTTTATCGATCCGAAGACGAATACTGAGATTGGGTCGGTACCATCTCGCCTCTATTATGAGAAGCGATGGTTTAAGTTCCAGTTATATATGCGGGCGGCTTTGGACGAAGTGAGCCGCAAGATACAAGCGGAAGTCACGGGCGAGCCGCAAGGGAAGAAGAAGTAGACGGCTGGACCGCGCGCCGGCTGGATCCGCGCCCTTTCAAAACACACTCAACCCGCGAGTTTTTCCGCGGCCGGTGGGGACGCCGGCCCCGCCGTCATCCGTTTGCGCCAGGGAAAAGGCAGCCGCTGCTTTAGCAGGCTCCATCGGGTGTCGTGGTAAGGATCTTCATTGGTGCCGTAGACGGGATGGTAAGCGTTAGGCCTTTGGCGGCCCGGGACCTCAATGCCAAAATCGTTCAGTTGCAGGAACTGCCGCATCTGAAGCTTGTACCGGCCTTCGATGCCAAAAATAAGTTCGAGCAACCTTTCATTCAGCCACACGATATGGCGGAAGCCAAACTCCCAAACGTAGGTGTATCCCTTGAAGAACTTCCAGTCCGCTTTGGTGGCGCGCCACATGCCGATGATTTCGCGGCGGATCTTCCAGCGCACAAAATTGAGTTCCTGCGGAGTCAATTGCTGGGTGCGCACATTACTGAAGTAGCCGTCATACCAACGAAAGTCGGAGAGATTGGCAATGCGGTCATCCTTTAGCATTTCCTCGCGCAACGGAGTCTTGGGATACGGCGTCATGATCTGGTCCATGACACTGGAAATCCCCATTTTTTTAATGAACTGGTAGTTCTCGCGAATACTCTCCGGATCGTCATCGGGAAGCCCATTGATGATGCCGGCGATGACGATGGTGTCTTCTTTCTGTAGGGCTGCCACTCCACGCTGGATGGTGTCGAGGGTGTTGGGCTTCTGCATCGTCTTCAGGTTCTTGACCGACACATTCTCGATGCCCAGGAAGATAGACACGAACCCGGCCTTGGCCATTTTTCTGGCAACGTCGGGGCGGTGGGCGAAACCAATCGGACTCGCCTGGGTGGTGAAGATCAGGTTCTTCAGCTTCAAGCGAATGACACCGTCGCACAACTGCTCGAAGCGTCCCATGTCGAGGGTGATGTTGTCGTCGGTGCAGAAAATGTGGCGGGCACCGCGCCTGTAAGCGTCTTCGATGTCGGCCAGCACACGGTCCAGGGGGAAGAGGCGAAACGAACGGCCATACATTTCGCGGATGCTGCAGAAGTTGCAGAGATGAAGACAGCCTCGCGAGGTCTCGATGACGTCGGCGCGCCGGAAATACATGTGAAATCCCTTGACGAGACGCTTATCACGCGCGGGTATGCGGATCTTGTCCAGGTCTTCGAGCGGCCGCGCCGGGTTATGGCGGAAGTGGTCCTCCTCTTTGTAAGTAAGCCCAAGGATGTGTTCCATCCCCTTCCCCTCGGCCTCAATGCTGTTCAGTAGTTCTCCAAAGGCGAAGTCACCCTCTCCTCGCACCAGAAAGTCCCACAAGTTCGCATCCGGACTGGTTGCGATGCTCTCTGAAAACAACGTGGCATGATAACCGCCGAGCACGGTTCGAATCCGGCTGTCGAACTGCTTGGTCAAATAGGCAAAGCGGACGGTGGTGTCATATTGAAACGTCATGGACGTAAAGCCCACGACGTCCGGCTTAAATTCCCGCAAGACCTGCAAGAAGCGCGCGGGCGCCTGCTTGCGCCAAACCACCATGTCCGCCACTTTGACGTCGTGGTTATCGATCTGGCCGGCAATGGTTGCCATCGCGACACTGGGCGGTTCCCATTGCCTACGCGGGACCCACGGCGACGTTGCCGGGCTTTGAACCAGCAATGCTCTCATTTGGACTCAGCCTGACTCTGTTCCTTCGCAAGATGAAACTTTAACATCTGCGGCAGAACCGAAGACCAATACTTCCAGGTATGTCCACCCTGTGCCGTTGACCACACGTGCGGGATGCCGAGTTCGGATAGCTTTTCGTGCAAACTAAGCATGCCAGCGAAAAGACGATCGTCCGTTCCGCAGGCAAGGAAAAGTCTGGGAACAGGGCCGGGCACCACGATAGTGTGCTTACCCCGACCAGTTCCGTGAGAGCTAAATCGTAGCCTCCCCGTACGCGCGGTCCGGTGCCCATAGAGGTACAAAAGCAAGTGGGCGCCGCTTGCGTGCAATTCACCGCCACGATGAAGATTCCCTCGCGGCGTGCTGCATAGACAGGGTCTCGATAGCGATCGCCCTGCAGGACGCGATCCTGCACGGCAATCGCGGCTAGTTCACATGCTCGAACACCCAGGAACGCCCGCCGGGGCGGAGTCGGTTCATTGTTCAAGATGCGAAAGGTCCGGCCGCTCCGCTCCGCGGTCAGCAGACAGACCTCGGCGGGGTGGAGGTACTTCTTCCAGCTTTGAGGACCGACGACATAGCCGAACAGCGCCTTGTCACTATTATTGCGGTGTCGCAAGCGGTAGCGTCCGGCTTCCTGTTCATCCGTCCAGCCTACCGGGAGATCAGAGAGGCTCTCCACAACGTCATAGACGATCGCTCCGTCGCGCACGGCTGGTCCAATGACTTGGTACCCACGACTGTGCAGGGCCGGGACCAGCCTTTCAAGTTGCTGGAGCGTCATAACAGCCTGTGCGTGCCAAGCCATTCGCCCAATTCCCGACTCTCTAAAGTGATTTGTAATCAACCAAGAGTTTAAAGGGTCGTGTAATGCGGCGCAGTGATAGCAATCACGCCTCAATGTGTCAAAAGATTTTTACGGTTGCAGGTCTAACTCTGTATCGCGGATTTGAATCCCGCCCCCGCAGAGTGGCCGCTCGGAATCTCGGTTCGAGCCACACGATCACTCCCGGATCGTCGGGAACTCGGAAGTTATCCAGAAACGGGCCTGTAGGAGATCAATAGCGATCTCCCCCAAGCCGACTTCGGGACAACGTCGTCGGAGTGCGCGTTAGACGTAACTTCCGGTTAGCCCGTCACTTGCCCACGATCGGCATAGCGCTTTGTCCTCCGGCCTGCTCCTTCCACCGTACAGCGTTCACGCCGACTGCAAGAAGCCACACGGTCAGCAGTCCCTCGCCAATTCCAGCGGCTGTGTAGTGATAGGGAGAGAACTGATTTGCGAGTTGCCGCGACACAAAGGTCAGCAAACCCAAACCGGCGATCGCCATCAGCGCACCCAGAGTGTGAGGCAGGAAAGTCGATCTGAGAATCAGATATCCGATCAAAAGGCAGTAGAACCCGAAGAACACCGGGCTGCGAACATGAAAAGGTACCAGACGAAGAGGACCGAGAACTCGGATAGTGCATCCCGCGAGACTGAAGAGCATCGCGACCAGGGAGAGCCTCGCGCTCACAGGCTTGAACAAGTAATAGAAGAGAACCGTGACAGTTATATAGGAAGCTGTGGCGATAAGGCCGGATGACACTGTCAACCAATGGCCGCCCTTTCCTGAGAACTCTATTAAATTCGTCACGATACATAGCAAATAGAAACTTCCCGCAATCCTAGCCTTGAAACTGGGTGACCCTGCCGTAACCAGGTCGGTGCTTGGATGTGCGCTCATAGTCGCTCCGATTATTTGGCCGCACCAGATCTCACATTCCGCAGACGAGTTCGCGATCGCTGGCTTGAGGACCAACAGAGAATTATACGGATCTCAACCCGGAAAAGTTCCCACTCAGACGCTGAGTTACGTTCCTGCAGCAAGCTCCCGCTCGAATAGCGCGACCTGTATCCCTGGCGCTCCGGGACATTGGCCGGCAACGCGGAAGTTGGTAGTTTCGCCCAAGGATGCGGCGTCCCGGCCGACACGTTGAGACTGACAGCGTTGTCCGCAAGGTCGGGTTGCTGCAGTCGTACGGTCAACAGATGCAACGGACCCTCATAGTCGAATCCTAGAGTGCCTGCCACGCATCTCTTGCCGGTAAAATGCGAACCTCAGGGATGATCGGCGGCCTTGGGCCTGAATCTACCGTTGACTATTATCGCTCCATCATTGCGCGCTTCCGCGCCCTCAAGCCGGATCGGGGATATCCGCACGTGATCATCAACAGCCTCGACGTTGATAAGGGGATCGCGCTGCTTGACGCTGGGCGGCTCGGCGAGTTAGCCGACTATCTTACCACTGGTGTGGAGTTGCTGGTGCGTGCAGGCGCGGACTTTGGTTTCATCGCAGCGAACATGCCGCATCTCGTTTTCGACGAGGTCCAGCGCCGTTCGGCGATCCCTCTTCTCAGCATTGTGCGCGTCACTTGTGATTACACCAAGGCGCTCGGCCTGAAGAAGGTGGGGCTGTTTGGAACGGGGTACTGTGCGGACGTATCGTGACTGCAGATGAGGCCTTGCAAATCGGACTCGTTCAAAACGTGGTCGCGCCCGAAAACCTTCTGGCCGAAGCAAAGGCCATTCTCCGCGACATTCTTGCGCATCCGCCAATCGCGGTGAAACTAACGTGGGACGCCATCCACCGTGGACTCGATTTGACGCTCGAGGAATCGACTCTCCTCGGCGCCGACCTGTTTGGCCTGGTTGCATCAACCGATGACTTCCGCATCGGGACCAAGGCCTTTCTAGATCCAGAGGAGATTCAGTGATGGTTCCGCTGGCGGTCTGATGTGGGTGAGCCATGGGTACCTTGACGGCTCGAACTCGAAGCTCGCGAATTTTCGAAGCAGTTGGATTCATGGCGATCATGGGCTCCAGCGTGTTCAGGAATTGATTTCTATCCGCGAAGATATGGTATGTTGCCCACGGCGATCATGTATACCGACTAGTCGGTATACATTCCAAAACAAGAAAGAGCGCTGGGATGCTGAGGCAATCCGGACTTAACCAGACGCGGATCATCGACGCGGGCACCTTGCGCTTTTGCTGGCCTGTGCGTGTCTCCTGGGGGTTTTCTGTTGTGTCCAGATCGTCTTTGCCAGCAAGACTTTCATCTCGGTCTTGGGATGGCTCCGCAGAGTCTTTCGCCTGCCCGCCAAAGCGGCGGTGCCACTCTGTGCAGCTTATCTGTTATCGGCTGTTTTCTTGGCGGTTCCACGGCAAAATGTTCCAGCCCCGGCTGTCGACTACGACACCCTCGACAAAAAGCACGGCGGGGAAGCTGTATCCGGGCCGCCAACTCCCGCTACGCCAGCGCCTCCGCCTTCCTACAGCGATGTTGCGCCCGGGGAGAAGATTCTCCCGCCCGCTCCCCCACCGGATTCATCGAATAGCGGCATAACCTTCGATCCGAGCACATTCAAACCCATCCAATCCCAACCAGCCCCCCGCCCGCACCCCTGCCGCAATTCGACCTCAGCACGCTCCAGCCAATTCAGGCCCAAACTGCGCCTAGAGTATCTCTCACTGGTTTGCGGATGAAGCTTCTGGCAGAGGTCGTCCTGTTCCTGTTTACGGCGGCCGTTTATGTTGGGTTGGCTATTCTCTTCCAGTGGCGCCGGCGTACTCAGGAGAGCGGGGCGAAGTGAAGTGCGCCTACAAGGATTTCCTCATGCTCTGGTTGGATTTTCGCTCATTTTTTCGACACATTACCCCCGTTCCCCCTTGAAGTACGGACTCCGTTTCCCCGCGAAATTCACGCGAATTCGCGTGTTTTACGCCTTCCGCCGCAGTTTGCGGTACAGCGTGACTCGACCGATACCCAGCCGGATCGCGGCTTCCTGGTGATTGCCTTGACAGAGTTCAATCATCTCGGCGATGACTCTGCGCTCGAAGGTCACTACCTGCACGGTAAGCGGCTCCACGGCATCAAGCAACTCAACCCGCCGCCGTTCGTACTCTACTCGACTTTCAACGTCGCTAGATGCTTCCATGCTTCGTTCCACTGGTGGTGGTGATCCCCACCCTTTTCCCCATAGTTACCGCAGAAGCCCAGCGAAAGTCAACGAATAAGCACCAGGCTTGGTAACGTTCCACGTGTAACGGTTCCAAATTTGAAACACATGTTTCACGTTTGCCGCTGAAGCCAGCTCGTTCTCCGCGGATCCGTCTTGGAGATCCCGGTTTCCCAAGGCTCGTGCTTTCGGGGTCTGCTCGAAAGCTATTTTTTCGCCCGTTTTACTACTAGTTGGACAGTCTGCCGCGTCACTATCAAACCGCTTGGACTGAAGCAGGTTGTTCGCCCACCGCTTTTCCCCGGAGTGTTTCAGCCCTCGAAGCTCTGCTTTTTCCACAGCAGAAATCCACTCTCCACAAACGACCTCCGGTTAGTATGTCGCGATGACCAACATCACTTTAACCATCATGAGGACCGTGAAATGAAGAGAGGAAATCCATGGCACAGACGAATCCACGTCAGTTCCGGTGATTCAACGCAGACGCCGAGCTTCTTGGATCAGTTGGGGCCGGATTTCATGTCCACGTATCGCAAAGCGCCGTCGCGCTCGAATGCATTCCCGCCGGCGATACCGGAATCGGAGCGTAACCCGTCTGCGGTCGCCGATGCCGAAGCCAACGCTCGCAGCTTCGGGCCGAATTCGGCTTTTGAGGTTGACGTCAAAAGGTGGAAGGAGTGGAGGTTTCCACCGGGTAGCCTCGCTAGAAGACAGTTTGAGTACTTGTGTTCCCTCGGGTGTGACCCAAGAGCGCTACTAAGTTTTCTGACCGTCGTAGTCGAAACTTCCCGAGAGCAGAAATCAATCTACGACAAGCATGAGGTATCGAAATCAGCGCTAAAAAAGCTGCCGGAGAGACTGGAAAAGATCTCCCGTGAACTTGAGGCCGTCAATCGGCTTTTAAGGCCCTTTGTGCTCTCCTTCGCCGAGAATCCTAAGCTTCCAGATCAGCTCCGATCTCTTTGGAGTCAAACCGCAACCGTTTATCAGAACACTCCTGGGTTGTTGCGGTGGCTTTCCAAAGACCTCCGGGCGGAGAAATCCATGATACGTGAGGTCGCTGGCCCCAAGAGGTACAACCTCTTTCGACAAATGGTGCTTATGCTCCTCGACTACGTGGACACCCGCACGAAGAGCCCGCACTACGAGGCAGTCGCAGATCTACTAAGCCATCTCTCCTCAGCCGACCAGGAAACTCAAAGAGTCGCGGAACGGCCTCCAAAACCGACGCGAGCTGGGGCAAGGAAGAAAAACGGCGCCCCAAAACTGCTCACTAGTCCCGATGCCTTGAAGGCGCTTTACCTCCGCTCGGCAAAGTACGGTTTCAACAAAGCTCGACGGTCGAAATCCAAGCGGCCGCCTTCCGCGTGACACTTTCCATTCAAAAAAAAGCCTGATCTGTTCTCGTAATTCCACAGCCGTCAGTGGAATCCTGCAGTCGTGCTAGTCACTAATAGCTTCGCCAAGCCCTTACGCGAGTCCAGGCAAGGAAAGTCTGCCGACACCCTGAACGAAGTCGGTGCGAACGATGCATCCTTGGAACGGCTGTTGAACATTGACGAGGCCGCCAGGATCATCGGCAGGGCTCATTGGACACTTAGGCGCGACATCAAGTGTGGGAAGCTCAGATGCGTTCGGATAGGCCGGCGAATCATGATCGAGCCGTCGGAGATTCGCAGGTTGATTGAGGAAGGTAGGGAGCGCAAAGCAATTCCGTGACCATGCGGACCAGCCGCAGCAGAAAGACCAAGTTGGAATTAAAGCGAAAGTGAACAGGACATTGAGTCGGCGTATCTCAAATCGGGAGCCAGCCCAGGCGTCAGCCAACCTGGATGCCGAGCGTTCCATCTTCGGCGCCATCTTACTGGACAACTCACTCTATTCGCAGACCGAAAACCTTGCGCCCAGTGATTTCTTGCTGGATTCGCATCGCAGGATTTACGCCCGCATGAGGGACATCGAGGAATCTTCGCGGCCAATTGACATCATTACCTTGGTTGACGAGCTTGAGCGCCGCAAAGAATTGGAGGTGATCGGCGGCGCCGGCTACATCTCGGGGCTGGTTGATGGAGTTCCCGACCGACCGAGCATCAAGCATTACGTGGAAATTGTGCAGGACTACTCGGCCCGGCGCGAATTCGCCAAGAACGCGGAAGACGCGCAACGCCTAGCGCTCGATCCGAATGTGCCTGCAACCGCGTTAGCCGAGGCCGGCAGCAGGCTATCTGAGATCGCTTCGGGCTCGGACGCACTGCCACCCCGATTTTCCGAGGAGTCACTCGCGTTGCGTTTTTCGCGTCTGCACGCGGATTCACTGCGATTCGTCAATGAGTGGGGCTGCTGGATGTCATGGGACGGGCGTCGTTGGCGTGAGGACCGCACTTTGGCTGTCTTCGATCGAGTGCGCGCCAGCTGTCGCGAAGCGAGTGCGAAGTGTGGCAACGACGAACGGACTGGTGTTCGGTTGGCTTCTAAACTCACTGTCGCAGCCGTCGAACGACTGATCCAATCAGATCGGCGTCATGCGGCTATCGCTGAGCAGTGGGATGCGGATCCTTGGTTGCTTAACACGCCAATGGGAACCGTAGACCTTCGGGCTGGCGAGATGCGCGAGCATAAGCGCGAGCACTACATCACGATGCTAACAGCGGCCGGCCCTGGTGGTGATTGTCCGCTCTGGCTGCGATTTCTGGAGCGCATTACGGATGGCGATACCGAGCTGCAGTCTTTTCTGCAACGCGTAATTGGTTACTGCCTTACGGGCAGCACCAGGGAGCACGCGCTGTTCTTCATGTTCGGGACCGGTGCAAATGGGAAGTCAGTATTCCTGTCCACCATCGCAGCAGTGTTGAGCGACTACGCGAAGACGGCCCCAGTCTCGATCTTCACTGCCAGCAACACGGAGCATCATCCCACGGACCTGGCAGGACTCCGCGGTGCTCGTTTTGTCACCGCTATTGAGACCGAGGACGGCCGTTGGTGGGCAGAAGCGAGGCTTAAATCTCTCAGCGGTGGAGATCGGATCGCAGTCCGTTTCATGCGACAGGATTTTTTCGAGTATGTCCCCCAATTCAAACTGATCGTAGCTGGCAATCACAAGCCAGGGTTGCGAAATGTGGACGAAGCGATGCGTCGCCGGCTGCACCTGATTCCATTCACCGTGACGATCGGCGAGCAGGAAAGAGATCCCGACCTGGCCGCTAAGCTGAAAGCGGAATACTCGGGCATTCTGCGATGGGCGATCGCAGGTTGTCTCGCGTGGCAGCGAGAGGGGCTGAATCCGCCGCCCTCCGTGTGCGCAGCCACGCAAGGTTACTTAGCGGCCGAAGATGTTTTGGGGCGATGGCTTGAGGAACGCTGCGTCAGCAGACGTGAAGTTTGGACGCCTGGAGCTGTTCTGTTTGCAGACTTTCAGCAGTGGTGTGACCGCGTCGGTGAGCGCGCTGGAACGCAGAAACGGTTCAGTCAAGCGCTTGAAGGTCGCGGTTTTGTGCAAGAGAGAACCCGGAAGGCGAGAGGCTTTGCGGGAATTGGCCTGTTGACTGATGTGACGGGTGTGACAGGTTTCCCGGTTATGACCGTACACGCGCGCACGTAAACGGTGATAACCGGGAGACCTGTCACATGTGTCACGACAGCGCACTTTGAGAGCAAAGAACGTAGCGGGAAGGCGCGTGGGAGTGGTCGTTGTCCGAAGGAGGCCAACAGTGATCGAAGAGTGCCACATTTGTCTTTGGCCTCCTTCGCGGAGCATTGGCCCTCTTCAGCAACAACCGATTGTCTGGAACAGCAGGAACGCAAGGGGTGGGTCGATGGTTTCAGATGACGGGAGCCGGCAAACCGATCAGGGTGCGGATCTGGGTCTGGCAGGTGGCCACGAGCCGCGGCTTCATTTCTGCCGGGGCTGTGGCCGATCACTCGCGCTCGGGTTCCGTGGGCAATTTCACGAAGAATGTCTTCGAGCTGACAAACGGAGTCGCACCCGTGAACAGCGACAGCGAGAACAGGAGAGGTTCAAAGCATGGCTGCAGAAGCAACTCTGTCCCAAGTGCGGAGTGAGATACGGCGAAGCAGGGTCTGACCGCTCGGCAGGAATACTGTGTGAAACTTCACAATCCATCCAGGAGCGTGATCCGCCAAAGGAACTGCGGGACAAGTACAGGCCGATGGCTGGAGCGCCACGTGAGCGCGGCCCGGCTAAACGAAAAAGTGGATACCGGACCAGCGGTTAGCGTAACCGCTATTCACCGCTAAGTGACGGGAAACATGAACCTAGAAACAGCCGATGTCCCATTGATGTCCCATAGCGGAGAAGGCGACAGGAACCATGCGGAATGAACTTCAAACCGTCTTGACGGCTGTGCGAGAACTCCCGGCAGGTGAACTCCCGCGCCTTCTCGGGGAGTTGGAGGAAATCCGTTGTACTGCTATGGCACGGTTGACGGCCCCCGCGCCCTCTCAATCTCAGGCCGATGAATTGCTGAGCGCACCAGAAGCGGCGCGCCGTCTTGGAATCTCCCAAGATTATCTCTACCGCCGTCACCACGATTTTCCGTTTACGCGCCGAGTTGGGAGGCGCCTGCTCTTTTCGGCTTTGGGAATCGAAAAATACATAAAGACAACAAAACATCTTGACAGCAAGACATCAGACGCGCTACAGTTGCCTCGGTCGTGAACGGCACGACGAAGGGGGCTGCATGAAACAGCGGACTGAAGGCACTCACGAAGAAATCGTGAGAACCACGATTCGTGTACCGCGTTCGTTGTGGGATGCGGTGAGACACCGCGCCATTGATGATAATTCCGATGCGCAAGAGCTTGTTATACGTGCGCTGCAACAGTACCTAAAGCAGAAGGGGGGTAGGTCATGAGAGGCAATGGGCGCATCTTCCAACGCAAGGGGAGCGCGTTCTTGTGGTGCGCGTACTACCTGAGAGGCAAAGAGTACCGCGAAAGCACGGGCGAAACCAACCCCAACAAGGCGGAGAAGTTCTTGAAACGGCGGCTCAAAGAAGTGGGAGCGGACCAAATAGGCGCTAAAGCATTCGTCGGCCCGCAGCAGGAGCGCGTTAAGATTTCCGAGCTGCTCGACGCCCTCGAAGCTGACTACAAGTTGCGTGGCAAGGACAGCATGCAGGCGCGCAGCAATTTTAAGCGCGTCCGCCTCGATTTTGGCTTGCAGCGAGCGTGTAGCCTGACCGCGGAACAAGTGGACCACTACATCGAGCAACGGTTAGCGGAGGGGGCCGCGCCCGCGTCCATCAATCGGATTACGCAAGTGCTGGGACAGGCTTACACGCTGGCAATCGAGCGCAAGCATCTATCGAACGCTCCGAAAATTCGCCATCTCTCGGAAGCGGGCAACGTGCGCCGGGGGTTTTTCAGCGAACCCGAGTTTCGGGCGGTAGTGGCCAACCTGCCGGAGTATCTGAAGGATTTTGCTCGCTTCGCTTACTACACAGGGATGCGCAAGGGCGAGATTGCTTCACTGCGTTGGGAAGATCTCGATAGCGACGTTATTCGGCTACGGGCAGAGAACGCCAAAAACGGCAAGGCGCGTTCCATTCCGATTGATGGCCAACTGGAGAAAGTGATTGAGCGGCGCCGTGCCGCTCGCCAAGTCAAAGCTGGCAGCGGTGTACTGTTGGCCCTGCTCGTCTTCCACCATGACGGTGAGGCCATCGCGGATTTCCGCAAGGCTTGGGCAACGGCCTGCGTCGTCGCTGGCCTGGGCAAGTTGACGTGCCGGGCCTGCGGGCAGCCTGTGAGCGGTCACAAGTGCCAGGAGTGCAACACGGATGCGTTGAAGTATTCAGGCCGGCTCTTCCATGACTTTCGGCGCAGCGCGGCCCGCGACATGGTGCGCGCTGGCGTACCTGAAACCATCGCCATGAGTATCTCGGGCCACAAGACGCGGTCTATGTTCCAGAGATACGACATCTGCAACGAGCGCGACCAGCGCGAAGCACTGCGGGCAACGGAAGCTTATCGGCAGCAGCAGGCCGCACAAGCCGAAGAAATCA
>Ga0116126_1001278_pt1 | contig 16182 bp, 17 predicted proteins | sample June2015DPH_16_5_FD_89730 | JGI IMG/M metagenome (GOLD analysis project Ga0116126, IMG submission 89730) | Peatland microbial communities from SPRUCE experiment site at the Marcell Experimental Forest, Minnesota, USA - June2015DPH_16_40 | ecosystem: Environmental > Terrestrial > Soil > Wetlands...
CACCATTTTTTGTGCAGCCACCCGAAGCACGACAGCCGCGGCCAGTGCCAGCAACCCGGCGGCCTCCAGAAGAGGTAAAGAGCTGCCAGTTTTGGGAAGAGAACTCGCAGGCGCTTCCACTGGAACTACCAGAGGCTGAGTGGCGACGATCTCCGTGATCTCAATTTCCTCGCCGCTCGGGCTGATTGCTTTCACAGGAGTTTGCTTGATCTGCGTCGTATCGGCAGGCGGTTCATCCGGCATTGACAGCACTGGCCGGTTGGTTTGTTTGGCGAACCGCGCCGCCCTGGTTTTCGGATAGACAACCCCCTCGCCGTAGTTGGCGCCGGGGTAACACCACGAATGAATGGCTTCCCGGGCGTTCTTCGAAATGGATCACTGTTTTTCCCGTCGGTTGCAGCCGGTAGTCGGGAATCGCGAGAATGGTCGTTATCAGGTGCGTCCGGCCAACGTCCCAGATTTGAATGATGTTGCGATCGGAATCGCTGTCCGCGAGTGTGAACCAATAGGTGCCCGCAGTTAGAACTAGACCTGGCACCTCGACCGGTTCACTGTCCCAAGGGTCTATCAAAACTCGTCAGGCATGATGCCGAATTCTCGAATCTGCACTGTGGAAACGACAGATTGATGAAACTTTTACCATTCGAGGAAAACCGCGTGAATTCCAGAATTACGCGATCATTTGACATTTGCAACTTGCTGATTCATCGGTACGCGACGCTCAACGAGCGGTACCATTCCCCCAATCACACCGACGACAAATGCAGCCGTACCCCAGAACGGACCCTCGCGATAATGGCCGAACCACGCGTCCAGCGAAATCGATCCTGGTCCTGCGAATGCCAGAGTCAGCGCCGCGACTGCGACCATGATGTTGTATTCGTACCCTCCGTTGTGGACGAAGAAGCCCTTTTTGATGTGCACTGTGAAAACAGCGACGAACATAACGCTAACGACTGTTGCCGCCGCAAACGGAGTCAACAATCCGAGCGCCAAGAAACATCCTCCGCCGGTCTCCGCCAAACCGGCCATCACAGCTTGGCGCCGACCGGGCGGAAAGCCTAACGTCGCTAAGAACTGTGCGATTCCGTCAATCCCAGGTCCGCCGAACCAGCCGAACAATTTTTGCGTACCGTGTGCAGCCAGGCTCAGTCCCAGTGTCACTCGCAGAATGAATAGCCCGATGTTCATTTCAGTAACCTCTCTCGTTATTTGTGCAATTTGGTCACGATTCCCCGACTGGAGCGCGGCAGTTCCGCGGCATCAATATCGCGTAGGTGAAAACCTTGCCGGTTCACCCCTCCGAAGGTCTCCTGCTTAATGTCCTCCCGAGCCTGGAGGAAATGCCTTGAACATTTTCGCTAAGCCCTTGTCGAGGTTCTTTTCATTGTTCGCTGCCTTATCGGACAGCATGTCTTCGGCGCTGCCCCGCCAAATCAGTTGCTTACTTTTCGCGTCGTACATGTCGACGACCAACGTTCCTACCTTGTAGTTGTGCTCGGTTGTTGTCGCGTCGCCGAAGCCTCCGAATCCGCGCCATCCCCAGCCGCCGCCGAAGCCATCGTAAAACGTGTCCAGAGTTCTCTGTGTCTGGGTCGTTTCTATCGCCATGATGGCAACATCAGCGCCTTGCTCGGCTGGAGTCCAGCCCTTCGCCGCCAATTGGTTGTCCACGGCATTCTTTATGCGTGATGTCCAGAGCGAGTTGGCGGGCCTAATTTGCTCCCAAGAGTAAGTCTTGTATTGAGAGAAATTCGCCCGATGATCAAAGTCGGTTTGGACCTGCTGCGCGAGTGATGTCGCGAGCCCGGCCAGCAAAAGTGCTGTGCACATTGCGATCTGTCGTACAAGTTTCATAACTGTCTCCTCAGTCACGCACTACAAAGCATGCGTGGTGCCAAACAATGCAGCACAGGAAAAACGCGGGTTTCCCAAGCTCGTTCCATAGGTTGCGTTGGTGTACGCGAGTCCAAGATCGGTGCCAATCGTTTCTAGGGCGTCTGCACGCCGACTGAGTGTCGCGCCTTGGACACGTTTTCGTCATGGTGCGGGGCGATCGTAAAGAAAAGCTTGCATCTGAGCGATCGCCACGTTTGGAAAGCCGAATGCAATGAATGGTGACGCAGTAGAAGTTCACTGATCGAGAGAAACAGAAATGGAATCTGAAGAGAGGAAATTGCAAATGGCAAATCAAGAGAAGACCAAGTGCGCGCACATCCCTTGTCTTTGTGACGTTGCCCCGGGCCAGGAATATTGCAGCGAGGCCTGTCGGGATGCTGGGAGCGAAGACGTCGAGGTCGCATGCCAATGTAACCACGCAAGCTGCCCACTGACTGTATAGAACGAGGGCATTAGCACCTTTGAGTCAACGGATGAAGTATCAAACGATCTCGGCATGTGCCCGTGCCGAGCCAGGGCCGCAAGTGATGAGAACGACCGTATTACTTTCATCGCATATCCGGTTGAGTACCGGTCATCGGGAGTCATGACGTTCGTTATTACCGAAGATGACGTTGTGCACGAAGCGGATTTGGGTCCGAACATGGCAAAGATCGCAACCACCATGTGGAGATGGAAGCCGACTTCGCACTGGCATGTGGTGGATGGGAGTAAGCGGAGGACACTCAACCAATGGGAACGACAATCGCAACAATCGATAGCGCACAAGTGCTTGACCGCACTTCCTTCGGCAATCAAAAACGAGAAATGGCCGCGGTTTTATCTCGTAACTTGCCTTCTTTCTATAGGCACGCCTTTCGGTACTTGGGGAATGTTGCCGACGCGGAGGACGCAGTCCAGGACGCATTGTTGTCCGCCTACAAGCACGTGGGCCAATTCAGGGGCCAGGCGCGGATGTCGACGTGGCTGACGGCAATCGTAATCAACTCCGCGCGGATGCAATTGCGCAGGCGGCGGCGACAGACGCATGTGTTTCTAGACGAGCATCCAGACCCGGAAAGGTATGCGCTGTCGGAACTATTGCCCGACCACAGGCCAAGCCCCGCAGAGCAATGTCTCAGTTCAGATCTTGCGAAAAATGTTTTGCAGTTAACGCGACAGCTCTCACCTACTCTGCGCAGAGCATTTCAACTCCGCCACCTGGATGGCCTAACCATCCGCGAAATGACCGACATTCTAGGGGTGGCTGAGGGTACAGTGAAGGCTCGCATCGCGCGGGCGCGCGCCAAACTGCGAAGTCTCATGCGTAAGAGAGGTGGGTAACCAGTAGGCATACTTCCAGCGTACCGCGCCGAAGCGCGCATCGTCTGATGGGGGGCCGCCCGGGGGTTAGAATGTTAGCAAACAATACGCGGCGCGTGCGCTCTGTCGGTAACGTCTAGCACCAGCGATAATGTTCAGCGGCGTGCACAAAGAGTTCCAGTGTCCGAATTGTCCAAATCTTCATCAGCGGAAAGAGATTGATTATGCGAGCAGACATCCTGCCGGGTTGCGTGTTCCCCGACTATGAATTGACTGACCACACGGCGACTCGTCGCAAACTCTCTTTCCTGCAAGGGCAGCATCCCATGGTGCTTGTGCTCAGCCGCGGGGGCTTCTGTCCGAAAGACCGCCGGCAAGCTGAGCTATTGGTCCAGTTCCACCGAGAGATGGAGGTGTCCTATTGCCGCCTAGTCACGATCAGCACCGACAGCCTGTCGGAAACTAACGAATACCGCACAGGGATCGGGGCACACTGGGCGTTTTTGTCGGATGCTGGGCGAACCGTTCAGAAGGACCTCGATATCGTGGAATACACGGATCCGGTTCACAACCCAATGATCCCGCATACGATTATTCTTGAACCCGGGCTTGTCGTTTTCAAAATCTATAACGGCTATTGGTTCCTTGGTCGCCCCACCCTTGAGGAACTACGACTGGATCTTCGTGCCGTAACGAGGAAGTGCCGCCCGGATTGGGACATCACGGATGCAGAGCATAAAGCCGCGTGGATGCGCGGAGACAAAGATCGCTTCTACCCGTATGGGAAGAGTTATGCCACAGTGTTTGGCGAACAGGATTAAGATCCGCCACTCTTGCACTTAGCTATTGAGACACACATCTGATCCTGAGTCGGCGGCAAACCGGAAAGTTATGTGCGACGGCTTGCGAACGGCTAAGAGCCAGGATCCATGCCAAAAAATCTTTAACCCTAAGAAATCAACTTAATGGGGAAATTTCTAGCGCTTCATCGTCTCGACCAGAATTCCGTCCAGCGATGCAAACGTTCGTTGCGCAACGAAGGACAAGGCCTCTTCATACTGCGTTCGCAGCGATGAGAACTCTTCCCATTGGGTCTCCTGGTTGACTTCCGACCTCAACGGCATTCCTGCCGAGCAGAGGCAAGCCCGCGCGGCCCCATAGCGTCCTCTTTGTGGACGAGCCGTCCCGTGCTGGTTGGGGCACGCTCGCCCAAGCGCGTCGGCGATCGCGCCGAACGCGCGTGTTCCGGTGCGGAGGCAAATCTTAGCGGATTCCGCATCTTTAGTTTCAGTGGACGAAGCTGCAAGAGCGGCGGCGTCAAGCACCGCTGCTGCTGCCAAGACCCACGACTGCCCAGTCTGCACGGAAGGCGACAGGGTGAGCATCGGCAGCACTGAGTGCGTATCGGCAAGCATTCGGAACCAGTCTTCCCATCCTTCCCATACGTCTCTCATATCGCCGGCGATGCCTGCTCTCTGGCACCATTCGAGCAATGCAACCCCGGTGGGCTGATCACCGATGCGCGTATACAGCCACGACGTCTTGTCCTCGCGCGACCGGATTACCGCTTGATATCCGGGAATGAAAGTAAAGAGGAACACTACAACGCCAAGCCCCAACGCGCCTTCTGGAACCGCTAGCCATTGGCCAGCGAAGGTTGTCGGGGTCGCAAACCCGAGCGTGTTCAACGCTGACCCAGAGGCGAGAAACGCCTGGTGCCACGTATTGACGGCATGCGTTCCCCAATATAGGAACGTGAAGGCAATCATCGCTCCCACAAAGTACACGATAATCAAGGAGAGGATGTAGGCGGGAAAAACCCAAAGCAGGACCCGATGCAAGGCTCCGGCGTCCCGGTTACGGCCGAGCCGCAGAGCAACCGCCCTGTATACTCCACGGCCAATGAGCTCGGCAAAAAAGTCACGATAGTGACGATTCATCAGTGCAATTCGAATCATCGATCGCAGAATTAAGAAGAGAAGCCACAGACCTAACATCGATATGAGGACATGTGTCAATTCTGAATCTCCACGAAAGCGTAACCCTCGCTCTAGTCATCGCTTTGGTCATGCCGAACGGTAGCCAAGCAAGCTAATCACAGGCCATCGTAAGAACCTTTATTCAACATTCGAACACTTGGGCTCGTCGGAAGGCGGGTCTTTCACGCCCTGCTTCAGCGCACGAATGCCATCGCCAATCCCCTTGCCTAATTCCGGAAGCTTCTTCGGTCCGAACACCAGCAGGGCGATGAAGAAGATCACCAAAAGATGCGTCGGCTGAAAGATCCCCTCTAACATAAATCCTCCTCCATCTCGAATTGACATCCCTTTAAATTGTTATTTCCCGGCCTGGATGAAGATGACCAAGATCAGCGCGAACATACGGAAACTGTTTTCCACAATCCAGGCATACTTCGTATGTCCACCCTGAAAGAGTGAATGGTCGACTGAGTTTGCGGTGCCAGCAACCGAAGATCGACTCAAATATGTGTTGTAGTTTTCCCGCCACGTTTCATCTCTAAGCAATTTGCTTTCCCATCGCGACAGCGGCTCACTCCTTCGCCTCGTGATTACCGAAGGATTGCTCCCATGATCCGTTTATCTCCGATGCTTGCTGGGCATCGCGATCTTCTGCGGCAGAAAGCAGAAGGCATTGGCAGAGTAATCAACCAATGAAAACAAACAGCGATGATCCTCGAACTGCATCGCCGCACTCTTCGCGAGCCGCACGATGAATCTGGAACCTGTGTCGCGACGCCGACACCAGAGACGACCCAACAACATATCGACCGCCGCGACAAATTCCATCTCTGTGTCCTCAGTTCCACGTAACCCATTCATGTGACGGCGATGGCGCCAAACTTCTGCTTGACCATCGATTGGACAATTGCGTGCACTTCCGTGAACGACACAATGCTCACTCGTCACACCACAGGAGAATGATCATGCACGCACGAGAGTCAGCGCTCACGATGACCCAGGTTGAAATGTGCTGATGCCACAAGAACTCACACCACGGGTGGGCGGGTAAACCGCGCGGCCCGCAGCTCTGACGGCCGCCGTGACTAGATAAAAATGGGCAGGAATGAGGAAACAATGGCTGCAATCAGCAATGTGACGGTTATTGGCTTTCGCAAAGAAACAGATAGTCTCGGCGAAGTCAACGTTCCAAGCGACAAACTATGGGGAGCGCAAACGCAGCGTTCACTCGAACATTTCAGTATTGGGCACGACCTCATCCCGCGGGAAATGATTGCCGCGTATGCCACCTTGAAGAAGGCGGCAGCGAATGCGAACCACGCAGGCGGGCGGCTCGACGACGAGCGGCACAGACTAATTGTTCAGACCTGTGATGAGATTCTCGCCGGCAGCCATGAGGACATGTTCCCTCTGCATGTGTGGATGACGGGGAGTGGCACGCAATTCAACATGAACGTAAATGAGGTGATCTCCAACCGCTGCTGCCAACTAGCCGGCACGGCGCTGGGCAGCAAAACACCGGTTCATCCCAACGACCACGTCAATATGTCGCAGTCCTCCAACGATTCTTTTCCCTCGGCGATGAACATTGCGGCCGCTGTCAACGTGAAACAGCGACTACTCCCGGCAGTGCAGGCCCTGCGCGATGCCACAGCGGCAAAAGCTGACGAGTGGGAGGACATAGTTAAGATCGGCCGTACCCACATGCAGGATGCTACGCCAATCACTCTCGGCGAAGAGTGGTCTGGTTACGTGGGCATGCTTAGCGATAATGCGGATCGACTCGAGCATGCGCTGCGCGATGTATACAAACTCGCACTTGGGGGCACCGCTGTCGGAACGGGTCTTAACGCGGCTTCCGGATTTGGCGATGCGGCGGCTGCCGAAATTGCGAAGCTGACGATGTTGCCCTTCAGTAGCGCACCAAACAAATTCACTGTGCAAGGCGCCCATGATGCTCTGGTACAACTCTCCGGCTCACTACGGACGCTCGCGGTCTCTCTTTACAAGATCGCGAATGACATCCGGCTCATGTCGTGCGGTCCACGTGCCGGTTTCGCCGAGTTGGTGATCCCCGCAAACGAACCGGGCTCTTCCATCATGCCTGGCAAAGTGAACCCTACTCAGGCCGAGGCGCTTACTATGATCGCCGTTCAGGCGATGGCAAACGACGTCGCAGTCGGTTTCGGCGGCGCCGGCGGCTACCTGGAAATGAACGTTTACAAGCCACTGATCATCTTCAACGTCACTCACTCGGTCACGATCATGGCCGACGGGTGCAGCAACTTCCGCAAATTCCTGGTCGAAGGCACGAAGCCAAATTTGAAAAAGATCAAGGAATACGTGGACCGCTCGCTGATGCTGGTGACGGCGCTTTCACCGGTCATCGGTTATGACAAATCTTCGAAGATTGCCCACTACGCACTGGATAACGATCTGACACTCAAGCAAGCCGCTCTCAAGTTGGGATTCGTAACGGAAGAGGAGTTCGACCGGGTTGTCGATCCAGCAAAGATGGTCCGCCCCTATGTGGCAAAGGCCAGCTGAAATCGCAGTCCTATTCGGCACAAAGAGCAGGACACAAAGAATTCAGAACAGGAAGGAAAACACATGAGAACCAATAAACGCGGAATGGAATTGCTCCAGGACCCAACCCTCAACAAATCAACCGCTTTCACCGAGGCCGAAAAGCAGGCGCTAGGAATCACTGGCCTCGTGCCGGACGTAACCGAAACAGAGGATCAGCAGCTCAGCCGGGTGATGATGCAACTGGGCCACAAGGGCACCGACATCGATCGCTACATTTACCTGATCAATCTGCTCGACCACAATGAAACGCTCTTCTATCGGACGGTCATGTCCGACCCGACTCGCTTTCTGCCGATCGTTTACGACCCGACGATCGGGGAAGCCTGCCTCAAGTTCGGCCACATTTACCGCCAGGCGCGCGGCATATATCTCTCGATCACACGCCGCGGCAAAGTAAAGGAGATCTTGAGAAATTGGCCTCAGAAAGACGTTCGGTTCATTTGTGTCACGGACGCCGGCCGCATCCTCGGCCTCGGGGATCTTGGGGCAAATGGCGCGGGCATCCCCATCGGAAAATTGCAGTTGTACACCGCCTGCGCCGGAGTGCCGCCACAATACCTGCTCCCCATGTACCTCGATGCTGGCACTAACAATGAGCAATACCTGCACGATCCCCTGTATCTGGGTATGCGGAAGACACGCCCGTCGACTGAGGAGCTTTTTTCTTTTGTTGATGAGTTCGTCGAGGCGGTGCAGGAGGTGTTTCCGAAATGCTGCATTCACTTTGAGGATTGGACCGGCGTAGACGCCGTGCACCTCCTCCAACGCTACCGCGACAAGTACTGCGTCTACAACGACGACGTGCAGGGTACGGCTGGGATCACTCTCGCTGGCATGATCAATGCGGCCAAGCTCAAGGGCACGAAATTGAAAGATGAAAAATACCTGTTCCTCGGCGCGGGCTCAGCCGGTATTGGTCTTGCCGACCTGCTTTGCTCTGCGCTAGTTGCACAAGGCGTGCCCCTGAAGGAAGCGCAGGCACGAATCTACATGTTCGACATCAACGGCCTTCTGGAGTCGACCCGCAATGACCTTGTCGATTTCCAAAAGCCGTACGCACACCAGCATGCGCCGACGCGGGATTTCGTCGCTGCTATCGAGAGTATCAAGCCGACTACGATCATCGGTGTGAGCACGGTTGGGGGTGCCTTCAACCAGAAAGTTGTTGAAAGTATGGCGCGTATCAATGAGCGACCCGTGATCCTCGCGCTGTCCAACCCGACCGAGCATGCTGAATGCACACCTGAACAAGCCTATACCTGGTCGAAGGGCAAAGCGATCTATGCGGCCGGCGTGCAGTTCGAACCGGTGCGCTTAGACGGAAAGACATTTCTGCCGGGACAAGCAAACAACTTTTACATATTCCCGGCGGTCGGTATGGCGATCTTCGCCACGCAGGCGAAGCGTGTCACAGACGAGATGTTCATCGAGGCCGGGCAGGCCGTAGCGGACCAGGTACCGTCCGATTTGCTCAAGCAAGGTCTCCTTTACCCGCTGCAGTCGAACATTCTGGAAACCGAGATCCAGACTGCAGCGCGCGTTGCGAAGCTCGTTTTCGACTCCGGGCTTGCCCGCGTCGAGCGGCCGACGGACATGGTCGCCTTCATTCGTCAACATGTCTATACGCCGGAATACAAAAAAGGACCGATTAGGGCCGGGAAAGTGGCCTAAGTTACCTCCTTTTGCGAAAGGTGCAATGCTCATGGCGCAACAGCAAAAGCTGACGCGTGTTCCGGCTCAGAAGGGCAGCGCTGTCCTTCATGCCATCGCGCTGTCGATATTGTGCGTGATCAGCTACTGGCTGATCACGCACTTGCTTGCCCATGTGTTCCCGGTCTCCAGAGACGACGACCTTCTGGGAGGCATGTGGGCCGTGGTTGCCACCGTATTTGTGTATCGCTACAGCTACCAGCAAAGTACCGGTGCTGCCCTGTCGCGTATGGCAGCAACCTCGTTGAGCTTCGCCCTTTGTTTTGTCTACCTGCTCTTTTTTCCGTCCCAGGTCTGGGGAATGGCGGCGCTCATTGGGATCGGGGCGCTCGCGATGTCCGTCCTCGATCGACCGGACGACGTAATTACGACGGGCATCACGACTGCCGTCGTGATGGTTGTTGCTGCGATAAGCCCAGATCACGCGTGGAAACAGCCGATCCTACGACTCCTCGACACGATTGTGGGAGTTGCCGTCGGTGTTGCTGGCGCATTGATCGGTCTGAAGTCACCCTACAGCCGTCGGCCGCGGCGAGAGATCGAGAATACCGGTCAAGCAATACCAAGCAATACTATGAGCAGCGGTCATCGCAACAATGTTGATGGTGAAGGACCAAGAAATGGGTTCTCCGCGATCTTTAGGAATTGATCTGTATGGCAAAGGACTCTGGAATCGCAGCAGGACCGCCACGGCAGCTTAAAGTTGACTGGCTGTTGGCAGCTGTCTTGAGCATGACGGCGGGTACGGTCGATGTCATTGGATTCCTGGCACTCGGAGGGCTGTTTGTCGCGCACATTACGGGAAACCTCGTGGTGCTGGCCTCCCATTACATAACCGGTCGCTTTAGCCAGGTAGGACCGTTGATGTCAGTTCCGGTTTTCATCTGTGTACTAGGGGCGGTTACATGGTTATCTACGAACAAGGCGACGCATAGAACTTTGCGAACTTTACTGATTCTGCATGCTGTACTTCTGGCTGGATTCTTTGGGCTTGCCGTTGCTCTTGGTCCCTTCTCCAATCCCGATGGTGCAATAGCGGTAACTGTGGGAATGCTCGGAGTTGCCGCGATGGCCACTCAAAATGCGCTCGTCAAGCTCGATCTGCCGGGGTTTCCTTCGACTGCTGTACTCACCACGAATACGGTGCAATTGACAATTAATCTTGCGACGCTGCTACGCGGCAATGGGCGGCCTGATGAGATAGCTAGAGCCCGGCGTGGCGCTCAGATGACGTTTTCGGCTTTTGCGGGATTTATCGCCGGGTGTACGGCGGGCGGATTTCTTGAAGTTCACTTCAAACTATGGGCGCTAGCCTTGCCGGTTGTCCTAGCCGTGGTTGCAGTTCCGTTCGGTGAGTACACGTTACGAGCGGTTGAGTACACGGAACAGGCTTCAACCATGACCATCCATGCCCAAAGGACATAAGACGACTTCAAGACTGTTTTGCAAAAGATCGACATTCACATGCGGAACTGGCGATCACGTCTGAACCGATCCTGGACGAGAACTATCTGTGCGTGATTCGCGAAGTGATGGGCAAAGAGACTGGTAAGGGGAAGGCCACTCGATCGATCGCTTTCCGAATGTCTAGCGCGAGTTTGGACCTAAGAAACCGCTTAGAGGGACGATGCGACAAATATCCGTACAATTCGCTTGTGTGGTATGGGTTGCGTTGAGCATTTTGGCGGTCAATACCGTTGCGCAGGAGGAGACACTCAGCGGGCCCGATAGTCATGAGACTGGCGAGGGCGCGCACGGCCATCTCCTCGGAGATTGGGACGGCGAGCGGTCGCGCCTGTTGGAACGCGGTGTCAGTTTTGATTTTCAGTACATTAGCGACTCGCTTTCCAACATCAAGAGCCAGCAACCTCAGCGATTTGCGAGTTGGAATCGCTTTCGAGGTACGGTCGATATCGATCTCGGGGCCTTGATTCACCAGCCCGGCTTGTATTTTCATGCAACAGCGCTCTGGCAAGGCGGCGGCAATCTAGGATCCTACCTCGGTTTGCTGGCCAGTCCGAGCGGCCTGTCCAGCGCAAATACATTCCGTCTCGACTCCTGGTGGTTGGAGAAACGATGGTTGAACGAACGGCTCACCGCACGAGTCGGTCAGTTCGCCGGCCAGGATTTCTATGGGGCGCAGCACGACGGCTCATCTTTCGTTTTCGAACCGATGGGATATGCCCTGGACAATCTCGGTACTACATACGAATCGTTCGATCCACCTTCGACGCCCGCAGCGGAAGTGCGCATCGCGCCGACTCACTACCTCTACGTCAAATCGATGGTGGAGGCTGAAGACCGCAATCCCTTTTCTCACAACTCCACTGGGTTGGTTCCACAGTTTCGAGGAGCACCTATAAGCATTTCGGAGATTGGTTTTACTCCAGGCAAGAAAGCGTCATCGATTCGTGCTTTCGACAATGTCGAGAGCCGCAAGGGCTACTCAGGACTCTATCAATTCGGCGCAGTTTACAACCCATCGAAATTCACAACGCCAACAGGCAATTCAGGACGACAGGAAGACTATCTCCTGTACTGGATGGCAAGCCAGGCCCTCTGGCGCGTGGACCCGAAAGGGGGGAGAGGGATTGATGGGACATTTGCCTATGATTGGAGTCCGGCCAATGTTAATCGCAACAATAAGGTGCTCACCGCTGGGCTTCGATTCAATGAACCATTACCCCTGCCGATCCACAACACGATGTCGCTTGGTTTCGTTCAAAACAGTTTGAGTCCGCAGTTTCTGCCACCCAACTCGCCTCGGTGGAATGCCGAGCGCGGCGTGGAGTTCAACACTTTGTTAGATCCCCTGCCGATGCTGCTTGTACAACCGGTGATTCAGTACTACGCGAATGTTGGCGGGGGCGTTCAGCGAGCAGTGGTGTTCGGGTTCAGAATCAAAGTGGAGTTCTGAATCCTTTGCCTCCTGGTTGCCGAAGGATGGCTCCCATGCTCCGTTCAGCTTCGATGCATTGCGGCATACTATCCTCTATCTGCGGCGGAAGGCACACGTATTCGCATCGCCGTACTCTCACGAGCCGCACTGGGAACCTGGAACGTATGTCGCGACGCTGACACGAGAGACGACCCAACAACATACCGACCACCGCGAAATTCCATTTTTGTGTCCCCAGTTCCGCGCAACCCACACATTTGACGGCGACATCGTCAAACTTCTGCTTGACCGTCGATTGGAGTACGGCGTGCACTTCCTGTGAACGACGCAATCACTTGTCACACCACAGGAGAATGGCGATGCACGCAGCGGACTCAGCGCCCACCATGACCCAAGTCGAATGCTGTACACCGCAAGAACTCACACCACGGGTGGGCGGGCGAATGGCGCGGCCCGCAGTTCTGACGGACACCTGGAAATTAAGCTTTCGACTCCCGGCACATCAGACGTGTCCTTATTCCAAGGCCATCCGCGGTAACGTCGACGTTGTGATCAACGTGATTTAGGGCAAGCCCGAGGACAGCTGTAAGCGCGACTGAAAATTAATCTGATTGGAGGGAAACGAGATGTCTGAAGCAATCAAGAGAGGTCAAGTTAGCACGGATCAGATCAACCAAGATCGGCGCAGATTCATGCGGAACGCCGCGATGACCCTCGCTGCTGCAGAGCTAGTTACGATGAGTTCTGCGGTCGCACAACCCAGCAAGAAAAACGCTAAAGATATGACCCCGGTTACGCCGGGGACGAATGGGTCGTCCGGCGCAACTTTCGGCCCGCTGAAGCAGATAGACGCTGGCCTACTGAATGTTGGTTACGCGGAGGCCGGGCCCGCCAATGGTCCTGCAGTACTTCTACTGCACGGTTGGCCCTACGACATTTACAGCTTTGTCGATGTCACTCCCTTGTTGGCGTCGGCGGGCTACCGTGTGATCGTCCCATATCTGCGCGGCTTTGGCACGACGAGCTTTCTTTCCAGTGCAACTTTCAGGAATGGTCAGCCATCGGTCGTTGCTCTCGACGCCATCGCTTTGCTGGATGCGCTAAAGATCGAGAAGGCGATCGTCGCCGGCTTCGATTGGGGAGCGCGGACGGCTGATGACATCGCCGTGCTTTGGCCTGAACGCTGCAAGGCGATCGTCTCAGTCAGCGGCTATCTGATCGGTGGCCAAGCAGCCGGCAAGATCCCATTGCCGCCACAAGTTGAGTACCAATGGTGGTACCAATATTATTTCGCCACGGAAAACGGCAAGGCTGGCTACGAGAAGAACCGGCACGATTTCAACAAACTCATCTGGCAGCTTGCGTCGCCCAAGTGGAATTTCGACGACGCCACTTTCGATCGTACGGCAGCGTCGTTCGACAACCCGGACCATGCTGCCATTGTGATTCACAATTACCGCTGGCGGATCGGCATTGCGGAAGGTGAGTCGCAATATGACCATTTCGAGAAGCGGCTTGCCGAACGTCCGGCCATTTCCCTGCCCACGATCACGATGGAAGGTGACGCGAACGGAGCACCCCACCCGGGCTCCGCAGCCTATCGCGAGCAATTCTCGGGCAAATACGAATACCGGCTTATCACCGGTGGCGTCGGTCACAATCTGCCGCAAGAAGCTCCACAGGCCTTTGCCAAAGCTGTCATCGACGTCGACGCTTTTTGATCAGCGTCGGTCTGTGCAGGCTCTGCGGACTGACATGAGCGCTAGGTTGGAACTGGAGGGTAGCATGAATGCCGACAATTCAGTATTCGCTATATATTCCGAGACGCAGGTTGAAGACGCAGTCAACGAACTTGTCACAAACAATTTTGCCAAGGAACGCATTTCCGTCTTGTGCCCAAGAAACGAGGCCACGAGAGAGTTCGCTGCAAGAAAAGGCACACATACACCAATAGGCACTGATAAAGGCCGTTACGCTAATGTTCCACTGGCTGGAACGTTGGGAATTCTCCACCCGGCGGAAGGCCCTCTACTAGGTGCTCTCCATGATGCCCTCATTGACATGGGGGTCCCGGAATGCTGGTGTGACCGCCGCGTGGTCCATGGCAAGTTCTTACTCTCTGTGCTGTGCCATGGTACCGACGAGTTCTTTCGAGCGGTCGGTATCCTCAGGTTTAAAAGCGCGATTGACATTTCGTGGGCTGTGCCGGCTGAGAAATATTGGGAGCGCGCACAAAACTCATAAGTGTCTCGAGAGCGACCATCTGAATCGGGAGAAGCCCTTCTCGGGCTATAGAGAGTATTGCAATTTGAAACAGAGGAGATGAACAACATGCCTGGGTTTACGGTCGGGAAGTACCTCGCAACGCGGTTCGAGCAAATAGGCCTCAAACACTACTTCATGGTCCCGGGGGACTATAACCTTGTTCTGCTTGATGAACTTTTGTCGAACAAGAATATCGAGCAGATCGGCTGCTGCAATGAGCTCAACGCTGCATACGCGGCCGAGGGCTATGCACGGGTCAAGGGGTGCGCCGCTGTGGTCACCACGTTTAACGTGGGAGCGTTTTCGGCGCTCAACGGCGTCGCCGGGGCCAACGCCGAACGGCTGCCGGTGATCTTCGTCTCAGCAGGCTACAACACGAATGACCCCTCCAAGAACCATCTCCTTCATCATACGATTGCCACTCACGACTTTTCATACCAGTACGAGATGTTCGAGAAAATCACATGTGTGGCAGTGCGCATCCTTCATGCTGACAACGCACCATCGCTCATCGACGAGGCCATTGGCACGGCGCTGCGAGAGCGCAAACCGGCGTACATCGAAATCGCCTGCAACCTTTCGAATGCGCCCTGTCCTGAGCCGGCGCCGTTCGAAACACTTATGACCGCCGAAACGAGCAACCGTCTGGCCCTCGACACAGCCGTGGAACGCGCCAGCACCCTCCTCGCAAACGCGAAGAAGCCCGTTCTCCTGGCGGGGGTCCATCTTCGCCCCTTCGGGGCGATCGACGCTTTTCGTGAAGTTGCCGAGGCCCTCGGGTGCGCAGTGGCGGTCATGCCGAATGCAAAGGGCTTTTTCCCTGAGGACCATTCGCAATACATCGGTATCTATTTGGGCGCGGTCAGTAGCCCTGGCTGCGAGGGAATCATGAATTGGGCGGATCTTGTTCTGGCTGCGGGCCCGGTATTCAACGACTACACGACCGTGGGCTGGACCGCCCTGCCCCCTCGGCAGAGCCTAATCAACGTTAGTCCCCGCTACGTCAGGTTCCCGGACGCGGAATACACCAATGTCACCATGACCGATTTTCTTTCAGCCCTGGCCAAGAAGGTACGCACCAACAAGACCACTTTGGTTGAGTACCGGCGCCAGAGTCAAAAGAACGGGACAGAAGCCCGAACCCCTGAACCAACGACGCCGCTAACTCGGGCTGAGATGTGCCGCCAGATCGAACAGTGCATTGACGCGAAGACCACACTGCTTGTGGAGACGGGTGACGCATGGTTCAACGGCATGTACATGCACCTCCCCGATGGCGCCCGGTTCGAGATCGAGATGCAGTGGGGTGCCATCGGTTGGGCCGTACCGGCAACCTTCGGTTACGGGATGGGACTGGAACCCGATCGTCGATTGGTCTCCATGATCGGCGACGGCTCCTTCCAGCTGACTGCTCAGGAGGTGTCCAACATGATCCGGTACGGACAGAACACGCTCATCTTTCTCGTGAACAACCGCGGGTACGTCATCGAATCCGAGATCCATGAAGGACCCTACAACTACTTCAAGAACTGGGACTAC
>Ga0116126_1001300_pt1 | contig 16022 bp, 14 predicted proteins | sample June2015DPH_16_5_FD_89730 | JGI IMG/M metagenome (GOLD analysis project Ga0116126, IMG submission 89730) | Peatland microbial communities from SPRUCE experiment site at the Marcell Experimental Forest, Minnesota, USA - June2015DPH_16_40 | ecosystem: Environmental > Terrestrial > Soil > Wetlands...
GAATGACCCCGCTCCTGGCCAACGCCTGAAGTCCCCGTTGAAAGTCAACCAAGGCCTCGCCTTCGGGATCATGCCCGCCAAGCGTGATGCCCTCCCATCCCAGCTCACCCACAATGCCCCCCCACAGTGTATCGTCAAGATCCAGGATGATCAGTTTGCGCGATTTGCCCTCCACGCCCCGAAGGGCCGCTTTGATGTCCCTGGCCGCCGCCCTGAAAACTTCGTTGCCAAAAGGAATCTTGGCCATGTACCAAAGCCTGGGGTTAACAGACTTCTCCCCTGCAGCTTCGATCCATGTTGCCGCCTGGAGAGGAATGACATTCATTGCGCCATCGATGTTCTCGAGAAGCCGCAGGTTGCACTGCATAAGAACCCTTGATACGCCGATGCCGGGCATCAAGTCCAACATGCCATGCCCGCAGTGAACGGCGGGCACCGTCCAAGTCGGCACGAACAAGGTACGCGTCCTGTCTTTGGCCACCAGCAGAGCCGCGGCGTATTCGTCAACTTGCCTGAGGATTTCTTGAGTATCCACTTTCGCGAAGGCCAGCAGATGACGGAAGCCCTCAAGAACACATTCAGGGCGCGTCCAAACAACGACAAATTCCGGTTTCGATTGCCAGCATGGGTGACCGCCGTCAAGCAAGACCTGCCGCACCTGCCCAAACGGCGCCGCCAAGGCAGCGACACGCGGTGCGTTATCGTCGTTGTTGAGGTAGGCCGTCAGATTCTGGACGTTGAAGTCGGAAATCAGCAATCCACTTTTTGTTTCGCGGCTCACAGGCGTGGTCCTGATCGGTGAACTTGCTTAGCGTCGCCCCGGCAGGCCGGGAAGGTACGGTTATAATGGCGGCTTCAGTCACCCTGCTCCCGTGTCAGCAGAAGACGGATAAAGTCCGCTAGCTTCCCCACGGTCTCAAAAGGATTCTTCTCGTCTAGTGCGGCACTGTCTCCGGTAAGCGACGGCGTAGCGCCGAAAGCGCCCTCGCACTTCTCCTCCAGGAGCGCAACAAAGTTGACGAAGCCCAAGGAGTCCAACTTCCCCGAGTCGCCGAGGAGGACCGTCCCCTCTGATTTCGGGATGCGACCTTCCGGCCCCAGTTGCTCGTTCACTTCGTCGAGACTGGCGTATATGATATCGAGAATCTCTTCCCGGCTCACATTCATAACCTACGCACGAGCTGAAAATTCCGGCAAACAGACAAGAAATCGTTTACGGGACGGCGCGTGCCCACACTCGGCCAGGCCGTCGTGAAAGAGCGCCTTCATGGGGAGAAAGATGCCAGAGTGAAGCCGGGCGCGCAAGCGCGGAGACGAAGCACGCGATCCGGGAGGCAGCAATACAAAACCTCAGGCAGTTCAGTCATCTGCGAACCATCGGATGGCATGGAGGCGGGAAGGAGTTTCGCTCTGCACTCCGAGACGGGATTCTCAAGCCTTCGCGTAAGCCTTGGGACCCCGACCTCGACTACCTGGTGTTCGGCTAGCCCCTCCGAGGCTGGACTGAACCGCAGTTGAACTGACTTCACTGCCTCAGTCCTTGATTCGCTTCTCTGGGCTTCGCCAGCCCAACCCCGTCAGCAGAAGTTCCCCATCGCCTCACTTCAGTGATGTACTTCTGCCGGACCGGATCGATGCCGCACACCGCGAGCAACCTTCCGATATGATCGAAATCCTTGATCAAGTACTTCATGAAAACACCGTGGCCGAACAAGAGAAAAGCGGGAAGGCAAAGCGTGTACAGGAAGGATGCCGCGATTGATTTCAGCACATCCGTAGCCCCAAATTGGGGACTGGCCAGGGATGACTTGCCGCGCAACAGCGCCCTCTGTAGTAGAAAACTCCGACGCATACGATGGGATGGCACAGTCTCGTAAACCTGCGCTTCCTGGCACCAGACAAACACACGGCCCTTATCGATGGCTCGCTTGAAGAAATCGCGATCCTCGCCGCCACTCCCGCATTCCCGACGGAAAGGTCCTTCGATCTCTTTCAGCACGCTGTGCCGCAGCAACACGTTGCCCGTGCGCGCCTGGGTCCAGTCGAGCACAAGGCCTGTGAGGTGTGGGGGCCGCTCGAACAGCCTCGATTTCAGAACCCATTTCGGAGGATCAATCTCGAATCGGGGCACCACCGGCCCCAATACTCCGTCCGCTCCGTAGTGGCCAAGGGCCGTGTGAAGCTTCAGCAGCCAGTCTTCCGGAGGCAACTCGTCATCATCGATGAAGGCTACCAGGTCGCCTCGTGCCCGCGCCACTGCTTTATTGCGCGCCAGCGCAATATTCTGCTCCGGCTCGACGTCATACGCAACTGGCACGGAAAGACGGGTTCGGAACGACTCCACGATCGCCCCCGCCGACTCGGTTGAATCGTTGTCCACCACGATAATGGAATAAGAAAATTTCCCCTGAGTTGTCTGCTTCCCCAACTCAGTGAGCAAGTTCGCTAACAGCCGGGGCCGCTTAAAAGTACAGACACAGACACAGATGAGTTTCATCGCTTCCCACATGATGCGCAGGTCTTACCTTTGTAAACCATCTCACCACCGGTCCACTTGGCTCGGCCCAGGTTGAAGCGCACTTGCGCCGGGATCGGGCCGACCATGAAATCCAGAGTCCAATTCTGCGGCCGCATGACGAAGTCGAATCGAACCGGTAGGTTTGACACCTCGACTGGTGACGCACCGGAGTAAATCAATTGGCAGGTATTGGTAAAAGCCGTCGTGACCGCAGTGCTGAGGTATTCGTACTGGACAGGTCTTACTATCTCACCGACTTGATTCATGGCCGAGGCCCAGGACACAATGTCGCAGACGCCAGTGTTGGACTGCATATCTGGCAGCACAGAGCGTAGGTGTTGGCCCAAACCGACGGAGTCAACAGCAACCACGCACTGAACAGCAAGGTTCGCTTATCCAGTTTATTAGCGTACTCCGAAAAACTTAAATGACCCTAAATCCCCTGACGAGCCACCACCTTGGCTTGAACTCCCTGGCGGATCAACTCCGTAAACGTAGCGGTAGCCGGCCGGGATGTTCGTGACGCTTGCGGCGGACGGGTTGTTTGGGTTGAACGGCGGCCACGGCAGGCTGTTGCCCCACCACGCCGGTTTGCTGGTGAGATAGTAACTGTTGGTAAGCGTCCCGCTCACCGCGTCGGCGATGTTGCTGTTGGCATAATCGAAGTTGTCAGCTCGCAGGATTGTGTTGAGGACATTGTTGTTATACTGGCCCCAGAATGGGGTTCCCGGCCCAGTAATGCCTCCGAACGGATCAGGCCAACCAAGCCGATAAATTAGGCTTCCACTGTATCCAGTGTTCGTTGCGGAATATGTCCAGTTCCCGCCGGAAAATCCCAGAATGTTCCCAACAACATTGTAGTAGTAAGAGTTCAAGTCGGGTGATACACAACAGGGCTCAATCGCAATGCCCTCATTGGCGTCAAAGCCCTGGAACCAGTTCCGAAAGAGCGTGTGATATCCGCTGGCCGACAGACATTGCCATTCGGGCATCACGTTGCCCTCATAAAGCTCAAATACCGGGTAGCCATCATGCGCTCCATCCACCGACCAACCGCCCGATGGAATTCCGCCCTGGGCATGGTTCACTTTCGTGATGTAGTTGTACGCCGTGACCCCGCCGATACCGGAATAAAACCAGAGCGGATACCCCAGGTCAGAAAGGATATTGTTCTCAAGAAGCAGCCCATCGCACATATATGAACGAATGCCCTGGTAGGCGTCACACGCTGCTGTTGCTCCACCGTGAATGTTGCAGTGGTCCACTTGACACTGTACGCAATGGTCAAACACAATCGCCCCGCTGGGAACAGTGGCAAACTCCACGTTCCTAAGCCAGCAGCGGTCGGCAAACGCAAGGTTGATGAGGAACTGTCCTGTTACGCCGGTGGGATTGGTCACGGTCATGCTCTCGATACCAACAAGGCTGGTAATCAACCCGTTCCAACCGCTGCTTGCCGCATACGCTGCCATCGTTTGGGAAAAGTTCCAAAAGAGCGGAGGCCAAAAGTAGATATTGGTTGTCGTGGCCGATTGAGAATATCCGGTGATTCGCACCATCTGCTGCAAGTTGCGTTGTCCGGGGAGGATATAGGATGGCACAGTCCAGTATTGGTATTGGTCTCCATCAGTATGAAGACCCCCAGCATAATTCACGTCAAACACCGTGCCGGTCGGCCATGTCGTTAATGGATCTGGCGTAGAGGCGTCCGAGGCGTTGTAATACTCGTTAGTTTGGTCAATCCACAAGAGCGACCCCACAACGGGCGACCCACCCGCAAAACTGCTCACGGAGACATTCGTCGCCCCTATTGGCGCGCTGCCGACGACTTGGTACCACACTCCCGAAAATCCTGAGTTGCCAAACCAAAACGCTCCTGCATTAGAACCCCCAAGCCGGATCACGGTTTTCCCAGGCCCAGCGCCGCGAATCACAACATTGGTCAGTGTTGACGCAATGACGGTTGAAGCGAGCGTGTATGTCCCCGCTGGCATATACACCACCTCGTTGGGTGGGCAGGCAGTGATGGCACACAACAGGTTCGCCGAAATGTCCGTGCCGTTGGTCAGGCACTGAAAACTCGTGTTGGTGGTGGTCAGCACATTCACGAAATTGCTGGTGATGGCCGGTATCCCGCCCGGTACCCCGGCGTTTGACCAGTTGGCAAGACGGGAGGCCGGGATAATGTCACCACGCGCGATCTGAGAAAACAGCAGCAAGGCTCCCAAAGCAACACAGCCACACCTGTTGAACAAGCCATTCGACACATCATTTTTCATAGGGCAATATTTACAGCAGGAATTGCACCATTCTCATGCATGGAAGTCCCTCTGTCTCAAGCAACAACGGGTGGCATACAGTATCCCCAAAAATGCACCGCAATTCTCCACGAACCTAACGAGCGATAAACCCTGTAAATCTCGCACAACATTCAGCGCCATACGATGCTGCCGAGTATACCGGAAATGAAACTGAATGCAAGCGTCGATTTGATCAAGTTTGTCATCCGATGGTCGGGGAGTGTCCGAGTCGATGGAGGGGCAGCCCCGATAGAATCGGGGCAGGCGGCGCTGTCAGGCCCCGAAAAGAATTCGGGGTGAAAGACCGGCGCCGAACGGCTTCCAATGCGCCTTCGGATTGTTGCGTTAATCTGCACTGCCGCTAATTGCCTCCCAAGCCGCGCCAACCGGTAGGACCCTGGCCCCGCAAGACGCCGCGCACCGCACGATAATCTCAAAAAAGTCGGGCGTACACCCGAACGGGCTGGGTGCATCGCACACGTCATGGGTGGCAAAGATCAGCCAACCGTATGCCCGACAGTTACGCTCAATCATCCGTTTCACTGCCCCGGGGTCGTGCCGGCTCTGTTCGAGAAAGAACGCGCTGAGGTAATTCAGGTCAGTTGAACCGGCGTTAAGCGTTTGGCCGCCACCCCGGCAACAGGCGAAGTACTTGCCCATCCTTCGCTTGGTCTCCGGCCGCGGGCAGGCGATTGGGTACGACATCGTTTTAAACGACGCACCGGGTACAACCTTCTCAAGCGCGCGCCGGTTTTCGAGAATGGACTCCTCAAAAACCCGTGGCTCCGTCTCCCAGGCGTGACAGTGGGCAAAGGTATGGCATCCGAGTTCATGTCCGTCGTCCAGAAGTTTTTCAAGGTCCCGTGAGGAGAAGATGAGGCCTGTTGGACTATCCTGCCCCATCAGACCGAGTGATGCGTAATACGTACCGGCAAATCCATGCTGCTTCAGGATGGCGCCGCCAACCGTCACAGCGGAAACAGGAAAATCGTCGAAACTAAATGAGATGAACGGCTCTTTGTTCTGCATTGTGTAACTGCGCCGACCGAACCGGTAGGCCATGAATCGCCCATACCGATTACGCAGTCTTGCTGCCGTGTTCACAAACGAAAATTGCATGCTTGGATCCGGAAGTCTGTGGCAATCAGCTTTCAACAGGGATGAAAAGGGGGACGCCCTGTTCAAAACGGCGGGATACTCGGGTGAACCCATTAGTCATACAACAGGTCTGGCATCGGGGTTGCGACCACTTCATCCTCTGTCGCGACGGGTTGTGTCGCGTGCCCAGGAACATCCAAGGCCATTATCAGAAAAGTCAACCACAGCGGAGTCAGGCGAAAATACGCAGTCTCTGTACAATTCAACACAATGATCATCACGAACGACATGAACCTGACCCTCCCGAAGTCTGTTCCAGAGAGGAATTTCTTGGACAGTTTCCATCCGATCGCCGCAAGCGCCGTGACCAAAACGAACACCCCGATGTAGCCGCCATCCAGATATGTCTCGATGTAGCCACTATGCGCTGTGGTTATATTCGCATTCACGAGGTTATCCCAGATTGCTTGTCCCCTCTCGCCCAGCCAGAAGCTGTAGAAGCCCGCGCCAATGACTGGATTTGTATGCTGACTTAAGACCAAGGCCCATATCGTCGTTCTATTGGTGAATGTCGCATCCCGGCTGAGCGCTCCCAGCATTGAATCTCCAACGCCGTAAGCCATTACTCCAAGCAGGACGAGAGGCAGTATCACCAATCCGAAAACCACGACCAGTCTGGGCGTTCTCTTGATAACGGGAATCCGATTGCTCAGCAAGACAACTGCGCCGAGTATTGCGCAAATCAGAGAAGTCTTGCTTTCGCAGGCGATCATCAGCCATAGACCGATTCCCAGAACCGCCAGTCGCGCATAAATTCCCTTCCGACCCACGGTATGAATCTTGCCCTCCCATATTTCAATCAACTCCCAGAGCAAAATGAGGCCAAACGCGACGCAGATTTCGCCAAGAGAATTCTTTGACCCGCTGATCCCCCCCACTTGTCCCATCCCCCCAGGGCCATATACCCTCCCGATAGCAGGGTAGTACTTGTAAAAAGTGACCGACAAGGGGAAACATACATAAGCGCACCTGACAAAAACGGCTTTGATCGCCTCGACCGGGTCACTTTCCGTGAGAAGGACCAGGAGGATTAACAGATTGCCACATTCTTTCGTCCAACGCTTGAAAGAAACCCAGGTATAGTCAGACCAGAGTGTGCTAATTCCGAAATAGAGGAAGACCATCAGAAGCACTTTGTTTCTCGAAATAAGACCTCCCCAATCGAGTCGCCTGTGCAGTAGGACAGCCAGTGCGGCTCCCATCAAGGCAAAGGCAAAAAACGCATCTGTTGGACTGCCTTCAAGATAATCCGCGGTGGTGTGTAACGTCATTCCCCCACCGACCCAGAACGAAACGGGTCGCGACGCGTGTACAAAAATCCAAAGTTGGGGAATCCAGAGGGCTGCCGAGAGCTTGGGCCGGCTTACCATGTCCTGACGGAGAAGCCAAAACACAAATGCGTAGGTAATCAAAAGTGCGAGGACCGGTGGCATAGTCATCCCTCGATCGGAGAAAGAGAAAGAGACAGGAGCGCAAGGAGCGGAGGCATTGTCATCCTTCGATCAAGAGCCGGTGAACCAGTTCCGTTGTGAGAATCCGGTGTATATCAAGCGTGTGGTTGCAGCGGCCATCGGTGTGGCTTGTCACCATTTCTTCCAAACGGGACCCCTGAAGGAATGAACGGCTGCGTGTGCGCGAATCCAGCAGCACGTCTTTCACGTATGGAGACAATTGGTCGCGGTACCAGATGCGGAAATGGCAAAACTTGTGCCGGCCAAGAAACAGCTCTTCAAAATGCAACGGCGCGGCCATATGGTCAACCCTGGCCAGCCACTGCGGCATGCCATAGTCGTAGGCGTATTCCGCTCTCACAGTGAATTCCTGACACAGATTACTGATCTTTGCTCGCAGCGACGAAGAGAAGGGAACCAAGCCGTGATCCGTCTCAAGCCTGGCCAAAGCTGGATTGCCGTCGGCGATCAGCCGTAGTGAGGAGTCCTTGCTCGCCGGCAGATCGGCTGGCGCCTGATAAGCCAGAGCGACCAGGTCGTTGTCAAGATATGGGCTGCGAAGTGTCAACTGAGACTGCTCGACCACAAGCCGGTTGTAGTGGTGCCACGGTACCTGCCTGAAGGCAATGAAGGCAGTCCGATGGCCTTGAAGGAGAGCATTGTACGTGTCACGCGCGTCACGCACCATCCCGGCGAATGCTGGCTCCAGGAAATCGGCGTTCATCGAGCGTGGTTTAAACGCCACGAGCCCCCGCAGCACTTCCCCGCCATAGTTTCCAGTAAGTCGAACAGGGGCAATTTCCCGCGCCAGGCGGTTCACATACAACTCAGCCGCCCCGCTGACGTCCATGGCTCCGTCACTGATATAGACCGTCCTTTCCGCCAAAGCGGGGAATTCACCAAAAAAGTTGCCATTAACTCGAATCACGGTGTGCGGCTGCCGACAAAGCTTGGCCACTTCGCTGGCAATTCGCACGTCCCGGCTGTCTCGATACATGCCAGCGAAGGTGTAACACGGCAGGTGCCCGCACGTTGGGGGAAGCCAGGCCATGATCATCCGGCTGTCCACGCCGCCAGTCAGCGACATGCCGACTTGTTCCGGCCCGCGCAAATAACGGGACAGAATTCTGGAGAAGGTTGCTCCAAGCTTATCCTGGTACTCTTGCGGCCCGCATTTCGACTGGCTCTCCCATTGTGCTGGTTTAAAATACGTCTCCTTCTTGACTTGCCTGCCCGGAGAAAAGATCCATACCGAACCGCCCGGAAGCAGATAAACACCGGAAAACAGCGAGCGGTTCTCGAGGACGCAGCCGCACGAAAAACATTCACCCAGGCTCTGAAGGTTGATCCGGCGCAGGTGAGGCAGCACTTTCAGGAGGGATTTTGCTTCTGAAGAGAAATACAGCGCTTCCGGAGTTTCGTGGTAGTAGATCCGGTTAAGGCCGTACCGGTCGTTAAACAGGTAGATCTTCCTTTCCCGGAGATCAACCAGAATACCACTGAACCAGCCGTTGAGCTTTTCAAGAAACCTCAGTCCCAATTCCTCGTACAAATGAACCAGATAGTTACCTTTCCCCGCATCAAAGGAATGGCCTTGGGCCTTGAGAGCATCAACCTCGGAGGGATCAGTAAAGTCTTCCCCGGAGAATATCAAACCGATATCGCCCGTTTCGTTCCACACCGGCATCCCGTCTGAGAACGAATCCTGGTGACTTGTCCAGCCGACCCAGAGTCCAATCGGATCGTTGACGTAAACACCCGAGCTATAAGACCCCTCGTAGAGCATGGCGCTTACCATTGACTCCACTCGCTGGCGATTGCCGGTGTCGCCAGCAACGCCAATGATCCCAGTTATTCCCGGCATGGGTGCCTGCCCAGATCTGTTACCAACTGCGTTCGTTCACACGGTTTAGCCGCGATGCTCTGCCAATTGACGGCTAGTGCCTCGTCAGGTCCGAGATGGGCTCGCAACTCCTGTCGGAGCTTTCGGGACTTCATTTCAATGGCTGCTTGCGCCCCGAACCCTTTCGGGGCTGGTAGGGGCCGTGAGTTTACCCCGACTCCTAGCTGCATACCCGGACAGATGGCAATGGGTTGACGCACCCGACATAACAATGGCATTCTGGACAATGCGACTCCCCATTCAAGGGGTCCAGCATGACGAACGCATTGGGAGGACCCTATGCAAAGGTTAGTTTGTAGAATTCCCGCGCTGGCACCATTGCTACTGGTCGTGATGGCCAATACCGGTTGTACGAAAGCGGTCAAGCGGGCCCGTGATTTGTCGCGAGGCACTCTCCAGAGCGCTGCGGCGTGCGGACACCCCTGCAAAGTTTGCCAGCTTAACGAGATTCAAGTCCAAGGCCTCCGGCTTTGCCCCGTGCAACACCAGCAACTCCCTTAGCCTGTTGCGCATGGTTGCCCATCTAGTTTGGAGAGCATCCATCGATTCCAGAGCGTCTCTGCGGGCATACGAAGGGTTAGACCAGCGAACACGAAGAGCGCCATCTCGGCGGGTAACCGAAACCGACCCAGGTGGCATCCGAACAGGGTGTACACTGCACAGGTAATACAGATTAGCACCAACGCGCCCACGGGAACAACGGAACCCTTCAACGTAACTCGAGGTGTTTTTAACAAGCTGTCAACGAGTGTCCATATGGAAGGAATGGCAAGCATGAGGAGCAATACATAGGGGAGTCTTCTATTCAGCACGTATCTAAGTGAGTAGTCATCCCAATACGACCACACATCCCACCAAAAGTGGACGAAATTCATTGGAATATCGATGGTGAGATACTCGCGCAAATGACTCGGTAAAAGCGAACGTAGTTCACCCCTTATCGCCTCATCTTCTTCCACTTCCGAGAGGGTGCGCCCCGCATGCTCAAGCAAGACAATTTTTTCTTCGGGTATCCAAGTCCCGAGTCCGGAGGCCTCCATACTATAGGTGAACGTTATGCCGGGATCGTCCTTCACTAAAGGAAACCGATTAAAGACAATGTAGTTCCGCACGAGCCAGGGCGACGTCACAAGGAAAGCGACCCCGATAGCACACAGTAATCCCCTGCACCGCTTGTAGATTTGGCCATCAACGAAGAAAAAGGCGTAGCAGAAGCAAAACGCCAAGAACGGCGCCGTCACTGGCTCCGTTAACGCTTCGATGCCACCGACGACCCCGATCATCGCCCAGACCCAAAGCGATGGCCTCTTCTTGAGCACAGTTAAACACCAGAAAAAAGCCGCGAGTCCGAACAACGTAATGGTGGTCGACTCGGGAGTAGTAGTGCAATGCCAGGCAAACGCAGGGTAAAAGGCTGTCCCGAGACCAGCCGTTAACCCTGTAAGCGATGAGACGTCTTTCAGAGCCAGAAAGAGCAGGACAGCCGTTAAGGACGATATCACGGCTTGGATCAGAAAGACGGCCAGGAAGTTTTTGGCGCCGAAGCAGTGGAACAAGGCCGCCAAAATGAGTGGATAAACAGGTTGCTTTGACGCAGTTGGCTTTGTTCCCTCAGTAATCAGGTCCGGAATCGTTGTCTTCTTAAGATGCGTCGTGTAGAGGAGCCAATTCCTGAATTCATAAGAGATAGAGAAGCCCTTTCCAGAGACGATGTTCAGAGCAATTCTGGCATCGTCGTAATATCGAACGTTCTCATTGCCCCGAAAGGTCAATCCCAAGATAGCCAGCCGCACCAGTAGCGCGACGGCGAATATGACAACAGCCCACGTCCGAGAGAGTTCAATGTCATGGGTTGACGCGAGATGCCGCTGAGAGGTCTCGAATCGGCTGGTCTGGTTCATAAATGAAACTCCAAATCGGCTCTTAAAATCAACTTTAACACTAACCGGAGTACAAATTCGCGTCAAGCGTGGAAACGCCGGAACTGGTTGAAGCGGTGATGGTTGGTGGTAAGAGTGTGGCGTTTGATTCGCAGTCCGGTTTCTTGGCACTTGATGTTCAACTCGGTCCGGGTGACGAGCGTGAAGTGAAGAAGGTATTTCTGTGACAGCACACTAAATGAATGGAGCCGGCGGGAGGATTTGAACACTCCGTCTGCCGATTGGAAATCAGCCGCTCTGCTATTGAGCTACACCGGCCTCCGTCTAGTAGGCGATTGTCAGAATGACTCTTGACCGTCAACGCGCCTTTGATGCTGCATCGCCTGAGGGCCTCGAATCACACAAATCTGGGCTTGGCAACGCCGCAGGTAACGACCGTCGTTCCTTTCGAAGCGTGGTCGCCTGGTACCACTGCGCTCTGACCTTTAGCAAGAAATTATACAAGGCCTCAGGAAAGATCCTCATGATGCCCAAGTGCAAATTCAACTTCATGGCCAGCCTGCCCTTGACAGATAGCGGCACGTAATAGCGGGGGAACAACAACTGCTGAAATCCATTCCGCTGTTTGAACTCCACCCATCCGCCCGCTCGCCTTCTGCTCCAAGTGTATTTTCCGAAAACGAGATACTTCAGTTTTTTTGCCGCGCAAATCTCGACGGCTTTGGCTATCAGAGCGTTCCCAGGTCGCTTGTCGAAGTGACTGTCTTTCGACAGAATCTGCATGATGCGCGCACTTTCGCCCACGTAAACCATTTTGATAAAGCCTATCAATTCAGTGCCGTAATACGCAGCAATGAACTCGCTCCTGTCTATGTAGGTCGAGTTCTCGCGCCTTACGGCGTCAAACGGCTTCCCATAATGCCAAAAGCGCCTTCCTTGCCTGATTGGCGTCTCATCGTAAATCGCCTTTATGCCGGCCACCAACTCATCGTTGAACCCGACTGTTCGCACTACTACGCCGCGCCTTTCGGCCCGTCGCACATTCTTTCTCGTTGCCTGCGGAAGACCTTGCCACCAAGCCTCGAATGCGGTTATAGGAACTACTGCAAAATTATCCTGCTCAAAGTGGTACGGATGTCGTGGCTTCGGATCACTGAACTTCTGCGCGAAGCTGAACCAATCGGGTTTGAGGTCAGTGTGCTTCAGCTCTTCCATAAAACTGGCTGGGTCCTGAACGGCTTCGCCGGGTAACCACTCTTCGTCCTGAATTGCGGCGGACTTGAGCCATTTTCCGGTAACGACCACTACGGCTCCTTCTATGCAAGTCGAACGGACTGCGATTGCTTTGCCCTTCACACTGATCGTGGCGCAATTAGTTCCCATATCCTTGTGACCTCGGACACGTGGATCGGAATATTCCTTCCCCATAGGTTCTTGGGGGTCTTCGTTACTGGGTCCTGTCATCCGTTTTACGGTACCAAGGTGCAAGATGGCCTGCCTCAAACGTGCCATTTGCTCAGCACGGTGGAAGGCGATGAGTTCGGATGAGATGGGCCGTCCCATTCGTTTGATGGCTGCCCAGCCGAAACCGCAGAGAAAACAAAGTCCCCCGAGCACCGGTGGCTTCTCGCGCATCTGGAAAATGCCCCGCAAGATTTCCCAGAGAGGGTGCCCCCCAACGTAATACGCCTTCTGGCCGTAGTGGAACCGGACCAGTAAGGGATGATCGTTACCCGTTCCCAACTTCCGGTGATGCAAGCACACCTTCTCCGTAAAGGTTCGCGTCTGCCAACCTTTCATCCGCGCTGTCGTCACTGCCACCCAATCGATCGCCCCACCTTTTATGGGCACATATCCGCCGACCTGGTCAAAACACGCGCGCCGGAACAACTGGCAGGCACCGGAAACATGCTCCAACTGGGCAAACTGGTGGGCGTACGTGTGGCTGCCCAGCTTGGTCGCATCCTCCACGAACGGCGTGCCCGCAACCCCCAAACGGGGCATGGTGGCGAACTTGCCAAGCAGAAATTCGAAGTAGTCCGGCTCGAACGAAATGTCGGCGTCGAGGTTGCCGATGATGTCGAAGTTTGCACCATTGAGATGAGAATACCCAGCATTGAAGCAATGCGCCTTAGCGGCGAACTGTCGGTCGCGGTGCTCCGGCATTCGTAGAAGTTCGATCCAGTCATGTTTGCAGGCATAGCGCTTCACGATTTCGTCGGTTCCGTCGGTAGAACCATCGCTGACGATAACCCATCTCACAGGCCGAATTGTCTGTGCCACAACGGCGAGTATTGTTTGTTCGATCAACGCCACTTCGTTGCGCGCAGCGGTAACGAGCGCGTATTTCAGGCTGTCGGCCCGCGTCGGAAAATTCGTCTTCAAAACGGCACCCGGGGAGATGTTTTCAGGCCGTTGCAGGCTGCGTACTCGTTGCGAAAGCGATGGCGTTTGGCTTTTACAACCGGCTCAACAGATGCGCCAAGGCTTTGTACATGGTGGCTTGACCCCAGTGGAAGTACGGTGTTTTCGCTGTGATGAGCGGATACCGGCGGTAGTAGAAGTAGCCGCTTCGATCCTGCATGTTCTTGATTGTCCACGTCGCCACCTTGTTTGCCAATTCCATGATAGACCGGTCCTCATCGCCGAAGTAACTCAAGGTGTCAATCGCCTGCGAGGCACACTGAATATCGACTGGGTACGCTCTATTGTGGTAATATCTTGGACGCCCAGTGTCTTCAAAGAAGACGTCCTGGAAGTAGCGAAAGCCTCGTGTGAGATTGTCCCGAAAGGACTCGTCACCAGTGCTTTCATTGTAGCGTTTCAAACTGTCCAGATTGTAGGCCGTGTGGAAACTGTCAATCCAGTGGTTCCTGGGATCTTCGCCATAATACCACGATCCATCTTCCCGCTGACGCGAACAGCTATACAACATCGCTGCATTGGCGACCTCCAGATATTCGGGGTCCTGGGTGTGACGCCAAGTTCTGGCTAGCATGGCGGCTCCCAGCATATTTGAGTTGTGGATGGAACTCTGTCCGATGGCGTCGTAGCTTAAGCAACAGCCGCGTGGGGTAGATTCTCGGGGCAGACTTAGAATCCAGACGCATATGCTCTTGGCAATCCGGAGAAACTTCTGATCGCTTGTCTGTTCATAGGCTTCCAAGAATGCCTGGCCAATGTGGCTCGTCCAAACGATCGTGGGTTCGTGCGCCGCCAGGCGACCCGATCGCGTCGAGAAATCAAAGTGATTCCCCCAACAATGACCCACGTACCCGGTTTCCCTGTTCTCATCCAGCCAGTCCAAACACTTGATTGCCTTGCTCCTGTATTCCTCGTTGCCGAATGTCTTGAACATCAGGAGATAGCCCCAAGCCATAAATCCACGACCCTTTGTGGAATCCATAGGTCTAATCCCTACCAGCGGACGAACATTGAAGGGGCCCTTCCAGATGGCCTGTTGCAGGATCCGCTCCGCAAACAGATTGCCGAACGTCAACGGCCTGAGCCAAGAAGTCAGACCATCTCCCGGGTCGTAACCTTTGTAGTCACGGTCTTCAACGAATTTCTGGACAGCATCCAATCCGTGCTTGATCACTAACTGCAGATTGTCCATTAGAGCTCCATGCGCTTGGGTTAGAGCCAGCTCCGCAACGCTGATGCCACGTACATACACCAGCAAGCCTCAGTAAGCGATCAAACCGTGGCGTCAAATGTTGGGGGTGGTGTGACCTGCTTCTCAGGAGGATTCCGCAGGCTGGCAGGAATGCCATTGCCACTGCAGAGGGAATCGACCAGCTTCAGATAATCCGCCTTTCGAGGCTCCCAACAGTTCCGCACAGCGTAGCCGGACGCGCGAGCCACCATTTCCCGACGCGACTCATCGTTGCATAAAACTTCGAGCATCGCGTGGGCGAAAGCATCTGGATTGCCTGACTCGAAGAAGCGGACTACTGAGTCATCGAAATAATACCGGTCGATTTTGGTGTCCGACACAACGACCGGAATCCCGACGGACATGAACTCCATAATCTTGGTGCTGTACGCCTCGTTGCCGAACGAATCGGCGCGCTTGGGCACGACACCGAGGTCCGCATTGGCCATGACTTCAGCGATCTGGCGCAGGGGCAGTGGGTCGAAGAAACGGACTTTGCCGTCGAGTCCAAGCTCGTTGGACAGGGCCACCAGACTGTCCTTCATGTTGCCGTCACCGTAAATGTGCAGTTCGGCCTGGGGTATCCGGGCGCAGACGTTGGGCATGGCGCGGATGGCGATATCCAATCCCTGGTGCCATTGCAGGCCGCCAGGAAACAGAATGATCTGCTTGCCGTCGTGCCGCGTCCGTGGACGAGGGTGAAAGATCCGCGCGTCTACGGAGTTGATAAGAACGGAGCATTTGCCGTTAGCGCGGGTTCGTCGCGCGTACTTGTCGAGCCACAAGTGGTTGGCAATGATCACGTGGTCCGCGTATCCCGCCGATATGCGTTCCAACCATGTCAGCAGGTGGAAGACCGTCGTGCTCTCCTGCTTGCCGAACTTGCTGCCATAGAACTCCGGCACGATATCGTGAATATCTAGAATCACCTTCGCCCCCGTCAGCTTGGGACCCCAGGCGGCAAACACCAGGAAATCGGGCACATTATGCACATGGATCAGGTCGTACCGACGTTTCAGATTCTTCCGGGTCAACAACACGGTGGAGTTGAACCAGAACCGGAGAAGCGGCAGCAGATAGGCTGTCTGACCCTTGGCGCGCTTGCCGGATCGTCGCAGGACGCGGTGCACGTGGACGTGGTTGATGGTCTCGGTGTC
>Ga0116126_1001302_pt1 | contig 16017 bp, 15 predicted proteins | sample June2015DPH_16_5_FD_89730 | JGI IMG/M metagenome (GOLD analysis project Ga0116126, IMG submission 89730) | Peatland microbial communities from SPRUCE experiment site at the Marcell Experimental Forest, Minnesota, USA - June2015DPH_16_40 | ecosystem: Environmental > Terrestrial > Soil > Wetlands...
AGTCGGCGCGGCGCGGATCGACCGTGTAACTCTCGTGATCGATCCACTCGACGTCCGGCCCGAACCGCATGCGGCCGGCGAGGTCGAGCGTGGCGTGGACACCGAGTCCGCCATCGACCGGCGTCGGATAAATGAGGCGCGAGAAAACCGGGCGTCCGGCGAAGCCGAAATAATTGCCCTTGGCGAGAACGAGTGGCGGGACCTTATCGGCCGGATAGCCCTCGATGCGGCGCGCCAGCGCCTGGGCGCCGAGGCCGGCCGAATTGACAACCGCGTCGAATGCCACGGCGCCGGCGTCGCGGCCGCCGAACTGCACCTGCCAATGGGGCGCTGCGTAGGACATGCGCTCGACCGACGTCTCGAAAGCGATGCTGCCGCCGCGATCCTCCAACTCGCCCCACAGCGCCAGCATGTAGCCGTGGCTGTCGATGATGCCGGATTCCGGCGACGACAGCGCGCCGATACAGGCCAGCACAGATTCAAGCGCACGTGCCGCATTGCCGCCGATCATCTCCAGCCCTTCGACGCCGTTCAGCACGCCCTGCGCCAACAGCGTTTCGACCTTTACAAGCTCTGCCGCATCGGTGGCCACGATAAGCTTGCCGCACTTGCGATAGGTGACGCCATGGGACGCGCAAAACTCATAGAGCATGCGCCGGCCGCGCGTGGAGTGGCGGGCGCGCAGCGACCCGGTCGGATAATAAATGCCGGCATGAATCACCTCGCTGTTGCGCGAGGACACCCCGTTGCCAATGCCGCCTGTCGCCTCGGCGACGATCACGTCATGGCCGCGCAGCGCCGCCGTGCGCCCGATGGCAAGGCCGACAACGCCTGCCCCAACCACGAGAACCTGCATGGCTTCCGTCCCTGTTGCGTTTATTCTAGGCAAGAATCGCGATGGAGGGATCACTGATGGCGGATAACGCGGAGAATATCGTGCGAGTCTGTTCGAAATCGGAAGTGGGGCCGGACTCCGTAAAGGCCTTCACGGTCGGCGCTAACGCGCTTGCGGTCTATAACATTGACGGCGCCTTCTATGTCACCGATGACGAATGCACGCACGCGGCCGCCAGTCTCGCCGACGGTATGCTCGATGGCGATGTGATCGAGTGCTGCATGCATATGGGTTCATTTCATGTGCCCACCGGGAAGGTGGTGCAGCCGCCGTGTGAGGTCCCGTTGCGTACCTATCGGGTCGTACTCAAGGATAACGACATCTTCGTCGATCTGAACCGCAACGCCGCCGGCGAGCCGCAATGACGAGGTAGGCCTCCACATGCGAGAAAATATCGTCATCGTCGGCGGCGGCATCGGGGGGCTTGCGGCGGCGCTCGCTCTGATCCGGCGTGGGATCGATGTCGAGATCTACGAACAGGCACAGGAGCTGCGCGAGCTTGGCGCCGGCGTGCAGATTAGTGCCAACGGCACCCGCGTTCTCCATGCCCTCGGGCTCAAGGAATCGCTCGCGAGGGTGCAGGCGCTGCCGGCCGGCAAGGCGATCCGGCTGTGGAATACCGGGCAAAGCTGGAAGCTGTTCGATCTCGGCATGGAATCGGTGGAGCGCTACGGCTCGCCTTACATCACCATCCATCGCGGTGATTTGCACGACCTGCTGGCGCAGGCGCTGCTGCAAGCAAAACCCGACGCCATTCATTTGAATCGCAAGTGCATCGGGCTTGCGCAAACGCCAGACCACGTCGAATTGCGCTTCGAGACCGGCGAAGCCGTCACGGCGAAGCTCGTCGTCGGCGCGGACGGCCTGCACTCGGTGATCCGCGCGAGCTTGTTCGGTACGGCGAAGCCGGAATTCTGCGGCATCACCGCGTGGCGCGGCGTCGTGCCCATTGAGCGCGTTCCGCCGGCGATCGCATGGAACATCGGCACCAACTGGATCGGCCCCGGCGGCCACGCCGTACATTATCCGCTGCGCGCCGGAAAGCTGCTTAACGTCGTCGGGTTGCGCGAGCGCACCGACTGGACGGTCGAGGGCTGGAACGTGCGCGGCACGACTGAGGAAATGCTCAACGATTTTCGAGGCTGGCACGCCGACCTGCATGTGCTGTTCCGGAATATCGACGTGCCGTACAAATGGGCCCTGGCGCTACGTCCTACGATGAAAGTGTGGAGCAGGGGGCGCTGTACGCTGCTGGGCGACGCCTGCCATCCGATGGTGCCGTTCCTTGCGCAAGGCGCAGTCATGGCGATCGAGGACGGCTTTGTCCTGGCGCGCTGCTTGGAAAAGTATCCGGGCGATCATGACACGGCGTTTGCGCGGTACGAAGCGGTCCGTCGCGATCGCGCCAACAGGGCCGTGACTGGCTCTGCCGATATGATCCCGCGGTTTCACAATCGCGCGATGGCCGACGCCGATGCCGCGCAAGCGCATGTCGCGCGGGAATGGCAGGATGATCGTGTCAAGGAGCGATACGATTGGCTCTTTACCTACGATGCCACGACGGTGCCGGTGTGAACTTTGCAATCGGCCGTTCCGCCGATCGCCGAAATTCACTATAAGTGCCGGACCAAGGGAAGAACTATCGCGATGGATGCCGGAGCGGCCGTCGAAACAAGCCCGGATTTTCCCATCCCGGAAACGATGAAAGCTTGGGTTCTCGGCAATCCCAGCGAGCTTGCGCTCACGCGCAAGCCGGTCCCGATGCCCAAGCGCGCGGAAGTTCTTGTGCGCATCGACGCGGTCGCGATCTGCGCCACGGACCTTGAAATCATCGATCACGGATCGCCGGCGCTGATCCAGGGCGGCATGCCGTTCAACAAGAACTTCACGCCCGGCCACGAATATATGGGCACGGTCGTTGGGCTCGGTCCCGGCGTCGACGAGTACCGGATCGGCCAACGCGTCACCGTCGAAATCCATGCCGGCTGCGGCCAGTGCAAACGCTGCCGCGCTGGCATGTACACTTCGTGTCTCAACTACGGGCTCAATTACGGTGAGCTGGACAAGGGTCACCGCGCCAACGGTTTCACAACCGACGGCGGCTTCTGTGAATACCAGGTCAATAACATCAATACGCTGGTCGCGATTCCCGACGGCATGTCGGACGAGGAGGCGACGCTGGTGGTGACGGCGGGCACCGCGATGTACGGTCTCACCGAACTCGGCGGCCTCGTTGCCGGCGAAAGCGTCGTCGTGACCGGACCGGGCCCAATCGGCCTTCTTGGCGTTGCCGTGGCGAAGGCGCTGAGCGCGTCGCCCGTCATCCTCACCGGCACGCGCGACAATCGGCTTCGGATCGGGCGCGAGCTCGGCGCCGATCATGTCGTCAACGTACGCAACGAGGATGCCGTCGAAGCCGTGCGGCGGCTCAACGGCGGCAAGGGTGTCGATTACGTGATCGAATGCTCGGGCGCGCCCAATGCAGTGAACGACGCGATCCGCATGGTCAGCCGCGGCGGCAAGGTCTGCCTCGCGGCGTTCCCGCACCAGGAGACGCCGGTCGACGTCGCGCAAATCGTGCGCAATAACATTTACCTCTACGGCATCCGCGGCGAAGGCCGTAGCGCAACCCACCGCGCCGAAGCGCTGATGTCGCAAAAACGCTTCGATGCCACCAAAATCCATACCCACACCTTTGCGCTCGACGATCTGCCGACCGCTATCCGCTACGCCAAAGATCGCGTTGACGACGCGATCAAGGTGGTGGTGAAAGCAAAAGGCGTCGCCGCGCACCGCGTCGCAGCGTCGCGACTCCGTGCGCTTGTAAGCGAGATGGCCGGGACAAGCCCGGCCATGACGATGCATAGTGAGGAAATGCGAGCTCAGCGCTTGCGAATCCGGAACGTCATGAGGCGCGCTTCGCTGCGAGTATCTTCCAGAATGTCGCCGGTTTCCCGCAGAAGATTCGGAATATCGATGCCAGCGACGATCGGTGCATGCCACGATCAAAATGTCGCCCGAACGCATGCCGGCGAGCGCCTTGCGCGTGCGCAGTACCGGGAGCGGACATTTGAGGCCGCGAAGGTCGAAGGTTGTTTCCGCCACGGATGAGGGTCGCAAAGACCGAAACCCACCTTTATCATAACGGCAATGGTCGCGCCCAAATCAAAACTCAAGCCAAGACTCTGGCGAAGAACTCAAATCTAAAGCGATGCCGATGCGCATTATTGGTCTCGCCGGTTGGAGCGGCTCCGGCAAAACGACGCTGATCACCAAGGTCATCCCGGTTCTGGTCGGGCGCGGCCTGAAGGTCGCGACGGTGAAGCATGCTCACCACGAGTTCGATATCGATCGGCCCGGCAAGGATTCGTGGCTGCACCGTGAAGCCGGCGCGAGCGAAGTCGTGGTCGCGTCGAGCCGGCGCTGGGCCCTCATTCATGAGCTGCGCGGCGAGACCGAGCCGCCGCTCGCGGAGCTGTTGGCGAAACTAAGCCCGGCCGATCTGGTGATCGTCGAAGGTTTCAAGCGACATGCCCATCCGAAACTCGAAGTTTATCGCGCCTCGGTCGGCAAGCCGCTGCAATATCCCGATGACGATTGCATCGTCGCGATCGCGACTGACTCGCCGCTGCCGCAAGCGCAGCTCCCGCTGCTGAGGCTCGACGACATCGAAGGCATCGCCAACGCGTTGCAGGCTGAAGCGCTGCCGCGCGATCAAATCAGGGCGTTGCGAGGTGAGGGGGCATAGCGGCGCGTAGCGATTTCAAGCTTCTGGATGGCGTGCCGCCATGCGCTCTGCTTCGGCAGCCTGTTCGGGCGTATTGACGTTGAAGAATGGATCGACCGGCGTGGCCGGCCATTCCGCGACGCCGAGCACGTAGCGTGCGGCCCATTCTTCAACCTTGCGCACGCCGTCGCTTGTGAGAGCCTGCCGCAAATCCTCACGCAACGCCACCGGCCAGAGCGCGATGACCGAGTGGCGCCGTTCTCCCGAGCGTGCGCAGGCGAGGATCGCGTCGTCGGCGGCGCGCGCCTGATGCAGACGCGCCACCAAATCCCGCGGCAGGAAAGGGCAGTCGCTCGGCACGCTCACGACCCATTCGATCTTTGGCGCAAGACGGGCCGCCCAGTCGAGGCCGGCCAGAATGCCGGCGAGCGGGCCTGCGTAATCCGGCACACTGTCGGCCACAATTGTGAGGCCCGTGTCGGCGAAGCCCGCCGGGTCAGAATTGGCGTTGAGGACTAGTCGGCCGCACTGCGGGCGGAGCCTTTCGATCACGCGTTCGAGAATGGTCGTACCGCCGACGCGGATGCGCGCCTTGTCGCGGCCGCCCATGCGGCGCGCGAGCCCGCCGGCGAGCACGATGCCGAGGGTTTGGGGATAGGCCACAAGGGATCCGCTTGCCGGGCTGGTTCAACTGCCGCCCGCCAACACGCGCTCGATCTGCGCTGTCGTCGGGGTCACATGATAAAAGGTGGTGTAAAAGTTGCGGGTGAGTGTTTTGATGTCCTCGGGGAAGTGGTCGGGATAAAAAATCTTGGCGAGCCACCAAAGCCCGATCAGGCGGTTGACCGCCGGCGGAAAATCGACCCAGCCGAACGGCAGCTTCGGCGAGAGGTAGACGCGTCCCGATTTGACTGCGGCAATCGCCGCCCAAGCCGGATCGCTGCGTACCCCCGCCGCAAACTCTTTGTCGCTGGCGATAATGATCTCGGGGGTCCAGCCGCGCACCTGTTCAACCGTCGCCACACCGTGGGAGCCGTGCAGCTCGGCGGCGACGTTGCGGGCGCCGATGAATTCGATCGGCTCACTGATCATCGAGCCGCCAAAGCCCGTCTGCAGCCCGCCCTTGTCGCGCGCGTAGTAGACGCGCGGGCGGGCATCGCTCGGCACGGCAGCGCTGCGCTGCGTGATGATGGCGATCGCAGTCTCGGCGTAACGCGCGAGCTTCTCTGCGTCGTCGCTGCGGCCGAGAAGCTGACCGAGCGCGCGATAGGTCGCGCCGACGCGGTCCAGGTGCCCGTCGAGCAAAACATAGGGGACACCACTCTGCTGTTGAACGCGCTCGGCGAGCGACGCGAAGGCAGCGCCCACCGTGCCGATGTCGACAATGAGATCGGGCTTGAGCGAGGTCAGCGCGTCGTGATTGATGCCGTCGCCGCCGCGGCCGGCGAACCGGGGTATTTGGGGCCGCGCGGCGACATCCGGGAGCAGGAATTCGCGCGCCTCCGGCCCAATCGGTTCCAGCCAGCCAATCAGAAGATCGGGCGCGAGCGTATAGATCATGGCCGCTGCCGGCGGACCGGCCGGATAGATGCGAGCCACGCGGTCCGGCGCCGTGACAGTGCGGCCGGTCGCATCAGTGACGCTCGCGGCGAAGCTTAGCCGTGGCGCGACCAGCGTCGCCGCAACGCTGCCGAGGAAAATTCGACGATCGATGCTCATCGTGAGGCTCCCGAACTCTTGCCCTGACAACTTCGTGCAAGAACACAAAAGCGGCAGGCGGGGATGTTGTCGCGGCGGGCGCTTTTTGTCCAGTTCACGCCTTCTCGGGGGGAATCGCCAAAGCCTTGATGAAGATCGCGGTCGATACGTAGAAACCGATCAGCATCGCGATCTCCACGATCTCACGAGACGAGAAGTACCGCTTAAGTGCCACCCAATCCTCGTCTTTGACCGGCGATTGCCGCGCGGCCTTTTCCGCGAAGCCAAGTGCAGCCTTTTGCGCCGGCGTGAAGGCGGCACTGTGAGGCCAGTTGGCGATCTCCTCGATCTGTCGCTCGCTCACGCCGCAGGCGCGCGCCAGCGGCAGGTGCCGTGCCCAGACGTAATCGCTTTCGATCAGCTGCGCGGTTCGCAGGACGGCGAGCTCGGCAAGCGCGCGCGGCAGCATGGTATCGCGGCGCAATGTCATCGCCATTTCGCCCGAGGCTTTCATGAGCGCCGGCGCATGGGCCATCATCCGGTGGAGGTTGAGGATCCCGCGGCCCGATGCGAGCGTCTCGAAATACTCCTGCACCAGCGGATCTTCCGGCGCGTCGATGAGAGGCAGCGGCGGCGTCGTGAGCGTGGTCACGGGATCACCAGAAGCTTGCCTGCGGAGGCGCGAGATTCGAGCGCGCGATGAGCCTCCGCGACTTCCTCGAGCCCATATGTCTTGAAAATTCTCTGCTTCAGCCGGCCCTCGGCGGCCCAGGCAAAAATCGCGTCGCTACGGCTGCGAAGCTCCCGGCGGTCGGCAACATAATGATCAAGGCCGGTACGGGTGAGATAAAGCGACTTACGGAACAGAAGCTCGCGGGGATCAATCGGCGGTACGAACCCGCTCGCTTCGCCGTAGAGCGCGAGCAAGCCACGCGGCCGCAACGCATTCATGCTTTTCACATAAGTGTCCAGTCCGACCGCGTCGTAGACCACGTCCACGCCGCGGCCTGCGGTGATGCGCTTCACCGCACTCTCGAAATCCTCGTCGGCATAAACAATGACGTGATCCGCGCCGGCGTTGTGCGCGATTCCCGCCTTCGCCGCGGTTGAGACGGCGCCGATCACCTCGGCGCCCCGTATCTTCGCAATCTGACAAAGCAGGATTCCGCAGCCGCCGGCGGCGGAATGGACGAGGCAGCTTGATCCCGGCGCGAGCGGAAAAGTCGAAGTCGCGAGATAATGCGCCGTCAGCCCCTGGAACAGAACCGCCGCAGCCTCCGCGTAGCCGATCCCGTCGGGGAGCGGTACGACCCGCTCCGCGGCGGCGAGCGTGTGAGTGGCGTAAGAACCGGACGCGAAAATCCACGCGACGCGGTCGCCGATTGCCACATCGCCCACATCGGGACCAACCGCCTGGACGATGCCGGCGCCCTCCAAACCGAGCGTCAGCGGAAGATCGCGTTTGTAGAGTCCGCTCCGCAACTGGGTATCGAAGAGGTTCACGCCCGCGGCTTTGACTTCAACCAGGACTTGACCCGGTCCGGGTGCGGGCAGTGGCAATTCCTCGAGCCTCATTGTTTCAGGCCCGCCGCATTCGTGGACGCGTATCGCTTTCAAAGTCAGCGACCGCACAACATGAAATCGACGGCTTCCGGCGTTGCTTGGAAATAGGCCGCGCGGAAGGAGGGCACGTCCGCAAATGTGCCGCGATCGAGTTGGCGCCGGATCAGTTGCACCCGCAGGGCAGGCTGGTCGAACGGAAACGGATCGACTTCGATCCTGTTCGCTTCGACGGTCCGCAGTGTCAGTTTCACGGGTGCCGAGCGACCGTCATAGGAAGTCGGCACCGGCTCGATATAGTCGTCGACCGTGTCCTTGTTGCACAGAAAAAGCGAGATGAAGTCGAACGCCTGAAGAAGCTGGTAGTTCGTCCAGAACTCCGCTTCGTTGTAATTGCGCAACTTCACCGCCTGTACCTCTTCGTTCCGCGCTAGAAAGTCTTCGTTGTCTTCTGGGGGGTTCGGGGTATTGAAGATTTTCGGGTGCGCGACCTTGTCGTAACGCCCGCGTTGCAGCCCTGTCCGGTGCTTGCTCAGGAGGAGCCCGGAATAGGGATCGATCCTGGTCATCCAGTCAATCGCCCATTCGAATCCGCGCCGCTGCGGCTTTCCCCATGGGACCTGAAGGAAATTCAGCGGCTTGCCAGTGTCTGGCGCGATCGACGGACTGGCTTCGTAATCGTACCAGCCGCTGTCGTGAAACATGGCGGCACGGACCACAGACTCGTACGGCTGCAGCCGCGCAAAATCGCTATTGCCCCAATGGGCGGCGCATTGCCCGGAAAGCTTGGCGTGGTCGGTCTGGGCAATCAGGATGAGCGATCCATCCAGCCGTTCGCGTACGATCATTGTTTCCGTCCCGGTAAAGTTAGCTACGTTGATTTCTTGTTGTCGGTTTATGCGGCGCGACCGTAGCAGGGGCGATGCGCCTGGCGCAATTACGTTGGGTCGCTTCAGGATTCGCCGGGGAGCAAGCGCGCCGCCATCAACCCTAGTCCCTCGGACGAAGCGGTAATGTACATGCGCGCTTTGGCATTTCTTTTCCTTCGCCTTATTCCACTTCGGATTCCGGCACCGGGACATTGAAGCCGTTCAGCGTGACCGAGACGAGGCAGTACAGTCCGACCAGGTAGATCAATTCGGCGGCTCCGTGCTGTCCGAATTCCTCCACGGCCTGCCGATAGGTCAGTTCGGGTAACGTGCCGTGGTGCAACAAGGCGGAGGCGACATCGTAGGCGACTGCCTCTTCGCGTGTCAGATCGCCGGGGCGCTGGCCGGCGACGATGGTCGCGAGCTTGTCGTCGGACAGGCCGCGCCGCTCGGCGGCGATGACGTGGGCATAAAGCTCATACGCCGAGTGGAATGTCGTTCCGGTAACCAAAATCGCCACCTCCCGCGCGGTGCGCGGCAGGGAAGGGGAGACCGACAGCGCCAGGGTCAGGTCCCAGATCGGCTTGCCGAACTTCGGGTCATGCAGCCACGGATTCCACGGCCCCATCAGCGCGCCGTTGTCGGCGATCGACTTGAACCCCTGAAAGTTCTTTTCGATGCCCGCGCGCATGTCATCGTAGACCGGACGCTGCTCGGGGCTCAGTTCGGCGGGAGCGATCAAAGGCAGACGCATGAACCTTCTCCTCGAGAATTAGCTGTTTCCGCGGGTGGATCGTCCCAGGAAGGTGTGGCGCCACGATGAGACGCGCGATAGTTTAGCTAGGAAGCGCCACGCGGGTTGTCAGCCGAACCCGCCTCGCTATGTTGCGCGCTTCCCCTATCGGAGGGATGGCCGAGTGGCTGAAGGCGCTCGCTTGGAAAGCGTGTATACGGGAAACCGTATCGTGGGTTCGAATCCCACTCCCTCCGCCAAATGTCATTGAAATTAAAAGCATTTTTCATATTTTTTGCTAGCGACCCCCGGATAAACCTTTAGCGCCGCCACCCGTCGCTCCGGGGCGATCTAGCGGCCCGCGCCGAAACGCGACCGGACGGCCTCGGCAAGCTCGGGACGGGGCGTCGTAGCGTAGAGTAAGAGAGCACAAAACGCAGAGGAGGATAATGGCGGCGGCGGTCGCGGCGATTTGGGCGTCGGTCAACGGCCGCTCGTCGTCATCGCGGCGCAGCGCAGCTTCTTGTAATGGAGACCTTAGGTCTGACTCACGGCGAACGATGGAGGCTTCGCGTTTCGCCAATTCTTTTTCCCGGCGCTCATCATGGACAATCTCGGCAGTCACAAGGGCAAAGCCGTTCGTCGGCTCATCCGCTCGGCCGGCGCCAAGCTGATCTTCCTGCCAAAATACTCGCCTGACCTGAACCCCAACGAACAGGTCTTCGCCAAACTCAAGCACCTGTTGCGCAAGGCCGCCGCGCGCACCCTCGATGCGCTCTGCGCCGCAATCGGCCAGCTCCTCGAAGCATTCAAGCCCGGCGAATGCGCCAACTATTTCCGAAACGCAGGTTATGCCCTAACCTAAATGCATCCCGCTCTAGCCGGCGGATCGCAGGTTGCGAGTCCCAGACGAGCTCACCTGGTTGGAGGGCAACGCAGGCGTCGTCTTGTTCGAGCGATCGCGGGAAGCCCCGAAGTGCCATCCATTGTTGTCCACGCAAACGGCCGCCGGAAAATCACTCTGGCGACTGAGCTACTTCGCGAGTTGAGCCCAATCGAGGGGCGGCGTTTCAAAAAAAATCGGCCTGAGAGCCATCGATGTTTTCGACGTTACGATACTGCGTCTTTGGCAGCCTTTACCGGCCGAGCCCTGATGATCTTCCGAGCCGGCTTCGCCTTAAATATTGTTGGCTCCTTTGTGAACGGATTGATGCCTTTCCGCTCCTTTGTGGCGGGCTTCTTGATGACAACGAATTTGGCGAATCCAGGCACAAAGAAGGCTCCCGTTTTCTTGAGTTCTTTGTAGCCTATTTCCGCGAGCGACTCGATGACGCCCTTGACGTCCTTCCGCGTCATATTGTTCGGATGCTTCTCAGCGATTTTCTGAATGAGCTCTGACTTTGACATCACCTTGGCCATGTTTCCTCGCCACTTCCGAATCGTCCTGTGTCTACGTAGCCGGAAGTTTGCGGTGAAGGGAAATCAGCGGTTCGCTGCAATGCAGCAATTGGGTAGCGATCGCAGGCATAGCGGACATTCCTAGCGGACGCTCCAACCAACGCTTTTGACCCAAAGACAAACCGGCAATCACGCAACGATCGATTCCGAGCGGAGAAATTCGGGTTTAGGTCGATGGCGCGCTGGAATTGCTGAACCGCGTCCTCCAGTAAATTCTGGGCGTTCGTGCTTGAATCGCGCCGAATGGCTCCTCTGAGACGGTATGGCCGGGTTCGGCCCGTTTCGGGACCAAAATAGGTGATCCCGGTCTTTTCGACCGTGTCGTGCCCATGTGCATGCCCCACAAGCGCGTCGAATCGGTTGGAGAGACCGCGGCGATCGGAGCTCATGCTATTCCAACTCATGCTAATCATTCCAGCACACACGTTTTCGGCCACGGCCTACGCCATAGTTTCGCGCCCCTGGTCGGCTCTCAGTATCCGTATGTGTCTCTGATACAGTGGCATGATCGCCAACGTTGCAATCAGCCCGACGATGAGCGGCAGCGTCGCGATCAGAAATATCTGCTGTGCCGGTAGTTTCGCGCCGAACGCGAAGCCGCCCAGCAACGGCCCGAGGGCACCGCCGATCCGCCCAATCGCGAAGTTCGATCCCACCCCCCACGCTCGAATATAGGTCGGATAGATATTCGCTTCGGTCGCGATATTCCCGAACTGCAACCCGAGAATGCAAAATCCGGCGCCAAACAGGAGTGTCAAAAGGAAGTAGGGCGAAAGATTCGGAATGCCGATACAGGCGGCGATTGGTATCGAGCAGGCAAAGAGAATGGGCACCGGGATGAATCCGTATTTATCAAGAAAGCGCATCGAGATAAGACCTGCCAACGTTCCTCCGAATTGAAAGAGCGTCGTCGCGATCGCCGCCTGGGCTACCGGGATGCCCGAGGCCGAAAGCACCGTCGGCATCCACTGATTCATGAAGTAGAGACTCATCACGGCGACAAAATTCGAAATCCAGAAGAGCGGCGTAAGTACCGCGAGCCGACCTTCGAGCAAGGCCGGCATCGAAAAACGCGAACGGTTCTCTTCCCCGCTGATGACAAACTCGGTGTCGGGATCAATTACGAGATCGGAGCGCAGTCCCTTGAGCAGCGCGACCAGCTCGTTGCGGCGCCGCGGGCGCAAAGCTAGAAACTTGATCGACTCCGGGAGCGTGGTCGCAAGAATCGAGGCGATGACTATCGGGGCAATGCCCCCGATCCAAAACAGACTGCGCCAGCCGTACTCACCCATAAGCTTCGCCGCGACGAAGCCCGGTAGCCCGCCTCCGAAAGTCACGCCCGTGAAGATCAGCACAACCAGGGTCGCGCGGACGCGCGCTGGAGCGAATTCATTATTTAATGTTACGACGATCGGCAGCATTCCTCCGAGGGCGACGCCGGCAAGTGCACGCACGGCAATCAACTCGATGAGGCTGCTGGTCAGCACCGCGGCCAACGTGAAGAGGCCGAAGAAATAGGCGCCGAAAACGATGACGCGCTTCCGGCCGAATTTGTCCGACAGAAATCCAAAAAGCGGCGGGCCGACGAAGCCGGCCGCGAGCGAACTGGAGAACAGCGCGCCGAGTTCCCGGCCGCTCAGGTTCCATTCTTTGAGAATGCCTGGTCCGGCATAGGCGGCGGCGCCGAGATCGAACCCGTCGGTCATCAACACCAGAAAGGAAAGCAGCAGTAGTTTGATGTGAAAGCTGCCAATTTTCTGGTCGTCAAACACCCGCTCGATGTCGATCACCTTGGCCATGGTCGTCTCTTACCTTGTTGTGTCGATTCGTGCGCAGCTACGGCCTGGTCGGAACAGTATTTGTGCAGCCCAGGCCGTCGCTCCCTGGTCGTGTTTTCGCGGCAGCAATGGCCTGCCAGATCCGCGACGGCGTCGCGGGCATTTCGACATGCGTTACGCCGAACTCGGCTAGCGCGTCGACGATGGCGTTGATCGTAACGGCAAGCGCGGGCGTTGTTCCGCCTTCGCTCCCAGGGCGGAAGCCGAGCGGGTGGCTGCTGGCCGGCACCTCGCTGAGCGCCGTCGTGAAGGACGGCAAGTCCGCCGCCCGCGGCAGCGCGTAGTCCATTAACGAGGCCGACAAGTTCTGGCCGGATTCCGGATCGAAGCAACATTGCTCGAACAGCGCTTGCCCAATGCCCTGCGCGATTCCGCCATGGGTCTGTCCGTGCAGGATCATCGGATTGAGCGCGCGGCCGACATCGTCCACTGATGTGTAGCGTTGGATGGCCAGCGCACCAGTTTCGGGATCGACCTCCAGTTCGCAGACTGCGGTGCCGTAGGGAAATGCGAGACCGGGCCGCGTCTGATCGGATATTGCAGCCAGCGGCCCCTTCAATTCATCGGGCAACGCGCTTTCGTCAGTTGCGGCGCGGGCTACCCGGAAGATGTCGATCGCGTGGTCGGTCCCAGTTACGCGAAAGCAGCCATCGGCGAAACTGACGTCGGCCACATCGGTTTCGAACAGAACAGCGGCGATCCGCCGACCTTTGTTAATTATGTCGGTCGTGGCCCGATGCATCACGACGCTGGCCTGCCGTAGCGATCGCCCCGAATGGCTGCCACCGCCTGCCTTGACGAAAGAGGTGTCGCCCGTGCACAGCACCACCGCGGCAGGTGAGACGCCGAACCATTCGGCGACAAGTTGCGGAAATGCCGTTTCGTGGCCCTGACCGGTGCTCTGCGTTCCAACGATCACCTCGATCGTTTTGTCGGGACGAACCAGGATTTCGGCACGCTCGCGCGGGGCGCCACTCGTGGTTTCGATATAGTTCCCGATCGCAATTCCGCGGCACAGGCCACGTGCACGCGACGCCTCGCGCCGCGCCGGGAAGCCGGCCCAATCGGACAGGTCGAGCGCTGTCTGCATTACGCCTTCATAATCGCCATTGTCGTAGATGACGCCGAGTGGATTGCGATAGGGCTGCTCCGTTCGTCCGATGATATTACGGCGGCGCAAGGCGACCCGTTCGAACCCGCACTGCCGCGCGGTCAGATCGATGAGACGTTCTATCGCGTAGATCGCTTCCGGACGGCCGGCGCTCCGGTACGGTATCGTTGCCGGCGTGTTTGTGACGGCGGCGCGCGCGATCACGTGCGCTGCTGGAATGCGGTAAAGGCTCGGCATCAGCTGCGCCCCTTTATTTAAGGGAACGAACGAGGTCGTATAGGCGCCGTTGTTCGCTGTATTTACCGAGCGCAGCGCGAGGAAATTTCCATCCGCGTCGAGCGCAAGCTCGACGTCGATGTGCAGATCGCGGCCCTGGAAATCCGAAAGAAAGGCCTCTGTGCGTTCCGCCTTGAAGATGACGGGGCGCTGCAGCCGCCGCGCGGCCCATGCGGCCAATGCAAATTCCGGATAAGTCGCGTTGCGGGTCCCGAAATTGCCGCCGACGTCCCGGGGAGCTATCACCCGCACGCGCCCCGGCGGCACACCGAGCACGGCCGCCAATTCGTCGCGCAATTGCACGACGCCGATCCCATGCGAAGCATGGACTGTGTAGAGCTCTTTCATCTCGTCCCACGCGGCAACGACAGCGCGAGGTTCCATGTGCGCTCCGGTAACGCGCTGCACCCAGCTATTCAGACGAACGCGGTGGGCCGCGCGCGCGAACGCCGCGGTGGTCGCCGCTTCGTCACCGAGATGCGCTTCGAGCGTGCGATTGCCAGGGACGTGGTCCCACAGTTGCGGTGCATTGTCCCCGAGCGCATCGATTGCATGGGTGACCGCTGGAAGCGGCTCCCAGTCGATCACTACCGCCTCGGCGGCGTCCTTCGCCTGTGCTTCGGTCTCCGCGACGACCATAGCGACGGCTTCTCCTACAACGCGTGCGCGGTCGACCGGCAACGGTCGCTGTCGGGTGACTACTCGCTCGGATCCGTCGCGGTGGGCAAGCGGCATGTCAGACCCGACCTTCGAACTGCCGGTCGGATGCGGAATTGTCTGTAGTCCGTCGGCAAGCGCGTCGGCGCCTGAGAGAACCACCAACACCCCGGGATGGGCCAGCGCATTCGCAACATCCATGCTGCGGATGGCGGCATGGGCATGCGGCGACCGGACCATTACCGCACGCGCTGCATGCGGTAGATTAAGATCGTCGGCGTATTGCCCGTGCCCGGTAACGAGGCGCAGATCCTCTCGGCGAAAGGTCGGAAAATCGCTGTGCAAACGAGCCTCAGGCTTCATCCGCATTCCGTCACGGGCGCTGCTTGCGTAAACCCGGCCGGCACTAATTGTGCCGGCTCAACCCTCGGATATTACTGATCATACCGCAAAGCTAGTGACGTCATGCAGCAATAGGAGGAGATAGTGGAGTTTAAAACCATTAGACGCGTAGTCGTCGGCCACGATCCGCAAGGGAAGGCGATTGCACTCTTTGACGGTCCGGCCGTGCCAAAGCAGCGCAGCCCCGGCGGCAATGCCGTCGTCAATCTGTGGGTCACGAGCGAGTTTCCCGTCGGCTTGAGCGGCACCGCAGACATGGCGGAAACAAAAGTCGGTGTGCCGCCGCCGTCGAACGGTACAATATTTCGCATAGTGGATTTCCCGCCGGCATCGACTACTACTGCCGTGCCGCATAGCGATCACGCCAAGACGCTCACAGCTATGGGTATTGACCCGGCCACACAGGGCTACGCGCGGCACCCAAATACCCACAGAACGAAAAGTATCGACTACGCGATCGTGCTTGATGGCGAGATCGACATGCTTATGGACGACTCGGAAGTACATCTGAAGCCTGGTGACGTTTTGATTCAGCAAGGTACGAACCATGCTTGGGTCAACAACAGCGCAAAGAGCTGCCGAATCGCGTTTGTCCTAATTGACGCCCAATCTCCCCCCGCTTGGCAAAAGGGATGGAAAAAATAGTTCGCCACAAATAGTAGCGAGCCCCGGCCCGAGCCGGAGCTACTTTTTGGCGGAATGATTCGACAACGAGAGGCTGATCGAGAGCTGCATTCGAGGGATGTCCGCTTCTCTAATCGGCCGTTTGGGGTCAAGCACTTTCAGACTATCC
>Ga0116126_1001308_pt1 | contig 15958 bp, 14 predicted proteins | sample June2015DPH_16_5_FD_89730 | JGI IMG/M metagenome (GOLD analysis project Ga0116126, IMG submission 89730) | Peatland microbial communities from SPRUCE experiment site at the Marcell Experimental Forest, Minnesota, USA - June2015DPH_16_40 | ecosystem: Environmental > Terrestrial > Soil > Wetlands...
GCCAAGAAGCTCGCCCTGGTTGCCTGCATGCGTAAACTGCTCGTTATCCTCAATGCCATCCTGCGCGACCAGCTGCCGTGGAACCCTAGCTATTTGCTTGACCTTCAACACAGTCGCTGAGCGCTGGCGAAGAATCCCGCGGCCGCCAGCTATGCGGCCGTGATGGTTTTTCCGAGAAACACCGTGGCAAATCACGCGGCGAAAGGATGCCGCGCGAGATCCTTCGCAGTCAGGATGACAGGCTGGGTTGCCGGTCGCGATGCCGCGGTTTGTTGAGATTGCGATTTCGACAATTGCGGTCCTATAGTCGGCTGACCGCGGAACGTACGGGGGCGCCGGCCGCGGCGGAGCCTTGATCGGCGAAGTGCGACGGAAATTCACATTTTCATGCGGAGGGACAAATGATGGAAGAACTGCTGATCGACGCCGACGGCCATATCCTGGAACCGCCGGACTTGTGGGAAAAATATCTCGATCCGAAGTATCGCAGTCGCGCCATCAGGATTAAGGTTGGCGACGACAAACGCGAATACCTCGAAATCGATAACAAACGATCGGAGCTGACCAGCCCGACGCTGCTCGCCTCGCTCGGCGGGATGAAAAAGCTCCAGGAACTCGGCGCCACGGTTGAGGACGTGAACGCGCAACGGCGCGAGTTATTGAAATCGCGCTCCGGCGAAAAGCATCGAGTCTTCGACAGTCTCGAGGGCGTCGAGACGGTGGAAACTTACGTCGGCGGCGCGGCATACGGCGCGATGGACATGAAGGAACGGCTCGACCTGCTGCAGACCGAAGGCATGGCCAAGTCGGTGCTCTATCCGACGATCGGACTGCTGTGGGAAGCCGAGGTTTTCGACGCCGATCTCTCGGACGCCTACTGCCGCGCCTATAATCGCTGGATTGCCGACTTCTGCCGCGATTCCGGGGGACGGCTGATACCGGTTGCGCACATTTCGCTGGGAGATCCGGCAGCGGCGGCGCGCGAACTGCAGCGTGCGGCCAAGGACGGCTGCAAAGGCGCTTTCGTCTGCCCCTTCACGATCACGCGCAAACCCCACGGCCACGCCGATCACGACCCGGTCTTCGCGGCCGCGCAGGACCTGGGGATTCCGATCGCCATTCATCCGACACTGGAACCGCCGGCGTGGGGAGTGCATCAGCGCTTCGAGGGCATGGATTGGGCCGACTGGTATTTCGACCTGTTCGCTGCGTCGGGTGTGCCGCAAGCATTCGGGACGATGTTTCAGTACGGGGTGTTCGATCGCTTCCCGCGCCTGCGCACGGTCGTGCTGGAATCGGGAGCGGGCTGGATTGGCTATTGGCTCGACCGCGGCGACGCGATTTACCGGCGCACCGCGTTGGGCGGCACGGTTCAGTTGAAGGAGCGTCCGTCGTTCTACTTCAAGCGCCAATGCTATATCTCGGGCGATCCTGACGAGCGCTCGATCGCGGGACTCACCAAGCTCATCGGGGAAGACCGCTTCTTCTGGGCCTCGGATTATCCGCATCCCGATCATCCGGGCGATTACCTGGAGGAACTGCGCGGGATGGTCGAGGGGATGTCGAGCACGGCGCGGCGCGGAGTGCTCGGCGAGAACGTCGCGCGCGCTTACAACCTGCTGTAGGGCATTAAATTAAAGCGGCGGGAGAATCGTTCTCCCGCCCCCTTTAAGTCAAATTCGCTCACGCTATATGCACCGTCCGCAGGTGCAGCGACGTGTCCTATGCGGTGCGGCGCATCAGTTCGAGGATGTCGTAGCCGGTAATCGCCTTGCTCTTGGCCGACCAGTCGGCGAGTTCCGCCGCGTTGACCATGCCGGCCTGCGCACCCTTGGCCAGGTCCATCAAGCCAATCTTGATGGTCGCCTCGTCGATCATCTCGCCGGTCGCCGGATCCGCCATCGAGCCGCCACCCTTCTCGTGGTACAGCTTGATCACGCGGCGCGCCTCATCGACTTGCGCCTGGCTCGGGGTGTAGCAACTGTTGCAGATTTCAGCCTGCTGCGGATGAATCACCCAGGTGCCGTCCATGCCGAGATTCGCGGCGCCTTGATTTTTCTCACGCAAGCCGCGCTGCAGTTCCGCGATGCGCTCGGGCGAGTCGTCTTTGCGCCACAGCCGCAGATAAACATTATCAATCGCATGCAGCCCGGCCGCTTTGGCCGCGACCACCACCGCCTGCTTCGAATAATGGAAGTTCTGGTTCTGGTTCTCGACGATCTCGCGGATGCCGAGGTTGGCGGCGTAGTCGGCGATGCCGAAAATCAAGCCCGCCATGCGATCGGACGCGGTCGCGATTTCATAGGCGTTGATCAGCGCGTGCGGCGTCTCGATCAGCGATTCGATCTGAATCTTTGACTTCCAGCCGGCACGCTTTTCGAGGTCATCGAGCAGCTTCGATACTTCACGGATTTCTTCAGCTCCGCGGGTCTTCGGGAGAATGATCCCGTGGAAGCGGTTCGGCGCCCGCAACACGATTGCCTCCATATCGCCCTTGAAGAACGGCGAATGGATGTTGTTAGGGCGAATGGTCACGACCTTCTTGCCGAAGTCGAGCGTATTAAGCGCCTCGACCATCACCTTGCGGCTCTTCTCGCCCTTGAACTCATACGGGCAAGCGTCCTCGAAATCCGCCATCACGTGGTCGACCGGCGACTTCACGGGGTCGGCCGCATTTTGATGGAGTTTGAGGTTGTGCCCCGGATAGGTCATCTCGGTGCGGGGAATTACGAAGCGGGTGCCGTTGTCCAACACAAACATGGCTTTTAGATATCTCCGATACTGAAAATCGCGGGTGCCGGCCGCTGCGGCGCACGATGCCCGTAGCTCGGGCATACTGAAGCCGCCATCTGGCTAGAGGAACGAGCGGACCTAAAAATGCGGCCACGAAGCGGGGCGAACCGTTGCCGCTGATCTATGAGATTCGCTTTCGCGCGTCAACCATTCGGGCAGAAAGTGCGCCGGGCGCGAAAGGCATGTTGTTGTCGAACATAGCCACAGCATATAATTCCCGATTGTTTCACCCGGCTCATTTGCCCCCGTGCGGATGAGGCGGCAGAGGCTGTTTGCATGAAAGCGATTGTTTTCGAGCAGCACGGAGGGTGCGAGGTCCTGAAATATCGGGACGTCCCACGCCCGCAGGCCGGCCCCAACGACGTCGTAATCAAGGTCAAGGCCTCGGCCTGCAACTTCAACGATATCTGGGCGCGCCGTGGGCTGCCCGGGATGAAAATCCTACTCCCGCACATCTCAGGCTCCGATGCCGCCGGTATCGTGGTCGAGACCGGCAGCGAGGTCAGGAACGTCAAGGTGGGCGACGAGGTCGTGGTCCATTGCGGCATCTCGTGCCGACAATGCTACTACTGCACGCGCGGCGAAGAGTATTTCTGCCCCGAGTTCAAGATTTGGGGCTTCCAGACCGGTCCGCTGGACGGTGCGCATGGCGAATATTGCAAGGTTCCCGCGGTCAACACTCTGCCCAAACCGCCCAACCTGAGCTTTGAGGAGGCGGCCACCATTCCGCTGGTTCTGGTCACCGTATGGCGGATGCTGGTGTCGCGCGCACACATCCAGGCGGGAGACTTCGTGCTGGTCTGGGGGGCCGCGGGCGGTCTCGGCGTGATGGCGATTCAGATCGCAAAGCTCTTCAACGCACGCGCAATCGCGATCGCCTCGGCCGATGACAAACTCGAGCTGTGCCGCAAGCTTGGCGCGGAGTTCGTGCTCCATCGCAAGAAGCACGACATCTTCCAGGAAGTGCGCAAAATCACCGACGGCCGACGCGCCGATATCGTCTTCGAGCACACCGGCGCGGAGACCTGGCCGATTTCGATGCAATGCCTCAAGTGGGGCGGCACTATCGTCACCTGCGGCGCGACCTCGGGCTTCGACGCCCACCTCGACATCCGCCTGCTGTGGAACAAGCAGCAGAACTACCTGGGCTCGCATCTTGGCAACAAAGGCGAACTGATCGACGCGATGCGCTTCGTCGAAAGCGGGCACATCAAGCCGGTGGTCGGGCAGGTAATTGAGCTGAAGAACGTCGCCAAGGCGCAGGATTTGATGGAATCGGGCGCGATCGCCGGCAAGATAGCGATCATCCCGCCGGCCGCCTGACGCCCGCCGCACAACATTAAGCAGACGATTATGAAGGGCGCGTATGCATCAGATGTACGCGCCCGTTTCGTTTCCCGAACTCGACCGAGATTTCGCGGCCTGTAATTGGTCGATGCAAGTGCATTAGAATCAGCCGTGCCGATGGCTTCGCTTAACGCATTGCGCGACAAACTGGCCACTTCGATCGAGGGTGACGTCCGCTTCGACGCTGCCGCCCGCGCGATCTATTCCACCGACGCATCGAACTACCGCCGCGTTCCAATCGGCATCGTCGTGCCCCGCCATGAGCGCGACGTTATCCGCGCGATCGAGCTGGCGCGCGAAAACGCTATACCGGTGCTGCCGCGCGGCGGCGGCACGGCGCTTGGTGGGCAGACCGCCAACACCGCGCTGGTGCTCGACTTCTCGAAGTACATGAATGCGATCTCCCACATCGACGCGGACAAGCGCGTCGCGGTGGTGCAGCCGGGGGTGGTCCAGACTCAGCTCAACGCTGCCGCGGCGCCGCACGGACTGTTCTTCGCGCCCGATCCCTCGACCAAGGATCGCTGCACGCTCGGCGGGATGATCGGTAACAACTCCTGCGGCGCGCATTCCGCCGCGCACGGGAAGACCGTGGACAACGTCGAGCGACTCGATGTGCTGCTCTACGACGGCACGCGCATAACGCTCGGCGGCGACGTCACTAGCAGAGCCGCAGGCGAAGCGAGCGAAGGGGTCGGTGACGCGCGCATAAACGACGGGATCACCGACAGCCGCATCGCCGGCCTGCATGGCTTCTTGCGCGGGATCGCGAACCGCTATGGCGATACGATTCGCGCTCGTTATCCCAAAATCCCGCGGCGCGTCTCCGGCTACAACCTCGACGAATTGCTGCCCGAGAACGGTTTCAACCTGGCGCGCGCGATGGTCGGATCCGAGGGCACCCTCGCCACGATTCTCAACGCGACTGTGCGGCTGGTGCCGAAGCCCAGGCATCTCGCGCTGGTAGTGCTCGGCTTCGACGACGTTTTTGTGGCCGCCGATCAAATGCCGTGGATGCTCGAACATCGCCCGCAGGCGCTCGAAGGCTTCGACCATCATCTGCCGGATATCGCGCGGCAAAAAGGTGTCGCGGCGGTCAATCTGCTGCCCGCGGGGCGAGCGTTCCTGGTGGTCGAACTGGGCGGCGAATCCGCCGATGAGGTCCACGACGCCGCGAGAGTGTTGCGCCGGCAGGCACAGAGCGTCGCGGCCTGTTCCGGCGCCGCGCTGTTGCTCGACGCTGACGATCAGCTCGCGGTATGGCGGTTGCGCGAATCGGGCCTGGGTGCGGGCGCCTTCGTGCGCGGCCAGCCGCGCACGTGGCCGGGTGCCGAGGACTGCGCAGTGCCGCCCGCGCGTCTCGGCGATTTCCTGCGCCGCTTCGTCAAGCTGCTGGACGGCTACAACCTCGCCGCCGCAACCTACTACGGCCATTTCGGCGAAGGGTGCGTGCATTGCCGCGTCAACTTCGATCTCTTCACGCGCGAGGGTATCGCGAAGTTTCGCGCCGCGATGATGTCGATTGGCGATCTGGTGGTGGAATTTGGCGGCTCACTCTCGGGCGAGCATGGCGACGGCCTCGCGCGTTCCGAGCTGCTGCCGAAGATGTTCGGGAGCGAGTTAATCGGAGCGTTTCGCGAGTTCAAGCGGGCATTCGACCCCGATCACCGAATGAACCCAGGCGTGATCGTCGATGCGGAGCCGCTCGACGCCCATCTTCGCCTCGGCGCCAACTACAATCCGCAGCCCGTGCGCACCCACTTCGACTTCAGCGCCGAGGGTGGTCTCGCCGGGGCGGCGCTCAAATGCGTCGGCATCGGCAAGTGCCGCCAGACCGACGCCGGCGTGATGTGCCCGTCGTACATGGCGACGCGCGACGAAACTCATTCCACGCGCGGCCGCGCGCGACTGCTGCACGAGGCGCTGACCGGCGGCCTGCTCAAGGACGGCTTCGCCGATCGCGCGCTCCATGACGCGCTCGAACTGTGCCTGTCGTGCAAGGCGTGCAAGACCGAATGCCCCGCGTCGGTCGATATGGCGGCGTACAAGGCCGAATTTCTCGCCAACTACTACGTGACTCATCGCCGTCCGCTCCCGGCATATTTCTTCGGACACATTCACGAATTCGCCCGCGTTGCTTCACGGCTGCCGAGCCGCGCGAACTCGATCGCGAGCGGCATCCCGGCCCGGATGCTGAAGCGCATCCTCGGCGTCCATCCGCAGCGCGAGTTGCCGCGTTTCGCCGAGGCTCCGTTCCGTCGATGGTTCGAGCGGCACGCGCCGCACAACCCACAAGGCGTTGAAGTGCTACTGTTCCCCGACACCTTCAACAATTTCTTCGAGCCGGAAGTCGCAATTGCGGCGACCGCGGTCCTCGAACGCGCGGGCTTTCGCGTCGTGCTGCCACCGCGCGACGTCTGCTGCGGCCGCCCGCTCTATGATCAGGGGATGCTGGACGGCGCACGCATCCGGATGCTCGACGCGTTGGAGACGCTGGCGCCCTATGCCGAACGCGGGGTCAAAATCGTCGGCCTCGAGCCGAGCTGCATCCTGACTTTCCGCGACGAGTTGCCGGCGCTCTTTCCGCGCCTGTCGCGTGCGCAAAAGCTCGCAGGCAATGCGCTGCTGCTTGACGAGTTCCTCGCCCGCGAGGCCCCGGATTTTGTGCCACCGCAGTTGCGCGGCTGTGCGATCGTCCACGGCCATTGCCATCAGAAGTCGCTCGCCGGGATGACGTCCGAACTTGCGCTGCTGGCCAAGGCGTCCGACCTCGCTGTCGTCGCCCCCGATGCGGGCTGTTGCGGCATGGCGGGCGCATTCGGATACGGCGAGAGCCGCTTCGCGGTATCGCGCGCGATCGGCGATCGCGTGCTGATCCCGGCAATCAATCAGAGCGCGCCGGATACGATCGTGATCGCCGACGGCTTCGCCTGCCGCGCGCAAATTCGGAACTTCTGCGCCGGCCGGCAGCCGCTGCACCTGGCCCAGGCGCTCGCGCTCGAACCCGCGCCCACGGGTTGAAATCGCCGATTAGCATGGGGAGAATCTGTCCACCATGATGCGACTTGGAATTACGATCCCCCTCGACGGCTTTCAGAACCCGCACTTCGCCGACCTCGTGCGTCACGCCGAGCGCGCCGGCTTCACCGACGCGTGGTCATACGAAACCTTCCAGGGCGACGCGTTCGTACCGGTGGCGGCGGCTGCCGTAGTAAGCGAGAAGATGCGGCTCGGCACCGCGATCGTGCCGGTCTTCACCCGTCCCGCCGCGCTGATCGCGATATCGTCTGCCACCGTGCAGCGCATTTCGGGAGGGCGCTTCATCCTCGGCGTGGGTATCTCGACGCCCACCATCGTCGAGCAGTGGATGGGAGTGCCGTACAAGATGCCGGTGACGCGGCTGCGCGAGACGGTCGAGGCGCTGCGATCCATCTTCACCGGGCAAAAGGTCACGATGGCCGGCAAGACCGTGCACATCAACGGTTTCCGTCTCTCGGGGCCAGTGGAACCGCCGCCGCCGATCTATGTCGGTGCGCAGGGCGCCCTGATGTTGCGGACGGCCGGAGAGATCGGCGACGGCGTAATCGTCAATTACATAACGCCCGAGAGCTTCGCACCGCTGCTCGAGCATATTCACGAAGGCGCGCGCGGCGCGGGGAAGCCGACGGACAATATCGACATCGCCTGCCGCATCCAGGTCGCCGTCGATCCCGAGGAAGACGTCGTGCGCGAGAATTTGCGGCGCGAACTTACGGCGTACGTCACCGTTCCGCAGTACAACAAGTTCTTCCGCGAGATCGGTTACGAGAATGAAGCGCGCGTCGCCTTCGAGGCCTGGAACGCCGGCGATCGCAAGAAGGCGCTACAGTCGATACCGCAAAACATGGTCGAGGAGATCTATGTGCTGGGCTCACCCGATCGCATCGCGAAACGGCTGCATGAATACGAAAAAGCCGGCATCACGACGAGCACGCTTCAGTTCACTTCGTACGCTCCGGACCATGATGAGCGTCGCAAGCGCGTGCTGAAGGCGATCGAAACGCTCGCGTCGAATTGGTGATCGCGAGCCGCTAATGGACCGCGCCGGGCATCGGTCGCCGGGCGCCAAAAAGAAACGCCCCGCCGGATTGGCGGGGCGTTTTTCATTGCGCTAGATAATTGCGCGTGCGCGATTAGTGAATAAGGCCGAGCAGCGAACCGAGTCCGCCCATTGGCGCATTGTTGCCGTAATAGCTGTTGTTCCCGTTACCGTAACCACTGTTTCCGTAATAGCCGTTGCCGTAACCGTTGCCATAGCCGTTGTTCCCGAATAGGCCCCCAAACGGATTCAGCCCGGTTTGCGGATAGCCATAGCCGGCGCGCGGGGCCCAATGGCAATGATGGCCTTGCGAGTCACAGCTCCAGACGAGGCCTGGGTTACGGGGATTTACCATGCCTTCACCATTGGAGGGGTAAGCGAATCCTCGACTTCCATAGCCGTAGGCGTAGCCTGGCGTTCCGTAACCGTAGCCATTTCCATAGCCGTAGTCGTCGGCGGCCGGTTCATGGCGATATCCGTAGACAGGCTGCTGATAATAACCGCGGCCTTGGTACCCTCGCTCATCACCATCGTTATAGCCGCGATGGTTGGTCCAGCCGTTGCCACCACCATGCATGTACCAGTCATTGTGCCGGCCATTATCGTGATGCTCATGGCGGCCACGGTTACCATCGTGGTCCCAGTCGCGCGCCATCGCCCTGACTGGCATCGCGAGCATTCCGACCCCGACGATCGCTGAAAAAAACCCCGCAATAATAGCTTTCTTTGAAATCACGACTGGACACCTCCTGTCCTGTCTTTTATGACGTTCGTAACCAGGTTTAGTTTCGATAATTTCTGGTATCGGCGGCATCTGATAGGAAGAGGAAGCATCAAGCGTGCCGCACTCATAGTGCAAAATAGATGAGCGTTTCTCTAGGAATGAGGCTGTTTTCCCGGTTGTAACCTTGTACGGTTTACCCAAATGGTAAACATCTATACTAAATCGTGACCCTCACAATATGTTGAGCTTTTCTCAAAGCGACATGGGAAAGAATACAGGCCAGGAGGAGAGAGGGAGAAGAATTGATGAAACCTCTGAAAGGTTTCACGCAGCTTCCCCCTGTGACATGGGCAAAGCCGGTCTTCCGGATCGCGTCGAGGAGACCATCGGTGGACGCGGAAGCGTTTTTCAGTGGCCGCTCTGAATGACAGAACGGGGTGAGAAATGAAGAAGGCGGCCAGTCATGACCGCCTTTCTCATCGAGTATTTACGTACCGGACCCTTGGCGCGGAAGGCGCCACGAGTCTGCTCGTCAGGCGCGAGCTTTGCGCAGGTTATGCGATTTGGATCGCGCGGGCGCGACAACTCCGCTCTTGCGCTGTACTGCCCGTGGCGTGAAGACCTTGGCGGCTGCATTGGCCACCGGCTTCGGCGTCTCGACCGCGATAATTGGCGTGACCGCGACCGCCTCGGGCTGCGCGACGATACCTGCGGCAGCGTCGATCTCGGCACGCGCCGCCGCTTCGGCCTTGGCCTCGGCCGCGCGCTGCATCGCTTCGAGCTTGCGGACCTTCCAATCCCTCAATCCACGCCGCATGTACTCGGGATTGATGTCGAGCATGTCGCAGACGTTGTCGAACGAAAAAACCCAATGCTTATCTTCCAGTGCGATCCATTCGTCGGCCTCGCGATACAGGCGCTGGCCCTTGTTGGTGGCCGAGTCCATGCACTTCATGAAGCACTCAATCGCATCTTCGAGTACGCTCAGAATCAGCCGCTTCTCTCCCTCGAGCAAATGCTTGCGGCGCATTGCCTCGAAGTACTGGATGGGCAAGAGGGTGTCCGGCTCGAAAAGGGCCGGCAATCTCTCATCCAATGTTTCCTTTTCCTGCATCTTTCCTCCCTGGTCTGTCCTCATCGCATCCACCGCCGCCACCTCCTTTGTATGTCTGACGTTCAACGCCTCGACTCTATTCAGTCGTCGCTGTTTTCCTTGTAAAGTTCGTTCCAAGCCATCTGGATCACTTCCAGCTTTCCTTCGGTCGAAGCACCCGGGTCATCGCCGAACTCGTCGAGGTCAATCACCCATTGCCGGAGGTCGGTAAACCGCACCTGTAATGGATTAAGTCCCGGATGATTTTCGGCCAGAACCTCGGCGATCTCTTCCGCCTGGTCCCACTTGAGTTCCATTACAAATTGCCCCTCTCCCTTGACGCCGGAAGCGGGCCCATCTGGGGTTCGCCGATAAGGCGCAAGAGTATGCCCTTTCCTGTTCCGTTCGTCAAGTTAGCTCCTCGATCGACTTTTTCTCGAGCACCAGCTTGATGGCGCCATCCATGATCCGTTCCGCAAACGGTGTAGTGATTTCGTTGAGTTCTTCAACGAGTTTGCTCAGCAGCTCACGATCCTCACCGCGGCGGGCCAGTTCGAGACGCGCCGTCACCTCTGCCATCCGCCGCCGCTCATCCTCGTCGACCAACTGCCCATACTCGCGCAACTGTTTCTCGAGTGCCGCCAGTAACTGGTCGGCATCATTGCGCGCCGAAATCAGCAGCCGTTGCTCGATATCCTGCTCGCCGAAGTCGATCGACTCTTCGAGCATGTGCTCGATATCGTCGTCGGTGAGCCCGTAACTGGGCTTGATATCCACCGAATGCTCACGGCCGGTGCGCTCATCGCGTGCTGTTACATTCAGTATTCCGTTCGCGTCAACGAGGAAAGTGACTTCTATACGCGGAAGGCCCGCCGGTTGCGGATCGAGCGGTCCGAGCTTGAAGCGCGCCAGGCTGCGACAATCCGGCGCGAGCTCACGCTCGCCCTGCAGCACGTGGACATCGACGTGGGTCTGATTGTCCACCGCAGTAGTAAAACCTTCGGTCGTGCTGGTTGGAATCGTGGTGTTGCGATGGATCAGGCGCTCCATCACGCCGCCCATGGTCTCGATACCGAGCGAGAGTGGGACCACGTCGAGCAGCAGCAGGTCGCCCTGCGTACCCATCAGCACGCTCGCCTGCACGGCCGCGCCGAGTGCGACGACCTGGTCGGGATCGAGCGTGCAGAGCGGTTCGCGGCCGAAGAATTCGGCGACTCGCTGGCGCACCAGGGGCATCCGCGTGGAGCCGCCGACCAGCACCACCGCGTCGATTTCCCGCGCGGTCTGACCGGCGTCGGCGAGCGCGCGCCGGCAGCACTGGAGTGTCCGCTCGACCAGCGGGGCCGCCATCCGCTCGAATTCGGCGCGCGTGATAGTCCGGGCGAGCTTGCGGTCGGGAAGCTCCAGCCGCAGTTCGACGCCGGTCGCCTCGCTGAGGCGTTTCTTCCCCTCTTCGGCGACCAGGCGCGCACTGTTCCAGACGTGGCGATCCGCGCGCAGCGCTGCGGGCACACCCTCGAGCAGCGCGTCGACCAGCACGCGATCGAGGTCGTCGCCGCCCAGATGGGTGTCGCCGTTGGTCGCGAGCACCTCGAAGATGCCGCCCTTGATATTCAGGATTGAGATGTCGAATGTGCCGCCGCCAAAATCGAAAACGGCGACGCGCCCTTCGGCTTTCTGGTTCAGGCCGTAGGCGAGCGCCGCTGCGGTCGGCTCGTTGACCAGGCGCACGACTTCAAGCCCGGCGAGCCGCCCGGCATCCTTGGTCGCTTGCCGCTGGCCGTCGTTGAAATAGGCCGGTACCGTAACGACCACGCGCTCGACCATTTCGCCGGGGAGTGCCGCTTCCGCGCGGGCCTTGAGCGCGCGCAGAATTTCGGCCGAAATCTGCGGGGGGGTGTAGGTGCGGGAACCCACCTGGAAGCGCACCACCGGGCCCGACAGGTCGGTGAAGGTATAGCGCCGGCGATCCTCGTCCGCGAGGTCGGCACCGCCGCGCCCCATGTAGCGCTTGACCGAACGGACGACGGCACCGAACTCGCCGCCCGGAAACCCCACCGCCGAGACGCGGCCATCGCGCTCGACGCTTAGATGCGGTTCCATCGCAATCGCCTCGTCACCGACGAAAACCTGGCCGTCGGGCGCGAGCGCGACCACCGACGGTAACAGCGCGCTGCCGCTGGCGGGGTCGGCGATCACCTGTGCCCGGCCGTCTTCCATCACGGCGATCAGGCTGTTGGTGGTGCCGAGGTCTATGCCAAAAATTCGAGCCATACAGAAGTTCTTATGCCGTCCAATAAGCTCCACCGCGCCTGGCGAACGGTCCTGGATGCAGCGACCGCCAACCGGCGTGGCACGTGCCAAAGTTCAGGCCGCCTGGGCCGAATCAAGTTCCCGATCGATGTCGCGAATCAGGGTCCGCAGGTAGGCGATCTTCGAGAGCACCGTCTTGAGTTCCATCACCAGCGGATCGCGGCTCGCGCCGTCGTGTTCGCTGTACGCATCCCAGCGCGCAAAGTTTTGCGCCAGTTCGTGCCGGGCCTCCTCGATGACGCGATTCAGTTCCGCGCGCCGTTCGTCCACCCCGCCCCGCAGCCGCTCGGTTTCTCCCGCGCTGCCGTCACGCGCCGCGCGCAGATCGGCCAGTTGATCCTGCACCTCGAAGACCATCTCGGCGAGGTCAGGAGGAAGGTTCTTGTTGTTATCGGCCAGTTGGTGACCGTTGAGTTCGAGCCAATAGAGTCCGCGGGTGACCGGATCGCGCAGCGTCCGGTAGGCGCGGGTCAGAAGCGCCGTGCCACGCAGACTCGCGTCGCGCAGCTTGACTGATTTGTCGGCGAAGCGATCCGGATGAATCCGGCGGCCGAGGTCGTGGTAGATTTGCTCGAGCCGCGCGGGGTCGAGCGTCAGCTTGCGCGGGAGTCCCAGGGCCGCGAACAAATCGAGCCCGGCACCGAGCGGCACACCGCATTGGGTGCACAGCAGGCGCGGCTCCTGTTCGCGGGCGCATGATTGACACTTGATCATGATTCAGCCGAAACCGGGATGGCACTCTCTCCAGACAAAAGCTCCCTCAGACGACGAACGACTCCCCGCATCCGCAGGTCCGCTTCGCGTTGGGATTGACCAGGCGAAAGCCCGCGGCCATCAGATCCTCGCCGTAGTCGAGTTCGGAACCGTTGAGATAGAGGAAGCTCTTTTTGTCGACAATCAGACGCGCGCCGTCACGCTCGAAGACCTTGTCGCGCTCCTTGGCGGAGTCGATCTCCATGCGGTACTGCAAGCCCGAACATCCGCCGCCCACGACTTTCACGCGCAGGCCGGACTCGGGTTTGTCCGCGGTCAATTGATGAATCTTTTTGACCGCGTTTTCTGAAAGTGTGACCGTAGCCACGTTTGTTCAGCTCTCCTGAGCCTTCTTCGGCTCCTCAGTCGAGGCCGGCGTCTGATGACTCTTCCAGTCGGTGATCGCCGCCTTGATCGCGTCCTCGGCCAGCACCGAGCAGTGAATCTTAACCGGCGGCAAATTGAGTTCCTTGACGATGACGGTGTTCTTGATCGTCATCGCTTCCTCGATATGCTTGCCCTTGACCAGCTCGGTCACATAGCTGGAGCTCGCGATCGCGCTGCCGCAGCCGAAGGTCTTGAACTTCGCGTCCTCGATCACCCCGTTTTCGGGATTGATCTTGAGCTGCAACTTCATCACGTCACCGCATTCGGGCGCCCCGACGACGCCAGTGCCGACATTCTCCTCGCCCTTGGCGAAGCTGCCGACGTTGCGCGGATTGGTGTAATGTTCGATTACCTTTTCTGAGTAAGCCATCTGGGTTCTCCCGCCTCGTCACTCCGTCTTCCAGTGCACCGACTTGAGGTCGATACCCTCGCGCGCCATCTCGTAGAGCGGCGACATTTCACGCAGCCGCTTGACCTCTTTGGTGACCCTCTCGGTCACGAATCCAACCTCTTCCTCGGTGTTGAAGCGGCCGATTCCAAAGCGAATCGAGCTATGCGCCAACTCCTCATCGATACCGAGCGCCCGAATCACATATGACGGCTCGAGCGTCGCCGAGGTGCAAGCCGAGCCCGAGCTGACCGCGATATCGCTGATACCCATCAGGAGCGACTCGCCTTCGACGTAGGCGAAGCTCACGTTCAGGTTTCCCGGCAGCCGCTCAGTCGGATGGCCATTGAGATAGACCTCGTCGAGCCGCTCGAAAATTCCGGCCTGCAACTTGTTGCGCAGGTCGAGCATGCGGCGGGTCTCCTCGGCCATCTCCGCCTGCGCGATTTCGCAGGCCTTGCCCAAGCCGATGATGCCGGTGACGTTGAGCGTTCCGGAGCGCATTCCGCGCTCATGGCCGCCGCCATCCATCTGTGGCGTAATCCGTACTCGCGGACCCTTCGAGCGGACGTAGATCGCACCGACACCCTTGGGGCCGTATAGCTTGTGCGCACTCATCGAAAGCAGGTCGATACCGTCGCGCTCGACGTCGACCGGAATCTTGCCAACTGCCTGTACCGCGTCGCAATGAAATACGATGCCCTTTTCCTTGGCGATCCGGCCAATCTCGGCCACCGGATGAATCGTGCCGATCTCGTTGTTGGCGTACATCAGCGTGATCAGCACGGTCTTGTCGGTGATCGCCGCACGCACCGCGTCCGGGTCAACCATCCCGTACTTGTCAACTGGCAGATAGGTGACCGTCGCCTTGCCGTTGCGCTCGAGCGTGCGGCAACTGTCGAGTACGGCCTTATGCTCGGTCACGCACGTGATGATGTGATTACCCTTATCCTTGTAGAACTCGACCACGCCCTTGATCGCAAGATTGTCCGACTCGGTCGCGCCGCTCGTGAAAATGATCTCCTTGGACTTGGCGTTTATCACCGACGCGATCTGGTTACGCGCCTTGTCCACCGCCTCCTCCGCTTCCCAGCCAAAACTATGGTTGCGGCTGGCCGCATTACCAAATTTTTGGGTGAAATACGGAAGCATCGCTTCGAGCACCCGTGGGTCAACGGGTGTCGTCGCGTGATTGTCCATATAAATCGGCAACTTAACCATCGCTTCCTCTTCTGCAGCCGGCGCTTCCTCTGCTCGCGCTAAGCTCTCGGGCATCCTCGAACTGATTAGTGGACTTGATTGGTATACTATCGCCGACCCGAGCCTGGTGTCAAACTGACGCGCCACGTCCCAAGAATAGTTGACCCATCAGGTCTATTAAGGCTTTATACCAGCAATGTCAAGGAAAATAAGGTTGTCCGAACCGATGGGTCAGTACGACTAAAGTCGCTGGGTCAGACCTTCCTGGCGCGCGGAGTAAGTTCAATTCGCCGTTCGTGCGTCCAGTCCTCGTAGCCGGCCTTGTACCATGCGGATGAACCCAGCCAGTTGCGATGGAGCACGGTGAGTGTAACGACCTCGATGTCTTTGGAGCGAAACCAATCGGACGCCATCTCGAGCATGGGACGCATTAGCCCTTTCCCGCGCCAGGACTCATCAAGGTAAGCGTGGCTAATATAGCCGCGGACGCGTGGCAGATAGCCTTGACGATCGCGCCGCAGATGCACCCACAGATAGCCGACGAGGCGGCCCGCGCCATGATCGGCGACCCAAACCGCATGATGGTCGCGATTGAGGACCGCCTTGAGCCAGGTCGGCGCCTCGCGATTCTCGTCCCAGTCGAAGCGTGCACGCGAGTCGATCGATTCGTGGTAGCTCGCGATTGCGGCAACGAGCCGCGCCAGTTCCGGGATATCTTCCTCGCGCGCCGGCCTCAGTTCGACTTCCATCGGGATACTCCTTGTCATTCTTGTATGTGGATTCTGATCGTAGCAAGAAGGAGGAGCAAGACGAGGCGGGAGACCGATGTCATTCAAGGCCGGTAGAGGCCGTCGCTCAGCAAGGATCCCCGCCTCGTGTAAA
>Ga0116126_1001316_pt1 | contig 15911 bp, 6 predicted proteins | sample June2015DPH_16_5_FD_89730 | JGI IMG/M metagenome (GOLD analysis project Ga0116126, IMG submission 89730) | Peatland microbial communities from SPRUCE experiment site at the Marcell Experimental Forest, Minnesota, USA - June2015DPH_16_40 | ecosystem: Environmental > Terrestrial > Soil > Wetlands >...
GAGATGATTTTGCGGTGTTATCCGTGGTGCGTGCCGGAAAAGATTGTGGTGTTGCCGTGGGGCGACGTCTCGGTGCACGAAGCGGCGCGGCCTGCGTCCCTGCCCTGCCCCATCGCCGACGACGAAATCGTCATCATCACGCTGAGCCGATTGTCGCCCGAAAAGGGGATCGAACGGTTGCTGGCCGCCCTGCCCCACGTGAATGCGCACGAAAAGAAGGTGCATGTGTTCATCTGTGGCGGCGCAGCGTACATGAAAGGGCACGCATACGAACGCAAGCTGCGCCGGCTTGCCGAGAGGGTCAACACCGCGCGCGTGGAGTTCACGGGTCACGTGATTGGCGAACAGAAGGCGGGGCTACTCCAGCGCGCCGACATCTTCGTCTCCCCGTCCCGTCATGAAAGCTACGGGCTGACAATTGCCGAGGCGTTGTCGGCGGGTTGTCGGGTGATCTCTCACAGCCATTACGGCGCGGAAGGGGAAGTGGTGGACTGCGCTGATCCAAAGGCGTTGGGAACTGCGCTAAATGCCATGATTGCAAGGGGTCGCACTCGAAGGCGTGAACTCGGGAAATTTGAGCAGTCGCGCGCCGCGCAAGAACTGGCTGAAATACTGATCCATTTGCTATCTACCAGCGCCTGACTAGCTTCACGAAGGCCCGCCAGACCAGCAAATTATGCTTGCAATCGCCGTCATTGACCGATATTCTAGGGCTGACGGACCGGAAATGAAGTAAGGCGGAAAAATGCCGGGACTCATTTTTTTGGCTTTTTGAGTAAAGCGGTTTACGATTGCACATGCACCCCAAGATGCGATTGAAAACTTTGCGCAACCCAACGTGCCGTAGCTTGCTCTGGCTGGCGGCTGTACTCCAGATGACTTCCCTGTTAGCCACCGCCAACACCAGCGTCCACACCAGTTGGCTCTGGCACCTGCACCAGCCGATTTACTGGCCCGACCGCGCCCCAGCCAATCATCCTTTTGACCATTATCAGAATGCCTGGGACACCCTGCAATTGGACAACAGTGGTTTCGGCCATCCGAGCGACACGAGCTTGGAGAGCGTATTCAGCGATGCCGATCGGATCTCCGCGTATCAAGGCGAACCCAATACGGTCCTCCAAGACCTGAATTCTTACGCGAACTCAGGCGCACAGGTAAACTACTCGGGTGCATTGATGGAGAACGTCCAGAGCCTGGCCCAGGGCGATCCGTCCATGGGGTACAGCACAACCTGGTATTCGGGAGACCAGCAGGCGCATACATGGACCACCACCAACGGCAAGACGCGCCTGGACCTGACGAACTTCACGTACCACCATTGCATCGCCCCGTTCGTCAGTGATGAAACCTTGGAGATGGATATTCTCATCCATCAGCGTCAACAACAAATCTTCTGGGGGTCTGGCGCGACAAATTTGATCTCTCGTGGTTACTTCCCTGCGGAGACATGCTTCAGCGAGCGCATCATCCCCACCCTTCAAAAACTCGGGATCACTTGGAGCGTCGTCGGCAACAATCACCTCACCCGCTCGTGCGCCGATTTCCCGCAGGTGATGATCCTGGGATCCGGTGGTGAGAACTGCGATATTCCGAACTTGGCCGACCAGATTAACCCGGCACAAGGAACCAGCAGCTATACTACCCGAAGTATTTCCGTCGGATGCTCGCCCACGGCCACGGCGCCTTTCGCGTACCAGATGCACTACGCGCGATACGTCGATCCCGCCACCGGCGAAGCCTCGACAATCATTGTCGTCCCGGCCGATCAAGCGCTCAGTTGGGACGACAGTTATAGCACGTGGGACCTGAGCCTGATGGCGCCCATTGCCGCAGCGAATAATCCCAGTAAACCGTCGTTTCTTCTGCTGGCACATGATGGCGACAATGCCTGGGGCGGCGGTTACAGCTACTACAACCAATGGGTTCCGCAGTTTGCCCAAGAGGCGGTCAGTGACGGTTATGAACCGTCCACGGTCGAGGAATTCCTGTCGGAGTTCCCTCCGAGCACCAATGACATCGTCCACGTGGAAGATGGCGGCTGGGTGAACGCGGCAGGCGATTTCGGTTCGCCGATTTATATCAACTGGCACTGGCCGCCCAGTATCTCCAATTCCAACCCCAACGTCGTCGATCCGAGCGCCGGCGTCAGTGACAAGGCTGATGTGTGGCGCGTCATCATTGCCACGGAGAATCGGGTCAAAACCGCCCAGCAAATCGAGAACACGCTCAATGGCTACACAAATCGCATCGACCAGATTCGCGACCCGGGCAGCTACGGTGGGACACCCTCGCCGGTCGAGCTGGGCTGGCATTACTATCTCGCGAGTCTGGACAGTGGTTTCGTTTATTACGGCTGCACCGCGGATGAGTGCTGGCGTCCTGTGTTGGCGCAATCCAACGCGGTGCGCAATGTCGATTCCATTCTCGCCGCAAACCCGACCCTCGACACAACACCGCCGACGGTGTTCATTCCGCAACGCTATCCTTACAATCCCGGCACGACCAATTTCGGCGTGGAATACTCGTACAAACAGTTCATTCCTACGAATACAGATTTCTGGGTTTGGACCTATGCCTACGACGTTTCGGGCATGACCAATGTGACCCTGCTCTATCGTTCCAATGGCAGCAGCAATCTGCCGACCAAAGACGAGTTCAAAACGTACGCGGGCGGCCCGGACACGGGTCCATGGGTTGGTCTGTCCATGACCGATCGTTCCGTCTCGCCGCAAAACACGCTGATGCCGCCCAAATACATTGCCGATTACTACTACGCCAAGATCACCGGGCTGACGAACACCTACGTTGATTATTACGTCAGCGCGACCGATAGCTACGGCAACACGTACAACTCGCCGATCCAGCACGTGTATGTCGCCCCCATGCCGACTGGAGGCAGCAGCGGCAGCAGCGGCGGAGCTTCAGGCTGTGTCGGGCGGTTCTGCGTTTCCCCGACGACTCCCTTGGCGGGCAATCCGGTCACCATTACGTACACGCCCGCTGGTGGCCCGCTGGCCAGCGCCAGCGAGATTTGCATCCATCTCGGTTGGAACAACTGGGCCACGGTCGTCTCGCCGGACGGTTCCATGACATTCAACTCCGCCTCCAACGATTGGGTGTACACCACGACTATTCCCAGTAACGCCACTCAACTGGATTGCGACGCCAATAATTGCTCGAACGGCGACTGGGATAACAATGGTGGCTCGGGTGTGGACTACAGGTTCACTGTCGCGAGCGGCCCACCGCCGCAATTGCCTCCCACGCCAACGAATGTCACGGCCACCGCGGTCAGCTCGTCGGAAATCGACGTCGGCTGGCCGGCCACGTCGGACACGCTCGACTACGTGGTGTACCGCAGCGGCACGCAGGTCGGGACTACCGTGGCAACCACATACAGCGATGTCGGGCTGGTTGGAAACACGCTGTACTGCTACACCATCGCATCCTCGAATTCCGCCGGCCTCTCCGCGCAAAGTTTCCCGGTGTGCGCGACGACCCTTACCAATTCGCTGCCCAATCCGCCGCCCACCCCGACCAACGTCACGGCCTCAGCCGTGGCCACGAACCAAATCAACGTGACCTGGTCGGCGTCGACGGGCGCCACGTCCTACATTGTCACGCGCGGAGGCAATCCCATCGCCACCGCGTCGGCCACCTCGTATCTGGACAGCGGTTTGACGCCGAACACAACGTACTGTTACATGATCACCGCGACCAACAGCGGCGGGGCGTCGGCCTTCTCATCTTCCGCTTGCGCGACGACGCCCGCCGCGCCACTGCCAGCCTTCGCCCTGAACAGCAGCCCGAGCAATTATCCCGGATACCTGCTGACTTCTCCCGGCATGACCCTGTATGCGGCGGTCCGCGGCACCGTCTTGTATGTCGCCACATGGTCGCCGGGGGACTACCCCAGCAGCAACACCAATAATGACCACTTCGTGATGGTTTCGACGCAAGTCCTGAGTTCGGCCACATCAGCCGCGCCCTGGCAGAAGGCCGGCATGGTCGCGGTCCCGACGAACACGGTGATGCTCTGCGGCGAAAGCCAGAGCAGCTATGTCGGCTGGCAGTATCTCACCGGAACAACGGTGACCAGCGCGTCCAACCAGGCGGTCAAGGCCTCCACGAATGCCGGTCAAATGCAGGGGACGATTGATCTGGTACAGGCGTTCGGTTCCATGCCTTCGACGCTGTACCTGTGCGCCGCTGCTTACAATACCACCAATGGCGGCGCGCTCGTTGCACAGGCCCCAACGGGCAACGGGAACGGCGATATCGAATCGAACGAGTTTCTCGCCGTGCCTGTCGCTGACATCGTGGATACCACCGGCAGCGGAGTGTTGGACCGGTTGAATCCCGCCATCGGGTTCCTTGTGCAAAGCTGGCAAGCCACCGGCACGGGCGGGTACACTATCACCTGGGCGTCCGTGCCGGGGAAGGCATATCAGGTGTTGTACAGCGATTCGCCTGGTGGCGTATGGAGCAACCTGCCGTCCGCCCAACTCACCGCCGGTAGTGGCCAATCCTCGTTGTCCTGTACGGACAACTCGGCAACCAACTCGATGCAGCGATTCTACAAGATCCAGACCGGCTATTGACCTCATGAAGAAACTCACCCCCTGACACTGACGTTGTCCCTACGGCTGTTGACCACTTGAACCCATGCGATCACCGTTGGCCCGGGCCAGAACGACCAGTTCAAGTCCCTGGCGGGGCTCAATCCAGCCGATCCCTCATCCATCTTTATGATCAACGCCACCCAGGCTACGCCGCTTGGCGGATTCGTCGTCAATTGGACTTCCGTACCCGGCTCCGTCTATCAGGTGCTGTATCGCAGCAACGCCAACAGTCCCTGGCAAACCATCGGTGGAGTCGTCGCGGCAGCCGTCAACCAGGTCTCCATGACCTGCACCGACACCACCGCGTCGGCTGTCTCGTCCCGGCCATATTGCACCCAAAACCCGGGTCAGTAGCCACCGCACAATTTGTGACAACTCTAACTCTTGATGTTTGCACCGGGTTCTGGTACGTTAGCTTGCTTTAGGAAGCGGGCGCACTCAGATGGACGACATTCTCGAGCGTTATCCGAAGACCGTGACCCTCAAGGGCAACCTGGAGGCCACGTTGCGTCCGCTGGAAGCGTCCGACGAAAAGTCGTTCCACGAATTCTTCTGTGCGGTTCCCGAGACGGAACGGCTGTTGTTCAAACACCGCGTCACCGATCCCCAGGTCATCCACGACTGGTGCCAACACATCGATTACGGAAAAATTCTGCCGATCGTAGCCGTTGCCGATGGCCGAATCGTGGCCGACGCGTCGTTACACCAGCAACTGGCCGGTTGGAAGCGGCATATTGGCCGGATCAGCATTGTTGTTCATCCGAACTATCGCGGACGGGGCCTGGCGCGGGCGCTGGTTCGGGAATTGATCGATGTCGCCCGTGACGCTGGACTGGAAAAGCTGGAAGCGGAGTTCATGGGAGACCAGCAGGCTGCGCGGCGTGTGTTCGCTGAAGTCGGCTTCAACGATTTGCTGGTGATACAGGATTACGTCAAAGACATGCAGGCCAATTCGCATGATTATGTGTTAATGGGCCGGCACATCATTACCGACGAAGAGTACGCCGGAATGGGCTGATCCATCCGGGATAAGAGGGAGATTGATTGTCATGACGGTCGCAATTCAAACTGGTCGGGCCCGTCGTTCAATCGTTTTAGCAGCGAACCGATATTGTCTGCGCGGCTTCTTCCTGGCCCTTATTGTTGCCAGCCTGTCCCTCTCCAGCGCTCTAGCGTGGAATACCATGAACATCCCCGGCGCGTGGGATGGCTTCAACCCCTCCGATCCCGTTGGCCCATTTCGAATGACCAAGATTTCCCCCCCCGGCACGCCGGCGGGTGCCGATTGGTTTACCAATGTCATGTTCGTCGCTGCGTCGGGCGGAGATGTAACCGGCGGCTCGCACCAACTCAAGCTCGCCGCTGACGGCACTTTCACCTACAATTGGGGCGGCGCGACGGTCACTATCGACGGCACCACCGCTTTCACGGCCAGTTCGGGCAACAACGGCACCATAACTGTGGCCAACGGGCTCTACTACTCCTTCCGCACACTCAATCCCCCGACAAACAACACCGCCACAATCGCCGTAATGAAGACTTCCGCTAGCCCGGTATCGGTCGCCCGGGCCAGCCAGTCCCCGGCTGTGCCGCGAACGAACGATACCGTAACGGTGAACATCGCCTTGGGCGCTCCCAAATCACCCGAAGAACATATCTTCGTGCGATGGACCACAAACAGCTTTGCGACCTCGACCTTCGTGGAGGCTTCGGGATCCGGCACCAGTTATTCGGCGACCATCCCGCCGATGCCTAGCGACGCCACCACGGTGATCTACTATATCCTTAGCTCGACCGTCACACCCGCCGGAGGCCTTACCGACAGTAACGCGGATGCCCTGACGTTGAATCTCGATAGCAACGGCGGCAGCAATTACACGTACACGACGTACGCCATGCCATGGCCCGGGTTCGGCTATCCCAGCGATCCGGCAACCAACATCCATCACTGGAAGGAAGAAGCGATCATTGGCAATGGCTTTATCACGTGTCAGCTCGATCAAAACGGGGCGCTGTACGACATCTATTACCCGAGCGTCGGTGATCGTCATGGCGTGAGCACGTCCAATGAAGGCTACCGTGGTCCGGAACAATTCCCCAACTGCCCTTCGTTGGACCAGGAGGCCAACGGCCAGATGAACCTGATCGCCGGCATGGGCGGCATCGCCATCGGCGCGGACGGCACGAACAACATCTACTGGCTCCAAAATACGGACGGCACGGACTATGCCAACGTCGGGCAGCAATGGGACAGCGACAGCGTTAATGTCGTGCTGACGTCCAATCAGTTGGTCGCCGCAGGCAACAAGATTCAAATCGTCCAATACGATTTCTGCCCCTCGACCAACGCCCTGCCCATCGTGACCGACGGCACGCGCACCAACAACGGCGTCTACATCAAACGCTTCCTGCTGACCAACAATCAGGCCACCACCAATACGGTCGATTTCTACTACGATGCCAACTTCAACACCAACGGCGGGAACACCAACAACGCCATGTATTGGGAGACGACGGTCGGTGGCACCAACTACAATGCCATGGTCGTCTACAACAACACCTACGTCGACGTCCCAGACACGAACCAAGGCTGCCTGCCGGATGGTTACGGCGTCCCGTATTCGCCATCGTTCGCCTTCGACTGGATCAAGAACAGTTCCATCTATTTCGCCACCACGATGAAACTGGTGACCAATACGGCCACCGGAGCCGGCTCACCCGCCGACGGCAGTTGGCGTGACCTCACCACGACGGACAACCAGGAAGGCTGGATCGGCAAGCGCATCACGCTCGCGCCGGGGGCCACCAATGAAGTGGATGTGATGATCGTCGGCGCGTGGGACGATTTTGCCGGAGCCTCCGGGACCTACAATTTCTGGGGCCGGCCAATGATCACCTGGTTTTACACCAACAACATGGCCACCTCCCAGGCGGCAACAGAAACGTATTGGTCGAACTGGTTGAGCGCCGGTGTCACGGTGAATTTTCCCAGCGCCGCGTACAACACGCTGTTCAAGCGGTCGATGCTGGTCGCCGCGCTCCACATCGATTCCGTCACGGGGGCGATCATCGCCGGCATGCACAACGGGGCCTACCCCTTCGTCTGGCCGCGCGACGGCGTTTACGCGGCCGTCACACTGGATCGCACCGGCCACACCAATGAGGCGGGCGCCTTTTACCGATGGTGCCGCGACGTCGCATTCCGTGACGCTGACTGCGTTGACGGTGGCCTCGGCGTCTTCTACCAGAAATACACCACCGACGGGTACAAAGTTTGGACGTCGCCGCAACTCGATGAAACCGCCAGCATCCCGTGGGGATTGTACTACCACTATCTGACGACTAGCGACGGTGGATTCCTGACCAACTACTGGAACCTGGCCTTCCAGTGCGCCAACGCCAGCAGTGAGAATAGCTGTTTGTTCACGAACAGCGGTTCGACATTGGGCGTAACCAACGTCTTCGGCCTCATGAACGGCAACAACGTCTGGGAAGACTCGTTCGGGTTGTTTATCTATTCCAACGCCAGCATTGTCCGTGGCTTGAATGACGCGGCCAACATCGCCACCTACATCGGCAGCAACAGTTGGGCAACCACGTTCCAAAGCCGTGCCAGCGGTATCAAGTCGGGAATTGATGCCCGCATCGACGACCGCGTGGAACCCGCCGACATCAGTCACCTCGGATTGGTGATCCCATACGAGGTCTACACGCCCAACGATCCGCGCATGACCAATGTCGTCGAGTGGATCAATGGACGCCAGGCCGTCGGCACGTGCACCGCCTGCGAGAGCGCCGGCGGGCCATGGTACGACAACCTGGTCGAAAACGATTCGGTGAATTACCCGGATATCGTCGGCCTGGTTAATCGGTATGCGCACAACGTCAACGGCAACGCCGACGATTACTGGAACACGTCCCCGGGCTCCTATCTGCATAGCCCGTGGTTCCTCGCCACTTCCTGGTACGGCGAATACTTCACGCGTTGGCAGGATTACGTTGGCGGCACGAGCTTGGTGGACACGAACAAGTACACTCTCGACCTATTGGTCAACAAGTTGGGCCCAATGGGACTGGCCGCCGAGCAAATCGCGCCGACCACCGCCCTGCAGTTGTACCCCGGCTTCTGGCTGCAAACAGCATGGCCAAACGTGTGGGAATCGCATTCCACCCTGGTCGATCAGATGATGATGTTCCTCGATTACAAACCCGAAGGCACGAACGGCAACAACACCTGCTATTTCGCGCCGAAACTGCCCTCGGCTTGGAGCACGATGACGTTCAACAACCTCGATTCCCAGGGCCAGCGCTTCGACATTACGATCACGGAAAACCCGACCAACGTCCGCGCCGATCTCAACAAGCTCACCGTCGGCGCGCTGAATTACGACACCTACCTGCGCATCCCCGCGGGTGTCACGCCCGTGATGGTCGTGACCAACGGCGCCTACTATGTCCCCTCGCCTTCGGATTACGACACCAACACCGGCCGCGTGCATGTCCAGGGCCCGCTCACGACCGCCAACATGGACAACTACATCGTGGTCGCCTATGGCACCAACAGCTATGCGGGCGACGGCATTCCCGATTCCTGGGCGCTAAAATACGGCTTCAACCCGCTCGATTCGAGCGTCGCCAGCCAGCAGGCCCCGAATGGCAGTGGCTTCAGCAATCTCCAGGAATATCAGGCGGGCTTCAACCCCACCAACTCAGCGGCGTACCTGCACGTCATCAATGTCGCAAAGGCGAATGGTACCGACGTAAGAGTGACATATCTCGGCGCCAGCGGCGACAGCACCTACTCACCAGTGATCGCGTCGCGAACGAACGTGCTGGAGTACACGGCCGGCACCTCCAATGGAAGCTACACGAATAACTTCACGCAAGTCCCCGGTCAGACCAATATCCTCAGCGCAGGCACCGGCCTCGGCACCGTCACCAATATGACCGATGCCGGTGGCGCCACCAACGTCCCCGCACGATACTACCGCGTCCGCGTCCTGTTGCCGTAACGAACAATCACAACCCCGGCAGACCCTTCGAACGGCCTCCCTTGGTAGTGCCGACCTGCCGGTCGGCCATCAGCCATGCAGCCACTCTGGTCTCTTACCCCCCCCCACAACTTGGGTTCGTTTTTGGCTTTGTTTCCCCCACTTTTCCACGCCGGCTTGAACAAACTTGGGTTCGTTTTGCAATTTTTACTTTTTTCGCGGCCCGCCTTTCTCGACCTGAACGTGGACACAACCCAGCCGCGCCACAGGTTCGCACTCAAGCCAACCCGCCGCGTCTTCCCTGTCCGTTTATGTCAAAGAACCATACCCGCCCTGCAATCCCCGGCCCCTATTTCAAAGCCAACTCCGAAAGCCTTCGGAGGACACGCAACGCCGAAGGTTTCCCCCGACTCCGAGGTCGGGGCGGCCGTAGGGTGGAACCGAGGCGCGAGGGTAGCGCCGAGATGGCCTCGTGTCGTTTCGAGGCCCGTAGGGTAGCGCGACTAGGAGGAAGCGCTGCCAACCGAGCGGGCGCGAGCGGAGCCGAGTCTGCAAGACGCGACCACGTCGTGTCCCCGGTCGCAATGCAAAACAAGCCTCTGCTCCGCCATATCAAAGAACTCTTCATACTCCACCAACCATGTCGGACAATAATATCCAATACCGATAACCCAGTCAAGCCCAAATCTCGCCCCCTCACCCGCTTCTTTTGCAGTGGCGGTCGCTGCAGTCGCCTCGCGCCAGTCGAATAACCGACACGATGGACGGAAGGTGTCAGGCTGACGGCGCACGGAGGTTGAGGTCGACGTTGCCGCCGCTGCTCTTGTAAAACCGTAACGTCCCCGAACTTGGCGTACAAAACCCTTCCGTCTTGAGCCAACCCCGGAAGCCCGAATGTGTTGGACAGGAGGGGTGACCTAGTGGTAAAATTCGCCCGCTGCGAAACTGTGAGCCTGCGAAAGGCAACGTTAAATTGGGTGGGTCGGAAATGAGCAAGTTTGGAGTTGGTGTTATTGCATCAGCCGTGGTTTTGTTCGGAGCGAACGCCACTGCCGACAATATTGCCACGATCGAAGGGTATTCCACCGGCACTGTCGTCAGCCTCGACTCCAGTCCCGTTGTCACCGCCATCGCGTGTCAGGGGGGCGGCTATACCGTTAACGGGTACACCTACAACTCTTGGTTGATCTTTGTTCAGGATTCGACCGGGTCGATCGGCCTCTACGGTGCCTTACCCGGTAGCTACATCCCGGCCGTGGGAGATGCTGTAAGCGCGGCCGGTACCTATTCTCCGTATCACCAGATTCCAGAGATTGGCTCGCTGAGCAACCTCACGCTGGTTTCCACGGGCAATGTGGTGCCCACACCCCCCGTCTTCACGATTCCGCAATTGACCGCCTCGACCACGATTCCGGAAAGTCAGGCGGGCTACGTGCTGCAGTTGACGAACGTCACCATTTACACGGATTCAGCCGCCACCATTCCTGCGTCGGGCAACTTCCCGAATAGCAACACCGCTTTCTACGTCAAAGACAGCAGCGGCAACATCATGACCATGTATTTCTGGGTCACGTTTGAGTCAGTTGACGGGGCGATGATTGGCACGCCCATTCCGACCGGGCCCGTCAATATCACGGGAAATGTGGAAGTCTATCCCGGTCTGCCTGTCGAGATAAACCCGCTCGCGATTACCGCGGTCCCCGTCCCTCCGCCCGTCTCGTCGCCCGCCCCGTCGCTCGGCACCCGAACGCTCCGCATCGTTACGTACAACATCGACGCCGATCAAGACCAATCGGGACCTCAGTATGCCCTGCCGCAGCCCGGGTTGATCACCCCCTACAACAGCACCATTCCCTACACCGCCTCAAACTTGATCAGCGGCGGCGTGCTCGAAGGCATTGGTGAAGAGATTGTCAATGGCGATCCGGCCCAGCCCATCGATGTTCTCACCTTGGAGGAGACGACCAGCAACACTAACACAGTCCAAGCGATCGTCGACGGCTTGAATGCCTTCTACGCGCACTATGGCATCCCCGCCGGCTATGCCATGAGCCCCTATCAGGCGTTATCCACCCGCCCCGCCACGGGAGGCGGCCCCAGTGCGATGGTTTACAACACCAACACTCTGCAGCTCCTGGCCTCCGTCCCGGTCGATCCTCCGGGTGGCCCGAGCCAACTCGGCTCCGATGGCGAGTCTCGCGAGGTCGTCCGCTACGAATTTGCGCCGGCCGGCGTGACCCCCGGCACGAACAACGAGTTTCACGTCTACGTGGCCCACAGCAGTGCCAGCAACGACCCGATTGCTCACAATGGCGAAGCCACCATCATCCGCAACAATGAATCCACCAACTGTCCCGCCAACGCCCGCGTCCTCTACACCGGCGATTTCAACCTCTACGATTCCTGGGACGCAGGGTACCTGACAATGCTCTCCAACACCGCCCCCGACGGCGTGATGCAGGGCGGGGGTGTCGACCCGCTCAACGTCGCAGGCGCTACCAACATCGATTGGGGCGACCCGACCACCAATCCCGCCATCGTGTTCATGATCGATGAAAGCGCTGATCATCTCGTGTATCGCTGCGAGCTCCAATATATGACCAGCAATGTGTTCTATGACGTGCCCGGCGGACTCCAGTACGTTCCAGGCTCGCACCACTGCTTCGGCAACAATGCCTCGCTGCCGTACGGCAGCTCCGTCACCGCCACTGGCAATACCGCGCTGAACGATCTTGACCCGGTTCTGACCAATCAGTTCAAGCTCCCCGCCACGACACTGTACCTGGACCTTACGAACACCACCGATCACCTGCCCGTGGTGGCCGATTACACCATTCCCATACCCTTGACTGTACCGGTGGCCAGCTTCACCGCCAGTCCGACCTACGGCGTCGCGCCGTTGACGGTGAGCCTCATGGATATCTCGACCGGTCCGCCCACGAGTTGGACGTGGACGGATACCAACGGCAACATGTCGACGAACAAGAACGCGTCGTTCACGTACGCGAACCCAGGCGTCTACACCGTGCAGTTGATCGCCTGCAATGCCATCGGGTGCGGAACCAACACGCAGAGCGTTACCGTCATTACGCCGTTCCAGGGGTGGCAGAACCAGTACTTCGCCGGCGGCAACCTCAACGCGAGCGCCGGGCCGAATGTTGACCCGTACGGCACCGGAATGAGCAACACCAACAAGTTCCTGGCCGGCTTTGCCGGGAACGTGCCGACGGGGTACCTGCATATCATCAACATTGCGACCTCTAGCACCAACGTCATTGTGACCTATCTGGGCGCCAGTGGCGACACCAACTACGTGCCAGGTATCCAGTCACGGACGAATGTGTTGGATTTCACAACCGGTGACCCCAGCGGCGACTACGCCAACACTGGCTGGCAGGACACCTTCCAAACTAATATCCTCGGTGTCGGCATCTCCGCTGCTGGAGGAGAAGGAACGGGCCTCGGCACCGTCACCAACATGGTCGACAGCGGTGGCGCCACCAACGTCCCCTCCCGTTACTACCGCGTACGCGTCCTGTTGCCGTAAGGAATCAAATAGGTCCGACGTGAAGGACCGCAGCCGGCAAAGCCGGCAAAGCCGGGGTCAGGTCTCAAGGGCCTGTTGCCCAAATGCTCCACATACCACAAGAGGCTCCATATTCGCATTCTGACACCCCGAGTTTCCTTGGAAATCGAAGGCTCCGGATCGGGAAAAACATTTGGAAAACACAATTCGGTGGTTTGGGCAACAGCCCCTCAACATTGCAACATTTCAGTCTCCCCACTTCACCCCCTACCCTCGCCTGCACCGTCGCCACACCTGCGTTTCGAATCTCCACACTCGGATTTCGAGTTTCCTTACCCTGGCGAAGTCGAAGAGCCCTGTGCCGCGCCCTTTTCATCGTCTCACAAGAATCGCGGCGCTCTTCTTCAACAGGACGATGCTGATTTTTCCGTCGCGCACGACGTAGACGGGGCGAGCGTCAGACCCAACGTGAATGGCGCGCACCGATGCGTCCCGTGCGAAACTCGGGAAACCAAGGCTCTCCATCGGGACCATCACGAACTCCATGGGCGACGCGTTCATTACATCCACCACGCGGCTGCCATCAGGAAACGGGGACGCGAGATTCAATGTCTGGTCCCGGTCGCTGTCGTTCACGATCACCCCAACGATCTCGTCATTTTGGGTGCGGGTGAACGCGTACACGTCGTCCGGATCGTCCGTTAGCCAGGTGTGAAATTGGCCGGTGCGCAGCGCCGGATACGTGTTGCGGATGGCGATGACGCGACGGTAATGCTCCCACAAGTCCGGCATGACAGTGTCCTGCGGATTATCGTACGGCTCCAGATCCCGCCAGAGCATCTGCTTGCGGTCGACGGGATCACTGGCGCCGAACATCCCCGCTTCGTCGCCGTACCAGATCATCGGCGCGCCCAGAAACGTCATCTGGAACGTCGCCATCAATTTCTGGATCTGATAAGCGGCCGGCCCCGGCTTTGATCCATCATAGTGCGCGCCATCCTGGATGCGGTCGCCCTGGTTGTAATCGCGGTCGGGGTTGATGACCATGCTCACCAGACGGTCCGTGTCGTGGGAGTCATACAGGTTCTGCATCGCGTAATCGACCTGGATCGGATAGGTCGCCAGCAGTTCTTTCAACTGACGATCGAATTCGCTGGCCGTGGTCTTGCGTTTCCGGTCGATGAAATAGTGAATCGCCCGCATGGCGAACGGGTAATTCATCACCGCATCCCATTCATCGCCCTGCAAATGTTGTGGCACAGCGCCCCACGCTTCGCCGGTGATGTACGCGCGCGGGTTGATCGACTTGACGTGCTTGCGCCACGCCACCCAGAACGCCCTCGGCACGCCTTCCGCCACGTCCAGTCGCCAGCCATCGACGCCGTCCGCCGGGTCGCCGTTCGGGGCCATCCACCGCCGCGTGATGCCGAAAATGTACTGACGCGCCGACGCGGACGCGATGCCCGTGTCATCGCTCTTGCGAAAATCCGGCATCGCGCCGCCGTGGTCCCACGAATTGTATCGGACGGGCGGCCCCCAACTCGTCACATCGAACCAGTCCGCATAGGGCGATTTCTGGCCGTTGGTGAGCAGATCCTTCAGCGCGAAGCTGTCGCGGCCCATGTGGTTGAACACGCCGTCGATAATCACTTTCAGCCCCTGCGCGTGCGCCGCCTTGATGAATTGCAAAAACAGCCTGTCCGATGGCGTCCACTGCCACGTCGTCGGGTCGAGCGTCTCCTGGCGCATGACCTGTTCGTTGTCGCCCTTGAATCCGAAATACTGCGAGACGTGCCGGTAATCGACCGTATCGTACCCGTGATTCGAACCCGCCTCGAAAATGGGACAGAAATACAGCGCTGTTACCCCGAGTTCGCGAAAATATGGCAGCTCACTGATGATCCCCTGAAAATCACCGCCGTACCGCCGCCCATACCAGTCATTGGAAAACTGCATGTCCTGCCGCGGCCGTTCCCACGCGGCCAACTTGTACCAATCCCAGCGCCACGGCAACGTGTGGGGCGGATCATTCTCGGACGTGCCGTTGCGAAACCGGTCGGGAAAGATCTGGTACCACACCACGTGACGCGCCCAATCCGGCGTGGAGATCCGCTCCGTCAGGTCGGCGACAAACCAATGGCCGTCGCTCGCCACGTACGTCCGGCTGGTCGCGCCGTCTCCCAAAATAAAATAGTAGGAGGCGGTCTTGTTCGTCCCTTCCGTGGATACGGTCGCGTCCCAGTAATCGAAACCAAACGCGGTCTCGTCGCGGCGCATCGGGATATCGCGATCGCGGCGGTCGCGCCAGTGCACCGTCACGCTCCGCACGTTGTCGTGCAGGCTCCGCAGTCTCAAGTCCACCGTGTCACTCGACGTGACATTGAAGTCCCGCGCTTGATGAGGGTCATGACGCACCGCCGCCAGATTCATGCCCCGCGCCGGCACGGCAGCGAAATCCTTGCCCTGCGGGCCGACGTACACACCCGAGTTGAACCCGTTTTGCCCGTTGTCCGCGCGCAACGCCGCATCGCCGTGCGGGTCCATCATCCACGTGTCTCCGTTGACGACGAACTTGTAGTAATGGATTCCCTCGTCGAGCTTGAGATAGGTGACGTACGTGCCGTCGCCGAGGTCAGTCATCGGCATTGCCTTTGTGTCCCAGTGGTTAAACGATCCCACCAGATCAACCGAATGAACGTCCACGTTCCTGGGCCAGGCGGGATCGTCTTTCGGTCGATACCGGAATTCAACGAGGTCTTCCGGCTGACA
>Ga0116126_1001319_pt1 | contig 15899 bp, 13 predicted proteins | sample June2015DPH_16_5_FD_89730 | JGI IMG/M metagenome (GOLD analysis project Ga0116126, IMG submission 89730) | Peatland microbial communities from SPRUCE experiment site at the Marcell Experimental Forest, Minnesota, USA - June2015DPH_16_40 | ecosystem: Environmental > Terrestrial > Soil > Wetlands...
CCATCCCCGTCTGCGGTCGGGCTTCGCCCTCCCTCCGTCGGGGATGGACAAACTCAAAACCCTAGTTCAAAATAAATGCCCTTGGACTAACACAGCACTGGCTCGAAACCGGTGGTCCGATCACAACGCCGAGGTTCAAATCTACCGCTATGTCACCGAAGGCAGCTTCGACGCCTACATGTGGCAGACGCTCGAAACGAAAGCCAAATTCATTCACCAGGTCATGACCGGCCGCACTGACCTGCGCCATATCGAGGACATCGACGGCGCGGCACTCACGTACGCCGAGGTCAAAGCTATCGCGTCGGGAAATCCACTGGTCATCGAGAAAGCCCACATTGACGCCGAATTGGGACGCCTTAGCCGATTGCGAGCCCAGCACCACGAGACGCAGTACCGGATTCGGAACACGATCCGACGAACACACGAGGAGGTCGAGATTCTTACCGGCCGGACTCAGAATCTCCACAAGGACATCGCCTCCCGACAGCCGACACAGGCCGACGCGTTCAAAATTCGCATCGAGGGAACGGACTACACAGATCGAGGAATCGCTGGGGAGTTGATCAATCGCCGCGCTCAGCAACTCCGGGGTTCAGGCAAAGAGTACATGGTCGGTGAACTGGCCGGGTTCGCGGTGGTTCTTCGTGCCAGCGCGTTTGAGCATACCGAACTCGTCCTCAAGGGCGCGAATCTGTACTCGGCGAGCATTTCCGACAGCGCCCACGGCACGACGCGCTCGTTGGAACATGCCGTGCAGTCGCTGGACCAGAAGTTGGCACAAACCGAGAAAGACGTTACAGAGTCCAGGAAGCGAATGGCGGAATTGGAAGGGAAGGTGGGCGAACCGTTTGAGCACGAAGCCAAGTTGCAAAGTCTGACGCAACGGCAGGAGGAGATCGTGAAGGCACTGGACCTGACCCGGAATCAGGCGTCCAACAGACTCGACGCAAACTCGCCCTGCGACACCGAGGAGACCGTATCTGAGAAGGGGGGCAGATCGATGCGACACCAGGTACAACACAGTCACAGGGCAACGGTGCATTAGCGTGATGCACGCCATTTCTAACAGTCGGCCGAAAAACGGTTTCACTTAGCTTGACTTGCCCAGTCCCCATAGAATCGAGTAAAGTAGATCGTGAGCGATCAGACCATTATATACTGCGATGAGTCCGGTAATTCGGGTGCCAATTACTTAGACTGCGAACAACCGTTGTATGTGCTCGCTGGTTGGGCGGTGGCAAAAGACGCCGTCGTTAATGCCTCGGTGCTTGTCGAGAGAATCCGTCAGGTGTTTTGTCCCCAGCGAAAGGAACTGAAGGCCGCCGCCTTCCTGAATAATGAGCAGGGGAAGACACGAGCGGCTGAGTTTATCAGGGAGCTCGGAAGTGCTGGTTGCGTTCCGTTGATAGTTGTTGCCGAGAAGCGGTACGTCGTTACAGGGAAGATCGTGGAAACGTTTCTAGATCCGGCCTTCAACAAGAAGCTGCATAATGGTTTTACCACTGACATTTTAACCAAAAGGGAATTGGCGAACACATTCCTGACCAGACTACCGCCGGAAGTGATCGATCATTTTGCCCAGGCCTATCGCAACCCATCCTCTGAAGCCTTTCTCTCGTCTGTAAATGACATAGCGACTGCAGCGAAGTCGCTTGTGAATCCGGAGCTCGCTGCTTGTATTGAAGGGTGTCTTCCTGAAATACGAACAATTGCTGAATCTGAGGATCCAAGGATGTCTGCCATTGGGAAGATTTCGCAATCAGTCAACGCTCCCGCCTTGATGGCGTTCTTCCTCTTGGTTCAAAATCTTGCCCGGCTCGGTGCCATTGAACCGCTCAAAGTGGTCCATGACGAGCAGTCAGTCTTCGAAAAAGATATGCAGGAGATCTTCCGCCTCCACCGGGAGGCCAAAGATTTCGTTGTTGAAATTCCAAATAGTTACGTTCCCTATTCTAGTTTCAGCCACATCCCTAAGTTTGAACTGGCACGCTCTGTTGACTGCCAAATGATACAAGCAGCCGACGTTCTTGCTGGAACCGTCAATCATCTCATGAAGCTTCCCCTAGCAGGGCACAAGCCGTCCCCTGGAGACATGGAATTGGCCGGATTGACCTTGCCGAGCTTCTTCCTGACAGAACCTCCCATTGGCTGGCTTATCGCATCCGAAAACCTCCAGAATGAGCTTCTGAAAACATTCATTCTGCCGTCAGTCGGTCAGGAACAGGTCGTCGTCGGGAAGACCAGTCAATCGCACCCCGTATCCAATGACACAGCCATGTTTCCTGTGGTTGGCGAGAAGCGGGATCAGACCAAATCAACACGCCAGACCTACAGGTGGGATCTGCCGGTCTACGGCATCTTAGGTGAGAAGTCTGGTGCACTCATGCTGGTCAACGCTGGCAACTTCGAACTCGAAGGAACGACATATGGCGGCGTGCTTCCGCTTTTCACTTCACGGGAGAAGGCAATCGCCTTGCTCAGTATGTGGCCCACTGATGAACTAACGGAACCACAAGGAGTTATGGAGTTTGGACCCAAAGAACTACCCCACTTGGTCAATCTGCTCAAACAGGCATCTGAAGCAGTCAAAATTTTGGTCATTGACCCTGGTCCGAATGAGGAGGACAAGAAGTTCCTCGCCCTTGAGGGAGTCATAGCGGGAATGGGAGGAATGCTTTCTAGAATAGAACGCCTTTTCTCTTCTGGGTTTGATAAGGTTATGATTCAACGGCACGATATTTGTGGGATTCAAGCGATGACGATGCTGACATCAAAGGGAGACTACGGCGCATTGTTGCCTCCCAACGGAAGAATCTACTGGGGTGAGACTCGTCATCTTGCATTGGAGGCACTGATTGCGGGTGAGGGACTGCGCTCGCCTTGATTCAGGTGCAAAATGATGCATTTACAGCCGTTATACTGGACCAAAGTTAGTTCCGTTCGTTCGAACAGTGATCGCCCTGCCGACGACCTATGGGACACTTGCCGTCTTTGTGCTAGTTCGGATTTGTTGCGACGGACTTCACACAGTTTCTTGCCGAAGGCAACTGCGCTTTCATCGACATTTCCAGAGGTGTCCATTTGATACTGCCATTTGATACTCCATTGATTTTTTGGGGCATATTTTGGCTAAACGGGGCTAAAGCGAAAATCAGAAAAGGCCCGTAAACATTGGCTAAGATAGCGATAGCTAATGGCAGAAAAGTGCTTTCTTGACGCCCAAGGCAGGCGCTCTAATCCAAGCTGAGCTACGTCCCGGCCAGACGCGGAAGTGTAGAACAAAGAGGAAAGTTAGGCAACTGCCAGCTTGACGACAATCAGCTTGCCAACCTTCAACAGCATCCCGTCACGAACAGGTACCCTGGTCTTTTCGTCGGTGATCTTTTGGCCGTCAATTGAAACGCCGCCTCCTTGGATCAGCCGTCGAATCTCGCTTCGGCTGCCGAACTTGTGCGCCTTCTCGATCAACTCGATGATCCAGATTTCGCCTGACGGGACCGGCAAGACCCGGGCAACCTCCTTCAAGTCTCTTTTGGAAAACTGCTTTTCAAAATCCTCGCACGCATGATCGGCGGCCGCGGCGCCGTGATATTGGGCAACGATGGCATGAGCGAGGGCCTTCTTGGCCTCCATCGGGTGACCCTTCTTCAACTCCGCAATCTCAACAGGCGTCTTGAAGAAGAGGAGGGCGTACCATTTCCACATCAGGTCATCGCCGATGCTCATGGTTTTGCCGAACATGTCCCTAGGCGTCTCTCCGATGCCAATGTAATTGCCCTTGCTCTTGGACATCTTCTCGACGCCGTCGAGTCCTTCCAGTATCGGGAGGATCATCACGACCTGCGGCTCCTGGCCGGCATCCCGCTGCAGGTCGCGGCCCACCAGATTATTGAACGTCTGGTCGGTCCCACCCAATTCCACGTCGGAGCGAATCATGACCGAATCGTGTCCCTGCATGAGCGGGTAGAGAAACTCGTGCACACTGATCGGCTCACCCGCCTTGTGCCGTTTCTCGAACGTGTCACGTTCGAGCATGCGGGCGACCGTCATCTTGCTGGTGAGACGGATCACGTCCGCGAAACTCATTCCCGCCAGCCACTCGCTGTTGCGATGGATTTCTAGTTTGTCGGGAGCCGCATCAAGAATCTTCCCCGCTTGGTCGAAATACGTCTTCGCGTTGCGGTCGATGTCGGCTTCGCTGAGCATGGGGCGGGTCTTGTTTTGCCCTGTCGGATCACCGACGAGCGCCGTGTAATCGCCGATGATTAGCACGGCCTTGTGCCCGAGGTCCTGAAACCGCCGGAGTTTGCGCAGCACAACGCTGTGGCCGAGGTGCAAATCCGGCGCTGTGGGGTCACAACCGAGCTTCACGCGAAGCGGGCGGCTCTGCTCCAGCTTCTTCTTCAGTTCCTCGCGGGTGACGACCGTCTCGCACCCTTGCACGAGCAGATTCAATTGTTCGTCGGCAGTTTTCATGGCGCACGCAAACAGAAGCCCGGTCCCGAATACGTTCGGGGCCGGGCTTCTTGTACTAGATTCGGAAGGAAACGGCTACTGGTTTTTCTCTTCCTCGGCCTGTTCGAACGCGTGTTCGAGGTCCACGATGGCCTCGCCCGGCTTGAGCGCGGCTTCGTACTGCTCTTTCTCCGCTTCGAGCTGTTCGCTGCTGTAGTTCGCAGCCTTGATGCTCAACCCGATGCGGCGCTCGGGCGCATCCACCTTGATCACGCGCGCGGTGACTTCATCGCCCACCTTGAGCACGTTCTTGATCTTGTCAATGTGCTCCTCGCTGATCTGCGAGATGTGCACCAGACCCTCGAGCTTGTCGGGCAACTCGATGAACGCGCCAAATGACGCGAGCTTGACAACCTTGCCCTTCACAAGGTCGCCCATCTTGTACCGCTGCTCGATGGTCTTCCACGGGTCGTCCTCGACCTGCTTCATGCCGAGCGAAATCCGCTGGTTGGCGCTGTCCACTTCCAGCACCACCGCCTCGACGGTCTGGCCCTTCTTCAAAATCTCGGCCGGATTGGTGACCTTGCGCGACCACGACATGTCGGACACGTGGACCATTCCATCGATGCCTTCCTCGATTTCCACAAACGCGCCAAAGTTGGTCAGGTTCCGCACCTTGCCGCTGATTCTCGTGCCCGGCGGATACTTCTTCGGCACCTGCGACCATGGGTTGGCCTCCAGCTGGCGAATGCCGAGGGAAATCTTCTGTTCCTCGCGCTTGATCTCCAGCACCAGCGTGTCAATCTCATCGCCCACCTTCAACACATCCGATGCGCGCGCCACGCGCTTCGTCCACGACAACTCGGACACGTGCACCATGCCCTCGACACCGTCCTCGAGTTGCACGAACGCGCCATAGGGAACCACGCTCACGACCTTGCCGCGGACCTTGCTGCCGACAGGGTATTTCACCTCGACGTTGTCCCACGGGTTGCGATTGCGTTGCTTGAGCCCGAGCGACACGCGCTCTTTTTCGCGGTCCACTTCCAAAATCATCACTTCGATCGTGTCGCCCACCTTGAGCAACTCGGACGGATGATTGATCCGGCCCCAACTCATGTCCGTGATGTGAAGCAATCCATCGAGACCATCGAGGTCGATGAACGCACCGAAGTCCGTCAGGTTCTTCACCAGCCCGCTGCGAATCTGCCCGACCTGCATGCTGGTCATCAGGTTGCGGCGCTTGTCTTCGCGTTCCTGCTCGATCAACTCGCGCCGCGACAGCACGATGTTGTGGCGTTCCTGGTTGATCTTGACGACCTTGAACTTGAAAGTCTTGCCGAGATACTCGTCGAGGTTGCGGGGAGGGATGACATCAATCTGCGAGGCGGGCAGGAAAGCGTCCACACCGATATTGACCATCAGCCCGCCCTTGACCTTGCCGCGCACCTTGCCATCGATCGTGCCGCCCTCGGTACAAATGCTCACGATGCGGTCCCAGTTCTTCTTCTGCTCGGCCCGGGCAAAAGATAGCACCACCATGCCGTCGTCGTCTTCGAGGCTCTCCAATAGCACCTCGATCTCGTCCCCCACCTTGACCGCGTCGGGGTCATCGAATTCCGAGAGCGAAATCGCCCCCTCCGACTTGTAGCCGATGTCCACCAAAACTTCATTCGGGCGCACTTCCAAGATGCGTCCTTTGACCAGCATTCCCTCGGTGAAGGCCTTCACCTCAGAAAAGAGTTTCTCCATTGAATTCTGCATTCGAGTGATTTTTCTCCTGCCTTTGGCAAGCACGACACTGGTGCGGTAGCTGAAAGGCGGACAAATATAGCCGCTGGAGCGGGGCGGTGGCAAGCCATTTCTGGCAAGTATCCTCGCCACCCGCCCAACCCCCGATTCGTGGCTTTCGCCCCATTTTTCCTCCGTTTTGCTTCTCCGTTATCAGAATATTGACCCGCCACCTCCTGCGCCAGCGTTTCCGTCGCCGGCGAATTTATCGCCTGGTCCACAACGGAAAATTTCTTGCATTTCAAATCGCTCCCGTGCTAAATGCATGCATCACCCCGTTTGGGGCCTTTTTCTTGGGCCCGAAGCGCCCGTTGCGAGAGTGCCGACGCGTCAACGCTAGGGCGCGCTGTTTCTGTTCGAGTATGGAGAAACCATGAGCATCACCGGCCTCATTGAAGTGTTGGTTCTTCTGCAACTCTTTGTGTTTGTCCCACTGCTCTTGATGGGATGCTGTTCCAACCGCGCCCAACGCTCCAAGCCGGGTCTCCATGAATGCCCACACTGCGGCGCTCAAAACTATGCCGCTCAACCCCACTGCTACTGCTGCGGACACAAATTCATCCTGCCGCTTTCGCCCGCGCCCGCCGCCACCGTGATTCAGCGGGTCAGGCAGGCCGACAACCGCCGAACCAGACAACAACCGGAAGCCTCCACTCCCCAAGCCTCCAGCGCCGCCTGACGCAATTCATCGGTTCGCCCGGCCCACGGAATTTGATGCGGTCAACAGCAACGCGGCGCCGTTTCACTTCTGTCCGGGCATACAACGGGAGGGCTGCCTTCACGATAGCGTTCATTCCGGGAGTCGTTGACCGTGAGAACGCGCGTTCTGGAGAAGGTGCCTAACCATTCGCTTCGGCCTTCCCCATCTTCCATTGGCCATCACCCCGTCTCCGGCTTGAGCGCGGCAATCCGCTTCATAATCTCCCGCCCAATTTCCAGATAAACCGCCTTCACCGCTTCACCGCGCATCTTCTCGAAATCCGCGGGCAGCGGATACGTAAACGGTTCGCCAAACTTGATCTCCACCCGCGCCGGCCGCGGCAAACTCGCTCCTTTCGGCAACGCCCGTTCCGTCCCGAAAATGCGCATCGGAACAATCGGCACGTTGGCCCGCGCTACGATCATCCCGATCCCCGCCCGCGGCTCCTGCAATTCCCCATCCTCGCTCCGCGTGCCCTCGGGAAACATCAGCACCGCTTTGCCTTCACCGAGCATCCGCAACACCGTCCGCATCGCGCCGATATCGCCACGCTCGCGGCTGATCGGCACGCAGTGCCAACTCCGCAGAATCCAATTCGCCAGCGGGTTCCGAAAAAGCGTATCCCGCGCCATGTAAAACGCCTCCCGGCGGCACGCCATTCCGAAAAACGGCGGATCGAGAAAACTCACGTGATTGCCGGCCAGAATAAACGCGCCCGTGTCCGGCAGCCGCTCCGCGTTATACACCCGGCCCCGATGATACAAATAAAAGTAAAGGCGAAACCAAGCCCGGCAGAACCGATACCACCACCGTCGCATGGCGCGCTCAGGCCCCGCCCACGCCGAAACTGCCGCGCCGCACCGACTGCTGATGGATATGATCGAAGATCACCTTGGCATTTTCCTCGATCGACAAGTGCGAATTCTCAATGACCGTCGCCCCGAGTGCGATCTGCAGCGGCGATGCGCTGCGCCCGGAGTCCTTCAGGTCGCGGCTCTGAAGCGATTCCCTAACGCCCTCCTGACTGGCAGGAATCCTCATCGCTTCCAGGTCGCGCCTCCGACGCTCTGCGCGGACTTCGGGGCTGGCTTCGAGGTAGAATTTGTGGGGCGTGTCGGGAAATACCACCGACCCGATGTCGCGCCCCTCCATCACCAGGTTGCCGAACTTTGTCAGCGACCGCTGATGGTGCACGAGCACCTGTCGCACCTCGGGTATTGCCGCGATCGTTGACACTTTGTCCGTCACCCGTGGCTCGCGGATCGCGTTGCCGGGATACACCCCGTCAATCAGCATCCGCACTTGCCCATCGACCACCTCGAAACTGATCTTGACCCGATGCATCATCGCGATCACAGAAATCGTATCGTCGACATCGACGCCATCCTCCAGCGCCTTCCATGTGATCGCGCGGTACATCGCGCCCGTGTCCACATAATGATAGCTCAGCATCTTCGCTAATGTCCGCGACACCGTGCTCTTGCCGCTGGCCGCCGGACCGTCCACCGCCACCACCGTTGCATTGTCGCTCATAATTTGGAGGATCGCGCTCCCAAGTGGCCGCGCCGTTGTTTGGCTCGCTCGCGCCAGTCTCGTTGAGTTCAAGTTCTTAATTGCTCCAGCTTATCAAAAAAATTCGGGAATGTCTTGCTCACACAACCGGGATTTTTAATGCGAATCCCCGGGACTTTCAATCCTAACACCGCAAAACACATCGCCATGCGGTGATCATTGTACGTCTCGATGTCCGCGCCATGGAGTTGTCGCCCCGGCATTTGGCGATAGACTGAAAAGCCGTCCGCGTTCTCCTCCACCAGCGCCCCCACTTTTTTCAGTTCTGCTACCATGGCGGCAATGCGGTCGCTTTCTTGCTCGCGTAGCCTTTCGGCGTCGACAATGCTTACGACAGGAACCTTCGCGAAAAGCGCGCAAATGGCCAGCGTCATCACGCTGTCACCCAGGTCCCGCGTTCGTGATACGTCACTTTTCGGAGTCAGAGCCTTTACATCAATCTGCAACGAGTTGCGAGGCCAGTGCAGATACCTTTGGAATCTTCCATCCATCTGCAGCGAGTTCGGAGGCCAACCCGCCACTTTCACGCGACCGCCTGTGATTGCGCCTGCTGCGACGAAATATGAGCCGCTCGACAGGTCGGGTTCGATCACATAGTCGTGGCGGAAGTTGCGGATCATTTTGCGAGTCATCTCGACATAGCTGTACGGCTCGTCGGGCTCTAACAACCATAGTTTGAATTGCGCCTTGCTCTGAAGTAGAAGCAAGGCACTGGCGAACTGACTGCTCTGTTTGGTGCCTATCGTTACTTCGCCACCCTTCAATCCCGACGCCTGAATCAATGCCGGCAAACAATCCTTCTCCCCTTGAACATCCACGCCCAACTTACGCAAGGCCGTGAACAATTCTTTCATCGGCCGCTCGCGCATACGGGCGTCCCCATCAATCCGATACTCGCCATGACCGAGACAAACCAGCGCCGTCAAGAACCTTGCTGCCGTGCCGGCATTGCCAACGTACAATTCCGCCTTCTTCGCCGGAATCTCGCCGCCATGTCCAACCACCGTGAGGGTTCGATTGCATTCTTCAAGTGGATCAGGCTCGACCGCGACTTCGAATCCGAGTTTCTGGAGTGAATCCACCATCACCTGCGTGTCATCGGCCCACAGCGCGCCGCGCAGCACGCATTTGCCGTCCGCCAACGCCGCCAGTGTCAGCGCGCGGTTGGTGATGCTCTTCGAACCCGGTACCGTGATCGTGCAATTCGGCGGTTTCGTCAGCGGCTCGATCGGGTACGGGTCGGGCAGAGGCTTCATGTCTTGAACCTCAGTTCATCCCGGAAATGCTTCGCGCGTTTGAGCATCGTCCGCAGTTCGACGGCATCGCTGTTCTTCACTGCCGCGCGCACTTTGCCGAGTTCCTCAATCAACGCATCGAGCGCGCGGCCGATTTCGTCCCGGTTTTCCAGGCAGATCTCCGTCCACATCTCAAACGGTCCGCCCGCGACACGTGTGAAATCCTTGAAACCAGGCCCAACGAAGTTCAACGGGTGCGACCCGTCGCTGCACACCACATTGACCACCGCCGCGGCGACAACATGCGGCAGATGGCTGATGCGTGCGACCACTTCGTCGTGCTTCAGTGGATCGAGCGTCTTGACGGAGCACCCCAGCACCTTCCAAAAGTCGTACACCATCTGCAGCGCCGCCGGGTCCGTGTCCTCGCCCGGCGTGACGATGCACACCGCGTTGTCGAACAAATCCCGCCGCGCGGCCTCCATGCCCGATTGTTCCGAACCGGCCATCGGATGGGACCCGACAAACCGCGCCTTCCCAGCGAGCGTGTGAGACAGCGCCGTGACGATCGGATATTTCACGCTGCCGACATCCGTCACCACGCAGCCTGCGGGCAGGGCCGGCAGCATCTGCTCGACCAGTCCTTGCATCGCGCCAATCGGCGTCGCCAACACGACCAGTTCGGCATCGGCGACGACCTTCGCGAGGTCCTGCGTCGCTTCATCCGCCGCGCCGAGCTGGTAAGCCTGGTCCGCTGCGTCAGGCCGGCGCGCCCAGATGGAAACGCGCTTGGCAACCTTCCGTTGTCGGGCCGCCAGCCCGATTGAGCCGCCCAGCAGACCGGGGCCGAGGATGGAGAGTTTGCGAAGCGTCATCGATTTCCCTTGTAACAGCAAACATTTCGTTTGGCAACATCACGGGATTTTGCTTATAGTGTCCGTGGCTTTTGGAGTGCGCCGATTCGTCGGCGCTTTTGGGGAAAAGCGGAGATTCGCGACCGCGCTCCGAAGGCACACAAGGAGAAACATGAGGAGGTTGGGGAATGTTGTGGCGGCAACGCTGGCCGTTGTTGCCGTCGTCAGTCTGTTGAATTCGTGCACCCGGCTCGGCCCGACGTACGACCAGACCATGTCGAAGCCGGCACCCGCGCCAGGCCATATCCCGTCGCCGTCACCGGCTCCCCGCCTCGGCGAACTGCGCGGCGTCTGGGTCAGCGACACCACGAAACTCGTCTGGGACACCGCGACGGAAAACCTGCACCGCGCGGGTTTCAACACGATCTTTGTCAACCTGGCCTCTGGCGGCGCCGCGTTTTACCCCAACAGCCACGCGTTGCCGAGTATCGTGTACGATGCGACGGACCCCATCGCTCGCGGAATCGACCTCGCTCACGAACGAGGGCTCGCCGTGAATGCGAAACAAATCGTCACGTTCATGTACAAAGCCCCGCCCGCCTTCCAGCGCCAACTCATCGCGCAAAACCGCGTGATGCGCGGCCCGGATGGCCGTCCGGTGATGCAATCCGGGTTCACGTGGTTGTGTCCGTCGGTGCCGGCCAACCGCGCCCTGATCGAGTCGTCCGTCGCCGAGATGGTCAAAAAGTATCCCGTGGACGGCATTCAATTCGATTACATCCGCTTCTGCGAACAACCCTGCTGCTTCTGTGATAATTGCCGTCGCGAATTCGAGCAGAGCATCGGCACGCGCGTCCGCCATTGGCCCGCCGACGTATTGGAAGGGCCGTATGTCGCCAGGTTCAACCAATGGCGCCAACACGAAATCAACGCGTTCGTCCAGCAACTGTCCACCCGCGCCCGCCTCACCCGCCCGGGCCTTTCCGTCTCCGCGGCTGTGTTTCCCGATCTCGACCGCGCCAGGGAAGAAAAGGCGCAGGACTGGAAATTGTGGCTCGACCGTGGCTACGTCGATTATGTGTGCACGATGACCTACACGCCCGACCTGCGCGATTTTGAGTCGAAAGTCCGCAAGGAACAGCTCTGGGCATCGCAACGCAACAAGGTCGTGGTCGGAATCGGCAGCTGGAAATTCGATCGCCTGAGCCAGTTGGCCGCGCAGATTGGCGCGACCCGCCAACTTGGCGCCCCTGGCTTCGTGCTCTTCTCCTACGACGACTCCGCCACGCGTAACTTCCTGCCCGAATTGGGCGCCTCCACCGCCAGGTTCTAAGTCACCCAACCCTACCAGACGGCCAAAAAACGGCCCGTTTTTCCACTTGCAAAGCCCCGGTATGGGACTATGATGATAAATCCTGCCACGAGCGGTCGAGGCAGTACGAAACCGTTCCGAAGAAATTCGGGACAAAATAACACTAAACCAGAATCCAGTCGTTATCAGACGGGATGTCTCGCGCCGACGCATCGTCGCCGCACCGCGAGATCAAACTGTGGAGGATGCATTGCCAAACGTAACAGTCGCAGAGTTGTTGGAAGCCGGGGTTCATTTCGGTCATCAGACCAAGCGGTGGAACCCCAAGATGAAAAAGTTCATTTTCGCCGCCCGCAACGGCATTCACATCATCGACCTCAACAAGACCCTCACCCAGATCGAAGTCGCCTGCGGGTTTCTCCATGATACGATCTCCAGCGGCGGTTCCGTGTTGTTCGTCGGCACCAAGAAACAGGCGCAACAGGAGATCAAGGAATGCGCCATCCGCACCAACATGCCCTATGTCGTGGATCGATGGCTCGGTGGGACCCTGACGAACCTCCGCACCATCCGCAATAGCGTGAAGCGGATGCAGGAAATCGACCGCCTCCTCGCTTCGCCCGAGGGCGAGCGTCTGCCCAAGAAAGAGGTCGCATCCCTTCGCCGCGAGCAAAACAAACTTCATCGGAATCTCGATGGCATTGTGAACATGGAACGGCTGCCCGCCGCGGTGTTCGTCATCGATATCCAGCGGGAAGCCATCGCCATTCACGAGGCGCGACGTCTCGGGATCCCCATCATCGCCGTCGTGGACACCAATTGCGACCCCGATTATGCCACCTACCCGATTGCCGGCAATGATGACGCGATCCGCGCCGTGAAACTGCTCACCAATGTAATCGCCAACACCGTTGCCGAAGCGCAGGCGGAACTGGGACGAAAGCAACCCGCCCCGCCGCCGCCCCCGGCACCGACAGCGACCGAGGCCACGCCTCCGCCACCGGCGGAACCGGCTCCGGCCCCGGAACAAACCGCGGTGTCGGCCTAGGCAATTCGGCAGCCAACCATTCCCCATGACTACGACCGCCATGCAAATCGACCCCAAACTCGTCAAAACTCTCCGCGAAAAAACCGGCGCCGGCATGATGGACTGCAAACAGGCGTTGCAGGAGGCCCGCGGCGATCTCGCCGAAGCCGAGAAGATCCTTCGCAAGAAAGGCATCGCCGTCGCCGGGAAGAAAGCCCTGCGCGCCGCCAAGGAAGGCTGCATCGCCAGCTACATTCACCACGGCAGCAAGCTTGGCGTGCTGCTGGAAGTGAACTGCGAGACGGACTTTGTCGCCCGCAACGAGGGCTTTCGCGAATTGGTCAAGGACATCACCCAACATATCGCCGCCGCCAATCCGAGCTATGTCCGTCGCGAAGACGTCCCGGCGGCTGTCGTCGAGGGCGAAAAGGAAATCTACCGCGCCCAGGTGAAGGACAAACCCGCGCCCGCCGTCGAGAAGATCATCGCCGGCAAGCTGGAGAAATTTTATTCGCAGGTGTGTCTGCTCGAACAGCCGTTCGTGAAAGATCCCGAGATCACCATCAAGGACCACGTCACGGCCAAGATCGCGCAGTTGGGCGAGAACATCATCGTCCGCCGCTTCATCCGCTGGCAGCTCGGCGAAGAAATCGCGGGTTCCACGCCGTCCACATAAGGTGGGGCGCAGCCTGTAGCATCCCCGCGCTTGCCAAGAACGGCAACTGCGTGTAAAACCGTGGCCATGGTTCAGACCTCCGCCCTGACTCCCAAATACCACCGTGTCATGTTGAAGTTGAGCGGCGAAGCGCTCCTCGGCTCCCGCGGGTACGGCATTTCCCCCGAAACCTGCGCCGCCATCGCCAAGGAAATCCACGAGATCAAGGAACTGGATGTCGCGCTGGCGATTGTCATTGGCGGCGGCAACATCTTTCGCGGTCTGGCCGGCAGCAAACACGGGCTCGACCGCACCGCGGGCGATTACATGGGGATGCTCGCCACGGTGATCAATGCCCTCGCCTTGCAGGATGCGCTGGAAAAACACGGCGTGTCCACCCGCGTGCAGTCCGCCATCGAAATGCGCGCCGTCGCCGAGCCGTTCATCCGCCGTCGCGCCATCCGCCACCTCGAAAAAGGCCGCGTGGTCATCTTCGCCGCCGGCACCGGCAATCCCTATTTCTCGACCGACACGACCGCCGCCCTGCGCGCCAGCGAGATCGACGCCGATGTGCTGCTGAAAGCGACGAAGGTGGACGGAGTCTATTCCGCCGACCCGAAAACCGACCCGTCAGCCAAGCGGTACGACAAGCTCACCTACATGGACGCGTTGAAGGGCCGGCTCAATGTCATGGATTCCACCGCGTTCTCGATGTGCATGGACAACCACATCCCGATTGTCGTCTTCAACCTCTTTGAATACGGCAACATTCGGCGCGCGATCCTCGGCGAACCCATCGGCACATTGGTCAGCGAGTAGTTCGTTCTCTACGAAAAGTGGTCAGCGAGCTGCCCAAAATTCTCCAGCATGATCGTGGCGCCGTCCGTCGTGATCTCTTCCAATTCGTGCTGCCATGTGGTGTGGTAGGGGATGAACACCGTGCCGAGCCCGGCGGCCCTCGCCGGATTGATATCGGAACGCGGCGAGTTGCCGATCATCCACGCTCGTCCCGGCGAGAGTCCGTGTTTCGCCATCACGTCCCGGTAGGTCTCGACCGATTTCTCGAAGACGACCTCCGTGACGTGGAAGAATGGCGCGAGGCCCGAGCGTTCCAGCTTGGCCAGTTGTTCGTCTGCGCGTCCCTTGGTCAGCAGAATGAGCTGGTTGGCCGCATGGAGCCGGGGAAGGGTCTCACGCACACCGGGCATCAACTCGATCGGATGACGGAGAATCCAGGTCTCTTTCTCGCCAATCCACGATTCCAGGTCGGCCGCACCGAGTTGCCGGGCAACCTCGCGCAGTGACTCGCAGAACGCCTGGCTCCCATAGCCGGTGATCTTGACGTTGCGTTGTTCCGTTTCCCAGAGTAACTGCTCCACCTGCTCGGTCCTCTGGCCCATCCGTCCCAGCGTCGCGACGTATTCCTCCGCGACCTGCTCGAAGTAGATATTGTTCTCCCAAAGCGTGTCGTCGGCATCGATCAGAAGTGTGCGCGTGGTTGACATCTCCAACCAGAATTTCTAATCTCTCCGGCATGACTCTGCAAGAAGTCCTCGATTCGATGGAAGAAAAAATGATGAAGACGCTCGAATTCGTCCACAACGAATTCGCCACGGTTCGCACCGGCAAAGCGTCGCCGTCCCTCGTGGAGAACATCCAGGTGGAAGCCTACGGCGCGCACATGCGGTTGCGCGAACTCGCCGGCATCTCCACGCCCGAGCCGCGCCTGATTGTCATCCAGCCGTGGGACGCCACTCTCGTCCAGCATGTCGAGCGGGCGATCCTGAAATCGGAACTGGGTGTCACCCCGCGCGTCGACGGCAAGATACTCCGGATCCCCATCCCCGAACTCGATCAGGAGCGTCGCCGCGAGCTCGACAAGATCTGCAAGAAAATGGCCGAGGACGGCCGCGTCGCCGTTCGCAACGAGCGTCGTCACGCGCACGACCTGGCCAAGAAACTGCAAAAAGACGGTGTGATCACCGAGGACGACCTCAAGCACGCCGAAAAAGAAATCCAGAACAAGACCGACGAGTATATCAAAGAGATCGACACCGTCCTCTCCCACAAGGAGAAGGAAATCCTCGCGGTGTAGTCCAGAACGGGCCTCTCGCCCGTTGATGATTGGCGGCATGACCGAAAGGATGCCCGTACCACTTTCGCGGTTGCCAACTCGAATCCATCCGTTATAGTCAACCCGCGCGCGGCAATTTCGGCGACCCCATCGTCTAGCCCGGTCCAGGACATCGCCCTTTCACGGCGGTAACACGGGTTCGAATCCCGTTGGGGTCGCCA
>Ga0116126_1001321_pt1 | contig 15891 bp, 10 predicted proteins | sample June2015DPH_16_5_FD_89730 | JGI IMG/M metagenome (GOLD analysis project Ga0116126, IMG submission 89730) | Peatland microbial communities from SPRUCE experiment site at the Marcell Experimental Forest, Minnesota, USA - June2015DPH_16_40 | ecosystem: Environmental > Terrestrial > Soil > Wetlands...
TTAGGCGCCTGGACGGTGCCATAGGGTTACGCGGGTTGCGCTAAATCCAATGAGTTGGCCGTTTGCAATGGAGGCAGACAATTCTCTAGTCGGTGGCGCGCCCCAGCGGATCATTTTCCGCAGTGTAGAACCGGGGCGCGGCTGGGCTATGCCTGGCGCTGATGGACTGGTCGGAGGAACCGCAGTTTCAGCGGCACCCAGACAGAGAGAAACCGCCTATGGGCCCCGCGAGCAGAGGCCACCGAATCCGTCAGAACGCAGAGTCCAACAAGAGTCCATTAGCGGATCGGCAAAAACAACTTCTGTAAAATCAGTAGGTTGGGATCGTCAGCAATCAACCCGGCAGACGCCAAATTCTGTATTTTCAATCACTGGGTATGCACTTGACTCAGGTAGCCCCTACAGATTGTGTTTCGCTAACGGCGCAACTGGGAGGGCTTGGCGATGTGGGCGTAGGTCGTTGGCCCGGTGACTACTGCTTGTTGCACGAGGCGGAAAAACAGTTTGCTCCGGCTCCTGGATTTTCGTCGATTAAAGCGAAACGTAAACTCGTCAAGGTAGTACGGCAGATGCTCGTGTGACACTGCCCCCTGGTGTGTGCCAGCCAGCCATCGCTTCAGAAGCGAGACGACCAGGTGCACCCGAGGCATGAGAGTGGAGACTTCTCTTTTAGGTCGTTACCTGACCGGCGTCACCTCATGATCGTATCCCCTCTTCTCCAATCCTGCGTACCCCTGCCAACCGTCGGTATGCACGGTGCTGCCGGGCTCGATGCAACCTTCGACGAACCGATGGAGGCTGGCGGCGGAGGGGTGTTGGATCACCCCCATGCGAATTCGACCAATGCCTTTTCCGTCCGCCTGCGCCGCTACCACAATCAAAGCCTTGTTCGGAATTCCCCTGCCTACAGTGCCTTCCTGCGGACTGCCCAAATAGGTTTCGTCGACTTCCACCCAACCCGTCAGTCGATCGCGACCGGGTCGAACCATCGCGCGCCGCAGTTTGTGCAGCCACGACCAGGCGGTGCGATAACTACCCAGTCCGAGCACCCGCTGTAAGCCCAGCGCACTGGCACCGTTCTTCTGGCTAGTCACATACCCACATCGCCCGAAACCAGAGGGAGAGAGGCTTTCGCGTCTCCTGGAACAGGGTGCCGGCCGTCACTGAGGTCTGACTACCGCAGTTCGAACACTGGAATAAGGTGGCACGGACCGCCCACGCTTTGCCGGATCCGCAATGTGGACACCGAAACCCCTCCGGCCACCGCAATTGAAAGAGGTACGCGCGACAACCTTCTTCAGTTGAAAACCGGGCCTCGAACTGTTGTAGGGTTTGCGGGTAGTCTTCCACTTGTCGCCATACTACCGGTAGGGGTTACCTGAGTCAAGTGCATACCCACTTGTGGTGATATCGGAAGCCGCTTTCGCAACGGGATTCCCGCTGCTACAAAGAGGGTGGAATGGGGTTATGATGGCGGGCGGCTATCGGTTGCTGGCGTCCACGTCGACTTCTGGAGGAAGCAGATGACACCCGATCAGAACCGCCGCGAATTTCTGGGAGCCGCGGCAGGCGTTGCGGCATTCACGATTGTCCCCCGGGCCGTGCTGGGAGGACCGGGATTCGTCGCCCCAAGCGATAAGATCACTCTGGCTTACATCGGCGTGGGAACGCAGGGCTTGCGTGAACTGCTGCCGATGCTTGCGGTCCCGGACATCCAGGTTGTTTCGGTTTGCGACCCAAGTAGGGACGCGGCCGAATATCGCGACTGGTCCCGCGGTGGCCTTCTCAGTGCAATTCGATCCACACTGGGCAAACCGGACTGGTGGGCTGGCGCGGATAGCGTGATCCCGGGCGGACGAGAGACGGCGAAAGATATCGTGGACACCTACTATGGCACGCAAAGATCCGCGGACAAGTTCAAAGGCTGTTCCGCCTACGCCGACTATCGGGAATTGCTCGACAAAGAGAAAGATCTCAACGCGGTCAAGATCATGACGCCCGATCATCTCCACGGGATCATCAGCATTGCCGCTGCGAAGCACGGCAAGCACGTAGTAATGCATAAGCCTATCGCCAATCGTCTAGCCGAGGCCCGCCTCGTCCTCGACACTATCCAAGCCAAAGGCGTTGCCACGCACTTCATGCCGTGGGACTCGAACGGGTCCATGGAGCAGGTGATGGCCTGGATCCGGGATGGGGCCATAGGAACCCTTCGCGAAGTCCATAACTGGACGAACCGCCCCGTGTGGCCGCAATACGCGACTCTTCCGACGGAAGCGCCTCCTGTCCCGAAAGGCTTCGACTGGGATCTCTGGCTCGGCCCGGAGGCGTACCGCCCCTACCATCCGAGCTACACGCACATGGTCTTTCGCGGATGGTATGACTTCGGCGGCGGCAGCATGGCGGACATGGGACACTACAGCCTCTGGACGGTTTTCAATGCCCTGGAACTGAGCGGCCCCGTCAGCGTCGAGCCGATGCTGACTCACAATTGCACGCTTGCCGAGAACGTATCGACAACGGTTAGAAACGATTTCTCTTTCCCCACGGCTAGCGTCGTGCGGTTCAAGTATCCCGCGCGGGGGCAAAGGCTCGCGGTAGATCTGGTCTGGTACGAGGGTGGGATCAGACCTCCGACGCCGGACGAACTGGAAGAAGACCACCAGGACCTGCCGCGCGAAGGCATGATGTTCGTGGGCGACAAAGGCAAGATCCTGGCGGGCTTCCTGGTGGAAAGCCCACAACTGATTCCTGAATCAAAGATGCGCGGGTACACAATGCCTCCGGCTCCCGAGCGGCCCAGTGGAGAGCACGTTCCGCCCGGAGTGCTCAAGTGGGTGGAGGCCTGCCGGGGTGGTGCGCCGTCCCCTGGGAATTTCCTGAACGCATGGCCCATTTCAGAAGCGGTCAACCTGTACGCCGTGGCGCTGCGAACGGGACGTAAGCTTCAATACGATGCGGAGAGCATGAAGATCACCAACATGCCCGACGCGAACAAGTATCTGTCTCGCGAGTACCGGAGAGGTTGGGAGCCGGAATCCGCGTGAGCGGAGAGGCGGACGAGGAGACTATGAACGCGACCAGACGAGAGTTTCTTCAACGAAGTGCGCTGGGCCTGACAGCGGCCGCTTGCGCCGGACCGGGCGCACTCCAATTATGCGCCGACCCGCTGGGGTTTCCGATCGGGTGTCAGACGTTTCCGGTTCGAAATGCACTGTCCCAGGATTTCGACGGTACTCTCCGGCAGCTTGCGGGGATGGGCTACCAGACTATCGAGATGTGTTCGCCGCCCGGTTACGCAGGCGCCGGTTACGGGACACTCATGAATATCAAGGGCGCCGAGATGCGGCGCAGGATTCAGGACGCCGGCCTCGGTTGCGAAAGCTGTCATTACCAGTTCCAGGAATTGAAAGTCCACATGGACGAGCGGATTGCCTTCGCCAAGGAACTCGGGCTGAAACAGATGGTGGTCGCCACGTTTGCGCTGCGGCCCGATGCCACGCTGTCCGATTGGGCGCGAGCGGCCGATGAATTGAATCGTCTAGGGGAACAGACACAAAAGGCGGGCATCCAACTCGGATTTCACAACCACGATTTCGAGTTTCACGAGATCGACGGCGTGCTGATCTATGACAAGCTGATGGAGACGTTCGAGCCCGAGCTGATCAGATTGCAGTTCCAGGTGGCTGTGATCAGGATGGGCTACAAAGCCGCCACTTACCTGCGCAAGTACCCGAACCGCTTCCTCTCCATGCACCTGGCGGACTGGTCGGCAACGGAAGGCAGATTCGTGCCAGTCGGATCGGGCGCCGTGGATTGGAAGGATCTGTTCACCGCCGCCAAAACGGGCGGGATCAGTAACTACTTTATCGAAATGGAAATGGACGCACTGAAACCGAGCTACGTGTATCTGCACAGTTTGACGGTGTAATTAGCCCGTATGCGATTCGGTCGGGCAGAGGATTTGCGCTACCGGCGCCGCCGTAATTCCGATAGCGGACAGCGTTATCGCGCCTTATCGGCAACGGTCTCGCTGCGGCCCTCCGCCACGCAGTCGACGCTCAGATCCTCGAAGCTGTCCGTCTGGGAAATCTGCCAGCCCCCCGAACCGCCCACAAACACCTTAAAACTCGACCGGTACGCACTGTGTTTGAGTGTCTGAGACAATTGCCGACCGTAGTGGGAATTGATTGGTTCCCGTGAGGAGCCGAAAATGGAAGCGTACACACCAGCCGCAAACGTCACTCCCAGCGGATTGTGCGTCGAAACACCAACGACCCGCGTGCGTGTCCCGATGAACTTCGGCAGATCCTCGGGATAACAGCAGATCACGTCCTCCGCAGGAAACTGCCGTAGAATAGAGGCTTCCACCAATCGCACACCGGCGGGCATGCAACGCGCCGAGCCGTCCTCATTGCGCTCCAATTCTCGCCACTTCGGATACTTTTGGTTAATGATCCCTTCCATGCGCGCCGGCAGTGAGGCCAAAGCCATTTGGATAAAGTAGCCGGCGTGGTCGATGGTCTCCGTCAGCGGGGCTGTGAGCACGATCAATTTGCCTTCGACGGAAAAGCCAGTGTCAGGCATCGCAGCACTCCCATTTTCTGAAGCAGCGGGCATAAGCCTCTTGCTGAAAAGTAGTCCTAAGCTCGCTTTCCCGACCAGTTTACGACAATGCCGGAGAGACAGTAATGTCCCTTCTTGTTCGTGGGGCAGCCGCGAGCCTTCTTCTTTGCCCGTTCTTGGGTCCGGCAGCCCGCATCCTGCAAGCCGAGGGTCACCCAGGCCAGCAGATAAGCATGGAAAGCGTTCTTCGGGAGTCGGAGGGCACAGAATAGGGCGTCCAGGGTATATACTGACCAGAAGCTGGGGGTCCACCTGGAAATTCCCGGCAGAAAATGGTCCAGGCATCCTCATCGTCCCTCGTGACAAACGCCTCGCTTAACCAGCCCGCCGAAACGACTCCAGCGCGCCTCGTTTCCCTGGATGCCTTTCGCGGCGCCACGATCGCACTGATGGTACTGGTGAATACGCCCGGCGGGTCAGACTCCTACGGACCACTGAATCACAGCGACTGGAACGGCTGGACAATTACCGATACGGTGTTCCCCGCGTTCTTATGGATCGTAGGGGTGGCGATCACCCTATCGCTCGGCAAGCGGATCGCGGCCGGCGTTCCCAAATCGCGCCTGTTTCTTCAGGTGTTGCGGCGAGCGGGGGTCATCTTCGGCCTGGGTGTCATTGTCTATGCCGCGCCTGATTTCAATTTGTCCACGCAACGGCTGCTTGGCGTACTGCAGCGAATCGCGATCTGCTACCTGATCGCATCCGCGATCTATCTGACCACGCGCTGGCGCACCCAGGTCGTCTGGATCATCGGACTGCTGGTCTCCTATTGGCTGATCATGATGCTGGTGCCGGTGCCGGGTTATGGCGCCGGCGATTTGGCAACTGGCCACAACATCGCCAACTACGTGGACCGTGTCGTGCTGGGCGCGCATAATTATGCGGGTACCAAGGATTGGGACCCGGAAGGCCTCATCAGCACTTTGCCCTCGATCGCCACCGTGCTGCTCGGCATCATGGCCGGGCACATTCTGAAATTAAAGCGTGACCTATCCGAGCGCACCACATGGTTGTACCTGGCCGGCAGCATGCTGATCGCCGCAGGGCTTATCTGCAACACGTGGCTGCCCATCAATAAGAAACTCTGGACCAGTTCATTCAGCCTGTTCATGGGCGGCATGGATTTCATCGTCTTCGCCGGTTTTGTGTGGCTGATCGATGGCCGGGGCTATCAGCGCTATGTGCGCCCGCTCGTCATTATGGGCATGAATGCTATTGCCGTTTATCTGGCTTCCGAGTTATTGGAAGAGATGCTGAGCCTGATCCACGTAGCAGGGCCGGCAAGTCCGAGCGTTCATGAATGGATCTACCAGACCCTCTTCGCGCCGCTGGCCTCCCCCCGGAACGCATCGCTCGCCTACGCCATCTGCTATGTGCTGCTGATGTACGGGATTGCTTACGGCATGTACAAAAAGAGCTGGTTCGTGAAAGCGTAGACCGAGCGCGGCATTATGTACTGTGCCCGCCCTTGTTTCGCACATAGCCCGCTCGCCTTCCATGGTCGCTCGCGTGCCAATTATGTCGGGAGGAGGATTCTCGGACCATGTTAGCCAAGCGTTTGGCAATGGGTCCAGGTTTATTCCTGAGGCGCATTGACACGGCCCATGTGTTACGCATCTGCCTCCAAGGGAGAAGTGGCTTCCGGGAAGCGACAGATGCGAGCGTCGGTGATTACCCGTCCGTGAGCCCCAGAGGCTCGTGGGTGGGGATTCATCGGTGAAGTGAATTCCAATCCGGCGGATTGACGCTCTCACGCAGATGACGCAGGTGGCGCGTTCGATTACCAGAAGTACTGGCGTACGACCCGCGGCGAGCTGGGCGCGCCTGAGATCACCTTCACATGCAGGACGAGCTGCAGATTCTTTTTCTGCCAGTCGGGCGGAGCCCCGCGCAGCGCTTCGGCCATCAGGTCCGGATTGGTGACCAGGTCGGCCGCGGCGTCAGTACCGTATTGGGTGATACCGGCGAGTTCAACCAACATGGCGTGCGTGTCGGGATGGAAGACCCGCGAGACGATGGCGTAGTCTTCGGTGGCGTGACGGTCGCGGGGGAGCTCAGGGAGCACCCACTCCGTGGCTTTGCCATCGTCGGTGATTCCGGCCGGACGGCGGTAGCCGTCGACAAAAAAACGCATCTGATTGCTGATCTGCTTCCACCTCGTGTACGAGAATCCTACCAGGATGGCTGGGCCGGAACGGAGATCGGCGAAAGAAACGTCGTTGCCGAGCTTGACACGATAGGGACGGCCAAGCCGGGTGAGCATGGCTGCCAGGCGGGAAGTGGCGATGAGGTCTCCGCCGCCGACGAACTGGTCGGTCAAAAGCGTGAAGTCTTCGACGCGCGATGGCGGCGTGATGGACGGGTCGATATCGACACCATACACGGGCACGTAAGCGGCGCACAACTGCAGGGGCGATGATCCGTTCAGGACGGGTGCCCAGAACTGATTGAGCGGCGTGACCGCTGGGCGTGTCAAGACCCAGACCAGAGCGGCGACGGCGGCCAGGACCATCGCAGCGAGGGCGGCGCGGCGGGGCGTCAGAGAGAATTGGCGCCAGGGAGCCCCGGCCGGAAGCGGCGTGGCGGCCGGCGCCGCGTCGGGAGGGAGGACGGGTTGAGTCGAAGGGGGGCAGTTCACCAGGTGGAACTCGGGGATGTAGGTGCCGGATGGCAATTCGACGCGTAACGGGTTACCAGATCCCTGATCGGAATAATAGAGGCCCAGCCGTTTGCGAACCTCACCGGCTTTGACGCGGACGGTGGCATCGTCGCTGGGATCGTAGCTGGTGGGCCGGCCGAAAACTTCGATGCCGATGGTGCGCTCCTTCAGCATATCGCCATGCCCCTGAAGCGTGTTTTCGACCACGTAGCGGAGGAAGTCCTGGCTGCGCTTGCTGGCACGGAATTCGTGACAGGCGAGGATGCGGCTCAATTCCTCGCGGACCTGCTCCTCGGTCGCTGACGCGGCCTGCCCCGCGTCCGGCGCCGGCCTTGAAGAAACCCCCGGAGAATGTCCCTGCGACATGGGCCCACCCGACTCTACGCTGCTTGCTGGTCCGATTCTACCAGATTCGGCAAAATACACCGGACGCGCTGAAAATAGTAGTGTTCGGTTGTGGTAACGAACCAGCCACAACAGATTCGCAACCGTTCGGTACTGGACATTGACACTCCGACGGTTCAGATTGAACCTTGAGCACCATGTCAAAGATGCTGGAAGAGACACGCCAGCAGCCGGAAGCGCTGTCGAACACGTTGGAGGACGGAGCCATCCGGTTGCGCGAACTGCGCCGCCACCTGGAAGCCAACCGGCCGCGGCTGGTGATTCTTGTGGCACGCGGCACCTCGGACAACGCGGCGCAGTTCGGCCGGTATCTGATCGAGATCACCACCCACATCCCCGTCTCGCTGGCGGCACCGTCCGTACTCACCCTGTATGCCAGTCCGCTGGATTTGCAAGGCGTGATGGTGGTGGGGATTTCGCAATCGGGCGAATCGACCGACACCAACGCGGTGCTGGCGGACGCGCGCAGCCGGGGAGCGACTACCTTGGGAATCACGAACGAACCCAACAGCACGATGGCGGAGATCTCGGAGTACACGCTGCTGGCGCGAGCCGGTGAGGAAGAGAGCGTGGCCGCGACCAAAACCTACACATGCCAACTCCTGGCGCTGTACCTGGTGGCGTATGCGCTGGGCGGCGCGGTGTCATTCGACGCGCTACGCCAGTTACCGCAGTGGATGGAAGACGTGCTACAGATCGAGGAACGTGTGGGTGAGGTGGCCGAGCGTTACCTGTACATGACGCGGGCGGTGACCGTGGGCCGCGGCTTGAACTACGCCAACGCGCTGGAGTTCGGCTTGAAGCTGATGGAGACGTGCTACGTGGTGACCGAGCGGCTTTCCTCGGCGGACCTGATGCACGGGCCGATTGCCCTGGTGGAACACGCGTTTCCGGTTTTCGTGTTCGCGCCGGCGGGGGTCACGTGGCAGTCCATTTCCGCGGTGTTGGACATGCTGGAGGAAGTGAAGGCCGAGACGCTGGTCATCACCGACGAGAGCAACTGCGAGGCCTGCGCCAAGCCCGCGCGGCTGATCCGGCTTCCGCATCCAACCGGCAATTGGGCTGGCCCGCAGGATTTGTACACGCCCATCCCCTACATCGTGCCGGCGCAATTGTTCGCGGCGCAGTTGGCGGAGATCAAGGGGCTGAACCCGGATCGGCCGAGGATGCTGCACAAGATCACACGGACGATGTAGTCCCCGAGCACACAATTTCATAAATGCGGCGGCGTATTTCCGGCGGCGGCCGAGTGCGTCGCGACAGGCCGGGCCGGGCATGCCCGGCCCCTACGGCCGGCGGTCGGACGATGTAGGGGCGAGGCATGCCTCGCCCGCGGGTCGCGCGAAAATACACCATCGAAATTGCGCAATGGCGTACTTAGCGGGGCGGCAACGGTTTCGATATTCTGGGGAGCGTCGCCGCCGCCACGGCTTGCCCGAGGCGTTTTTCCTGTTCGCCGGGCACGTGCAGACGCAGGCCCTCCTCCACTGCCGGGAATTCCCGCTGCAAAACCCGGCGCGCGGTTGAGAGGATGACGCCGCCTCCCTCTCCGGTCATCACCCGGCCCAGCACCAGCACGTGGCGAAGCTCACAGAATCCGGCGTACTGAGCGATCGCATAACCCAGGTACACGCCGATGGACTCGTAGATTCGCCGGGCGCGCTGGTCGCCGGCGGCCATCAGTTCCTGAGTCGCGGCCAGCTTCCCGGCCAGCGGCATGGCGGGATCGAGCGTGATACCCGCGGCCGGCAGAAGCCGGTTGACGGCCTGTTGCGAGAAGTATTGCGCGCCGGCGCCGCCGTCCCGCGACCACTCGTCCAGCGGAGCATCCTGCCTGTAGTCGACCGGCGCGAACGCCAGCTCGTTCAGCCAGTCCGTGATGTTGCCCTGCGGATTGACGTACCCGGCGGCCAGGCTGGTGCCCATCGAAATGCCCAGGACGGCCGTATCTCCCAGCGCCATCGAAGCCGCCAGAGCCGTCACCTCGCCGTCATTCGCCACTACGAACGGCACTCCATTCCAGGCCCGCTGGAGCTCGAAAAAGATGCGCCGAACCCGCTGTTCGAACAGGTCGGGAGGCACGCCGCGAAACAGCGACGCCACGCGGACCTCGTTATCCACGTAAATACCCGCGGCGCTGCCGCCGATCGCATCGACGCGCGGCAGCTTGGCCGCCGCCCGCTGGAGAGAGTCGTTGATCCCGGCCACGTGATAGGCGGGATCCGCCTGGAAATAGGGGTCCCACGCGACCTCTTCGCTGTGCACCAGTTCACCGCTGATCACGGCTGCGCACTTGCGGTCGCTGCCGCCCAGGTCGAACCCGATGCGGCAGCCGTCCTGGTGGCGCCCGAGCGCAAGCCCCATCTCCTTCGGCTCGGGAGCCCGTTCATAGGTCACGCCCTCAATCACCATCGGGCGCCCATACACGCGGCTGCCCATGAAATCGAAGTCGAACGCGCGAGGGCCCGTCGCGGAATAGACCCGCTGAATGTGAGCCACTACCCCCGGATCGCCGGCGATGGTCAGCTTCCAGCCGCCCTTCTGCCACAGCAGGAACTTCACCAGGCGCTCAACGTAGAACTCGTTCGCCGGACGCGCATCGGCGAAGATCTCGGTATGGAAGACGGAACGCGAGCCATCCTGCCGCTCGAGAGCGATGGCTAGCTTGCGGGCGCATCCGCTCGCGCGCACGGCAGCTTGATAATCGCGGTTCCACCGCGAGGCGGGAACAAATCCGGGGTCGAGCGGCGGCTTCTCTTGCATCAATCACCATGGTGGACGCGGGCCGGGCCGCCAGTCCAGTTCACAACGGTTGTGGCGCCGTTACAGCATGTTTATTACCGTGCGAACGGCCGCACACTCAGTGGCTTACATCCTCCTCGACTTTCAGGAATCGATCGGCGGCCACGTCCTTGAGGGTCTGCACCGCGCCTCGCGGCCAGCGGATCTCGATGGAGGCAATCTGCTTTTCGCCTCCCAGCCCGAAGTGCACTCGCTTATCGCTCGAAGACATGAACCCCGTGCTGACGGATACGTGATTGTAGAGCACGCGGCCCGCAACGGTGGTGAGCTTCACCTTCGCGCCAATGGCGTCGCGGTTGCTGTAGCGGCCCACCAGCTCCAGCGTCAGCCAGTGATTGCCGTTGCCTCCCGAGTTGAGGAGGATGCGGGGCCGCTCCATGAGCGAGGTCACCACCAGGTCCTCGAAGCCGTCGTTGTTGAGATCGCCGATCGCCGATCCGCGCTGGTAGCCGGCGCGCAGGAAGCCGGCGCCCATCTCGCCCGAAACGTCCACGAACCGCTTCCCGCCCAGGTTGCGAAACATAGTATCGTGCTGGCGCGCGTTCGGCTTCACGTTGTCGATGTCGCCGTTGGCGGAGTACAAGTCCTTCCAGCCGTCGTTATCGTAGTCGATGAAGGCGGCGCTCCAGCCGGAGAGCGGTTGGCTGAGCTGTTGCAGTTGGACCTGCTCGGGCACGTAGCGGAAGAAGTCGCCGCGGTTGCGGTAGAGTTGCCAGATCTGTCCCATCAGGTTGTTTGTGAAGATGTCCACGCGGCCGTCGTTGTCGTAGTCCTTGGCGTCGCTGCCCATGGAGGAGACGGCTTTGGCATCGTCGTTGTAGGCGACGCCGAGCTGGAGGCCCTGGTCTTCGAAGGTGCCGTTTCCCTTGTTCATGAACAGCGAGTTCGGCTCGGTGTCGTTGGCGATGAAGACATCCTGGTAACCGTCGTCGTTGAAGTCGGCGATGGAGATTCCCATTCCCTTGCCCGGCGCGGCGGCGAAGCCGGACTTCTCGGTCACGTCCTCGAAGCGGCCGTGGCCCAGGTTGTGATACAGCCGATGCGCGGCACGCGGGTAAAACGTCGGACTGCAATAATACTCCACGCCGTCGACGCTGCAGCGCCGGTCGGTTTGGGGAGTCCACGTCGTGTAGTTGGCCACCACCAGGTCCAGCAGGCCGTCGTTGTCGTAGTCGAACCAGGCCGCGCCGACGCTCAGGACCCCAGCGGGCTTCCCGCCGATACCCGATTGTTCCGTCACATCGGTGAAGGTTCCGTCACCGTTGTTGTGGTACAGCGTGTTCCGCCCGGCGCCGCAAATGAAGATGTCCTCATAGCCGTCATTATCGTAATCGCCCACGGCGACGCCCAGATTATAGCCCAGATGTTCGCCGAGGAGCCCGGCTTTCCTGGTCACGTCCTCGAACGTGCCGTCTCCTTTGTTGCGGAGCAGGCAGTTGTAGAACGCGGGGCCGGTTTTCTTCAGCTCCGGCAACTTCGCGCCGTTGGTGAAGAAGATGTCCATCCTGCCGTCGTTGTCGTAGTCGAAGATGGCGACGCCGCCGGCCATCGGTTGCACGAAGTACTTCCGCGGCGACAGATCGTTATTGGTGATGTAGGAGAACTTCGAGCGTGCCGTGATATCGACGAAGTGCGGCTGCGCCGGCTGGAACGCGATTGCGCCGGCCACAAAGGCGCCCGCCGCGCCGGCCGTGAGTAGCGCCGGTCTCACTTGGCGCCACTATCCGGAGCCGGTACGCCGGAGACGTTTCGCTTCACCGTCTCGGTGTTGTGCTGCATCTTTTCGGAGGTGCTTTTCTGCAGCGCGAATTCGCGGGCGGCATCCTCCTTGCGTCCCAGGTTCTGGTAGGCATGGGCGAGCGTGAAATGAATGGTCGGATTGCCGGGCGTGAGGCGGGCGGCCGTTTCGAGCGGCCCCACTGCGTCGGCGGCGCGGTCGGAATCCAGCAGGCAGCGGCCCAGACCGAAGTACGGCTCCGGCAAGCCGGCATTCAGCTTGGTCGCGTTCGTATAATGCTCGATGGCCTGCGGCAAGTGGCTGGCCTTGCGGGCCAACTCGCCCAGGAAGTATTCCGCCCCGGCGTTCTGCGGGTAGACCTTCAGCTCCTGTTCGAACTCCTTGCGGGCCTCGTCGTTGGAAGTCGCGGTGGCGGGCAGGGTCAGGATGATCTGGCCGATGCGGGAGTGAATCCCCGGCATCTGCGGTTCGTGCTGCAGCAGGACGCGATACTCGGCGATCGCCTTCCGCCAGTCGCCCTGTTTCTCGAACTTCTCGGCGTTGATTTCCACCACCAGCGGTGAATCGGGAGCAACCTCCATCAGTTCCCGCGAACTCCGGGCCGAGAGATCCGAGTACACGTGAGTGGCCATGAACAGGATCTCGGGATCGTGCGGAAACTGCTCTTCCAGCCAGGCCAGCAGCGTGGTGGCGGCGCCCTGATGGTTCAACATCATCGCGCAGCGCACGCCGGCGGCGCCCATGCGGCGTTTCAAATCGCGGTCTTCGATCTGGGCATCCTGTTCCAGCGCCTGGTGGATTAGCGGCATGGCCTCGGTGCATTTCCCCTGCTCGGCCAGCTCGGTGGCGCGCTCGGCGGCTGACTGATCGGGCGCAGCAAAACCGAAGCCAATCGAAAACGCGGAGAGAAATGCCATGATGGCCAGCCGGCGCATGCGGGACTCGCTCACTATATTGGAACACACAGGCTTCAGAATTTGCTGAAAAACGAGGGCCACGAATGAACACAAATGAACACGAATAGAAAAGAACTGCCTCCTGTCTTCTCTTCTTATCCGTGTTTATCCGTGTTTATTCGTGGTCCAGATGTTCCTTCGAAATGCGCGGCTCAGCACCGTTCGCAATGCCGAGCCGCGCCCGTGACAGGGGACTAGAACACGTACTTCAAACCAAACTGCAGATTGCGAGCGCCTTGCGAGGTATTGATGACGCCCGCTTGCGAGCCGCCGAAAATGTCGGCTGAGTACCCGATCACATCGAGAACCGGTGTGTTGAAGGCGTTGATGGCTTCAGCCCGGAACTCGACATGCTGGCTCTCGTGGCCTGGAATCGCGAAGTTTTTCCCCAGACTGAGGTCGATCTGCTTCAACCCGGGACCCCGCTCCGTGCCGACGCCACAATTGCCGAAGTTGCCAGCCGGCGGATTAGACATGTTGGCGGTGCTGAACCAAACATAGCCACCGCCGTTGGCCGCGGAGTTTTCCGCGAACGGAGTCGCTATCGAAGGTCCGTTGCAACTGGGCCGGGGATCGAACGACCCGGTGCCCGGGTCGCCGCCCCAGTCTTGCATGGTAATCGGGAATCCTCCATGCGCGGTGAAGACGGCGTTCACGTCCCAACCACCGAGAACCGCGTTGACAATCGGACTCGAATCTCTGCCATACATGCGGCCTTTGCCGAACGGCAACTGGTAGGTGACGTAACCATTGAACACGCTGGTCAGGTCGTGGTCGCAATAGCCGTAGTCGGCGTTTATGTCATAAGTGTTCTGCGGGAAGCTGATGTCGTTGCTGGCCTGGCTGGCCGCGTCGTCTCCATACCGCCCGTAGTAACCGTTGTTGTTGGTCAGGCACTTGGACCAGGTATAATTCGCCTGGAACGAGAGCCCCTGTTTCAGCCGCTGCTGGAACGAAAGCTGCAAGGCATTGTAGTTGGCTTCGCCCGTGGTTTCGTTGAGCCTCGTCTGACCCGGTCCATCGTGGACGAGGGTCGGATTTCCAGCGAGGAGCGGGCTGGGCAACACTACACCCGGCGCCTCGAGGAACCCCTGATTGGCGTTGACGATGGTCGCCAGGTGGTCGTTATGTTGTCCGACATAGGCAGCCTGGAGGGTGGTTGCGTTGCCGAACTGCCGTTGCACGGAGAGATTCCACTGGTTGGACACGGCGGGACGGTAGTTCGGATCTGTCAAGTGTATCCTGACGCCCGCGAAACAGGCCGCGGGAGCGGACATCACGTTCGCCACTGTGCAAACGCCCGCGCTGCCAAGCCCGGTGAAGCCCTGGTCGAGCGTGACCTGATTCGACGGGATGCCGTTGGTGCCACTCCAATTACCCGATAAGTCGGCATTCCAGGGAGCATTCGTACCCAAGCGATTATACTCGCCGGTGCCTTCCTGGAAGCTGGAGCGGCTGAGCGCCGCACGAAACACGGTGTTATTCAGCGGAGTCCAGGCCACACCGATACGCGGCAGGAAGTTGGCGATGCCGTTGTACTGGTTGTACATGGCGTCGCTGACGCCACCCTGGCCGGCAAGTTCTATCTTGCCGGTCACTTCCTGAACGTTGGTTTCGCGATCGCCGATTTCGGCAATCGGCGTGAACAGTTGCCAGCGCAGGCCAAGATTAAGGGTCACCTTCGGAGCTATTTTCCAGTCGTCCTGAATATATGCTCCGGCGGCGTCGTTGCGCTGTCCGACAGTAGCGCCGAAGCCGGTGCCGATACCCATGTAGGAGGGGAGGCCAAGGACGAAATCGGTTTCCGCATTTCCGGTGTAGGTTCCATCGAACCCGATTTGTCCCGCGCCGCCATCGGCAACCACCGAGGGAATGTAATCGTTGCGGTAACGGATGAACTGGAAGCCGAATTTCAGGTTGTGCGCGCCGTGGTTCCACAGCGCCGTATCCTCCAACAAGATGGAGGTCTGATGGAAGATCTCCGGGGCGTCGACCGTACCGAAAGCGAACGGACCGTTGACGGTGCCGCCAAGCGGCGCTCCCGAGAAGGAGAAACCCGGGAGGTAGTTGGTTGGCTCGCCGGGCACCAGCGTACCCAAGTTAGAGGAGGTGGCGGGCTGGATATTACCTTCCGCGGGGAAGTAATTCACACCGACGCGAAACTCATTGACGATATTCGGCTTCACGGTCTTTGCGTAGTTGATGACGCCGTTCCAGAGCGGGAGGCTTTCGTTGCCGTTGGTGCTGTACAGCACCGCCTGGCTGTTCACGAACTGCTGCACGACGTTCTGCTCCGAGTACCGCACCGACACGTGATCGTTGTCGGTCGGGGCCCAGTCGAGCTTGACGTCGCCCTGATCGCCATTGGTGAAATCGTGCTCCGAGTTGGGTACGTTGTTAACCAACCCGCTGCCACTGGCTTGCGGAAGCGCCTTCATAATGTTGAGGGCGACCTGGCTTAGGGTGATGCATGGGTTAACTCCCATTTTCTGCCCGGCGCCGCATTGCGTTGCCTGGCTGAGGTTCGAGGGCATAGCGACATTCGTGCCCGGGTAGTGCAGGCTGACTCCGAGATCCGTGAAGTTCAGGTTATCTTCGGCGTTGGTGAAGGTATTGATAGTGCCGACCGTGGTCGGGTGGTCGAAGCGCGATCCCTGATAGTCGACGAAGAAAAAGAGTTTGTTCTTCCTGATGGGACCGCCGAA
>Ga0116126_1001327_pt1 | contig 15827 bp, 14 predicted proteins | sample June2015DPH_16_5_FD_89730 | JGI IMG/M metagenome (GOLD analysis project Ga0116126, IMG submission 89730) | Peatland microbial communities from SPRUCE experiment site at the Marcell Experimental Forest, Minnesota, USA - June2015DPH_16_40 | ecosystem: Environmental > Terrestrial > Soil > Wetlands...
GCTGCTGAAGGGCAAAGAGCTTTTTCTACTGCGCAACTTAAGTCGCGGAAAGGGAATCGGCTTTTTTGAGGAAAGCGGCTTTTACCCCGACTTCATTCTATGGGTAACAGAACGCGATAAACAGCGCCTCGTTTTCATTGAGCCGCACGGGATGTTGAATGAAGATCATCCCGATAAAAATGCGAAGATTGATTTACATAAGAAGCTTCAGACACAATTGCCAGACGCCCGCAAGAAATCCAAGAACAAGAATCTGCTTCTCGACTCGTTTATCATTTCAGCAACCCCTTTCGACGATTTACGTAAAAGGCACGGTGCGGAGTGGGACAAAGCCAAGTATGCCACCGCTCACATCCTCTTTTTCGGCGAAGGTGATGACCGTGCCTACCTCGAAACCATCATCAAAGGTTGAGTGTGAATTCGCCAACGCTAACTTTAGATGAAACCGCGACCGGCTTGACCGACCAAGAATGGTGTGCATGGCTCGAGGACCAGGAGCGGATTTCCTTTGACGAATATCAGAGGCGCCCGAACCGGCTGGTGTCCGATTTCAACGGCGAAAAAACCTTCATCAATGACTACATCGGCCGCGAAATCTTGGAATTGCTCCAAAATGCCAACGACGCCGCCGCCAAAGCCGGCAAGCGTGGCAGTGTCCGCTTTGAACTTCTGCCTTCCGGCCTCATCGCGGCCAATACCGGCGCACCGTTCTCCAAGGCGGGGGTGGCTTCCTTATGCCTGCCCCACACCAGCCCCAAACCCGCCGAAGGCCCGCAGATGGTCGGCAACAAGGGTCTCGGGTTCCGCGCCGTTCTCAACTGGACCCGTTTTCCAATCATCCTCAGTGCAGACCTGGCCATCGTTTTCAGCGCCAGGGTCGCGAAACAAAAACAGGCCGAGTTGGTCAGCTTAAGCGAGGAACTGGCGAGATGTATCGAGCGCCAGAAAAGCTTCTCCGGAGAGCTGGTTGTTCCCTTGCTCGCCTTCCCCGGCTTTTGCCCCGACGGCAACCTCAACACCTTCCTCGATAATGAAGCGCAACACGCGGTTTACGCACGCTGCCGCGAATTGTGGGAAGCAGGCTACGACACGGTCATCGGAATGCCTTTCGACCGCCCAACCTCCCACGCCACCGCGCTCAGCCAAACCGAAGTCCTCCGCCCCGAGGTCCTGCTCTTCGCACGCAGCATAGAAAAGCTCGAAGTTGCGGTCACAGGCAAACCCACGAGCACGTGGCGCCACTACCCGAGCGAAGCCGAAACCTCCCGCGTTTATCTCGGCCCAGACGATGGCACTTACCAGGAATGGAAGGTCTATTCACAACGCGACTCCGTTCCGCGCAAACACCTTCCCGCCGACCAGCCGAACGCCACAGACTACGAGCTGGTCCTGGCCATCCCTGCCAACCATAAGTCCGCCGCAGCCCACCTATACTCCTATTTCCCCACCCAGGTGCGGTTCTCCTACCCCGTGGTTTGTCATGTCACCCTTGACCTCAAAGCCGACCGCCAGCAACCACAGGGAACGCCAGCTAACTATTTCATCGTCGGTAAACTCGCCGAATTTATGGCCGAAACCGCCGAGCGCCTCGCTAAGGAGTCCAATGACGAAACGGGGTTGCAGTTGCTGACGGCCCAGTCCCCCGCCAGCGACGGACTCGATCAATTCAATTTTCGAACCCGGCTATTGGAAGCCGCCAAAAAGCGCGCACTGATCCCCACCCGCGCCAGTGGCCTCTGCACTCCGCCTACGGCCCGCCGAACCGACTTTGCCGATACTTCATGGTTGCCGAAAGCAGCATTCCCGACTGTCGTCAGCCTCAAGGACGGCCACGGCCTCGCACCAACGTTGCAATGGCTCGACATCCCATCGCTCGATTCTTCCGACTGGTCGAAAGTAGCCCCGAACCTTGCATTTGAAACCATAACCCAACGCGCAGAGTTCATCGCGGGCATCATCCGTTACAACGTCACCGAAGCGCACGACATCCCCGGTCTGCTCCTCGCCGCCGACGGAAATCCGGTGCCCAAGGGGTTCAGAGTCTTTCTGCCGCCCGCAAACCAAACCCATCTCTCCTTGCCGCCTTGGTTCGAGATCAGATTCCTTCACACAGACCTGCGCCAGGCCCTCATGGAGCGCCTCAAACCGAAAGACCAAGATGCCCTCATCATCTCGCTTTCACCCCTTGGCGTTTCCCGCTATTCGCTCGATAGGATCCTCAGCGCATTGGTAGCCCAGGCCAATCGGCGAGCCGAGGCTGAACCGGACAAACAGGACGACATTCGACGCAAACTACTCCAGGCACTACGTTCCCTCTTTCCAGATACACTCCCCAAGGAGGAACGCCCAAGGTTTCCCAGAGACGCCCTCGTCCTCGTTCGATCCCTTGCAGACACATACGAGAACGCCAGAAAACTCTATCTCAGCGCCCAATACGGCAGTCGAGGATGCATACTTGAAGACCTCTACCGCCCCAGCGCACTCGCCAAACTTATTGCTCCCCCAACCGACCTTGGCCTAGACCCAGCCGACGCCTCCGCCCCTGAGTTCCTTCTCTGGCTCGGCGTCGCTGAATTACCACGCGAAAACATTGCCGACAGCCCCGAAAATCAGTTCACGCAGTATGTGAAGTCCGGCCTGCCTGAACCAGTAAAGATGGGAGACTATTTATTCGAGACGGTGGATGACATCCCGAGCCCCACACTCAAAGAAGTGGCGTCCCTCGACGGACTCGGCAGTTTCCTAACCTCAGCTTCTCCGGCTGCCGTTCTTGCTTGGCTCGCAACTGATCACCGCGCGGTTGCATGGAAGTCAGCGTCGTTATCACACGGGAAGATAGGCTGTTGGAAGTCTTACGCCCAGTCTGCTCGATTTTACGACGGTCCCATCCCCAGCTATATCCGCTGGAAACTTCAAACCACCAAGTGGCTCCCTACTCGTTTAGGTCGGCCCGCAGCGCCCCAGGAATGCCTCGCCGAGACCGTTCAGGGCATCGAAGAACTGCTGCCGCTGCCGGCCCGCGCCACGCCCGAGCAGACCCAGCGCTACGGAGTGCCCGCCCAACAATTTCGCGACGCGCTTGACCGTGCCGGTGTGCTGCCCGGATTTTCCCAAATAGACCCGGAGCAACTTTACGAACTCCTGCTCTCGCTTCCCACCCGCGATCCTGCCGGCTCCATTGCGAAATCTGTATATACTGCGGTGCTCAGGCATTTCGACAGCGCTTATGTCCGCGATTGCGCGGCAAGGGAACGATTCATCCGCTCCGGCAATTTCTGGGCCCGCACCGAGGTGGGTGAAAAATACTGCCCTGTGCAGGAAGTCAGGCACGTAGACTCCGAGGACATTCCAGCGACCCTGTGCAGAAGGGTCAACGTCGCCGCCTTGCCCAAGCGATCCGGTAACCAGAAGGTCGAAGCCCTGTTCGGTATCAAGGCCATCGAAAGAAGGCACATCCAACGCCGCATCCTCAGCCACCAACCCGTCTGCGATGCCACCATCATCAGCGACGAAATCGAACACCTTAAACCACTCTTCATGGCCCTAAAACAAAAGGCACGCGAAACCGTGCAATTCAGGCAACTCAAAACTATGGTATGCTCGTCGGTCGAGGGGGAGGTCGAGTTCAACGGACAGAAGGATCCACTGCAACTCGGAGCTTGGGACTGGATACTCGACGATGAGACCCACACTGCCTACATCCTCAGTGACCCGCAGGAAAACGACTTGTTGAATTCCGACCTTTTAGCCGATGCGGTCGGCCAGATATTCGCGGCCGTCTTCCGGGTCGAACGCGGCGACGATTTCGCTCGCCTCGTTCGGTGCCAACGCAAAGATCGCCTCCGCATGCTGAAACGGCTCATTGGTGATGACGATATCCCCGCAATGGAAGAACTCGAACGGCGCTACCGGGAGGCCGCCTCTGAGGCAGAAGCTAACGAAATCCACTTGCCCAATTCTGGCCTGCTCCCACCAACTCCGGCCACAGCCCAACCGATTGTCGTCAACCTGTCCGCTGTCCAGGTCGCACAGCCAACTACCGCCGGAAATGGCGAAGAAAAGCCTCTCCAAATTGAAGCGAAGCCGCATACCCCGGCTTCTCCGTCCGCCGAAATTGCTTGCCGGGTGACTCGAACTTTGTCATCCAGTCCCCGCAGTTTCGGTGGCACGCGACGGGTCACCGACGGCACGTTCTGCGAGTTCAAAGCAATGGAGTTCGAAAAATGTGACACACCGCCGCGCTTCCCTGTCCGCGTCGGCAACATCACCGGCTTCCAGGCGCCCGGAGTGGACGTCCTCAGCTTCGCCACCGAGCAGGACAGAGACCAATTCATTGCCGGCGACCGGCGAGACACACTGGTCGCCCGATTCATCGAGGTCAAAGGCCGTTCCTCGGAAGGAGCCAAGATCGACCTCCGTGACAACGCGGTTAAAGCGGCGCGCAAATACCAGGACAAATATTATCTTTATCGTGTCTTCGACCGTGGCAACGACACTTATGAACTTGCCGTCTTGAAGAACCCAATCGCCGACGAAACGGGCGTCCACCCTTTTTACGAGGTCAATCTGGAAGCGGCCACCCGCACCGAAGAATTCAGTCTCGCTGGAGGAATCTCTGAAGGCTCTTATTTGAAACATCTCGGCTCCGTATAGTATTGCAGTATTTACACTGACCCTCACCCATCCCCCCACCACTCCCGCTCAAACATATCCCGGTCAATCCGCACTGGCTTTATGCAGCGCGGATCATCCGTCTTGGGGTTGTTCACCAGATTGCTGACGGGATAAATCTTCAGCGGCTCTTCCAATGGTCGCCCCAGCGCCAGCTTGTAGCCCTCGTTACGCGGGTCGTCATCTTTCAGCCACCACCTGAAATTTTCCGGCGCAAACATCACCGGCATCCGGTCATGCAGCGGCGCAATGGCCGCGTTCGCCGCCCGCGTGATGATGGTGAATGAATCAATTGTCTCACTTGGCGGCGCTTCGTCCAGGTCGGTGTCGTAATTCTCCCGCGAGGGCGGCTTCACCCACCGGTCCCACAAACCGGCAAAGAAAAATGGCTCGCCACTTTTCAGCATCACCCGGAAAGGTTGCCGCTCCCCGTGCATTTCTTTCCACTCGTAAAAACTGTCCGCCGGAACCAGGCACCGCCGATGCTTGAACGCTTCCCGGAAGGCCGTCCGGCTTTCAATCGTTTCCAACCGCGCATTAATGAGCGCATTGCCCGTGCTTTCATCCTTCGCCCAGGACGGAATCAGTCCCCATCGCATCAGCTTCATCGCTGGCTGGTTGTGTTCATGGAAAATCACCGGCGCCATTTGCGTCGGCGCGATATTGTAACGCGGCGCAAAAAATGGCACCCGCGCCATGACGATGCCCATCAGTTTGATCAGCTCGCTGAAATCTTTTGCCGCCGTATATCGCCCGCACATGCAAACAGATTATCACATGACAGGGACATTTCCTGTCCAACCAAAAAATTAAACTGCGCAGCGAAATACTTCGACAAGTGCCTTAATCATCTACAAACCGCGCCCTCAACCATGAAACCCAGGCTTCTTCCAAACGAGCTTTCCAAAAAGACGAAATCGAATAACCTCGCGCCCATGAGACTTCACGCTTTCGTCTTCTGTGATTGTTACGAACAGGGCCGCCTGAAGCGCCAGCCTCACAACCCTGAAATCGTCGCGGTTCTCCCCAACGGCGACCTCGGTTATTATCGCGCCACACGGGAGCAACACGCTGCCTTCGTCGCGTGGCGTTCCCATGCCTGCCGCCATCCGGAAGGCGTGGTCACGGGCGGCCAACTTGGCCACCGCTTGCCCCGCCACGTCCTGCACCGTGCCATGTCCCCGCATAGCCGTGCCTTCCCGGTCTTCGTCCGCAAGGTCCTCGGGTGCAAACCCCACACCCGCAACTCCCATCTCACCCTCAAACAAGTCGAGAAACTCCAAGTCGAACTTGCCCGCTTGAAAAACTTTCACCTCACCGACCGCAAGACCGAGCGCGAACTGCGGTGTTATTACGGCCAGATGAGACAGCTCGTGCGCGCAGCCCTAAAGTTTCACAAGCCCATCGCCATGTAGTGCCGGTAACTGCCGACCAACCGCTGACCGGCATCAATTCCCCCGCCCCAATCCGCCGTGACCAACGCGTTCTTTGCTTCGCTGCACGGGCTTTCGGTCGGCCCTTTTCCCCGCTCAACCATGCCCGTTCCGCTTCGCAAAGCCCGCCCTCGTCACGAGCGGCAATTCAAATAACCGCATCAGCGGCTGCTTCCGTCTGCGGCTCGGCGGCGGCGTTGCGCTCCGGCTTCGTTCCCGCCGTCTCTCCGTCTGCGCTCCACTTTCCCCGCTCGCCGCCCCCAGACCGAAGCCTCGTCAACCTAAGCTGGCCTCAGCTTGGTGTCTGAGAATTCTTTTGGCGAACAACCTTTAAGTTCAGTTTCAACCTTCACCCATTGCCCCACCACTGCCGCTCGAAAAAGTCCCGGTCAATTCGCACCGGTCCGCCGTCGGCCAAGAGCCATGCCAGACGAGCCACCAACGTTTCTGATTTACCTGTGCCAGGACCCGCCTCGACAAAAAGCTGGGCATCGGCGGGGGATTGAATCACGGGTTGTTGTTCCGGTGTTGGATTGTACGGGGAAGCAACTGAAGGAATTTCCACAGGCAATATCTGCAAATGGCTGTTGATGGTGACCGGCGGTTCTTTGGCATTATTAAAAAGAAACCATTCGAGCGAATCGTTTTTTCGAGTCTTCCCCTGCCCCGACAACCTGTAGAGAATTGAATTGATTTCAGATTTGTCCGCGCCAAGGCGTTTTGCGAGATCCCTAGCGGTTACCCCGGTCTCATGGTCGAGGGCCGCCAATATTTTCCCCTCCAGGTTCATGATAGTTTTTCAAACCCGATTTGCGCGTCCATCCCCTTGATGTGCGGCGTTGTGCTCATTTTTCAGAATGAGTGTGCTTTCCTGCTGGCAGCATTCGGCATAAAATCAGTTCCCCACGTTTCCATTCCACTTCAGGCAAACGTGTTAGCCTGGAGAACAGTCATCTGCAAGATATTTAAGTTTTGCACGTTTGAACTCGTTTATACTCGTCGAGGAAAGTCGCAAAAAATATTTATTGAGTCGTTTCAATACGCTGGATAGAGTTTTTCCAGCTCGGTGAAAACCGTTTTAGAAAATTCTCGAACAGCCTCTGCCCACGCGCGAACTTCATATTTGTTAATACCACGGATTTTATGGTCACCACTACCTTGGACCTCATCTTGTCGGTCTGCACGATGCACAATTTGATGACGGCGGTCCATCAACGCTTGGAGTTCGGCGAATTTGGCGTTGACCTTTGCAGTCTCAATTCCGACATCATTTAATAGTTTGGAAATCTCGTTTGTGCTATTGTAATTGGATCGTTCAAGGTGTGCCTCTACGGATTCGGCAAATATGTTATCAACAGTTTTACCGCGAAACGCCGTCAAATCGCCGAGTGAGAATTTTTTGGGATTGGTGCCGCGTTGTCCGACGAGCGGAATCTCGTTTAACACATCCGCGTTTGCTGACGGCAGCCTCCAGCGGGCTATACTACGAAGAACGTCTTCAAGCGAAGCATGAAGCAATACAACACCTGCTCGCAAAATATCGAGCAGATCAGCACGTTTGCGTCCCTGCCACCCTTGAACATCAGGATGGTGTTCATAAGTATTCACCAGGCTTTCAACTCGACTGAGATTATCGTTTAGGGTGCTGCGAATTTGATCAATCATAGTCTAATAATTTTGAAATCTTGTTTTTCGCAACTCTGCCTTTTATCTTACCCAGGATGTCGGCGCGGTGGCTGGCATCGCTAAAATCATTCGTCAGTGGGACCAAATGACGTAAACCGCGAAGCGGAACTAGACCGGCCATCCCGCGTTGCCAGCGATTTGTTAGCAAACCAACCGCCTCCGAGGCGGGGCAATGACACAAGAAACAAGAATGGCGACTTTTGTTGCATATCAATGGTTTACGCGTCTTGTTTCTTATGAGCCGTCGTGCTTCTCACTTCTCAAAATGTCTTACTAATCTCTCCCAACTCAAATCTTCGAGCTTCTTGCGCCCCTTCTTGCCAGCGAAGACCGCAATGCCGGCCGCGTTGATTTCCAATCGGCATACGAATTCGCCGGACTTGGAGTAGCCCCAAACATAAATCGGCCTCTTGCCAATCTCGATGGAATGGGCTGACAAATATGACTGACGCATCTGGTAGTCATTTTTCATATGTAATGCGGGTGACGGCAAATGACCAAGAACTGAGCCACGCCGTACGTGCGATGTCAACCGCGAATGCGGAACTGGAACCAGCAGGAATATCCCAACAAGATCGAAGTGTGTAAATTTTCAAAATTTACACGCGCCAATTGTGAGGATTAATTACATGCTCGCCCCCCAAAAATGTCCGAAGGATGATGGTACATTAACACGTTGTAATCATTGTGTTTAGTGATGCCTCCGCGTCCACCGTTCTCACACAGCCTGGCTGCCGAAATCGTGAATTTTTAGGGTTTTTGTTAAAATGGACTTTTTGAATTTTTCGGGTCAAAGGGGTCAACTGGGGTTCGCAACATCCCCGTCCGCTTCGTCCGAAGCGTCCCGCCCGTCCTTGGCGTCCACCACGTCCGTTTTGAACGCCACACCATGGAACCCTCGCCGAGCTGTCGTCCGTGTCGTTCCTGGAACCGGGCGTAGTACATTATGTGTCCGCGTAACATTAAACCGCTCAAGCATCACGCGCGGTAGTTCTTTGTGGAACTTTGACGGCGGCAACAACGACGTATTCCGCTCACGTACGCATCCCAGATAATCATTGCGAATTTCTTGCACCGTTAGACTGCAATTGTGTTTTAGACACAACCGGTCGCGAAGATATTCAATCAATGATTCGCGTGCATTCGTCCGGGTGATTGCCGCCACCGTCTTGATGTGCTCAACAAGTGACTTAATTCGTGGCAACTGCAGCTCTCGAACCGGAAAATTAACTGGGTCATTTGCTGCGGCATTGGTTAAGCACTTGGTCATCAGATCAATCAAACTGGGGGTCGTTATCGGCTCAAAGCTTTTCTCCGTGGGCTTTTGTCTGTAGAAAGTTTGCGTGTCAGTATCATAAATTAAGCCCGCCGCGTGGATGATGATGCGGGAAAATACGGCCTGATTGATCACCTTCCTCTTTGGCCCAAGAATCAGATAGTACGGCCCAAAGCTGGCAGTAAGATGCGCCAGAAAACTTTTACCGCCATCCGCCTCTGGCGTTTGCGACGATCGGGTGTCGCCGGATTTGTGATCACGACCAGACGTCGGCTGTTCGCCGGCCGCAGCAAGATTGGCGGTCTGCCCGGAGTTTGCCGTATTTTCGGCGGGTGCATTCATTTGTGCGCCATTTTATGGGACTTCTTCAAGCGTTGTTCTCTCTCAACCACGCGTCCTGCTTTGCCGGATCCACAAGGACACGGCTCGTTAGGCTGAGTATCACTTAACTTTTGGGCAACGCGGCCCAGCTCGGCATTTATTTCCCGGCACAGAGTATCGTATTTTTTTTGCCCTACGCTTTTGGCGTCATCGTTAAAAGACAGGACAAGAAGTGGCATGCATAGCCCGCCCATGACAAACGCGCCTTCTGCCGCTCGCTCGAACACCTTCTGTGCGCCTGTTCGGGCGATTACGGTACGGCACAGTCTAAACTTTCTAATCAAGTACGGCTCCAGCTTTCGGTTGCGCTCATCCATATTGCCGATGAGCAATCGATCAAAGTTGTTTTTGAGAATTACGGGATATGTGGCGGCTCCTAAGAAGAAGAATCCTCTCAACTTCGTTTCCTCGATCACTGAGACCCCTGCCAGAAAATTACGGTCTGCCACACAGGATTCCCAAAACTCTGTCAATGTGAAAGGCGGTGTTTTCCAGGGAGCTGGCTTTTTGTCAGATTTTGGGCGATGACGAACGCCCTTGATGGCACCATGTGATGGCACCGAGGGCGTAAGTGTATTTTTTTGATCTTTCATGATAATGGTCCTTTCATTCCGGATGCTATGTGAATGGGTCGACAAGCCGGTTCCCGACAATCCAATAATTGGTTCAATCTCCGTTGAGTTCATGATCTTGTTGTTCAGTTGTTTCCGAATTTTCCTCGGCAGCAGAACTTAAATTTCTTGCCAGATCCGCAAGGACACGGCTCATAGGGCAGAGCTTCTCTTATCTCTTGAGCAATGGAGCGCAGCGCCTCATCAATTTCGCGGTGCAAACAATCGAACTTTTCAAAAGTTTTTTCATCGCTGGCTTCCATAAAAGTCAGGTGAAGGCACGGCATACTGATACCGCCGAGGACAAAAGCATTCTCGGCCTTTTGCTTGAACGCCTTCGGCATGCCTGTCTTGGCGATTCCGACACGGCATGGCTCAAACCGTTTGCGCAAATATGGGACCATTTTTCCGTTGCGTTCTTCCTGGCCGCCAATGAGCATCTCCTCCATTCCCGCTTCGAAGATCTCATAAAACATGGCGGCTCCCATAAAAAAGCATTCACGCAGCCGGGCTTTCTCGGAGTCGGTGGCGTCTGCCAGAAAGCCCGATGGTATCAGGAGCGTATTCCAAAATTCATTTAGTGTGGCGGGTGGTGTTTTCATATGGATCCTTTTTTATGTTTATTGCGGCTTTGGTTTAGCCGATTTAACGCTTGCTGGCACAGCGGGTGGTTAATACTGCGCAGCCCGATGGTTAGACTTGTAACGGTGGATTTGTCCGCACCGATAAATTCACCGGCCAAGATTTGTTTTGCGACGTGGAGCCATGGGGCGCAATCGGACGGCAGGTTATGAGTGCGGGCTTCGAGCCAATCAAGCAGTTCAACCTTGTGCGCCCGCAGCAAGTCGGCGAAATCGGGCGGGCAGTGGCCCTTGGGGACCACCGCCAGCATGTTACCAGCGGGTAGGAGCCGCAAGCCGCGCTGAGTCGCTTCTATGACTATTTCGCTGGGCGTCATAACAAATCCGCCTGGTCCGCCAACCCTCCTGCGGGCGCAGAATCCGTGCTCGCGGCAGTAACGGGGTAACAATCCGCGTCTTCATTGGGGTTTTCGCACTTTTCGGGCTGGTAACATTCACTGCCTGTTACCGGAGGCAAAATGCGAGATTCGTCAATGTTTGCAGGGGTTGTTACTGTGTTACCAGCGGAGTCGGGAGTTTCTGCCAGGTACGCAGCAAACGCGTCTTCAAACCAGTCTCGGGCATAGCCTTTCGCCGTATATGCACCAAGACGGATAGTGGCAGGTCGGATCTCGAACCCTGCCAGATGTCGGCGAAGATCGCTCTGCGAGATACCACGCCCGTCACCCCACGATGCATATGAGGCATCCACGAGAGCGTTGAGCCACTCAACCAGTTTCGCGCTGCTAACTTTATCTGAACCTGTGTCAGTAAAGTAAGTCTTGATCCAACGTAGCAATACGACTGCAGTGTCCTGCGCAGCATCGCCAGATTCCTCGCACAGCGCAAGAGCGGCACCACTGACCAAGCTAGGCCATTCCCCACCAGCCAGGTTGGCGAGCACGAACAGCGGCTCCCAAATATCCTGCTCGCGATCCCCTAGCGCGTCTGGCAACTCGGCCGTCGCTGCTTCGATTCGGTCGCGGTTGTCCGTCGCCCAGCGCAAACACTTGCGCTGCCATTCAGTGCCGTCGTACCGCCGAAGGCGAGCAACCTGCTGTGAGGAGCGTTTGCGTTGCATTCGGATATTGATGCAACGCGAGACGGTCGCGGCGTCGAGCGTCGAAAGCTTGATGCAGGCAAGAGCCTTCGGGCCGAAGACAACGAACTCGACGATTTTCTTCTCGGCGTCACCCTCGATGCGATGCACGCGCCCCGCACGGTGAAACCCGTGCTTCAGGATGTTGGCCAGAGCGTCGCGACGGTCCTCGGGGATGGTGTCGTACTCATCGATGAGCACCGTGGGCTCGCGATCATCCAATACGCGGAACAGAACCGCCTCCGTTAGATTGCCCGTGCGGAATGGTCTGCACACCAATTTTTCGAGCAGGTCCAAAACGCGGCTTTTGCCACATGACTTAACGGGAGACGTGATAGCAAGAATCGGTGAATACTCAGACGCTTGCCACAGATACGTGTGGAGCACCCATAGCGCCAGAATCGTGGCCGCGTGCAACGGAAGGACAATAAATTTCTCAAACTCAGCCACCAACGCGTCGAGAAGTTTGGCCGCGTTCACCTCGGAATCCCACGGGAGTAGCCCTTCTGTCCGCAGCTCGGTTTTAGGCCGGCGCTTGATAACCTCAGCGTCAAGCGTGGCAACTCTGACATTCATTCGTTTCGCCACGCCCTCGCGCACACGGTCGTACTCAACAGGCGTCATGTTCGCCAACCGTTGAAAAAGTTTACCGTCGGTTTCGGCTTGTGCTGACGTTTCACCGCCGAGATATTCAGCAGCGACGCTGCCCGATTTACAGTGAGCCCCCTCCTGTTTCCACCCGTTCTGTTTCGCAAGGTGAAACAGTGTTGCGATGGTGACGCCTCCGTCGGCCTTGAATGTCTCCCATTGGACGCGGTTCTGCTCCGGGTCGTAGGATTCAGGGGCAGTTTGACTCCATTCATCAAAGATTTTCCAGCCTGCTTCCCCAAATTTGGCTTTGAGGGCGAATCCAATGTCGCGCCAAGTGGTCCGATCGGAAGCTCGGATAAACTGCAATGCAGAGTGAATTCGTTCAGATTCGGCTGAAACTTGCGCGGGTGCGGCGGTGACAGTTTTCTTCTTGGCCTTACCGCCCACCATGAGATCACACAACCAATCGGGCAGCGGCGCGGCTCCGCTGATTTCGCCCACCCATGTGTAGGCACCATTTGATGATTGGCTCGGTGGCAAAATCACATACCCGCCGTCGCCACGCACATCAAGCGCGTCGCCGAGCCAGTCAGTGCGCGATGGCACCTTGACACCCGGGTGCTGGAAGTAGATGTGACGACCGCCGCGTGGTGTTCGGGCGTTGCACGTTTCTGGCAGCTCCTGGCCATGTTGTTGGAGCAGGGCGCTCAGAGAAGCTTCGCCATCCTTGCCCTTCGCCGCGTCGACATCAACGTCGAGGACGACGAAACCGCTGGCGGGCCCGGTGGGCAAGCCGATCAACGCATCCGGCCAGCGTTTCCACCAACTGGCGATTTGCACCGGATCGGTGCTGGCATCCTTGAAGCCGTGCTTGGTGTACGGCTTTTTTGCGTCCACACCCGTCTCCTTACAAGGGAAGACCGGCAGACCGCGCTTTGCATAATCGAGGGCGGCGGCGAGTAACGTTTCGTGCTGGAAACCGTTTGCGCTCATAGGACAACCCCCTTCTGCCGAAGTGGCACATGCGCCTTCTTGGCGAATTCGCCAGCTACAGCCCGCGCTTCGAACCGGCGGATTTCATCTTCGTGAACGTAAACTTTGCCCGCGATGTTTATGGTGTTGATGTGCCCCGCACGCCTCATGCGCCAGCCTGTCACTGAAGATCTGCCGATGTCCGCTAGAAATCCACTGAACGGCACGAGCGTGCAAGTCCGAGGCTTCAATGTATTTTCATTGCTATTCACAATGATAAACTACATTTTGCCAAGCACGGTCGCACGATGGGTAACGCCGATTTTTGTTTACCCCCAAAATGAAGTTGACCCAGAAAAAACTTTCCGAAGAAAATCAGCTTGAGAAGAGCGATCCTAAACGGCTTGCCAAACCAGTGCGGCTTACTAAACAAGAAATTATCCTTCAGCACAAGCTAAATAAATCACAACTCAAATCAGATGCTGAAAAATTTGCGTATGAGGCCGGCCGGGCAGCAGCAGAAATTTCCCTTGCAACAAATTGCGATGCTTCCCCCGCTGGAAAAAATAAAGCAGAAGATGTTTTGGAGGCAATTTACGAATCCATTGAGGCTGGGGACATTTACATTTCAACTGCCAACCGCATCTTGAATGAGTTGGAAAAGCCGGTGCGTCAGCGTATCGGTCAACTGCGCAAAAAATTACTACGAAAGCCAAGTCGTAAAAGGCGGTGCTGACATCTATTTTGCCCTTTTGAGCGCCGCTTCTAATTCGGCATCCGAGAAGACGACCCCGGACAAGTCGTACTCTTTTGCGTTTCGGAGGGACGGAATAATTATTTTTTTTAGTTCTGAAGTCGTCAGCATTAATTTCCAGACTGCCAGTACCAAGGGTAGAAAAATTTTGGCGCGTTCGCGTGCCTGACGTCGTCTTTCCCAACGCCTTGTTTGTTCATCATAATTGTTTGAGCCGACAGATTGCGTGCCTACCGGTTTATCCATACTTTCAACCTGTCGCCAGTCACCCAGCTTGTCTGGTTGTCCTTGCTGCCACTTTGGCAGATGGCTCCGAGTGGTGCTGTTGTACAGCGAGCTTGTCTCGTCGTTGATAGATTTTGAATCCAGCACCCTGGCAATAATGAAAACCAGAACGGCTTTTTGTTGCCCAGACAACTTCGTATACGGAGGTAAAGCCAGAAGGGTTTCTCGGTTTGAGTCAGATATTTCTGATTTATTTAACTTGGTGTTCGGCAGGCGCCTCACCAGTTCGTAAATCCAGATGGCCAGTTCACGAGGCTGCCAGAAGGTATCGAACCAAAACTGAGCTTCTGCCTTCGCCTCAGTTTTGCCCTTGCCGTTGATCTTCGCCACCGGGAAATTTCTCCACCAGTGGACATACCAGTCAGGATCGTCGGGCTGAAGTTTGTATTTCCGGGTTTTCATGATTACGGTTTTTTATCCGCGCGGCGCCTAAAAGTTCACGCGCTGCGCCTGTTTCTTTACGTGGGTCGCATCCAGATGTCCATAAACCTTGCCTATTAAAATACCGCCGTCCTTGTGCCCTACCCACTTGGCAATCGTCATGTAATCAATGCCGCTCATGACACAGTAGGAAATGAAGAGATGGCGGAGATCGTGAAAACCGACCGGGCGCAACTTCGCGTGAGCGCGCGCCAGTTCCAACGATTCACGAAAGCTCATCGCGTGAATATCCTTGGCTCCGCGCTGTGGAGATGGGAATAACCATTGCGAGTCTGGCACACGGCTCATTTTCATTTCCAACAGATGCTTTTTCAATGCCACGTTAAAATCCACCGTGCGAGCCGTTGCGTTTTTAGTCGTCTCATCTTTTTCGTCGTCATACGCCTGCCGTTCAATGGTGAGTTTCTCCTGTTCGAAATCCACGTCCGCCCAGCGGAGCGCGAGCGCTTCATTGCGCCGTGCGCCGCTGTATGCCATCAGCCGGACATAATCGCAAAACTGCTGGCCATTCTTGGTGACGGGTGTCCCGTCGCCTCCCTTTGCCATTGCTGCCTCACACAGTTTTACAAGTTCGTCCGGCGTGAAAAGCTCCCTTTTTTTCGGTTCTGATTTCAATTTGCGATTTAGTCCGGGCGGCACAGGCAGTTCGTCAATGATCTCATCCACATCGCGGGCTTCCTTCAAAATATTTCGCAGGACGATGATGTCGAGTTTTACCGTGCGTTTGCTTATGCCAAGCGCAAGCCGCTTATTTATCATGCTGGCGACGTGGCGGGGTCGGATTTTGTCGAGCCGGATGCCGCCAAGGTGTTTTTTCCACAACGCAATGATGGTTTTCTCTTTTTCGAGGGTGCTGGCTTTTTTTACTTTGCTGGCCTTTTGCTGTATCAAATAAGTATCGGCGTAATCCGCAAAGATCGGCGTCCGGCCAAGTTTAGGCAGATCGCCTTCGGCACGATGAGTTTTCAGCCGGTTCAATTCCGCTACGGCCTGCGCCACAGTTTCCA
>Ga0116126_1001329_pt1 | contig 15820 bp, 17 predicted proteins | sample June2015DPH_16_5_FD_89730 | JGI IMG/M metagenome (GOLD analysis project Ga0116126, IMG submission 89730) | Peatland microbial communities from SPRUCE experiment site at the Marcell Experimental Forest, Minnesota, USA - June2015DPH_16_40 | ecosystem: Environmental > Terrestrial > Soil > Wetlands...
CTCCTCCGCCCTGTTCAGCAATAGCCTGGTGGCCGCCGAAACATTCTTGAGCCATCGCGGTTCGGACTGCGGCATCGCGAACGTGAACATAGGCACCAGCGGCGCGGAAATCGGCGGCGCCTTCGGCGGCGAAAAGGACACCGGCGGCGGCCGCGAATCCGGCAGCGACGCATGGAAAGCCTACATGCGCCGCCAGACCAACACCATCAACTGGTCCGGCCAATTGCCCCTGGCCCAAGGGATCCGCTTCGAAGTGTGAGAGACCGCCGAGCGAAGCCGGACAAGGCGAGCAAACCCGGACTTAGGGCGTTTCGGCGATCGGGCAGGCGTCATGCGTTTCGATGGGAACGGCTTCGGATCCCCATGATGGGCCGTCGTTTGCCGGAAGCGATCTGCGCCATAGCGATTCGAAAGAGCGCATGCTCAGTCTGCGGTCGAGGTCCGGCTTCACCGTGGCGAAGACATCCGCATTATCGCGCCACAGGCCATCGCGAAGCCACGTCCGCCGATGGACACAGTTCCTCACAGCCTGTTCGTTCCAGGTTAACTCGGTTACGTCCATTTGAATTACAGAACCCTGAGAATCCACTCCACAGTTCCATGGGAATCCGCAGCCGCAATCCGCCAGGCCAATCTCCCAGAGTCGCCGAATCAACGTCGCGTACTCCAAAATCACCGGCCGCTTGTCCCACAGGGCATGTTTCTTCAAATAGATGCCTAGCGGCGTCACCAAGTCCTGTGTGTATCGCCCTCCTCCCAAGGCAACCGGATTGCCGAGCAGTGCAACGTATCGCCGGGGCACCCGAGCGAAACGATCCATCAGAAACGCCAGGTTCGAAATCGTCCCAGGTTTCTTGAGTACTTGTGCCGTCAGCTCATGCGCGGCCGGGATTTTGCCGTCATGATAGGCGGTCGACAGCACCCTGCAGACCCGATCCATCGCACCTCTTGGAATCTTCAGGACGCGGCCGTCCCGTTGCTCATAGACGCGGTACTCCCAACCTCGACCAAGCTCTCGCACGGCTGCAACTATAGTTGACTGGAGCAGACGGTCTCTCTCCTTTTTCGGAGCACCGTCCCGAGGCCGGATCGCATCGTGTGCGCGAAGCGCGCCGTGCCGAATCATGTGTTGCGCAAGGGCGCCAGTGCGCGTTCAGCCCCTTTGGAGAATGCTGGATGAGGGCGTGGATTGGGCGCGCCCGGTGGATCGTGGAAAGCGGGTAAGATGACAAGGTGACCAAGCGAACTCTCTTTCTTTTCGCCGCCGCGGCGCTCGCCTGGCCGGTGGCCGCGCAAGTCAAGACCGATCCGGGGCCGCAGAAGACCGGCGTCGCGATGAAAATCTCGCCCGGTGCGGAGAAGATCGGCGTCATCATCGACGGGCAGCCGTTCACGGAATTCTTCGTCTCTGGCGAGACTGTCACCAAGCCCTATCTGCATCCGCTGCGCGCGCCCTCGGGCACCTACGTCACCCGCATGTGGCCGATGGAAAAGGTCGAAGAAGAGGCCGGCATCGCGAGACCCGACCACCCGCATCAACGCGGTCTGTGGTTCGCGCACGAAAAGGTCAACGGCCTCGATTTCTGGAATAACGAAGCTTCGTATACCACGCCCAATCGCGGCAAAATCGTCCTCGCCAAGCTGGATGAGGTGAGCGGCGGCAAGGACCAGGGCGTGATCGCCGCCACTTTCGACTGGACCGATCTGGCCGGTCACAAGCTGCTGACCGAAGCGCGGCGGATGACGTTCTATGCCGATCCGAAGCTGCGCATCGTCGATTTCGATATCACTCTCACCGCGGCGGCGGACGCCGTGACCTTCGGCGACGCCAAGGATGGCTTGTTCGGCATCCGCATGCGGCCGGTGCTGCAGGAAGCGGGAGGCACCGGACACATCGGCAACGCCGACGGCCTGGCGGGCGAACGGCAGCTTTGGGGTAAGCCCTCCAACTGGTGCGATTACTCCGGCACGGTGAACGGCGAAAAGGTGGGAATCGCGATCCTGGACCACCCCGAGAACCCGCGCCATCCGGTGCGCTGGCACGCGCGCGGATATGGCCTGTTCGCGGCCAACCCGTTTGCGCTGGCGGCCTTCACCGGCGACAAAACCAAGGACGGATCGTTGACCGTAGCGCCGGGCCAATCCGTGCGCTTCCGCTATCGGGTCATCATCCACGAGGGCGATGCGCAGGACGCCGGTATCGCCGCCCAGTGGGCCAAGTACGCGGGCGGGAAATAACCGCCGGAAAGTGGGGCAGGCGTCCCGGTTTTCGGGTCCGATGCGGATTCAGCCTGCCAACATGGCAGGCCGCGAGAAACCGCCTCGAAGGTCCGGGAATCCCGGCAAATCACCGGCGACAAGATCGCCGGCGTTACCGAGACGATGGCCTGCCCCAGCTCAAGCCGCCAACTTGGGGAACAACGCGCGGTCGAGGATGCGGCGTGTCAGCTCTTCTATCGTGATGTATTCGTCGCCGTCGCGATAGAACAGCTTGTCGCCGGCAAGCACTCCCACTTCGATCAGGTACGGCTCGCCACCCCGTTCGATTCGAAAACCGGGGAGCGTAAGGTCGTTGACGATGACGATCTCCGCGCGCGCCACCCACCGCGTCTCGACCTCATCGCGTATCTCGATGCGCACGCGACCGGTGACAAAGTGGATGCTCGCCGCCCGCGCGCCGAACGCTTCTTTAAAGGATTCCAGGCACTCAGTCAGGTTCTCGTGCAACTCTTCGAGCGCACGCGGCATCCTTTTCCGAATGTTGTCTTCCCGCAGCCGCCGTTCCTGCTCCTCGGTTATGCGCATCTGTAGCCACTGTAAGTTCATGGGGAACTCTATAGTAACAGATGGAAGCCTTCGGCGGCGCAACGCTTTGCTCACCTGATACTTACAATATGTAACTCACCAAGGTTATCAATCGCGACGATGTTACACTACTTAACTTCGTTCCCAGCGAGCGGACCGCTAACGGGCAAGCCATTCCGGGCGCTGCACTTGCCGAGAACTTCTATTCACCGCGCCATGACTGCGCTAGCGGTCGTAATCCGACCCGATCTACGCTATCTCCGCACCGTCGGCCCACTGCACGGCTTCGGCATAGCAGTCGGTGAGGGTTTGCGCGTTCAGGCCGCGACCGCGTGCGCTGGCGCCGAGTGTGTCCCAATCGGCGTGCTCATACGCGAGGACGAGTTTCCACAGCGGCGGCATCTTGTCACTTCGATGGGGCCGATCGAGAAGCGTGCGGGTAATCTGGCCGTGCAGGTTCAAGCCTTCCACCAGCTCCGCCAGAGGACAGCCCAGCATGGCGTCGAGGAGGGAGAACAGGCCCACCAGGAAGCAGTCGTCGCGCAGTTGCGTCAATCCGGCTTCTTTGGCGAGCGACTCGAAGAAGCGCGCCCGCACCAGCGTGCTGATCGCCAGCTCAGTGGGCTGGTCCGAAGCCAGGTTAGCCATGGTGAGCACCGACAGCCACTTGCGCGCGGCGTCCTCGCCGAGCGAGACCAGCGCGCGCTCGAGCGACTCCACCGGCGAGCGCAGCCCGAACCACGCCGAGTTGACGAAGCGCAGCAGCTTGTAGGAAAGTCCGGGCTCGCGTTTGAGCAGGTCCGCCAATTTCCGGAAGTTCATTTCCGGCTGATGAAGTTCGTTGAGGATTCTCAAGAACTGAAGCTTGAACCCAGGAATCTGGCGGGTGGAAGAAATCGCCGGGTGAGCGAAGAAGTAACCCTGAAAGTACTCGTAGCCCATGTCGCGTGCGCTGCGGAATTCCTCCTGAGTTTCCACCTTCTCCGCCAGCAGCCGGACCTTGCCCTTGAATCGAGTGGCGGCTTCCGCCTGCTGCGAAAGGCTGGTAGTCCGGAAGTTCACTTTGAGGAAGTCGGCGAGGGGAACCAGGGCTTCCACTTTTTCCGGAGCCGTAAAGTCATCGAGAGCCAGGCGGTAGCCCCGGTCCCGCAGCGCGCGGCAGGCCTCCAACAGATCCTCGCCGGCCTCGGCGCTCTCCAGGATCTCCACCACGGTCTGTTGTGGCGGCAGGATGAAAGCCGTGCCATCCAGCAACATCTTGCGCGGAAAATTGATGAACGTGTTCTTGCGCCCGGTCAACTGGTCGGTCTCGGCCGAGCCGAAAACAGCACTGATGACGCGGGCCGTGGCTGTGTTCCCCTCCGTCCCGTCGAACTCGTTCAGGCTGCTGGAGCGGAACAGCATCTCGTAGCCAAAGACGTGCAGATGCACGTCGAGAATCGGTTGTCGCGCGACCAACAGTTCCATCGACACCTCAGCCATTTATCTTCATCGGCTGAGCCCGCGGAATCTTTAGCCTTTGGCCGGCCGCGTCCCCAAAAAAAATGCGCTACGGGTCCACCAGAGAGAGAATCGTCAACGGTGCATTGCCTTCCAGCCGGTTGTTGACGAACAGGAAGAAGAACTTCTTCTCTTCGCGCGCGCGGCCGATCAGGGCTCGCATCGACTCGCGGGCTTCCGGGTTGGGGTCCCGCACCTCGGTGTAGGGCGAGAAAGAAGCCACCGCGTTCTCGTACATGCGGCCGCACCGCAGCAGGGCGCGGCACACCAGAAAATCGGCGGTACCGGAGGCGGGAATGGCGATCTGGTGGCGCAACTCCGGCATGCGGGACCACGCGTTGTACACGTGCGCCACGCGGCGGCTGCGCAGGCAAGAGAAATAGTCGGCGGTCAGGAACTCGGGATTGCGGATCTCCACCGCGTAACGGAACTCGGGCGGCAGCGCGGCCAGGAACGGGTCGAGGCGCGAGAGGAACTCATCGGCGGCGGCGAAGCTGCGCTGGCCGAAGGCGCCAAATTCGAAAATCAGCACCCCGGTTTGCCGGCGGTAGGGCAGTAGCGGGCGCAGAAACATCTCCTCGAGCGCGCCGGCATCGAGGAACCCCGGATTCTCCCGGCCGCCCTGCGAGCCGTAGCGCGGATGGGCCGGAAATACTTTACAGGTGATTTGTTCCGGCACTTTGAAGGCGAACCGGAAATGAGAAGGCGTCTGGCCGAACAGCTTGCGCCAGAATTCCGCGGTGGGGAACTGGTAGAAGGCGAAATCGCCGCAGACGGTGGGGAAGGTTTCGGCGTACTCGCGCAGGCACTCGCTTTGAAACAGCCGTGTAGAAAAACGGCCGCGCGCCAGGTAGCGCTCGCGCGAGTAGACTTGCCCGAGCCAGCCCTCATACTTCCAGGAGCTGCCGCCGATCAGGACGTTTTGCGCGGCGAGCGCGCGCAAGCGCACGGCGAGCCCGGCGCGGTTGAAGCCGGCGGGGTCGTCGAAGAGCGGCCCTACCATATCCGCGCGAAGCGCCCGTCCGCCGCCCTCCGATTCACCATGGTTCATTGTAAATGGAAAAGGCCCGGCGGTACGGCGAGATGCAGCGCGCTTTGTCGCCCGGGTGCGAGGGCGAGGCATGCCTCGCCCCTACAAGGACTCGTAGGGGCCGGGCACGCCCGGCCCGGCACGGCCGGAGCTAGCTCCACGCCAGCCCGCCCGCTCCGCGGTTGTATAATTGCTTCATCCGCGCAGGAAGCTGAGAGCTTGCCGATGGACGCCGAAAGTATCCCGCAAGACAGTTCCACAATCCCGCCGCAGCGCGATGAACACGAGCCGATGCTCTATTGCCCGGTCTGCTCCACGCGGCTCACTGCACGGAAGTGCAAGCTGCTTTGCGAGAAGTGCGGCTACTATATGAGCTGCGCCGACTATTACTGACCATGTCCGACATACCCGAACTACTCGAACGCTACCGCCGCGGCCCGGAGCTGCTCGCCGTGGTGCTCACCGGCGTCTTTGGTGAAGAAGAAGACTTCGTCGCCGCACCAGGCAAATGGAGCATCCGCCAGATCGTCGCGCATCTGGCCGACACCGAAATCGTGCTGGCGCACCGCTTCCGGCAGGTGATTGCGGAGGACTCGCCGACCATGATCTGGTTCGATCAGGACGCCTGGGCCGCCAATCTGGACTACGCCCGCCGCAAACCGAAGCAATCGCTCGAAACGCTGCGCCGCACGCGGGCCGAGAACTACGACCTGCTGAAGGCGCTGCCCGAGGCCACGTACGACCGCGCCGGCAACCATACCCAACGCGGCCGCCTCACGCTCGGCCAGTTGCTGGAACAAGGCGCTGCGCACACCGAGTCGCACGCCCGCCAGATCGGCGAAATCCGCGAAGCGTACAAGATCGCGAAAGGAAAGAAGTGAACGCGAGGAGCCGACACCATGGAACATTACACCTGGGATGAAATGGAAAAAGAGGTCATGAACGACAAGCTGGCGCGCAGGTTCGTCACCGGCGAAAAGGCGATGCTGGCGCAGATCTTCCTCAAGAAGGGCGCGCTGGTGCCCACCCACCAGCACGAAAGCGAGCAGATCACCTACATCCTGGAAGGCGCGCTGCTGTTTCGCGTGGAAGGCAAAGAGGTGACGGTGGGAAAAGGGCAGGTGCTGCTGATTCCTTCCAACGTCCCGCACAGTGCGGAGGCTCTCGAAGACACGCTGGATCTGGATGTCTTCAGCCCGATCCGCCAGGACTGGATCGACAAGGACGACGCCTACCTGCGGCGATAGGGCGCGGCGCGCGCTGTGAGGCGACCCAAATGTCCGTCGAGCGTAATCCCTCGCCGCTATCCGCGGGGGTTCTTCGGAGGAGGCGGTGGTGGAGGCGGTGGTGGCGGCGCTGGCGCTGGCTTCGGCGGTGGAGGGTATTGAAACTTGGTAACGTCAGTGGGCATACCGTGCCATGGATAGCGTAGTAGCCTGATCCAGCCATCGATTGAGCTGCTTTTTTTTGTACGGGAATTTTTCGCCGCTTCTGGAAAGCGACTCCGCGCGGTCGTAGATCTGCTGGTAGGTTGCCTGAGCATCGGCATCGGAGAGGTTGTTCCAGACTCTCTCGTAATCACGGGCCACCGTGCTCCACCCCGCGTGAAGTTCGGAGGCATCCCGGGCCATCGAGGTGTACTGGCTAAAGATCAGCCAAACGCTAATTACTAGTGCGATGACCGGCACGCCAAATCTCAGAAGTTCAGAATTGGCTTGCGCCAGGGTTGTTGCAACCACTCCGGAAGTGGCAGACAGCGCTAGGACCCGAAGACCTTTGTCCAATTTCATGTAGTGGCGGACGAGTTCCGCGAAGTAGTTGCTGCGCATCTGGGCGTACAGCATCTCCTCCCACACCACCTTTTGAAAGACATCGGGATGCATCAGCGTGCTCCTTCGATCATTATAGCATTTGACCTAGAACACGAGAGATTCTGTCATTCGAACGACGCAGACTGCGGAGGCGCCCTCCAAGCGGCCGTTGCGGCGGCCGGCGCGCGGCGCGATACTGGCTGCTAGGAGTCCCTCATGCGCATTTGGATTCTGGCTCTGCTGCCGTGCGCTCTGCTGGCGCAGACTTCCCCGCCCCGTTCGGCGGATCAGAACGCTTTCCAGAAACTGCCGCAGCGGCTCGACTCGCTCCAGCCCGGCACTCAGCCGGCGCAAAGCGAGTGGAAGAAGCGCGGGTTTGTATCGCCAAAGCTCGTGTGGCCCGGTAGCAGCGTCACAGTCAGCGCGTCTTCCAGCGTGTGCTCGATTCCGCTGCTGCGCGCATCAATCCCCAAGGGCTTCATCGATCGGATGTCCGTGCCGGCGCCGCCGGCGGATTCGATCGATCACATGCCGATTCTGACGCCTCCGGTTTGCGAGGGCTGGAAGCCTTGACGCGGCGAATCCTGTTGTTTGCGGTGGCGCTGGCGCTGGCCGCCTGCGCTTCGACGGCGCAGGTGAAGCGCTTCGCCATGGAAGGCGACGTCAAGGCGCTGGATGCTTCCACGAAGACGGCCACCATCGACGCCGGCAAGATCGGCGACTGGATGGATGCAATGACGATGGATTATCCCGTCAAGCCCGATTCCGAATTCGCCAAACTCAAAGTCGGCGACCATATCAAAGCCACGGTGGTGGTGGAGGACGTGAAATACTACGTCACCGCGATCACGGTGGTGGCGAAGCCTTGAAGGCGGGCGCGCGTGCCGAGGTAGGACAGACCATCGCCTTTTGTGGTCTGTCAGCCGCCGCCCAGGCACGGCGCATTGACAGACGACAAAAAGCGATCGTCCGTCCTACGGCCGCAGCCCGATGATTCCCTTCCGTCCGCTATTTCGCAACCCGCACCTGCAAACCCTTGCGTCGCACTTCTGGCAGCGGCCGCTCGCCGCGCAACCAATCGAGCGGCGCGTCATTGAAACAGAACCGGGCGTTTGCGTACTGGTGGAATCGCAGCGTCCGGAAGCGGCAGTGGGTGAGATCGTGATGGTGCATGGCCTGGAGGGCTCGGGCGAGGCCGGCTACATCGAAAGCCTCGCCGCCGCCGCGCTGCGCGCCGGCTATGCCGCGCACCGGTTCCACATGCGCACCTGCGGCGGCACCGCCCACCTTTCGCCCACCCTGTACCACGCCGGATTGACCGGCGATCTGGCCGCGGTGCTGCGCACCTTCCGCCAGGAGGGGCGCCCGCCGGCCTTCGTGGTGGGGTTCTCGCTGGGCGGGAACGTGGCGCTGAAGCTGGCCGGCGAACTGGGCGATTCGGCCGAGGAGCTCATGGGCGGCGTTTGCGGCGTCTCGGCGCCGCTCGATCTGGAGGCCTCGGCGCGCCGCATCGCGGCTCGCGACAATCGCCTCTATGAGCGCCGCTTCGTTCGTAAGATGCGCCGGCGACTGCTCTCGACCGGCCGCTATGGAGCGGCCGATCTAGAGGGTCTCGATTCGCTGATTGCGATCGACGACCGCATCACGGCGCCGTCGTTTGGCATGGGCAGGGCGGACAACTACTACCGCACGCAATCGGCGATCGGGTATGTGGACCGGATTCGCGTGCCCGTGCTGCTGATTCAGGCCAAGGACGATACGTTTGTGCCGTGGCGGATACTGGAGCATCCGGCGGTGCGCGGCAATTCGCACATTCAGGTCGTGCTGACCGAACATGGTGGACATCTCGGTTTCCTGGCGCGCGGCGAGCAACGATTCTGGCTGGACGCCGCGATTCTGGCCTGGATTCGGGAACGGTAGAGCGAAACAACCGCCCGCAAGCGGGCGTTGGCAAGCTGAAGCATGCCCTACCCTACCGCAACAGCGCTTCGGCCCCGCGCTGGATGAGGGCTGCGGTTGCTCCGCCGGCGAGCGCGGAAACCGACGCTGCACCGGCTCCCTTGCGTTTCCACTCCTCATGCACGGCGTGATAGCCCAGGTAAATCAGCCAGCCGGCGGTGAGGCCCAGCGGATAGATGGTCCACAGGCTGCCCAGGTGGGGCGCCAGCGCGAGGGCCATCGCACCGCCGAGCAGCGTCGAGCCTTCCGCCAGCAGGCACCAGAGCAGGGCCACGCCTCGCGACGGAACGGCGGCCCGCATCACGCCGCCCAAGGCAATGCCCTCCGGCACCTTATGCAACGCGATTGCGATCGGCACTGCGACGCGCAGACCGAGCGGTGCGGCGTGCTGCACCACCGCCACGCTCCAGCCATCGAGCAAACTGTGCAGCGCCGCGGCAACGATCAGCGGAGCCGCGAAGCCGTGCAGTTCGGTGCCGCAAGCGCTGTGATCGTGGTCGTGCGCGCAGTTCGGGCAAATGGGGTAAGCGTAGCGGTTGATGAGGAACAACAGCCCGTAGCCGCCGGCGCACAATGCCAGCGTGAGCAGCCAACCGGAATCCTCGGCCAACTCGGGCAACAGACCGAACAGCGCGACCCCGATTAGCACGCCGGCGCTGAACGGCACCACGACGGCGATGCGGCGGCGCAGGCCGGTCAGCCAGATTCCCAGCGCGGCGCCGGCGCAGCCCACCAACGCCGCCAGCGCCGGCGGCGCCACGCCGGATTGGAACCAGATGAAGGCCAAGCTTTACTCTAGCAGGAGCGCCTCAGTGAGGCCGGGCCTGCGACCGGCCAGGGCCGTGTGCCGTAGCGGTTGGCAGGCGAAATCCGGAACGGTCCCGAAAACCGGGGCGCCTGCCCCACTTGCCAAAGGCCGGCCATGGCCGGCCCCCTACGGTCGAGGGACGATAAAAAACACCGGCGGCAAGGGTCTCTGCCGCCGGTGCTTTTTCCACGGACAATATGGCGCGGGCCGGCATTGTTCCAGTGATATCATGGGAGTCGGATGAGCTTCCTGTCGCCAAGACTCCAGTTGAAGGTTTCGCAGAAGCAGATCCTCACTCCGGGCCTCGTCCAGATGGTCACGGTCCTTCAGCTCAACCGGCTGGAATTGAAGGAGATGATCACTCAGGAGATCGTCAAGAACCCGGTCCTCGAGGAAGCCACCGAGGAGGCCGGCGAGGAGATCACACCCGAAGAGCTGTTGCCCCTGCTCGAGGCCGAAGCGACTGCCGAGCCGGCCGACCGGCAGATCCTCGATGCCACGCCCGGCAACCAGACCTCGACCTCCGATGGCGAGCGGGCCGACGTCGCCATCAACGGCAATCTCTTCCCGGACCCCGAGGAAACCGCCGCCGTCGCCACCGCCGAGCCTGAAGCCGTCACCGCCGGCGACCCACCCACCGAACCGGCCGCGGCCGATCCCTTCGACGAGATCGATTTCGGCACCTTCTTTGACGACTACCTCGATCCCGGTTACAAAAGCCCGGCCGCCGAATCCTCCGAGAAACCGTCCTTCGAAACCTTCCTCTCCGCTCCCGTCACGCTCGGCGATTATCTGCGCTCCCAGTTGGCCGTGATCGTCATGCCGGACCCCGTGCGCGACGCGGCCGAAGCCATCATCGGCAACCTCGACGAAGACGGATATCTGACTGCGTCGCTCGAGGAAATCGCGCCCCTCGTCGAGCACCAGACCGAAACCGTGGAGGCGGCCCTCGCCGCCGTGCAGTCGCTCGATCCGGCCGGCGTCGGCGCGCGCGATCTGCGCGAGTGCCTGCTGCTGCAAATCGAGAGCATCAACGGCAAAGGCGGCGTCGCCTGGCAGATCGTCTCCACCCACATGCGCCTGCTCGAAACCCGCCAGTACAAGGAGATGGCGCGCCTGCTGGGACGGCCCCTCGATCACATCGAGATTGCCGTCTACATGATCCGCCACCTCAATCCGCGGCCCGGGCTGCGCTATTCCGGAGCCGGCGCGCGGGTGGTCGAGCCGGACGTTACCTTCATCAAGGACGGCGACGAATACATCATCCAGATGAATGACGAGGACGTGCCGCAGCTCCGCTTGAACGCCCAGTACCGGCGCATGCTCGACCGCGACCAGGGCGCCACCAAGGAAGTTCGCGATTACGTCCGCGAACGCTACACCTCCGCCATTCAGTTGATGAAGAACATCGAGCAGCGCAAGCAGACCATCCTCAAGGTCTGCCAGGCCATCGTGCGCCGCCAGACCGAGTTCCTATCCCACGGCCTCGATTCCCTCAAGCCGATGATGATCAAGGACGTGGCCGAAGAAGTCGGCGTCCACCCTTCCACCGTCAGCCGCGCCGTCGCCAGCAAGTACGTGCACACGCCGCAGGGCGTTTATGAGCTGCGCTATTTCTTCTCCGAGGCCGTGCAGGGCCCTTCCGGCAGCGGCACTCCGCTGCTGCTGCTCAAGCGCAAAGTGAAGAAGATGATCGAGGCCGAGGATCGCAGCAAGCCGCTCACCGATGAGCAGATCACCGCCATGCTGCAATCCGAAGGCATCGACGTCACCCGCCGCACCGTCGCCAAGTACCGCGAGGACATGAAAATCCCCTCCACCCACCAGCGCCGCGTGCGGCCGTGACTCGTGGCGCAGGCTGTCCAGCCTGCTGAGCCGAGATTCGTCTCGGCTTTTCTTGTTCTCCCACTCCGGCGCGAACCCCGGCCAGTTTCGTATCGTATATCCTGGTACGGAGACTCCCTCATGTTTTGCGATCGCTGCGGTACCCAAGTAAATGCCGGCCAGCAGTTCTGCCCCAACTGCGGCCAATCGTTCGCCGGGCCTCCCGCCGCTTCCGGCTTCGCGCCGCCACCCGCATGGACGCCGCCCGCTAACGTGCAAGTCGCCTCCGGCCGGTGGATCGGAGCCGGCTGGGAACTGGTGAAGGCGGACATGGGCTCCTACGTTCTGGCCACCCTGATTTTCTTCCTGCTCAGCGGCGTGCCGTTTATTCAAGGCGCGCTGATCACCGGCTTCCACATTTTCACCATGAAGAAGATCGCGGGCCGCCGCGCCGAGTTCGCGGATCTCTTCAAGGGCTTCAATTATTTCATCCCGACCCTGGTGGCGATGTTGCTGATTAGCGTGTTCACCATGATCGGCACGGTTTTCTGCATCATCCCCGGCCTGGTGGTGGCGGCGGCGTTGAAGTTCACTTACCTGTTCATCGTGGACAAGCGGATGGACTTCTGGCCGGCCATGGAGGCCAGCCACGCCATCGTGAAGCAGGACTATTTCGGCTTCACCATGTTCCTGATATTGCTGTTCCTGGTGAACGTGCTGGGCGCGCTCTGCTGCATCGTCGGGCTGCTGGTGACGTTCCCCTTGTCGATCGTGGCCATCACCGTGGCGTACAAAGAAATTGTCGGATTCGAACCGCGGACCATCGACGCGCTGTAGCCCGCGGCGCGCGGCGCTCGCCCTGCGGCTGTTGGGCGCGGGTCTTCTGCTCGCGCTTCTATGCTGGGCCTCGCCACCGGCCGAGCCCGCGTTGCGCGCTTGCCCTTTCCATTGGCTCACCGGTAAGCCGTGCCCACTGTGCGGCCTCACGCGCGGTCTCTGCGCGCTCGCCAAAGGCCACTGGAACCAGGCGATTCACTGCAACGCCCTCAGCCCGCTTGCGCTCATCCTGCTGCTGTCTCTCTTTTGGAACGCCCCATGGCGCCCGCGCCTGTGGGTCTTCGGCATCGCCGCATTCGCCATCTACGGAGTCTGCCGCATTGCCCTGGCATGAGTTGGTCCCACACGACACCCAACCGCCGGCCGTAGGGGCCGGGCATGCCCGGCCCGCGGATCGCGGCCCAGAACGCAGTCGTAATTGCGAAATGACGAGCTACGGCTTCGGTTCCGGCACGTAACTCAGCTCCGGCTCGAAGCGCCACATGGTCCATTCGATGCTCTCGATGAGCGGCCGCAGTTTTGCTTGATAGGCTTTGTATTCTGCGGCGCTCATTGCCTTCTGGACCCCATAGGGCTCGTCCAGATCCGCCCATCCGTTGAAGGCCGAGTAGGTGTGGATCTCGTTGTTGGGCGTCCCGTAGCGTGCGATCGCCACGCCGAAGGCGCTGACTCCCGCTTTCTTCATCGCCGGCAGAGTGTCGCTCTTGAAGATCGCCAGCACGTCGTCCGTCTTGCCGTACGCCACGCGAATCCTCCCCGTGCGAACCATCTTAGGGAGTTCTTTACTCCTCATGACCAGGTCCGGCTGCATCTCATCGACCCAAGTCTCCAAGCTCGCAGTGGCGCCTTCCAGCCGGGCCATGACGCGCGCAAGTTCCTCCGCTACCGGCTTGATTTTCGGGTCTTCCTGATCCAGTTCCTTCCACTTAGCGGAATACCAAACGATGGCGTACTCATCCGGTCCGCTCTGCGCCGACCAAGCCGTGAACCCCTGCTCCACCCCCGCCTTTTTCATCAGTGCCGCGTAATCCTTGACCGCGGCCTTCCAGTCGCCGACCCGATCCGTCTTCACCTTGACAAACAGGACCGTCCGTATATTCCGCTGCTGTTCTTGTGCCGGTGATGAAACCGACAGTATCGTCATTGCCAGCGCCGCTGCGACCGAGCAGCAGTGCATCAAACGCATCTCGCGCATCCTTTTTTCTCTCCTTAGCTACGACTGGCCAATGGATCCCCCCCCCCGGCGTGTAGACCGTAAATTCCCCACCTACTCCCATTTGCGGTTCTTAGCCAGCCGGACCCAGCCAAAGTTATCACAACATGCCTGCCGATAGCGTCGATTCTAACGTGAATGTACTATCCGCACGTCAATTGAGCGTACTGGTGCTTCGGTGCGCTTTTGATCGCCGTGGCCGCGCGGCTTTCGAGTGATTAGTCCTGGGCGTACCGTTTCGCGCGTTGAACCTGCGTGCCGCTACAGTCCGCCAAACTGCGTCCGCACCGCGTGAAGGTAGGGCATGCTTTAGCTTGCCAAAGCTTGCCAACCAGCCGCCAGGCTACAGTCCGCCAAACTGCGTCCGCACCGCGTGAAGGTAGGGCATGCTTTAGCTTGCCAAAGCTTGCCAACCAGCCGCCAGGCTACAGTCCGCCAAACTGCGTCCGCACCGCGTACAGCGAGGATTGCGTGAGAATAAACAGCGTGCGGCGATCCTTCCCGCCGAAGACCAGATCGAGCGGGCGCTCCGGTACCAGAATCGTATCGATCGGTTTCCCCGCGGAGTTATATACGAACACCTGTCCGGCGGCAAGATAGACGTTCCCCGCGCTATCTTGAGCCAGGCTTTCTCCACCGCGCTCTGCGAAGAGCTTCAAACCGGAAAGAGTCCCATCCGCATTCACGCTGCCGCTGTATGTCCTCTGCTCCGATTCGTTGGTGACATAGAATAGCTTCCCCGGAACCGCCGTCACCAGGCCGAACGCTTGCAGGATATAGCCAAACTTATATCCGAAATATGCCGGCCCCTGCACAAAGGCATCGTCGGCCGGAATGAAAACAGTGCCATCCGGAGAAACATACTGATATGGCATCCGTGTAGTTACAACCTTGGTGAAGAGCTGCTCCAGAGTAGTGTATTGGTAAGTCTGAGTCGAAAGCGTATTGGTGAAATCGCCGTTCACAAAGTAACTTACCGGTAAAATCGCCGCCGCGCCCGGACGCTCCGCGGCACGCTCCGGCGCAAGAACGACGATTTGATCCGCCGGCCCATCCGGACGGAAGGAATAAACCGTCAGACCTTTTCCGCCGGAAGAAACAACTATCAGATCGCCCGCCTTGTCAAAGGCGAGATTCACCGGATCGAGTGGATTGTCGCGAACCACCGTGAGATCCCGTTTCTCCGGCGACCACCGGTAAATGCGCTGCTGGTGCGCATCCACGAAATACAACTGACCGTTCGCGTCCACCGCCGCGCCGGAGATGTTGTAGAAACCGCTCCACAGCTTCTCCACCACGGCCCCCGATTCGAGCACCGGTGATGCCTCGCGCGGCTTTGCGGGAACCGGATTGCCGGGGACATCCAGCCATGCGAACTCCCGGTCGCGCACCTGGGTGCCATGCGTCTGATCGACAATCGAGTTCTCGAAAGACACCTTGCCCGATCTGGTATGCTGCCGGCAGCCGAATTCGTCGCATTTCGTCATCGCGCTGTTGTGATCCACGTGGACATTCCGGAACCGTATCTCGCTCGATTCATACACATGAACCGCATACGGAACCGGGTGATAACTCCTCACCACGCGATAGCCGTGATAGTTCGCAATCGTGATGTTCTTCGAGTGGTCGATCTCGAGCGAAATAGCCGATGCGCTTTCCTCCCGCTCTCCCTCCGTCTGTAATGCGTATATCTCCCAGTTGGCCACGTGGTCCAGCTTGACCTCCGTGCGAACATGATGTTCGGCGGATAACTCATAGATATGACCCGGCGTAGTTGTGTCGGAGATATAGAGTCCCGCCTGCGCGAAAGTGTCCGGCGTCCAGATATCGGCGAGGGTGCCTCCACCGCCATGCGTGATCCACAGGCTGGGATACTGCCCGTCCCAACGCCGGTGCGGATCCGGATCCGAGAATAGATTTGGCGCATACGGGCTCTGCCGCTCGCCGGCGGGGCCGATGGTTCCGTGGCCTCCCAGAAAGCGCACGTCGTCCATCAGCGAATCCTTGCCCGCCATCCACAGCGCGCCCACGGC